>Ga0075032_1000200_pt1 | contig 42915 bp, 57 predicted proteins | sample SynthPrep_1_END__FD_71386 | JGI IMG/M metagenome (GOLD analysis project Ga0075032, IMG submission 71386) | Synthetic microbial communities from Ohio, USA - SynthPrep_1_END_DS7_MetaG | ecosystem: Engineered > Bioreactor > Aerobic > Activated sludge | place: USA: Ohio, Columbus | collected 2014-04-10
TAGTTCAAGGGCGCGGCGCACCACTTCGCGCGGGTAGACCGGCGTGTGGTCCACGGTTCCCTGACCCTGCACCTCGTCGGCGATCAGGACATTGCGCTTGTCGAGGAACAGGATGCGGAAGTGTCGTAAGGTACTGTTTTAATTAAAGGGCGTCCCTCTTCTTAAGTTGCAACGTCCCTCATTTTTGCAAACACCTAACGTCCGGCGCTGCCGGCGAAGGAGAACTGATGCCTGCAAATACAGCTAAGAGCGTAGTGTTTAATACGTCTACAGAATTCATTTACGGCACTGCCTGTCACGAAGCGGGCCACGCCGTTGCAATGTTCGTTGCCGCTATCGAATTTGGTCTTGATGTGTCCAATGTCGTTAAAGGGATCAGAGTCGACATTACGGGCGCTGGCTATCTCACCGACTTTAATGGAGTTCGCCAAGACAATTGCCGAGGACTGGTTACCTGCAATGACACTTGGTTCGACCTAATTAAGCGCAAAGACATCGTCACCATAGGCGAAAAACAGAACCACGCTCATATGCTGGAAATGCACACGATCGCAATTCTCGCTGGGCCGTTCGCTGAGGCAATCAGTCAAGGGCGTGAAGAGCCATTAAAAACAGAAAACCCAAGTGACTTTCTCGAAGTCGAGAAAATTAGCAAAAGGATCAGTTCTCTGAACCTGCCTTACAGCGCTTTTTTTCGTCGAAACTGGACAGACCTTCTAAGAGACGCACGCGCGCTCGTTACTGGCTACTGGCCTGCGATCGAAGCAATGGCTCCGCGTCTCGTTGCTGAAGGCGAACTATCTGGCAAAGATGCTCTCGAGATTTTATCAGCTATCCAGGTGAAATTGGCCGCCTAACCGCCTTCACAATCACCAACAAATCACAACCTGCCGGCATTGCGCCGGCAGGAGGTATGTGATTAACGCGCAAATCCACCACGGATGGCAAGAATGAGCAAGCCTGATCACTCTGGCGGTCCTGTCGATCGCTTAGAACTCTTAGGAGCCATCATCGACGATGAGCGCGTGCGGCTCATCCACATCAAGACCGCGCGCCACATTCTGAAGCGCTATTACCAGAAGCATGGCAACGCGCGCGCCAGTGTTAGTTTCTTGCAGCAAGCCACCGGCCTCACGAGGGGTAGCATCGCAAGTGCAACAGAGGATCTTGTCGCCTGGGGCTACTTCACCCGCGTCATGGGTTCTGGCAAACGGCCCTCCGAATACCGCCCGAATTTTAGTGTCCTACAGCCACCGGACACTACTAGCGTCCTACGGTCACAGGACGAAACAAAATCAATCGTCCTACAGCCACAGGACGAGATCGTCCTACGGTCACAGGACGCTAAATCGGCTAGTGTCCTACAGCCGCAGGAGCAAACTCATTTACTTGTCTCGGCTACAGCCAGAGACAAAGTAAATAGTACATCCGCAACGGGCACGGGGTCGGGCCTGTCGGCCGCCCCGGCCCGTGCGTCTGGGGATCGCGTGATGACAGTTGTATCGAGCCACATTGAGCACGACGACGATGACGGCTCAGACTGGCTTAACCTAAAGCTGGAGACGAACGATGCTCAAACCGAGGCGTATGCAATCTGTGTCCAAAGTGACGACCAAGGAGTGCAGGAACGAGGTTTGAAAAAGCTCGAAAGGCTGACAATCGCCCTAGGTATAGACCAGATCAATGGGCCGGGTGACGTGATAGGCATTCCGTTGCTTCTTACCGCAAGCGACGACTTCCTTCCGCTGGAGGTCGCATGACCCTCGCCAACGATCTACACGCGCTGGACCTTTCATGTTGTGAGGTGTCCACATCGTTAAACAATAAATGGAGCAGATCAAAAATCCGCAAAACAATCTGCCAGCGATTTTTTATCCATTAGGATAAAAACCTCTGCATTATTCCTTGACTCATGTATCCCTGTTTACCAACTTAGTCCATAAGGAGTGAGTATGTCCAAATCGCATCCATCATCTGGAAAATTCTTCACTATCTCGAAAAGAGACGCTCGGGCTGGATCCGGCATGTTTGTAGAGAGATCGTCAAAAGATGGCAGCTTCTCTACCAAGTCGATGGACGGCAAAGTTTTCGACGGAGCGCGTAATGCCGCTGGCTCAAAACTGCGCGAGGTGTCAGGCAAGTTCCTTTCCTCCCCCGGCCACAAGAAATGACAGAGAGCGCTGCGCAACAGCAAACATCTGCGAACGTAGCGTCCGAGTACAATAGGGTTTTCGAAAAGTTCGTTGGAGAAAGCCCTGACGGTATGTCGGATATTGTCGGTATAGTCGCATATGGAATTTACAAAAACGCAAAACGCGAGTGGGCGACCGACTTCCGGGCTGCCTATGGCCGAGCTCCGTCTCAAGATGACCTAAGGGCATATCACGCGACATGGACGCCAGCCCAAATTCAAAGCGCACGTAACAGTGCAGCGCAAGTTATGGCTGAATACGCTGACACCGTGATATCCGAGGAAGAGCCAAGAATATTGCGAGACGCAGTAAAGGGCAGATTTTGGCCGTCGATATTCACGTCCATGTTTGCGAACGCCTGCTACACTCTCATTCTTATTTTGATTGCCGTTATCTTGGCTAAGGCGGGTATAGATCTGATCGGGCTGATTTCGGCTGCCGACAAGTCTTAACCTGCGCTGTGCTTTGCTCTTAGCTTGTTCTTTTGAATGAACGCCCGCAAATTACCCAACGTCGTTTTGCCGTGGATAGCATTCGCAACAAGCCCGGTTAGATCTTCATTATCCTGAATCGCCTCCAGAACGTCAATCAAAAGGAGGCGCGCAACATTACCAGTCCTCCCCGACGCGGCGCCGTCCAGGATAATTGCAGAAGCCAACTCAAGCTCATTAAGAAGATCCCTGAACGCAGCCTCAAACTCGGATATTTCACCGGTGGCAGCTTGGTGGCTTTTAGAACCAATTCCCTTCAACTCGTTACGAACGTTTGTGCATATCGATAGAACTACCGCGGCCGACGCGTTCCTTCCGTCTTTTCTCATTTGGTAAAGAACTATGCCAACACCGACGACCGTGGCGATGTTGGCAGCGATAGAGATCCATTCCACGGCGTTACTTTTTCTCACCCTGTCCAGCTGGTGCGGTGCTCTGCGGTGAACCTGTAGTGGGAGCCTGCGCCGGTACCTTAAGCTGGCTCGTCAAATGCTGGGTCGACAATCCTTTCTCCACCCATCCGCCAGCAAGGTTTTTCGTCAAATGGGCCGTCGATATGGAGTCACCAACAAACACCCGTGTGGTCTTTTCTTCACTCATTCCAAATCTCCACGAAACAAAAAACGGCGGGATTGCTCCCGCCGCCGTTACAGTCATCATTTCTTTTTTGTGTCGCCGTATCCAGGCTTGGGAACCCGCTCCACCTGGGTGGTAGTCGGGCGGCTCTTCGCCTCCTGAACCGTGATAAACTGACCTGTGCTTGAATCGCGCCCGCGTGGCGTCGTCTTACTGGTCATTTGTTGCAGTCCCTCTGGCCTTGTCAAATCAGCCTTTGGGCGCTATTTACGGTGTTGCGACACTACCGCTTCGGGCGCACGGCTTGCTTCTCGGCAAGCCAGGCAACCGAGGCAAACACACAAAAGCACGTCGATTCGTCGACGTGCTTTTTTATTTGCCTGATGCACTCAGACATTGCAAGAAGTAAATGATTTATTAACGGGGTAACGCCAGTTATCCCCGCTTATACGCCAAAAGCCACTCAAGTCAACCGATCGCGTTAATAATAGTTAACGAATTCGCTTGTTGGCTCAGCGATATTTTCCAGTCGTGTCAGTTCACCTCCGGTGGATAGGCGTTACGGCCGGCCATCAATGGCCAAACTGTAAGGCCAAGACAGCCACCAAATACGACACTGCAATCATCATGTAGGCGAACTGGAGAAAGGTCATACGTCATCCCCGTTTGTTAAAAGGTGACAATCCAATTAGTCCCATGATCACTCCTTGTCATGGAAACATTCCCCAAAAAAGTTTCCTTGACACTCGTTGATTGGCTGACGCGTCCACGCCATCTAGTCTCGACACCGCTTGGAAACGGAACGGGCCTTGCGCAGCCGCAGGACTTCGCGCCTGTTGTAACCGAGTGGCAGTGGCCGAGCGCCGAGGATGTGGCGGGCGACCTGACTGAAGACCATCGCGCGTCCATTCTGGCGGCCGTGAGCGCGTCCGATTACAAGAAGTCACCGAAGGCCAAGAACTGGGTCGGAGGCGCTGTAGCGTACGCTGTGGGGCTGGATTTGGACGACACCATCCAGCGCAAGCGAGCAGCCAGCCTCGTGACCGCGCTCATGCGGGAGGGTGCGCTCGTCGAGCGGGAGGAGCGGGATCCTGTCAGGCGTGAGCTGGCTGTGTTTGTTAGGGCGGCTTAGTCTTCGAACTCTTCGGCCGCTTTCACGTGTTGCACAATGGTTTGTTCAATGAAAACGTTTAGCGGCATCGGCAAGTATCCGTCGTCAGGATAAAGTGTGACTAGCTGCACAAGAGCCATCCTTGCTGCCTGAAGATGGACTTCTCGCGTCGGAGTTCTCCCGCTCTCCAGGTTCTCATATGTGCGCAAAGGGACGCCCATCGCTTTCGCGAAGGCTGATTGAGAGAGACGACAATGGGCTCGCAGGAGTGAAAGCTGGTTAATCTTCATTGAATTCAACGCTCCCTTTTGCTATCTTGGGAACCGGAGAGGTTGCAGCCCCTCCGGCCCCCAGTTTAACGGCCGATGGAGAGTGTCAGTCTCCACTTGCCGAACCGGACTTGGACGGTGAGCTTGATGCTCATGGTATCCTCCAGTCGGGTTGCCGAAGCGGTTTGCTCCGGTGATTTGTTTATGCCACCATTTTGGTGGTAGCGCAAGTGAAAACCACCATTTTGGTGGCAAAAATTACGCCGTCGGCCTTGCAGGGCTGGCGGCTTTTTTGTTTCTTCTGCGGTCCAGGATTTTCGACGGTAACAATTTCCGCGGAACTATTCGCGCCATCTTGCGTTTTCTTACCACACAACAAAGAGGAGACATATCAATGGATTGGAACCGCGTAGAAGGTAACTGGAAGCAGATGAAGGGCAAGGTTAAGGAGCAGTGGGGCAAACTCACTGACGACGACCTCGATGTCATCAATGGCAAGCGTGAACAGCTCGAAGGCAAGATTCAAGAGCGTTACGGCTATGCGAAAGACCAGAGCAAAAAAGACGTCGATGACTGGTACGGTCGTCAGGGCTGGTAATTATGGAACCCCGCTTAGGCGGGGTTTTTCATGCCTGAGCGCAAATTTATCTGAGCATCAGCGATGCCGTCGGCGATGGAATTTCGCTTCGTGAAACTTTTTCAGTCTCAACGAGTTTGGCCCTAGCGCAACAAGCTCTTGTTTCACGCAACAGACAACCACCCGCCATGCGGAGCATCAAAATTTCCCTCCGGAGGAGACGCATATGAACTCTATTATTTATCTAGTCGGGCTAGTCGTAATCGTCCTGTTCATTCTCTCATTTTTGGGGCTACGCTAATGGTCGATCCTATCGGTACTGAAACAAATCGTAGCTATGTCGATTGGCCAGCCATCTTCGCGGGCACCGTCATCGCGTCCGGAGCAGTTGCAATCCTCACGGCTTTTGCTGGAGGTCTTGGCCTGAGCTCGATTTCGGCTGATGATGGCGGAGATATCAGCGTAATCTGGCTGATCATTACTGGATTGTTCGTCGTCATCTCGATGGTCGGCTCTTATATGTTGGGTGGCTATATTACGGGACGTATGCGTCGCCCAGCTGGATCGGCCGATCGCAACGAACTAACGACACGCGACGGGATCAACGGTCTCGTTGTTTGGGGCCTTGGAACTGTTATTTCAGCGTTCCTTGCCCTCAGCGTCGTGTCGGGTGGCGCAAAGGCCGTTGGCAGCGTAGCGCAATCCGCCGTAGAAGCGACTGGTTCTGCGGTTGGCGGGGCTGCGCAGGGCGTTGGTCAATTGGCGGGTGGGGTGGTGTCCGGGGCCGGTAACGCCATTGGTGGCGTCGCTCAAGGTGCCGGTCAGGCTGCAGCTCCCAGCATTGAGGAAGCTCTTCCTCAAGGGTTGAAAGCCAACCCGATCGACTATTTCACCGACACTCTTTTGCGGACGGACACGCCTGCAATTAACGGCGATCAAAACGGTGCCGATTTTCAGCGCCAAGCCGGTGGAATTTTGAGCAACCTGCTCTCAACCGGAGAGATTTCCGACGCTGATCGTACATGGCTTACGAACCAGATCGCAGCGCGCACCGGCATTAGCCAGACTGACGCTCAGACCCGTGTGAACCAGACAGTCGATCGCGTGCAGGCTGTCCGGACCCAGGCGCAGCAGAAAGTAGACGAGGCTCAGAAGAAGATCGACGATCTGAGGGCGCAGGCTGAAAAAGCTTTCGAGGATGCAAAAGCACAAGCTGTAGATGCCGCTGAAAAGGCACGGGTTGCCGGTATCTTAACTGCGTTCCTCTTGGCAGCTTCTTCCCTTGTATCCGCTGCAGCAGCCTACATTGGTGCGGTGCACGGTGGTCGTCACAGGGACGAGGGCCGCATCTGGGGCGGTCTCGCATACCGGAAGTAAATAAGCTTGCGCACTGACCACGGATGAACTGGCAGACAGCGGCAAGTGACAGGAAGGCTGGTGCAGAGATGCGCTGGCCTTTTTTGTTAGACAAGTGCAGTCGCTACTGACTGCACCCAGTTACCATTGAGGGTCGAATAAGCCCCTCCAACAATGCAAAGAGACGATAATATTCCCAAAATTAGTGCACCCCAATAGGAAACGGCGACGCCCCACGTGTGTACACTCTGCCCGACCCATTGATCCGGGTCCCACAACATCGCTTTGTTTGCCCATGCCTCATAATTGTCACTGTGCATTGACCAGTTCAGCCAGGTGCACAGCCCTGCGAAGAGGGTGAGCATTAGTCCTGAGACGAACCACCATACAGTCAACTGGTATCGTGCCAAGACCTCTGGCTTATCTGCCAATTCACTTAGGAATGTGAAGAGGCCAAACAACGCGCCGCCATGGATCAAAAGAAGGCTTGCGAGTAGCCACTTACCTAATTGGCTTGCGACATCAAATGTCGCTCTCTGCATCTCTTTATAGTCCTTGTATACGATCTCCGCGACTTCAGCTCGGCCCTTCATAAATTGCTTCGGCTGAACTGGAGGGGTAGTGGCGTTGCCTACGGTCATATGTTGCCCATCAGATTTGGTTCGATTGTCTCGCTGAGACACAACCAAAACAGGCTTACTATTGCAACTAAAAGTTCGCCCGGTTCCCAAATTTCTATCCGTGCAGTAACTGTGCACATCCGGGCGTTCACACCTGCACAGCTCTGCCCGGTTGGTGCACGTTTAGGGGTATATATATTTATAAATATATACCCTACTCGTGCAGCCGTGCAGGGCGGTGTGCTGGCTGCACGGTTGTTGAGGTTTTTTATTCGGGCGCCGTGCGCCGGGCATAATGGCAGTCAGGATGCAACCTGGAACCAGCGCTGTCCTAATCGCATTTGCGGCTCGTGAGGAGAACGCAAAATGCGCGAGAATAAAATCGAGCCGTACACCGTCGAGCAACTGCAACAAGCGTATTCAGTGAGCCTGCCTAAAGCAGTCGAGGTACTTGAGCACTTTCGAGGTGACCGGTCGAAAATCGACAAGTTCATGAAGCGCTGTCCTCATCGGGATGAGAACGATCGTCAATAACAGCGGACGACATTTAGCCGAAATTTTTTGGCGCAAAAATCTTGACCCACGCTGCGCCGGTACTAATATTATTTCTGCTTCTTGATCTGGTTGTTTGGATTGGAGGTAAGAAATGGACAGCCAAGATGTTGTATTTCGAGCACCAGTCCGCATTCGGATGCAGTGCGGACTCGAGAGAGCATTCCTGAGCGTCTATGATGCGCTGGACTACCTGGAGCATGAATGGCCACTCCGCCATGGAGAGCGCTACAAGAGAGCGGTAGAAAAGTGCCGCGCCGCGTTGACTTGGGTGGTGCCTACCGAAGTCGCTCGTGAAGCATTTATCGCAGCCTGCCTGGAGGCGGGAATGCCGATGGTGATGGCCAGCCCGTCGGAAGTGGGCAAGCATAAACGCAATCTTCAGGCAAGTGCCTGACAGCGTCACAGCCCCGCGGTGAGCGGGGCTTTTTATTGCCCCAAAAAATATTTCACAAGTCCACTACCCGTTTTCGCTCCTTCTTCGGAAAGTATGCGTGTCGCCACCACGACACCACACCACACGAGGAGGCCTGCATGCAGCAAACCACCCGCATCAATGGCAAGCGCGTCGTCCTCCGTACTTCGCCCAAAGGCAAGGTCACTGTCGCAGACGCACCCATCAAGGAAACCGAAGGACAGGCGGCCCAGGTTCGCGCCCTGCGGTCGTTGCCGGAGTACGGCCGCCAGTTCCTGCTTGCTGGCGACATGAACAGCGCGAAGCGCGGGCCACGGGCCCAGGCTGACGCAATCGCAACCGGCATGACGCCTGGCGAAGCTGACCTGCGGATCTACCTCAAGGGCGGCACACTGCGGATGATCGAAAACAAGGTTGGCAAAGGCCGCCTGTCTCCGGCGCAGGTTGAGCGTCACGCGTCTCTGGCGCGGCTCGGGCATCCGGTGGAGGTGGTGCGGTTCACATCCACGGCTGAAGCGGCCAGCAAGGCTGTAACGCTGGTCAAGGAATGGCTGGCCGACAACGACAATCACGCTGCGCAGTCGCATTAACGGCGCCTACCAAGCGTCAGCACCACAGGGGAGACGATATGAACGAAGAAGACCAGATCATAGACGCCACTGGCAGGGTAGCCTTCACCGGAGATCAGCCGCACCCATACAGGACGAACACTCGATTTCGAAAAGTGGATGGAAAGTGGGAGCCGATAGAGGAAATCAAGACGAGAAACGCGACCAAAACCCTACCAACCTCTGAGGGGAGGGCGGCCGGTAGAGAGCGAGCAAAAGCCAAAGCTGCGGATGAGGCAAAGAAAATGGCGAAGGTTCGGAGGGCGATAATGAAGCGACAGTCAATCGGCGATCCGGCTTGCCGTCAGAGCGACGGAGAGGACTTCCCTTTGCTTGAGGCGCTGCGAAGGGAATATCGGGAAGATTTGGTGTCGGTTGTTCTTCGCTACCGCCGGCTTGTGGCGCTATGCGAAGCGGAGCCTCTGAAAGGGTTGGATTACAGCAAGTCGGACGGTGGCGAGGTTGTAAGGGAAACGAAGCGGCTCACACCAGAGGCGGACATTGACCGAGCCGCCGCCTCTGATTGGAAGGAAATCCCGAGTGGTGAAATCAAAATCTCTACGAAGGTCAAGAAGAGCAAGGGGTCGCATTCGATACCGCCACGACGGACTGTTGTCGCGGCAAATGATAACACTGCCGCGGGAAGCGTGATCAAGACCGAAAGCCTACATGTCAAGATTACCGACGAAATCCTGAATGAGCATATCGACGCCAAGCCAATACTGGCTGAGCTTCGCTGCTCTCTTGGGCCACTGGTTGAGCCTTTTGAGGACGCCGTATTGGGAGGCCAAAACTATTCTGAGATCGGGCGGGCCAAGGGAGAGGGAGCCAAGCCAGCTGTAGCTGGTCGCGCTTTGGTGGGGATGGCAATCGGCACCATTAGCGTGAAATGGCAAGAGATCGATAAACGAGAGGCACGTCTGGCAGAGTACGCACTAAGCCGTTTTCGTAACCGCGCAGCATAGGGACCGCCACGCCGTTTCAAATCCCCGAGGGTTGAGAGGGTATCGAAAGATACCTTCGCCCCTTTGCGGTCACGACCGCCCCGCCGTCATGCTGCATTCGGTGCAGCCGCTGAACGCAGCGGGTAACTATCGCCGCCCCAATCCTCCGCTTGCAAGCTTGGCCCTGAATTTACTGGCATCCACTGTGGACGCGCAGTGGTGGGCGGGTATCTATCAGGTGAAGCAGAGCAGGCCAGCTTGGGTGGGAAGCTCAAATTGGCGGCCATCCCATAACTGATCTGCCGTGATTGTACACTTCACGTTGCGCCTTTTGACAGCAATACTTGAACATCGCCAACACCGATGGGCCGTCTTGGCACAACTCGAAACCTTCCTTGAATTCCCCCATGTAGTCTTCGGTGGCTTGCCGAGTGGCATGGATCATCTTTTGTTGACCTTCGGAGTTGGCCCCGGAGTTGGTCATCGACCACCAGATGTTTTCTTGCGTCTGTCTCCAGACCTCACGGTCGTTCTCGGTTCCATCGAATGCACTCATCTCATCCTCCTCGGTAGATTTTTGATGATGGCGAACTTCGAGATCGACAAGACAGCGGGTCCGCCCGTGAAAGCATTATCAGGAGATTCACCCCGGCTTCCCAATCCCATGCGCGTTCTCCTCCGCAGCGTGGGTTCATGCGGCCCGTTCCCCATCGTGGTTGAGCGGGCCGCTTTTGTTTTTCTGTAACACTCAGTTCAGCCTCATGGTCTAGTATCAGGTCTACCCGGCTTGGGGAGAGTACGTGGAATTGGCTTTTCACTACTGCCACCGCCACCGGCATCAGGCTGCGGCCGATCGGGTCCACTCTGCACTCTTGCCGTCATCTCTCCCTGTCCTGGGAAATCAAATTGGATGCGACGGCCAACCACAAATCCTTGCCGCTGCCGAACCCGCTCAAGAATGTCTTCAGTGGGGGTGAATTTCTTGAATCTAGCAATGAGTTCGTCGCCAAGATTCAGCGTCTTGTCGTCGGTGCTAAAAACGACGTCCGGGCAATGGGGAATCGATGGCGTCCTAGGTTCCGGAGCCGCAGATGGCTCAGTTGGGAACATTGGCTTGATCGCTATCACCCGCGCGTTGGGTCGCTTGGGAAGAAACTGATCAGCGATGTTTGGTTCGCGAATGTGGCCTACGGTGTAGCCGTCTAGGTTAATCGCAGCGAAGTCTTCACGGAGTTGGATGATATCAACCCGAGGACATGGCTGTTGACTTGGGAGCTGTGCGAAGGCGGGCCAAGGTGCAAGCAACAGACCGCCAAACACAAAGCTTAGAGAAGCAGAAATACGAGCGCTGATCATCAGTTCCCCCTGATCCATGAGCAGATAAACTTACAATTGCACCGTACTATGTGTTTGTCTAGAAGGTGTATTCGCTGCTCTTACTGCATGGCGTCGATTAGGAAGCATTAGTGCCCAAACCCTACGGCCGCTCAGCCGAAGCCGCGCTCTATCGTCGCTTCTACAAGACCGCGCGATGGCAACGGCTGAGAGAAGCACAGCTTGCTGCCGAGCCACTATGCCGGTTCTGCTTGGCCATTGAGGATGTCACCGAGGCTACGGTGTGTGACCACATCAAGCCACACAAGGGTGATGAAGCTTTGTTCTACGACCCAGGCAACCTGCAATCACTATGCGCTCCATGTCACGACACGTTGAAGGCTCGCATCGAGCGAGGCCAGCAGGCGGTCGTCATTGGCGTTGATGGATATCCGGTCGACGTGAGTCGATGAGACACGAAACAGGCGTCTAGGTCGGTTTATTAAAGTCCAGTATCAAAAAATGTTCGAAAAACATTGATTTTATTGGGTTTATTTCGAAATATTGCTTGACAGTCGCCTAACATCATGATATGATAGAAGATTTGCCGATTGGCGGGGGTGGGTCGAAAGTCTAGGGCCGGTCGGCCAAGGACCGCCGGGGTAACACAACGCAAGTGCAAACACAGATTTTTGCCTAGCGCGTGCGCAAGCGCGCGTGCGCAAGCGCGCGTGCGCGAGGGGATTTCGCATGTCTGAGAAGAAGAGCCGCATCGACAGCGTTGCTGAGGCCGTGAGGATTGCCTCTTCGGCTGCCGAGGAGATTGAGTTTCCTGAAAACGTGCCGCTCGACGACGGCGACGTACCCTTTTTCAAGAACGTCATTGCTGAATATGCCCGCGCCGAATGGTCGGCGCATCAGCTTGAGATTGCCGCGATGCTGGCCCGCACGATGGCGGACCTTGTGAGGGAGCAAGACCTGCTCCGCACCGAAGGTTCTGTTGCCTTTACTGAAAAAGGCACGCCGGTCGCCAACCCGCGAAAATCCGTGGTCCAGATGCACGCTTCTTCCATCCTGTCGTTTCGTCGATCGCTGGCGCTGCATGCGCGCGCCGTTCAGGGAGAGGCGAGGGACGCTGCGAAACGCCGCGACCAGGCGAAAGAGATTGAGGCGGGTGTCAGATCAGACAGCGATTTGCTTGCGTAGGAGTTTCTTTTGCCGAAAGGTGTGGATAGCAAAACTGGCAACGGAACTCGGTTCAAAGACCGATCCGGGACTAAAAACGGCCGCTTAACATTCACGCGATGCGTAGGCGAAACGGTTCACCGTCACAAAATATGGGAAGCTGTTTGCGACTGTGGAAACACAACCACCACCTACTCTCCACACCTGACCAAGTCGTGCGGGTGCCTACAAAAAGAAGTTGCCGCTGAGATATTGCGTTCTCGATCTCTCCCAGAGGATGAGCGGTTCGCGAGGGTGCTGAAGAACAGAACGAGACAGCGACAGCGACGAAAATCAGACCCCAGGTCTGCTATGCAGGCCCGTTTGAGCAGATTGCACCGCCACGCCCTCTCTAGGGTTGGGGCGATCAAGACCTCCAAGACGTTCGAACAACTCGGATACACCGTCGATGACTTTGTTCGTCATGTCGAGCGCCAATTTCACTCGGGTATGGGCTGGCACAACATGAGTGAATGGCAGGTTGATCACATCATTCCTGCAAGCTCGGCCCGAAACTTAGAGGACGTCATCGCGCTAAACCAGCTTTCGAACCTGCGCCCAATGTGGGCCGAGGAAAACAACAAAAAGAAGAACAGCAGGACAAGCCTCCTTTGAATGGCGCGCTTGCCCTTTGAGGGCGGATGATGAACGGCCAAAATCTGAGTTGGCCGCCAAGTGTTTTGGAGGCGATTAAGAGCGGTCCCATCCCAGTAAGGCGGGACTGGCGCAGACTTCCGGTCAGCGAGCTTACGCGAGGCGAGAAGGTATGCCGATTTATCGAGGGCTTTTTGGTTGTCCCAGAGGGGGATCTTGTCGGCCAACCCATCAGGCTTCTGGACTTTCAAGAGTGCTTCATCCTGGCGGTTTACGACAACAATCATGGAACGGGCAGGGCGTACCTGTCCATTGCGCGGAAAAATTCGAAGACGGCAACAATAGCATGTCTTCTGTTGGCTCATATCGTGGGGCCTGAGGCGTTTCCAAACAGCCGCATGATGTCAGGTGCTCGGTCGCGAAAACAAGCGGCGGAGGTCTACAATTACGCCAGCAAGATGCTTCTGCTGTCTCCTGAGCTCAACAAAAAATACAGGCTTGTACCGTCCAGTAAAACCATCGTTGGCTTGAGCAAGGCGGTTGAATATCAAGCCAGTTCGGCGGAAGCAAAGAGCGCACACGGTGGTTCGCCACTGGTCGCCATCCTCGATGAGGTTGGACAGATCAAAGGCCCGCACGACGACTTCGTTGAAGCGATCGTGACGTCGCAAGGCGCCTACGGCGACAAGGCGATGATCTTCGCCATTTCGACGCAGGCGGCGACTGACGGTGACCTCTTCTCTCGATGGCTGGACGATGCCGAGACATCAAAAGCACCGCGAACGGTTTCGCACCTCTACACGGCTCCGTCTGATTGCGACGTTCTCGACGAGGAAGCGTGGAAGGCCGCAAACCCTGCGCTCGGTAAGTTTAAGTCCGTTTCATCGGTTCGCGACGACGCGGAGCGCGCGGCACGTATGCCGACCGAGGAGGCTAGCTTCCGCTGGCTCCATCTCAACCAAAGGATCGATGCCAATGCTCCGTTTGTGTCGCCGGCTATTTGGCGAGCGTGCAACGCTCGAGTTGTGGACTTTGATGGTCTCCCTGTCTTTGGTGGGCTCGACCTTTCTGAGGTGAGCGACTTGACCGCTTTGGTGCTCATGGCGCCGAAAGAACATGACGGTAAGACCACATGGCATGTGAAGCCGACATTCTGGCTTCCTCATGAGGGGTTGAGAGCGAAAGCCAAGGCCGATCGAGTGCCTTACGATACATGGCATGACGCTGGCCATCTTGAGGCTGCGCCTGGCAGAACCGTCGACTATGAGTTCGTTGCGCACTACCTGCGCGACCGGTTCGAGGAGATGGATATCCGCAAGATTGCGTTCGACCGATGGAATTTCAGGCACCTGAAGCCATGGCTTCAGAAGGCAGGCTTTACTGACGATCAGCTTGATGGCGATGACGCTGTTTTCCAGCCGTTTGGGCAGGGCTTCCAGTCGATGTCGCCGGCTCTCCGCGAGCTCGAAAGCATCATCCTAAACGGCAACCTTGCCCACGGCGACCATCCAGTGCTGACGATGTGCATGATGAATGCCACCATCAAAGCGGATCCTGCCGGCAATCGAAAGCTCGTCAAACATAACCGCGAACGCCGCATCGACGGCGCAGTCGCCTTAGCAATGGCAACGGCGATGGCCGGAACCTACGAGGTCGGCGATAGCGGCGACTTGGACGACTTCGTCAACAATATCATCTCTGTCACCTGGTGACGGGCAACCTAGTGGTGGGGCCTGATGGGCTTTTTTGAGAGATGGGTCGGAAGGCCTATCAAGCTCACCGACGGCGAGTTCTGGAGAGGCTTCTTTGGCCTTGGCACTACGTCCGGGGAGACAGTCACGATTGAGAGTGCCCTTTCGCTTGATGCGGTTTGGGCGTGCGTCAACCTCGTGCAGAACGCGGCCGGCACCCTTCCTTGCATCGTCTATGGCGAGGACGGCGTCACGGTCGATAAGAACGCTCCGCTATACGAGCTTCTGCACGACATGCCGAACATGGACGACACTGCGCCAGAGTTCTGGTCGATGGCGGCGATGTGCCTGCTGCTCGACGGCAATTTCTTCGCCGAAAAGAAGATGAACGGCGAGCGCCTTGTTGCGCTCAATCCCCTTCACCCTCTGAGCGTCGATGTGTGCCGATCGAAAGACGGCCGGAACACGCGCTACTACGAGGTGACGGAAGACGGCAAAAAGCGCCGAGTGCCCGAAGGCAAGATGTTTCACGTCCGCGGCGTCCGGCTGCCGGGCTGTGATCGCGGCATGTCGCCTATCGCGGTTGTGCGCAATACGGTCGGGAATGCCTTGGCTGGCGAGAAAGTCGCTGGCAAGATGTTCAAGAACGGCCTGCTTTCGTCACTTCTAGTCAGTTCGGACCAGATACTTAAGGCCGATCAGCGCAAGCAGATTTCGGACACGCTGACGCAATTCGCCGGTGCCGAGAAGGCTGGTGGGGTGACGGTATTGGAGGCCGGCTTCAAGCCGTATCCGATGTCGATCAATCCCAAGGATGCTCAGTTCCTTGAGGCGAGGCAATACAGCGTCGAGCAGATCTGCCGCATCTTCGGTGTTCCGCCCGTTATGATCGGGCACGCAGCCAACGGCACCACCACCTGGGGCAGCGGCATCGAGCAACTGATCCTCCAATTCACCAAGACCTGCATGCGGCCGATGCTCAAGCGCATCGAGGCGGCAATCTATCGTGACCTGCTGGACGCAAAGACCAGAAAGACCACGAAGGTGAAATTCAACATGGAAGAACTCTTGCGCGGCGACAGCACGGCGCGAGCAGAATTCCTGTCGAAGATGGTCACGAACGGCATCTACCTCGTCGATGAGGCTCGATCTTACGAAGACAAGGCGCCAGTCGACGGCGGCAACAAAGCCATCGTGAATGGCACGATGACGCGCCTCGATACGCTCGGCAAGACCGAAACTCCGGCACCAACGCCAGCAGCGCGCGCTGCATAAGGGAAAATCATGAAGTTTGAACACCTGATTTCGGCCTTTCTGGCCGAACCTTGGGCTATTCAGCGCGAAAAACTGGGCGTTTTGGCTGATGTTTTGGTGGCGCGGGCCGAAGGTGAGAAGCTGTTTTCATCCGAGTTCGCGGCATCGATCGACGATGCGCGCGCCAAGGAAATTGCTGAAACCAGCGGCAACGTCGCCGTAATCCCGGTTTATGGGGTTCTGGCCGATAAAATGGACCTGTTTTCCGCTATGAGCGGCGGGACTTCCTATGCCGGCATCAAGAGAGCGCTGCACAAAGCGCTTTCGAACGAGGACATCAAGGCTGTCGTGCTAGACATCGACAGCCCAGGCGGCACGGTGCCGGGCACAGACGAGCTCGCAACCGAAATTCGCAAGCTACGTGGCGGCGAAAAACCGATCATTGCGCAGGTCAACAGCTTGGCGGCGAGCGCGGCCTATTGGATTGCGTCGTCTGCCGACGAAATCGTTGTGACGCCTTCCGGCCGCGCCGGTTCGATCGGCGTTTACACGGCTCACGATGATCTGTCGGCTGCCCTTGAGCAGCGAGGCATCAAACGCACCTACATTTCAGCCGGCAAGCACAAGGTCGAAGGCAACGAGACCGAACCGCTCGGCAAGGACACTCTGGCGCATGTGCAGGACGGCGTGAACCGCTCGTACAATCGCTTCGTCGCAGCGGTCGCCGAAGGGCGAGGCGTGACCGTCAGCAAAGTTGAAGACAATTATGGCCAAGGTCGAGTTTTCTACGCCGAAGCACTGATGGATCGCGGCATGGTCGACCGAATCGCGACGCTTGACGAGACTTTGGCGCGCACCGGCGCCGACGTCGAGCCTGCTCCGGTGAGGCGCATTAAGGCCGCTAACGCTGCGAAGGCTGATGCAGCGCAGACGCTGGTCGAAAAGATGTCGGCCGGCGAGCAAATCACAAAACGCGAGTTCGAAAACGGCATCAGGGGACTGATGGGTTTGTCGGGCTCTGAGGCAGAGCGGGCCGCTCGGCTCTACCTCAAGGATGGTCAGGGGGCTCCTGACGTCGATGCGGATGCTGCTGCTTTGGCAGCCATTGACCGGCTAATCGCCGAAGCAAAATCACCACTCATTCGATAAAGGAGCCACTCATGGCCGAACTTGCAGAAAAAATTGGCGAACTTGGCGCCTCCCTTGCATCCATCAAGGAGCAGGTTGGCAATCTCGCCACCGACTTTACCTCGAAGCTTGCCGCAAACGGCGAAGTCTCCGCAGAGCTCAAGGAAAAGACCGACAAGGCACTTTCCGAACTCGGCGACGTCACGACCCGCCTTTCCGATATGGAGAAGCGCGCCGCTCGTGAGCGGGTTGGAGGTGATCCTGACGAAAAATCGCTGGGCGATATCGTCGTCGAAGCCGCAGGCGCGCAGTCGTTCGATTCTTCCTACAGGGGAATGATCAAGGTAAAGGCCGACCGCGCTGCCATCACCTCGGCCAATACCACTGTCGGCGCCGGTCGCTCTCAGGGTACCTCTCTGGTTCCCGGCGCGCGTGTTCCCGGCATCTTCGGTCTGCCTGAGCGCCAGCTGACGATCCGCGACCTGGTTTTGCCCGGCCAGACTGCTTCGAGCACGATCGAGTACGTCAAGGAAACCGGCTTCACTAACAACGCTGCTCCGGTCGCCGAAACGACCGCCAAGCCGTATTCGGATCTGACGTTTGACATGACGTCCTCGCCGGTCCGCGTGCTGGCCCATCTCTTCAAGGCCTCCCGCCAGATCCTGGACGACGTGCCAGCGCTTCGCTCCTACATCGACGGACGTGCTCGTTACGGTCTCCGTTTCGTCGAGGAAAACCAGCTGCTGAATGGCTCTGGCACCGGTCAGAACCTTCACGGTCTGGTTCCGCAGGCGACCGCGTTCAACCCGGCGTTCGCTGCCGAAGACGAAACGGCGATCGACCGCCTTCGTCTGGCTGTTCTGCAGGTCGTTCTCGCTGAGTATCCGGCCACTGCGTTCGTTCTGAACCCGATCGACTGGGCAAAGATCGAGCTGACCAAGGACGCCGGCGGCAACTACATCATCGGCAACCCGCAGGGCTCGCTCACTCCGACGCTCTGGAACCTGCCGGTTGTTTCGACGCAGGCGATGGCCGCAGGCGAGTTCCTCACCGGCGCGTTCAGCTTCGCAGCCCAGATCTTCGACCGCATGGATATTGAAGTTCTGCTCTCGAGCGAAAACGTCGACGACTTTGAGAAGAACCTTTTCACCATCCGCGCCGAAGAGCGTCTGGCGTTCGCAGTCTATCGCCCCGAGTCCTTCGTGACTGGCGATGTCGAGGGCGCCTGATTGATCTGAGGGGAGCTTCGGCTCCCCTTCCTTGAAAGGAGTGAACATGACCGATTTTCTAGAAGTGAAAGCCAAGCGCACGTTCGCCGTTGGCAAAGAGCTGAAGACCAAAAAGAGCGATCCATTCAAGGTCGAGGCAGGCGAGGCGAAGCAGCTCGATGAGCTGGGCCTGGTAGACATCATCGGCGAGGTTAAGGCTGACGCCTCTGTTGAAGACGACGCCGCGGATGAAGCCGCTGACAAGCCGGTGATTTCCTCTACTCGATCAACGAAGAAAAAGGAAAAACCCGATGCTGACAACGAAGGCTCGTAAGCAAAGGGTCGCGTCCTATATCGGCGCCGGTATCGTCAACGGTATCGGCTCACCGGTGAATTCTGTTGCGCCCGCCATCACGGGCACCGCGCAGGTTGGCCAGACGCTTACGTCAACAACCGGCACATGGTCTGGTTCCCCAACTTATGCGCGGCAGTGGTTTGCTGCTGGCGTCGCGATTTCTGGCGCTACAGCTGCGACCTATGTTCCGGTCGCTGGCGATGTTGGTAAAGCCATCACCGTTCGCGTCACAGCCACCAATGACAAGGGCAGCGTGCCCGTCACAAGCGCGCCTACTGCAGCAGTAGTGGCGGCTTGATATGGTAATCGTCGATCTTGAAACCGTAAAAAAGCATCTCCGTGTCTTTCATGATGATGAAGATACGGAGATCGGCCTCTATCGCGACGCCGCTGAAAGCATCGTGACGCAGCATCTTGATCGCGAAGTCGTAGCTGCCGGCGAAACTCCCACGGTCACCGACGGCATCGCTGCAACGCCCGCAATCGTGTCGGCGATCCTTCTCGTGACCGGCGATCTCTACGAGGTGCGAGAGCCTGACCCGAAGGCAACGGGCGACGCAGTTCTTCCGCGAGCGGTACGGATGCTTCTGGCTCCGTGGCGTGTCTGGCGAACAGTGGCGGACGACTATGTGGCTCCGATTCCATGAACCGTTCGACTGGCGCCAGCCAGGCTTCACCATCGCCTATCCTGTCGGCCTCTACAACGTCACGCGCAAGTGCGCTGCGGCTGCAATAGCGGCCAAGGCTGCCGAACCCACCAAGGATCGACCGAATGCCAAAACGCAAGAGGGCGGGCGCAGGCTCGCTGAGTGAGCGCATCGGCTTTGAGGCCGAGGTCGAGGGTGACGATGGGTATGGTGGTGTAGTGGTCGGCTTCGCGGAGCAATTCGTCGAGCCAGCCCGTCTCGAGCCGCGCGTCGGCAGCGAGCCTGTCATTGCAAGCCGCCTACAGGGTTTGCAACCCTACACCATGACTGTGCGCAGGAACGAACGCACGGGCGCCATCACGCCAGCTTGGCGGGCGCGGAATAAGCGGTCTGGCGTGGTCTACGCAATCAAGGCTGCGGTCAACATCGACGAACGCAACCAGTGGATTGAGCTGCTTGTGGTGCAGGGGGAGGCGTCGTGATCAAGGCAAAGGTTCTGGGCCGCGAAGCGCTGACGAAGAAGCTCAATCAGGTTGCTCCGCTCGCCAACAAGTACGCCGCCGAAGCGAAGCTACAGATCGCTACCGAAGCCGCCGATAAAATCTCCGACCGAGCACCGATAAGCAACAGCGCAACGGCTGGCGACTACGCTGCCTCTATACAGGGCGCCAAGATCTCTGACAGACCGACTGCGAAAGCGCTTGTCGGTGCATCGGCCAGCAAGGATCCGGATGCGACTGGCGTTTTCGCTGCGTGGATTTGGCATTTTTTGGAGTTCGGCACACGGCCGCATAACGTCGCGAAGGGTGGCGGCACTGTTCTCGGCAAGAAGCAGACGGACGGCGCAAAGCTACACCCAGGTACGCGGGCGCAGCCGCACGTTTTTCCGACATGGCGAGCATTTAGGGCAAAAGCGAAGAAGCGCATCAACGACGCCGTATGGCGAGGCGTGAGGGAGGCCATGAAAAAGTAATGGCTAACCCCGATCTAGAGCTCCAGGGCGCCATCGTTGCGAGACTGAAGGCGCGCGCCGCGCTGACGGCTATTGTCGCGCAGCGCATTTACGACCGCCCGCCGACCAGCGCACCGTTTCCGTACGTCGAATACGGCGAAAGCCAAGTCATAAGGGATGATGTCGGCTGCTTAAAGTCGAACCTCATCTACGTGACGATTCACGCTTGGTCGCAATATTCCGGAGGCTTCAAGGAGCTGAAGGAAACCATTCACGAGGTCGTTGAGGCCCTGGATGAAGCGCCATTAGTGCTGCCCTCACATCGATTGATATCGATCACGCGGCAAGACACTCGTCATTTCAAAGACCCGGACGAAGTCACGACCCATGGTGTCGTCGAATTTGTCGCGCGCGTCGAGACACCGGCCTGATTGGCCATCAATCCCTAATTTTTGAGGTTTACAAATGGCCGACGGTCAACAGACTGGTCGTACGCTGCTCATCCAGATCGGTGACGGCGAAACTCCTGAAGAATTTTTGAATCTTTGCGGTCTGACGACCCGCAGCTTCAATATGTCCGCAAATGAGGTCGACACGACTATCACGGACTGCGTCAATCCGGGGAACACGCCGCAGAAAACGGCAGAGCCGGGCATCAAGAACCGCACGTTCTCTGGCTCAGGCAAGTTCGTGAAGAGCACATCCAATACCGCCTTCATGGAGCACGTCAACGACGCTACCAAGTTCAATGCCAAGGTAATCGTGCCTGGCCTGGGTACTTACACCGGCCCTTGGTTCGTTTCTGAATTCGAGTTCAGCGGCGAGATGGAGGGCAACATGGAATTCACGGCCACGTTCGTTGCTGCTGGCGTTCTGACGTTCGTTGCGGAGGTGTAATTTGGCTGACGCTGAAAAGCCGTTCCCGCTTGAAGTGAATGGCGCGCGGGGCGAGGTCGGCGTGTTCGTTGGCAAGGTGCCGCTGGTTATCGTTGCCGAGATGGGCGGTCTTGCCGCTGTGTCTTCGCGCCTTTCCTGCAAGAGCATGTCCGATCTGTTTCTTCGCCTTTCAGGCGTCGAGCCGGCCGCTACTGTGGCCGCACTCGACCTGCTTACCGTGCGCGGCGACAAAGTCGCGGCAATTGGCGCGCTGAAGCTCAAGCACTTCGGCGCCGTCGCGAAAGCAATCTCTGATGCCTTGTCCCATCATTTCGATGAGGAAGACGAGGGAAACGAGGAAGCCGCTCAAAAGGCGGCGTAGAAAAACCGTTTCCCTGGCGCGATTGGCAAAAGGTCGCATTCGGCGGCCTTGGCTGGACACCTGCAATTTTCTGGGCGTCTAGCTTGACCGAGTTCACCCTTGCGGTGAAAGGCAAGGCAGAAGCGAACGGAGCCAAAAAAGCCGTGGCTCCTCCGTCAGACGCCGAGATGGACGAGTTGATCAAGAGGTATGGTGGTTAGGCTGGTTTCAGCCTCCACACGTTTGGATTGGCCCTGTATTGTTCGAGGTACGGGCCAATCTGGCTGTTTTTGATCGCATCGAGGTATCGATCAGTCACAAGGCCGTACTCATAGCACTCCTGTGTGATGATCGCGTATTCCCGCTTCGATCCTTCGTTTAGACCGTCGATGTCTCTCCTAAGGATGATGTCGGCCATCCCATTTTCGCACTTCTCGATGATGCGAGGGGTGGCGACTAGTGTTGGCCTATCCTGAGTTGATAACCCCCGAGCAGCCCATCCTCCTGCGGCCGAGGCAGCGCACGATACCGCAAGAATTGCCGCAAGTGTCCAAACCCTCATTTGAGAAGCCTCCCAGCTCGTCTAACCGGCGAGCTTTTCCACGTTAGGAAACAAACTTGGCCGGCAATAACAACGATGATCTGATTATCTCAATCAGCACCGACCTTGCAACCGTAAAGCGAGCGCTTAACAGGTTGGTTTCGGACGTAGGAGCGGCATCCAGCGGTATCGAGAAGCGATTTGCCGCAACAGGCAAGTCTATCAACAATTCACTCACCACATCGATGCAGGAACGCATCAACAGCATGGTGGGTATTGGAACGACGGCAGCAAAGGAATGGAACGGAGTTCTCGCTGATCAGCAGAAAGAGCTTGATCGCCTCCGCGCCAAATACAGCCCGCTGTTCGCAACGATTTCGAATTACAAGAACGCCGTCGCGGAGATCCGGCAGGCCCATGCCGTCGGCGCCATTTCAACTAATGAGATGACCGCCGCAATTCAACGTGAACGGCAGGCGGCTCTTGCGTCTACAGCGGCAATTAAGGGGCGCAATTCGGCTCTTGCCTCCCAGCCCAAGACGAGCAGCTTTAATACCGCGAACATCGCTGCCCAGTTCCAGGACATCGGCGTCACTGCGGCGATGGGCATGTCGCCTATACAGATCGCCTTGCAGCAAGGCACGCAGCTTTCGGCTGTTCTGCAGGAGATAAAAAACAGCGGGCAGGGCGTAGGTAAAGGATTGGCCGCTGCGTTCGCATCGGTGATATCCCCTATCTCCCTTGTGACGATCGGCATCATCGCCGCTGGCACAGCAGCATTCCAGTACTTCTCTACTGTGATGAGCGAGGGCGATAAGTCTGCTGAAGTCCTAAAAGAACAAGCTGCCCTTATTTCTGCGGTTGCGGAGAGATGGGGCGATGCAGTTCCGGCGTTACGGGAATATGCCGACCAGCTGAAGCGTGCGCAGGATGGCGCCGATCTCCAGACCGCCACGGGCAATGCAATTGAACGCGTACTTGCCGAGGCGACTAAGGGGTATGACGGCCTAAAGACAGCTGCCGTAGAGGCTTCTTTGGAGATGCAGACAGGGAACCAAGAGGCCAGGCAATCATTCGCCGTCCTCATTGGCGACGTCAATGATCTTGAAGGGAAGATCGGCAGCCTGTCGGAAGCCTACAAGGCCGGAAAAGACACGTCCAAGGAAATGGCAGACGTCACGCAGACGCTCGCCAAAATGCTTGAGAATGACGCGTCTAGGGCATCTGACACCCTAAGCGGAAGGATTGAGTATCTCTCCCGTATGTTCGTTGCTGCTGCGGACAGCGCCAAAAAACTGCGGGAGCAAGCCTTGCTGGCTGAGGCGTCGGCTAGGACAGCGCTATACCCATCGCGAGGTAGCTATCCGCAGACATTTCAGACCGCCGACGGTACAACACAGAACGAGAAATACCCCCTCCCGTTCGACGGCCCCACACCAGAACGCCGCCCGTCCGATCTGGACACAGACAAGAACAGAGGTTTCGGTACGCCGAAGCGGGAAAGGGCTTCAAAAAAGAGCGCGTCTGACCGCTTCGCAGAAGACCTTCAAGCGGTTCGAGATAGGACTGAGGCGCTGCGTCAGGAAATGAACCTTATTGGCTTGTCCAATGAGGCTCAAGTTAAGCGCCGTACAGCGCTAGACCTGGAGCAGAAAGCGCTGGCCGACCTTCGCGAAGAGGCGCGCAAGAAGAGTGAAAAAGACCTGGAAAGCATCACGCTTTCGCCCGACAAGATTGCCGCGATCGAGCAGGAATCTGCTGCATATGCTCGGCAATCTGAGGCGCTTAGGAAAGCGCAAGAGGAACAGCAGAAGCTGAATGAGTGGAACAACGTCGCAAGAGACGCAACGCGCGGCTTCATCGATGATTTGATCCATGGCGAGAGTGCCGCGGATGCATTTGCTGGCGCGCTCAGTCGGATCGGCGACGCACTTCTCGACGACGTGCTGAACAGCATCTTCAAGGTCAACAGTGTAGCTGGCGGCAGTGGCGGCCTCCTGAGTAGCTTCCTCGGCCTGTTTGGTGGTGGATCACAGTGGGCTGGCATTCAATCCGGGTCGATCACCGGCGGCCTCTTCTCCGAAGGTGGCTTTACCGGTCCTGGCGGCAAGTATCAGCCGGCCGGTATCGTCCATAAGGGCGAAGTGGTTTGGTCACAGGCTGATGTGGCTCGCGCTGGCGGCGTGGGTATGGTTGAGGCGCTGCGAAACGGCTACGCCAACGGCGGCCCGGTCGGGATCTCGGTTCCGAGGATCCCCTCGCTAAAGCCAGCCAACGACAATGCAGTGAAGGTCAACTACGCGCCCGTCATCGACGCGCGCGGCGCTGATGCTGCCGCTGTGGCCAGGCTGGAAAAGGTTGTCGCAAAGCAGGGTGCAGAAATGCAAAGCCGCGTTGAGGCCGCCGTCCGGTCTGCTCAGAAGCGAAACGTGAAGTTGGGGTGATATCTGTACACAAAGGAAAAGGCCTCCCTGATCGGGAGGCCTCTACCTTTAGGCAGCCTTCTTCGCAGTAGACGTCTTATTGATTGACGTGACCGCGAGGTTCGTCAGCTTGTTGTTCGTCGCTTTTTCCTGATCAAGGATTTCACTCAGGATTTTGTGCGCTTCGTCATGGCCGAGATCCTTGGCCCATTCGCGCAGCGAACCGTAACGGGCGATCTCATAGTGCTCTACCGCTTGGCATGCGGCCAGAAGGCCAGCGTCTAGCGCGGTTCCTTCGGCCTCTTCCATGAGGCTGTCGGCCTCCTTGATCAAGCCTTCGATGGCATCGCACTTTTCGCCGGACGCCTTCTTGCCAATCGACTTAAAGACCTGATCGAGCTTTTTGATCTGGTCCTTCGTCTCCGCGAGATGATCCTCGGCGGCCTTCTTCAATTCGGCGCTTTGGGCGGCCTTCGCTACTTTCGGCAGCGCCTTCGTGATGGCGTTCTCTGCGTAGTAGACGTCCTGCAGCGTGTGCTCGAAAATTTCCGCAAGCGATTTCATGGGATTCCTCCGGTTGTTGAATGCTCCGGGGGGAAATGCGCGGTTGCGAGCTTTGTTCCTTGGCGCTCACACAACGGCGGAAACACAATGACAATCACATACCCGCTCCCAACTTCCTTCTTCGATGAGTTCCCAGGCTGGTCGACCGAGTTCAATCTGCTGTGGCGGCAAGAACAGTCGCGTACTGCCGGTGGCCAAACGGTCGTCAAGGATATGGGTTCGCCACTCTGGCAGATGACAGCGCAATCGCGCTCGATGAAGCCGAACGAACTGGACTACTGGCGTGCGCGGCTCACGAGCCTGGAAAACGGGCTGAAGACGTTCCGCGCATTCCCGAAGTCGCGCTGTTTCCCGGTGGCGTATCCGAACGGCAGTTGGCCGACCGGCGGCGCATTTGCCGGCGTAGGGCAGGTGGCCACGATTGCGAGTAACCGCAAGGCCATCTCGCTCTCCGGCCTGCCTGCTGGCTACAAGGTCACGGTCGGCGATTACATCCAGATCGGCGACAAGGATCTGCACATGGTGATGGAGCCGATGACCGCAGGCGCCGGCGGAGTGACAACGCAGTTTGAGGTGCGTCCGCATCTCTGGCCCGGTGTTACGGCTCCACATGACGCAAAGCTAGTCCAGCCTTCCTGCATCATGATGCTCGTGCCTGGCTCCATTTCGACAACTGCCGACATGGCAACGGGTCGGGGCACGGTCACGTTTCAGGCGATTGAAGCCCGCTAGCCGGCGCCAACCATCACAGGAAATCAATGAGAAACATCTCAGCAGAAAACCTTGCTGCGCTTGAGGCGCGGCAGCTGGTGGCGCGCGACTTCCTCTGGTTTGTTGCGCGCGATCGGGCGACAGGTGCGCCGGTCACGGATGGCATGTGGTCGGACGTCGGTAACGTATCGGCGGCCATCGTCCATCCGGATACAGGTTTGCCGGTCACGCGTGACTGGTACGGCTCCGGCACGCTGGTGCAGATCGATGACATTCCGCTCGTCGCCAACCTTTCGGTGCAGAACGTCAATATCCGCCTCTCGCAGGTCAGCGAGCACGTTCAGACGCTGGTGAGGCAGTATGATTGCCGTCAGGCGCGCGTCGAGATTTACCGAGGTCTGTTTGATCCGGACAGTCGCCAGATGGTGGCGCCGGCCGAATGTCGCTTCGTCGGCTTCGTGGATACCATCACGATCAATACGCCTTCTGAAAATGAGGAAGGCAGCGTGACGATGGTTTGCGCCAGCCACACTCAGGAAATGACGCGCTCCAATCCGTCGACGCGCAGTCACGCGACGCAGGTGCTGCGGCAGGCCGGCGACGCGTTCTATCAGGATGCGGACACCTCTTCCGAGTGGGAGTTCTTCTGGGGTTCCGAAAAGGGCAAGGTCGCGACGCAGCCGAAGCGCCGCAAATTTTTAGGTATATTTTAGAGGAGCTTTTGGATGGCTGAGGCTTGGCTGCCGGTCTGCGGCTTTGAGGGATTCTATGAGGTTTCGAACCTTGGACGTGTTCGCTCCGTCGATAGAACGGTAACGCGAGATTACGGCGACGGCAGAAAAACGACAGTGCGCCGACGCGGTGCTATCATGAAGTTCGATTACCGCGATGGGTACGCGACAGTCCGCATGCAAGCCGAAGGTAGGTCATTCAAGGGATATGTCCACAGGCTCGTCTGCGCAGCGTTCAATGGGCCGCAGCCGACGCCTGCGAAGAGCGTGGTCGCACATAATGACGGCGACTTTACAAACAACACGCCCGAGAACGTGCGATGGGCTACTCCAACCGAAAATCAGCGCGACCGTGAGGGCCACGGAACTCATAACAGGGGCGAGCGATCGCACCTGCGCAAGCTGACGTGGGATGATGTTTCCGAGATTAGAGAATCTTCGGAACCAAACCCGCATGTGGCCCGCCGATTTGGTGTGACGTCAGCAAACATCCGCATGATCAGACGAATGAAAACCTGGATACCCCTGTGATGGACATCCGCTTTGCCGAAGCGAGCGACCGAGATCGCGTTGTTGCGTTGCTTCGTGAAAGCCATGAGGCCGCAGGCTTCACCTTTCCATTCCAGGCGGCTTATGCTGATGGGCTGTTTCAGCAGCATCTGGCGTCGGACAAGGCCTGCATTCTTGTCGCAGGAGATCCGGCGCAGGGCGTCCTGATGGCGTGTGCTTTCGAGCACCCGTTCGGTGCCGGTCGCATTGCCAAGGAAACAGTCTGGTACGTCACTCCAGCGGCACGCGGTCGGGGAGCGATCAAGATGCTCGATGCTTACGAGACGTGGGCGCGGTCGGTCGGCTGCGTGTCTGCTGGCATGGCATCGCTCGTCACCAACGACGTTTCCGGCCTCTACAAGCGGCGCGGCTACAGCGCTGTCGAAACTCATTTCATGAAGCCGCTTTAGCGGCGTTCCTTCGGCGCCACCCGCGCCCCGCGCTTACGCGCATCCCAAGGAAAATCGATGGCTATTTTTTCTGGTATCGCAGCCGCGATATCCGGCGTGGTTTCGGCTGTCTCCGGTTTTATTGGCGGCCTTGGCGCAGTCGGCGCGTTCCTGCTGAAGACCGCCGTCGGTGTTGGCCTCAGCCTTCTCGCGCAGTCTCTCGCAGGTAAGCCAAAAGACCCGACGTTCTCCATTAACGGCACACTGCAGGGCGGCGGCGATGTTGCTCGCTCGTTCATCATGGGCCGCACCGCGACCGCTGGTTCGCTGGTGTTCGTCAATACCTGGGGGCAGGACGGCGATACGCCGAACGCCTATCTGACGCAGGTCATAGCACTCTCGGATTTGCCGGTGCGTGGCCTTGCCGAGGTCTGGGTCAATGGCGAGCTCGTAACTTTCGGCGGCCTGACGGATCGCGGTTATTCGGTAAACGAGTATCCAGACAGCCTCTGGGTTAAGTTCTACGACGGCACGCAGACGACGGCTGACAGCTTCCTGTTCACGTCGGTTTCGAACGGCAACAGGTGGTGGAACCCGGATCGCATCGGGCGCGGCGTTGCTTATGCGATTGTCACGGCTCGCGTCTCGAAGAACATGTTTTCGGGCGTGCCGTCCTTCAAGTTCGTGCTCGAAGGGCTGCGCCTCTACGACATCTCGCGTGACAGCACGCAAGGCGGCGTCGGTCCGCAGCGTTTTGCCGATCCGGCGACATGGGGCGGAGATGGTGACTTCCTGCCTGCAGTGCAGATTTACAATCTACTGCGCGGCATCACCTATAACGGCCAGTGGTTTTATGGCCTGCAGAACATGGCGGCGGCTCGCCTTCCTGCGGCAGCATGGATTGCGCAGATTGAGAAGCACCGCGCCGGCACACTGGAATCCACTGGCTGGGTAAACACCTATCGCAGTGGCGGCGAAATTCAGGTGGAAGCACCATTGGCGTCTGCGGTCGAGGCGCTGCTTACGGCCTGTCAGGGCAAGATCTCGGAAGTTGGTGGAGTTTATTACCTTCACTCCGGGGCACCGGGTGCGCCTGTCATCGCGTTCACTGATGACGATATTCTGTCTACTGAGGAACAGGAGTTTACGCCTTTCCTTGGGCTGGCGGATACCATCAACGGTGTGTCGGCAAACTATCCTTCTCCGCAAGACGGATGGGTATCGAAGACTGCGCCGCCGCTCTATCGAACTGACCTTGAAGCGATCGACGGCAACCGCCGCCTGATGGCTGACGTCGACCTGAACTTCGTTCCATATCCGGAACAGGTGCAGCGCCTCATGAAATCTGCGCTTGAGGAGGCTCGCCGCTTCCGCAGGCACACGATTGTACTGCCGCCCATGTTCTGGGCCTATGCGACGCCGGGAACCGTGTTTTCATGGACCTCCGAGCGCAACGGCTACATTGGGAAGCTGATGCGGATCGATGGTGTCGCCGATCGCGCCAACCTCGATGTGATGATCGACATCACTGAGGTGGATCCGGGTGATTACGACTGGAGTACGGACACCGAATTCAAGCCTCCGGTCGATGGTCAGCTTGGTGTCATTCGCCCGACGCCGCAACCCATTATCGATTGGTATGCGGAGCCGGCGACGGTCAAGGATAGTACCGGTCAGGATCGCAGGCCCGCCATCCGACTGACGTGGGACAACAGCGATGGTCGCCTCGATGACGTCATAGGCATCGAATATGAGGTTCGCCTTCAGGCGTCGCTTGAAAAGGTCACAGAAGGTCGAACGGACCAGCCACAAGTGGGCTCAATGCTCATTTCGCAAGGCTTGCTGCCGAACGAGAGTTATGTTGCTCGTGGCCGCTATATACCTGGTGGTGACAGGCCGGTTTTGTGGTCGGGGTTCATTCCGGTCATTACGCCTAACGTCCTGCTTTCCGATATGGACGTATATGTCGACATCGATCTCAGCGGCATCGGCGACGCCCTTGGTTGGCTTCGCCACAACGCCAGAACGGCACAGGACGCCATCGATGGGCTTATTGCCGCACAGATGGAAATGGCGACGGTTGCCTACAAAGACACCCGAAAACTTGCCAGAGAATTGTCCGTGGAGCTTGGCGCGGCGCGCGCTGAATATCGTGAGGATATTCAGCTTGCCGTGAATGAAACCATGGCGGTTGCTGGCAAGGTGGAGACGCTGACGGCAGCGCTCGGCGGCAATACTGCGTCGATCAATATTGCTTGGGCCGCCGTTGCTGCTCCATCGGGCTACGCGGCTCGATATGGCATCATCGCCGCAGTGAATGACGGTCAGTATCGCGCCGCATCATTCCTGATGGATGTGCCCGCCAATCCGGCAAGCCCAACGCGCATCATCATGAAGGCAGGCCAGGTTCTCATGGTGAGCGATGATGACGAAAACGTCGAGCGCCCCTTTGTATTTGAAGACGGCGAGCTCACGCTTTTGGCTGCGAACGTTCGTCGCATCAGATCCGGTTTGATCGAGGATGACAACGGCAAAATGACGCTCGACATCACGAACGGGCGGATAAGGGTGCGCTCAGCATGACGCAAATTCACATAGGCCTGGATTATGAAGGCGTAGGTAGTCTGAAGATCACCAAGGGCAATCTTGATCCGGCCATGACCCATGACAGCACGCTGGGCGCATTCTTGTACAACTCCAAATTCGCGGTGCAGGCTCAGATCGGCGGCCGCGATACCCAGCCTTACAGGGGTGGTGACTACAACTACCCTCCGGGATCTGGCAATGATAACTTCACATTGCGCAGCTGGCGTTATCCAACCGACGTAATGCAGAACCGTGTGTTTTATCGGGCAGCGTATTTCCCCGGACTGAACTACACGTTGCCGCTGTTTGATGTCCTTGTGCGTCGCACGACCGATAATTATTACGTCAACGCGCGCTCAATCCTTAGCACCTATGGCCATGAGAGCCGTGGCGAGCGGATCGCCACGGTCATGCCCTTTAATGACCAGTCCGACTTCGGCTGGAAGCTCAACAACCGTACCCTCGTCGACAATAATTATCGGACCTTTGGAGATATTCTTGCGCTTACCAACGTCTTCGGAGCGGTTAGCTCGGGAAACTATAATTATCTGACGAATGAGTTGCTGGTTTGGAACCTTCCCGGGGATGAGGCTGGCATCGTCGATGCCCAGCCATTGACGCCGAACCCGGAGCATTTCGCCATCAATATTGATAGCTCCGGCTTCAAGGTAGCAAAGCCTGGTTATAACGTCGACACGGCTTTTGGCACGCAGCTCGCTTTCGACAGCAGCAACCGGCCAACTAAAATTGTTGCTGCTGATGATATCTTCGTGCCGTCCGGTGGTTCGGAGTACGTGCTGCCGATGGCCGTGCCAGATGGCACTATGTGTATCGTCAATTTCTACACCGGCAGCACCATTGTCTATCCCGCCAACCCGCACGAAGAGCAGAACGGGGCAGACTGGCGCATCGCCGGAGACCGGCTTTATTTCAGTAACCCGAATGGCGGATGTCGGGCGCGGTTCATGGTCGTCGCGTACGATCAATCACCGCAAACGGTCGGCAACAATGACGTCTGGAGGATGTTCGACGTCAATGGCGAGAACGTTGTTCAATTTCTCAGACCTGGCGCCGGCGATCCGCCCGCTTTTTCTGACATTGTCATCGACAGTCGTTGGCCGGCAATATCGATGCTTGCGCAAGGCTACTTCGGTGTTGGCGGTGGTGCGCAGAATACATCGATCCCGATCGACACGACGAACTTCTATCCAATCGTCAGATACATGACGGTGCACTCCGGTTACGGCGGAGGGAGCGGTGGCGATAACTCTTACTCCAAGATGATTCGACCGCCGATCACCGCCAAATATCGCGTGCGTCATCCGACTGTGGGTTTTCCGTGGAGGGATTCTGGCGACAGCTCATACGTGACGATCCAGTCAAACGCGGCGGTCTTCTCGACCTTCTCCGGAGCGGCGGCCCGCGCCGCAGTCGTCGACAATGGGGGCGGTAGCTACTCGGTTTCCTACACCTATCCGTCGTCGCCGGTGATCGGCATCCGCTATTATATTTTTGGCATACCCAAATAGGATTGACCCATGTCCACGAGTAACCAGATGCATCTCGACGTTACTGTTGTGATGCAGGAAGCAAATGCGCTTGAAGATCACTACAAGCGCCGCAATCTCTATCTCGCTCAATCGCTGTCCGTTCAGAAGGCTGAAAACCAGATCCTTCTCGACAAAATTAACGGCCTTGAAGCCGATCTTCGTCTCGCGCGCGGTGAAGGCGGTGGAGGATCCGAATAATGGCAACACCAACCTGGTACGGCGACGGTACGGCATCCGTTGTTGTTGGATCGCGCACGGTCACCGGTACGGGAACGGGCTGGCTGACCGCTGTTGCCGGTCTGACGCCGATTAAGTCCGGTGACAAATTCGGCATTCACGTTGGCCGTCCGATCGTCATAGAGCAGATCATCAGCGACACGGAACTGCGGCTTGCAGACGATTGGCCCGGTCCCGCGCAAACTGACGCGCCTTATAAGGTGGAGCTGACGTCGCCAACTATTGCCGCAGTCGAGGCTATGCGACGGCTGCTGGCCTCGTTGTCTAATGGCAACTTGGAGGGATTGTCGAAAATAGAGGTGGGCGTTGACGATATCCCGATAGGGATTGGCCCGGGCGTCTTCGGGACCGTCAATAAGGCGCAGTTAGTCAATGGCGTGGAGTTTGATGTTCAGGTCAACACGCTTGCGGACCGAGCCGCATACAATGCGGCGGCGACTGGTTTCAAGGTTCTTGTTTCTAATGTGGGTGATGGTCGCTCCGCACTCTACAGCAAGAAATCTGCTACCTCTGGAGATTGGAGTAATCCGAGTTACATTACCGGACCGACGGGTATCGCTGGACCGTACACGGAAATCACGGTTGGACCGACAACGACGCTTCCTGCTGGCTCATCGGCTACTGTCACGCCCGTCGTTGTTGATGCAGATACAGTCCGCCTGGATTTTGGCTTACCTAAAGGGCTTGATGGCTCCGGAACGGGTGATGTCACTGGGGCTGCATCATCGGTCGATGGTCAGTTCGCTGCCGCTAACGGAGCAACCGGAAAGTCGCTGAAATTTTTGACCGCAGCTCAGGCTCGGCAGACACTTGGTGGATGGGAGTTCATAGGCTCCTATAATATCGCCGGTTTGAGTGTTTTAGACGTCACCAATCTTGGAGCCTACAGAACGCTTCGAATTAACGGCGCAGGTGTTTTCAACGCCAACAACGATATGAATATCCGATTCTCGGAAAACAACGGCTCCACCTTCGGCGCAGATAGCGATGAGTTTCTTTATACGTTCATAGGCACGAGAGCGCCTAATTCTGGAAGTGGAGCCGTTGGTGAAACAACTGACGGATTAAGTTCTGGTAACTTTTTCCTGTATCATGGAGGAAATACTGGATATCCGACCCTCGCGGAATGCGTAATATACGAGTTCAATCAGACTAGAAACGCTGGCACTTTTGTGAGCAGCAGGCTTAGCACTTCAACCGATAGGTATGTTCGCATGATTGGGGCGGCGCACAAGCGTGCGACAGTTCAAAATGCCCTTAGATTTTACCTAAATGGAACAACTGTCCAATCTGGTATGATTTACCTTGAAGGAATTCGCGGATGAATATTGCGATATTCAACGCCGAAACAGGCGAAGCAACTGAACGTCCCATGACCGCCGACGAGATTGCCGAGATTGGGCAAGTGCATGAAGCTCTGCCACCCACCATTGCCGACTACGAAAACGCCATCCAGAACCTTGTCGATGAAACTGCCCGCGAGCGTCAGTTCCGCGATGGTGTGACGTTGGCGTCCTACACGGCGTCAACCAAACCGAAGTGGGCGGCAGAGGCACAGGCTTTCGTCGCGTGGCGCGATAACGTCTGGTTTTATGCTTACGGCGAGTTGGCCAAGGTTCAAGCCGGTCAGCGACAGCAGCCGACCGTGGAGCAGTTCCTTACGGAAATCGCCCCCATCGCTTGGCCGGTAGCGTGACCCGGCCGACGATGAGATGTAATTAGAACCTGATGCCGAAACCCGCAGTGAATTGATATTGATTATTGTCATAGTACCTTTGCGATGGGAGGTCTCTGTATTCAGCCTCCATCCGAAGGAAATACTGATCGAAGTTTAGCTCTGCGCCAGCCGCAACGGAATACACGAACGAATTGAGATGGTCGGTGGAAGAATACTTTCCATACTCTCTACCCGTGCCGCCTTCTCGTCCCTCTATAAACGCGGCTCCCATCCCGATCTTGCCATACAAGAACGTCGAGCCGATCATGGATCCTGCTCTAATGGACGCCATCGTAGAGAGTGTCTCTTTGTAGAAAAGACGATATGTCCCTTCTGGAAAGTCCGTGTACTGCAGAATTTCTTTTTCGTTCAGGTGACTTCGGATCGACAACTCGGGACCAATGACGAAACTTCCGTCAACAAAGTTGTATCCAGCAAAAATTTGCGCACTTGGGTTGGTCACGCGACCGTACCAATTTGCCAGATGCTCGGACGTTCCTCCGGTTATTGCGCCTCCAGCGTACCAACCTTGGATATCTTGAGCCATCAAGGTTTGTGGAACCATTAAAAACACAAATGACGTAGCCAGCTTTCGCATTTATTCCCCCAAGAACTACACTCGGGTATAGCGTTCATCTTGTGGTAGCTCAACCTGAAATTGCTTTGACCGGTAGCGTAAGCCGGCACCCATAAGGAATCCCAAATGCCAATCACAAAAATCTCCACACAGGGGAGGGCCTTCGTGCGCCTGCACGAGGGCAACCCACTAACCTGCTACCTTGACCCCGTCGGCATTCCGACGATCGGTACGGGCTTCACAATGCGCAGTGGTTCCGTTCGCCGTGAACTGGCGAAGATCGGTATCACGAAGCTTGTGCCAGGTAAGACCAAGATCACGACCGCGCAGAGCGATGTCATCCTCGACGCTGTTCTTGCTGCCGAGTACGTGCCTGCAGTCGTTGCTGGTTCGCCCGAGAATCGCAAACAGCATGAGCTGGACGCTGCTGCATCCGTGACGTTCAATCTCGGCGTCGGCGCCATGAATTGGACGTGGGCCGAATACTGGCGCAAAGGCCAGATCAAGAAGGCTGCGGCTCATCTCGCCTCCAACTACAACACGGCGAAAGGCAAGAAGCTGCAGGGATTGGTGCGCCGCCGCAAGGAAGAAGCCTTGCTTTTCGAGAAGGGCATCTACACCGGCGTAGCGAGCGCTACGAAGGAGGCTACTGCTGAGCCGCCTGCCCAGCCTGATCCTGTCGTGAAGGAAGCGCAGGAGCTGCTGACTGCGGCGGGCCTCAATCCCGGCGCCATTGACGGCTGGATGGGCGAGAAGACCAAGGCCGCGGTGATTGCCTACCAGAAGGCCCACCCACACCTGATCGCCGACGGCATCATCGGTCCCGCCACGCTCGCACAGCTGCGGCGCGACGGCTCAGCCGCAAGGGAAGCCGTGACGAAGGGTGTCGGCTCGGCTGCGAGCTCAGGCTTGCTCGCTTTCGTGGCTGGCCTTCCTTGGGGCTGGATCGTCGCCGGCGTCGCTGTCGCTGCTGTTGCCTATGTCGCGTATCGCAATCGCGATGTCATCGCTCGCCGGTGGAACAGCTGGCGCGGCAAGGAGGTGGTGGTTTGATCCTCTTGTGGGCGAAATTCAAAGGCTACCTAGCCGCAATCGGTGCGGCGCTCGCGATCCTCGCGGGCGTCTTTTTGTATGGCCAGAGGGCAGGGCGCTCCGCGGCGAAAGATGAACAGGCCGCAGCAAATGCCAAGGCTATCAAGAGGGCCGGGGATGTCGAAAATGAAATCAGGAATCTGGATGACGCTGGCGTTGATGACGCTCTTGGCAAGTGGATGCGCGACAAGCGGTAGCTACTGCGACATCGCGCGACCGGTGCGGCCATCATTTGAGGATAGCCTGACGAGCGAAACGAAGCGGCAAATCCTCACTGAAAATGAAAAGCTGCAGAAGCTGTGCGGGGTGAAGCCATGAACGGTCCTGAAATCATGGCTGTCGCCGTCTTCATCATAACGGTTTTCGGTTTCCTGTTCGGCCTCTGGAAGTACGTCGACGCGAAGATCAGCGCCGCAAAGACGGAAGCGTCTGGCGCGGCATCTGCGGCTTCGGCAATGGCGTCCCTTGCAAGGGAAGAGCTCGCGGCTCACCGCCTGCATGTGGCGGAAACCTACGTCTCAAAGTCCGGCCTTCGCGAGCAGACTGAGCAGATCATGGGCGCTATCGGTGCCGTGAAGGATGCCGTCGACAAGATGACGCTGCGCGTCGATAGGATTGTTGAAAATCAGCCTAAGCCGAGGACGACGCGATCTTCGTAAATCAACCCGCTTGCCGAGAGGTGGGCGGGTTTTTTTATTATTCGAATAAACTGCCGAAGAACAGTTGGCCAACTATCTGCGAGCGTTTATCGCTCTAATTTAGGTTTTACTAAGTGAGAACATCGCGTTAGCTCTATCAAAAGCCGCTCCAGACAACTGGAAGCGGCATGCTTGATGAAATGAATAGAGTATGCGTTGCCAATATTCGGGAAAGTATTTGAGCTAGAAAAATGTTGCTCGTTCCCATGAAACGTGGAGATTAATTGAGGCTTCCATTCAGTTTGTCAATTAGCGCTCAAGGATATGCTTAATCTGTAAGCCCTTGGTCACTTTGCCCGTGCCAGCGCCAGAGCAAAAAGAAACCCGCCGGAGCGGGATTCACATAGGACGAAAATCCTGTATAGTTGGTTTCGGCAGGAACGCCGATCACTCCTGACGCTAGTCGTCTTATTCAGGGAATGGCAGCCGTGTGGATGCAGCCTTTCAATCTCTGAACGAAACGGGAGCCGGGGCCTGCCACCAAATTGGTTCTCTGAAATCATAATCATAGAACTCGAATATTTTTTTCTGATCGGCTGATATGTCGGCTTTCCAGCATGGTGTTGGCTGAAGCACAACACCATAGTCATCGTAGAAGCCCGTGGCCGTGTGTGCCATACGCGGGCGCAAAGCTTCGGCGAATGATGTGTCGCACGGCCCCGTATCAAGATTGTCGATGGCCTGGTAGAACGAACTGGCGACAACGTCAGCCAATTGAAGCCCCGCTCTCTGGTAATGCGGATAGTGCTCGACAAGGTGCATGCTCATGACATCCCATCTCGGCACCCACTTAGATAGAAAAGGCCTTCCACCACGCGACTGTCGTTTGAGGAGGGCGTGATAAGCCGCAGTCTGGCTGTAGGAGTGGCCGCCGGATTGAGAGAAAACAAACTTCACATGTCTTCTGGGCAGATTGTTACGGTCTGCACGCCGACCGCACCAGTCTGTCACGCGTTCGACCACAATCCTTACGAGCCAGTTGTAAAACCATTGTTTCGATGGGATTTTAGAGGCGTTCTCATTTTGGTGGCGTCGCATGTTTTTCTTATTCGACGCGACCACAAATAACCTAACGGGAAGCTCCGCCACTGCCTCGGCGACCGTGAGCCTATTTTCTTTTGTCAGGTCTTTGAAGTGAATAACTTGGGTATTTGTTTCGCCTATTTTTCTATTGATGTCAGCGACCCACCCAAAGATATCACTTTCCCGGCTACGGCTTACGACTACGGCCGAGACGGTCATCCATTCTGTGCTGCCCTTTTCATCAACTGGGCGAACGTTCTTTAGGCCGGGGTCGCCGGCTTCATCGATGTATGCGATGAACTCATACTCTGGAATTGATGCCCCCCGGCCAGTGCTGGTCACGGCTTCTTCACCTCGTCATACTTCATCATTTCAGCTAGATCCTCTAAGAGAGCCGACGGGCCGAGTGCGCCGTTATGTGCCAAGTCTTCCGCTGCTTGGCGAAGGGCTTTCTTGTAGTCTTTCACCTTCATTGAGCCGGCATCTTCCAGTGTCTTCGCGAGAGCAATCAACGCCATGTTGTTGGCCGCCTGGATGTTGGCCATAACCTCGATAATCTCATCGATTGGATCGTGTTTCTTTTTCATCAATTTGAGCCTTTTCATCCCATTTCATGGCTTAGCCCCGGATTCTAGAAGCAGCCTTATCGCTTCTGCCGCATCAAGCAGCGCGTCCCTTTTTTGATCGTCTGGAAGATTGGCTGCCGCTTCGGATGTTGCCTTGAGATATATAACGACGTCGCGTCCGATCGGGGCAACAGTTACCGCTGTCTTGCGAAGTTCCCTGACCATGGCGATGGATCGATCAAGCAAAACGCTTACGTCGCGCGCCGTCAATTGATCCAAATTGCCAGCTGCTTTCTCCAACTCGGAAATAAGACCCCTAGGCATTGTATTTCTTGGACCCTTTCTCCTTCGACATTTACCCCTCTCGGGCAATCACTAAGGAAAACATGCAAATGGTTGCAAGTCTATCCATCTAAGGGGGAATGACCGTCCCTTCACCCAACCAGCTCCCGGCCGCTCTCTCCATTGCGCACCACTGGCGCTGGCCTGCCTGGATAGACTTCCACATCCGGCTCCAGGTAAGCCTCTCCTCCATGATGCCCGCAATGTCGCGGATTATTTTGAGAAGCGGCATGCTGATGTGCTCCGGTCCATCGATTGCCTCGATTGCAGCACCCAATTCACTGAACGCAATTTTGCGTTCAGCGGCTACCTCGACAGTACTGGGCGGACATTACGATCGATAGACATGTCCAAGGACGGCTTCACCTTCCTCGCCATGGGCTTCACCGGCACGAAAGCGGCTCGCTTCAAAGAAGCCTACATCGCGCAGTTCAATGCGATAGAAGCCGAGCTTCGGGAGCGCGACGACGAGCCGCAGATAGTCTCCTACACGCCAGAGGCGGAGGCCGGCCTTCTCGTCGGGCAGGCGCGGCGGGATGAAAATTATTTTGCCTCCGCAGGAACGTCGCCACGGTTCGAGTGTTCTCCAAGTCCAGCACTCAAAATTTGATCGGTTTCCCGGATGCCTACGGAAAAGACATTGCATGACGTTTTGCCTGACAGGCTCGAGGACATCGGCTTTTCCTCAAACCAGACACTGAAGGCCCAGCCGAAAATGACGTGAGCCGCCCACTCTGTTCGGGCCGCCTTTCAGGGCGGCTTTTTCATTTCCGGGCCGCGATAGGCTCATTCCAGTTCAGGAGCCACACCATGGCCAGGACCACCAACAGCACCAAGACCACCAACAGCAAATCACCGCAAGACAAGACGCAGACCGTCACTATTCACGACCAGAAGCTGGAGCGCGGCGCCGGCGGCGAGCTGCACCAGCCGGCCGAAACAGACGCGCCTGTGCTGACAACCGCCCAGGGAGGACCGGTTGCCGACGACCAGAATTCTCTGCGGATCGGCGCGCGCGGGCCGCTTGTCGTGGATGATTTCCATTTCCGTGAGAAAATCTTCCACTTCGACCACGAGCGTATTCCCGAGCGCGTGGTGCATGCACGCGGTTACGGCGCGCACGGCTTCTTCGAGACCTACGAATCCTTTTCCGCCTATACCAGGGCGGATTTCCTGCAGCGAGCGGGCGAAAAGACCCCGGCCTTCGTCCGCTTCTCAACGGTTGCCGGCAACAAGGGTTCGGCCGACCTTGCGCGCGATGTGCGTGGTTTCGCCGTCAAGCTCTACACCCAGGAAGGCAACTGGGATCTCGTCGGCAACAATATTCCGGTGTTCTTCATTCAGGACGCCATCAAGTTCCCCGACCTGATCCATGCCGCCAAGCAGGAACCGGACCGGGCCTTTCCGCAAGCCCAGACCGCCCATGACACGTTCTGGGACTTCATCAGCCTGACGCCGGAAAGCATGCACATGATCATGTGGGCCATGTCGGACCGGACCATACCGCGGTCCTTCCGTTTCATGGAAGGTTTCGGCGTCCACACTTTCCGCCTGGTCAATGCCAAGGACGAATCGACCTTCGTCAAGTTCCACTGGAAGCCGAAGCTTGGGCTTCAGTCGGTCGCCTGGAACGAGGCGGTCAAGATCAACGGTGCCGATCCCGACTTCCACCGCCGCGACCTCTGGCAGGCCATCCAATCCGGCAACTTCCCGGAATGGGAATTGCAGGTGCAGCTGTTTGACCAGGACTTTGCCGACAGCTTCGACTTCGACGTGCTCGACCCGACAAAGATCATTCCCGAGGAAATACTAAAGCCGCAGCCGATCGGACGGCTGGTGCTTGACCGCATGCCCGACAACTTCTTCGCCGAGACCGAGCAGGTCGCCTTCATGACCCAAAACGTGCCGCCGGGCATCGACTTCAGCAATGATCCGCTGTTGCAGGGCCGGAACTTCTCCTATCTCGACACCCAGCTGAAACGGCTTGGCGGGCCAAACTTCACCCACCTGCCCATCAATGCGCCGAAGTGTCCCTTTGCGCATTTCCAGCAGGATGGCCACATGGCCATGCGTAATCCTGTCGGCAGGGCGAATTACCAGCCGAACTCGTTTGGTGAAGGTCCGCGGGAATCGCCGAGCCACGGCTATCGCCATTTCCCGGCCGAAGAAAAGGGAAGCAAGGCGCGGCTACGCCCGGAAAGCTTTGCTGATCATTACAGCCAGGCCCGACAATTCTATATCAGCCAGACACCACCCGAGCAGCGTCACATCGCCGCCGCCCTGACATTCGAACTGAGCAAGGTGGAAACACCTGTTATCCGCGAACGCATGGTATCGCATCTGATGAACATCGACGAGACGCTGGCAACCACCGTTGCGCAGAAGCTGGGATTAAAGTCGATGCTGAAGCCGGCGGATGCGGCCATGCCGACCCGTCAGGATCTGGAGCCCTCACCGGCACTCAGCATCGTCGAGCGCGGCCCCAGGCGCTTCGAAGGCCGCAAGCTCGGTATCCTCGTCACCGATGGGGTCGATGCCAAGCTGCTGAATGGCCTGATGTCGGCGATTGCGAGGGAGAAAGCCGTCTGCGAACTGATCGCGCCGAAAGTCGGCGGCGTCACTGCCTCGGATGGCAGCTGGTTCGAGGCCCATCACATGATCGATGGCGGGCCGTCCGTTCTTTTCGATGCGGTCGCACTGCTGACCTCCGTCGAAGCGATAGACGATCTGGTCAATGAGGCAACGGCGCGGGACTTCGTGGCCGATGCCTTCCAGCACTGCAAGTTCATCGGCTATGATCAGTCGGCGCTGCCCTTGCTGGAAAAAGCCGGCATTGCCGACGCTCTTGATGAGGGCACCGTTGCCCTCCCCGGGGAGGAAGGCCTCGCCGGCTTCGTATCGAACCTCGGCAAGCTTCGTATCTGGGGTCGGGAACCTTCGGTAAAGCTCGGAAAGGCTTCACCGCCAGTGAAATGAAATCACCAGCGGGCGCGGCAGCGATGCCGCGCTTGGTGGCGCAGGCACCTTCGGGAAAGGAATATCCACAGCGACTGGTTAGCCGAGGTCGGAGGCAGTCAGGATATTCATATTACGACGCGATTTGGCGTAGACTTTCTGTGCCGCGGCATAGATGGCCGTCGCGTATCGCTCAACCCTTCCTCAAAGGAAAACCTGCCTCCGGCATTCGGCCGGCGGCTTTTTGTCGTCTCCTCATGTGGTGGTGCTGCGCTTGGTGGGCGCGGATAGAAGCTATTCGATTGTGAGGGCAGTCAAGGTGGGGTCGTGCGCCGCATTCTCGCGTGTATCGGCTTACGCTGCGTAATCTTTCCGCTACTGACGGACCTTCTTCCCAAGTCCGTCAAGTGCCAGCTTCTGTGGCCGGATGGATCGCGTTCGACCTCTACCAGTGCCCCCAATTCAGTTAGTTGCTCCATCCTTTTGATACCTGCACCCGGTATTACGTTGGGAGTGATGCAAGAAGGATTGTTCACCATGTAGCGCAATATTGGCTCAAGGTTGCCGCTGATCTGGGGCGCCGTGGAGCCATTGTTTTTTTTGTTTCGTGCTTTTGTTGGCGGGCCATTCCCCCTCTTTGGTCGCGTGATCCTCTCCCATTCCTTCTCGAGGGCTTTAGATTTTTTCTCCTCTTCCTTCTGACTAATATCGCGCCAGAAAAGCGCCTCATCTCTCCATTCTTTCACGACGTATTCCATCTGCGGGGCAGATTCAATTTTGCGCACGATGACGCACCAGCCGTGATCATTATTAACGCTGTCGATGAAGTAACGGCGCTGGACGCTGTAAAATTGATAAACATCATGAAGGTGCCACATGACATAGGTATCGCCGACGTCGGGGACTGACCCGCGAAAGTGACTCTCGTCGGCGGAGATCAACGGCTCAAGGTCGCCGTCCGGATCAATCGCCCAAACTCGAACGCTGAAACCTTCCTTATCCTCGTCCATTTGACCTCCACCGCAAAAAAAACGCCGCCGGCACAAATGCCGAAAGATTTTCGTTCTCCTCAGTGTGGTGAATACGGTTGGTGGCCGTGGGTGAAGGCTATTCTGTCGTTCCTATAGCGGTCAAGCTTTTATGGTGACGCCGTATCCATCAACAATATCACCGGCTTTAACGAACACGATGCCCATCGCCTCCATGGCTGTCCTCATGGCATCGACGGTGCGCTGCTTGAGCTCATCGCCCTTTTCGAAGCGTGTAACAGTGTTCGTGGAAACGTCCGCCGCCTCCGCCAGTTCGCGCACGCCCCATTCAAGGGCAATTCGAGCCATGCGGCACTGTACCGGCAACATTTTTATAATCCTGTAGCGATTTCGCGTTGACGTAGCGATTTTTAAGATGTATTGGTTACACAGTAGCGAAAACGCTACAGAATGGCAACCGAGGAGCACAGTGAAATGACGTATGGCGCAAGAAGAAGTGAACCTGCGCGGAGCAATGCGAGAGAGCAATTGCCGCGCGCGCTGGTAGGCAGAAGACGACCTACCTTCCTTGAGCATGACATTGCCGCCGCTTCCCAGGCGGCACACTACTACAGGCCATCCCAAGGCCAGAACCGTTGCGCCATGGAGATTGATGGCGAACGCGTTCTGGTGGATGTGAGCACATTCACCATTCATGATGAGCGCGCCGTAGTGCTGCGTCATGATGGCAGCATCGGTATCGAGTTTGTCTCCACCGAAGAATCCTATCCCCAACATAACGGTCGCCGCACTGCTTGGGGACGCTCCCGAAAGAACCATGGTGGCGGAATAGTACGCGAAGCCGTTACCGTCATTGGCAAGGTCATTGAACCTGAAATTTTCTACGGCGCCACAATTGACGGAGTAACGTCATGACTTGGCAGCAAATCTACCCCGAGGGCTCGACCGTCTTCATCGGCCGCGACAGCTACACGGCAAGGCACAATCCCTACTTCCCTGGCATCGACCTTTATCAGGGCGGCGAGCGCGTCATGACGGTGTGTCCAGATTATCTGCCGCAGGTCGCTACTGGAGTGATGACCGAGGGAGAAGCACGATGACCGGCGCTGCCCGAGAAGCCTCCGCGATATCATTCTTGCGAAGGATGACTTCGCTTTACGCCGAACTTGATACCGTCTGGAGTCGGCACGGTGAACCGCGCCGGCTTTGCCGGAGACCGTTTGGTTTAAGTTATGCGGCAATAGCTGGCGCGTCCAGCATGGCATGGTATCGTTCTTCGGCCTCGGCGGGCGGAATGTTTCCGATGGGCTCCAGAAGGCGGCGGTTGTTGAACCAATCGACCCATTCGAGCGTGGCGAAC
>Ga0075032_1000203_pt1 | contig 42728 bp, 27 predicted proteins | sample SynthPrep_1_END__FD_71386 | JGI IMG/M metagenome (GOLD analysis project Ga0075032, IMG submission 71386) | Synthetic microbial communities from Ohio, USA - SynthPrep_1_END_DS7_MetaG | ecosystem: Engineered > Bioreactor > Aerobic > Activated sludge | place: USA: Ohio, Columbus | collected 2014-04-10
TTCGTGAACCAAAGATTGGAAACGGGAGGGCACAGAGTGAACCGAAGGTTAGAAACGGAGAGCTCAATCCCGTTTCGAATCTGTAGTTACCAGAAATTCGAATCTTTAGTTCAGATCACTGGACTGGATAACGGCGCTGGAAGATATAACATCCATTATTTAACATAATATACATTATACGAATATACACATGCGCCTCGCGGCCAATCTCGCTCTGGCTCTGGCGCAGATATTTTCGCTATACCTCCGGATTTTGTGTGCTGAGTCATCTGCTCCTCACAAGGTGTCGAACCGATGACCTTCGCCGCGGCCAACTTTCTACAATGGTCGCTTGCAAGACGGCTTGGAGAAAATACATGCAGGCATTCTGGGCAAAGGCTCTTCGCTTCACACTGGATCGCCTTGGACGACCTGCCAGCTTCAGCCACATGCTGGAGCGTGAGCACAGCCTGCGCTACGAGCTTGTCGATCAGCCACGTTCGATTGCTGCTTCCGAAGTCGTTCGCTGGCAGGACTGGGGAAAACCTTCTCATACGAACGGCATGAGTCGAGCTGCTGGAGAGCTGTTCGGCTGGAAAGCCGAAGGCAGCGAGTACCGCAGTTACCGCCACTGCATCCAGGCGCTGGCCAACATTGGTTCGACCGAAACCCTCGAACACTGGAAATGCGAAATTCAGGACGTGGCGGGTCTCAGTGCATCGAAGTCCGAGCTGCGGGACTTTTCGAGCCTCGACGAGATGGCCGAATCCAGGGCTCGCTACCTGCTTGGTGACATCACCCTGGAGAACCTGAAGACCAGTCTGGACTGGCAGGAAATCCGCATTTTTCATCGCGAGAGCACGTGCGATCACCTGGCGATTCACCAATGGGATGGCCGGTTATTTCTGATGAACTCGGGAGGTTCGCATCACTTCGCGGCTGGCCGCTATCTCGCCGTTCGGCTGGGGGTCGAAGTGCCCTTGCACGCAACGTTACGCATCCATCGTCTCAGCAGGACGGCTGTCATGGAACTGCTCGAGGAATACGAGGTGTTTGCCCTGGCTGACGAACCCGAGGCCTACATGATGTTCATGGACGCCATGCGGGGTTTCAGAGCGGGCTTTCTCTGGTGCGCTCTGCCACGCCCCTATGAACATGGGCGTGCGGTATTGCTGCCCAGAAAAGACACCAGATCGATGCAGATCGCTACCCTGCTCCACCAGACCGGTCATGCGGATCTGGGGGCGCACCTGCTCGACATTGCGGCTCGCGACATGAACATTCCGGGCGCCAGAGCCACTGCGGCGGATGCCAGGCGCCACAGTGTCGCCACCTTTTGATATCTTTATTTTCTATAAATCATATTTCTTATTACTTAAATCTCCTTTCGCAAGCATCATCGTCATCCGGATTTTCCTGAGTGAAACGCCAGGAATCCCTCGCCATATACGCTTCTTTCCAGGAGCGGGATTGCAGCTCAAGCCATCGTCCAGCAGCGACCAGGAAAAGGATTGCCGCATTCAGCTGAATGCCGGTTCCATGAAAATCTCCGACACCCTGCTATATGTTTTCATCGAAGGGCTCGCAGCAACCTGGAAGTAGCGATCAGCGCCCTTGACTGTCAAACGGATAGGGATGTCACTGCCCATGGCAATTTCGGCAAAGGTTTCCTCGCTCGCTCAACCTGTATCCCTCAGCACCGAACGCACCCTGGGTAGCACCCTCTCTTTGAGCGAAAGCAGCAATGTCGCTCTGGATCTATCTCCCGATGCCATAGCCAGTTACTCCCGCGACGGGAGTGATCTGGTGATTCGCATGACGGATGGCGAGACGCTTCGCATCAGCAACTTCTACGTCGAAGGCCAACCGCCCAGCCGCCTCTACCTGGTCAATGCAGAGGACGAACTGCTGCTGGTCGAGCTCGGCCCGGTCTCGTCGGAAGGGTTCATGGCCGCCAGCTACGCCTCTGAGGAAGTCGCTGCCGGCTTCGAATCCCTGACGGCAGCCGGCGCCGCTGCCGGAGGTGGGCTCGGTACGACAGGCATGCTGGTAGCCGGTGGGCTGGCCGTTGCCGGAGGCGCTGCAGCAGTTGGCAGCAACGGTGGCGGCGGCGGTAACGGAGACGGCCCCCCTCCCGCACAACCCGCGTCGGCCACACCGCCGAGCAATGTGAGCCTGAGCAGTGACGGTCGAACCATCACCGGCCGTGCCGACCCTGGCAGTACTGTCGAACTGGACACGGACGGCGACGGAGTCGCCGATTACACCGCACTCGTGGATGCGAACGGACAGTTCACCATCAACGTGCTGCAACCGCTGAACAACGGAGAACAGCTACAACTGCGTGTACGGCTGGCAAATGGAAGCCTGAGCAATCCGACCACCCTCTCCGCTCCCGACGATATCGCCCCCTTGCGCCCGAGCAATCTGCAGGTGTCCACCGATGGATCGCAGGTCACGGGGCGAGCCGAGCCTGGCAGCACGGTCAGCATCGACATCAACGGCGATGGTCAGCCCGATGCCTCGGTAGTCGTTGGGCCCGGTGGGCAGTTCGTGATTCCACTGACCCCACCATTGAGCAACGGCGAAACCATCACCGTGGTGGCCAGGGATGTGGCAGGCAACACCAGTCCCAGCGTCTCCCTGGCTGCTCCGGATACCACCCCGCCGCCGCCGCCCGTGCTCGATGCGAGCAACGGCAATATCGTCACCGGTACCGCCGAGGCCGGAGCTTCCGTGGTCATCGTGGTCGTCGGCAATGCCGCGGTATCCGTCCCGGTCGATGCCAATGGCAATTGGTCCTACACGCCGAGTTCTCCGATTCCCGATGGCACTACCATTACCGCAACGGCTCGTGATCAGGCGGGCAACAGCAGCCCCTCCGTTTCCGTCGACGTGACCAGTAACATCCCCAATCCCCCCGTCGTCATCGTCGCCAATGGCAATGAGATCAGTGGTACGGCCCAGCCCGGCGCCATGATCGAAATACGCAATGCCAATGGCGTGCTGATCGCGCCGGCCGTTCAGGTTGGAGTGGATGGGAGGTGGTCGACGGCGCCCGCCGGACTGTCCGCCGATACCCCTATCAAGGTCGTGGCAATCGACCTGGGTGCGCAAAGCGCTCCTGCCAACCTCACCCTGGACGTGACACCACCTGACGTCAGCGTGATCAGTCACACCGCGAACCAGTTAAGCGGAACCGCAGAGCCTGGCAGCAGTGTCCAGGTATCTGTGGGCGGAAACACTCTGGGTGTGGTGGTGACCGATTCGCAGGGAAACTGGAACTTCCTCCTCTCTCCCGCCCAGCCTGATGGCGCTCAAGTGTCGATCACAGCCCGGGATACCGCTGGAAACGTCAGTTTTCCGCTCACCACGACGATCGATGCTCAGCCCCCTGCTGCACCGACCGTGGCATCGATTACGGCCTCCAGCATCAGCGGTACCGCCGAGCCCGGCAGTGTCGTGCGTCTGGTGGATGACAATGGGCGAGTGCTGGGCGAGCTGAATGTCGGTTCGAGCGGAGCCTGGAGCTTCACCCCCACACAACCACTTGCCGAGGGCACGGAAGTCACGGTGACCGCTCGTGACTCGGCGGGCAATACCAGCCCGTCGACCACCGTGCGCGTCGACACCACGGCACCTGATGTACCCACGGTCGAGCCCAGCAACGGGACGGTATTCACCGGCACGGCCGAGCCCGGCAGCAGTGTCACCATCACCGGCCCTGGCGGCGCCCCGGTCGGTCAGGCTACGGCCGATGTCAACGGTGACTGGAGTATCACACCCTCTCCAGCCTTGCCTGACGGTACCCAGGTTTCCGTAGTGGTGCGTGACCCATCGGGCAACGCCAGCTCGCCAGTCACCGTCACGGTCGACCTCACTCCTCCGCCTGCACCGGTTATCCAGCCAGGCAATGGAAGCGAAATATCCGGTACCGCCGAACCCGGCAGCACGGTCACGATCAATACCGGGGGCGCCCCGCTCTCCACGGTCGCTGACAGTAACGGCAACTGGAGCGTGACGGTCGCTCCCCCTCTGGCCAACGGCACGGTGATCAACGCGACCGCCACGGATGCCGCCGGTAACGTCAGCGGGCCTTCAGCCAATGTGACCACGGACAGTACCCTGCCCGACCGGCCTACTGTCAATCCGAGCAATGGGAGCACCCTGTCCGGCACTGCGGTCTTCGGCGAAAGCGTGGTGCTTACGGACGGCAGCGGCAACCCCATCGCGACCGTCACCGTGGACAATGCGGGTAACTGGTCCTACACCCCGGCGTCGCCTCTCGCCGACGGCACTCACGTGGTCGCCGTGGCGCGGGACAGCAGCGGCAATCTCAGTGCTCCAACTCAAGTAGTAGTGGATGCAGTACCACCGCCCGCAGCGCAGATCGATGCCAGCAACGGCACGCAACTGAGCGGAACGGCAGAAGCCAACGGCACCGTACTGATCAGCGGGCCAGGCATCAACGTGCAGGTGACGGCAGGCGTCGACGGCAAGTGGATCTACAACGCCGGCCCTGGTCTGCCGATCGCCGATGGCGCGACCGTCAGCGTCACCGTGCGCGACGCCAGCGGCAATACCAGCCCGCTCGCTACAACCGTGATCGACGCCGCGCCGCCTGCCGCACCCGTGGTAGTCGCCAGCAACGGCACCTTGCTCAGCGGAACCGCCGAAGCGGGCACGCAGGTAATCCTGAGTACCGTGCCAGGCGGCCAATTGGCCATCGTCAATACCGATGCCAACGGCAGGTGGTCGTACGCCCCTCAGCCGCCGCTGGACAATGGCACCCAGGTCAGCGCGGTGGCCCGAGATGCGGTCGGCAATACCAGTACCAGTGGCGGCACCACCATCGATGCTCAACCTCCGGCAGCCCCGCAGATTTCGCCCAGCAGTGGCAGCGAGGTTCGCGGTACTGGCGAGATTGGTGCCACCATCACCCTGACCAATGCCAGCGGTACCCTGATCGGTACCACGGTCGTCGACAGTGGCGGAAACTGGTCCTTCACTCCGACCCCGGTTCTGGCCCACGGCACGCTGGTCAGGGCCACTGCGACAGACGCGGCCGGCAACCTCGGCCCGGCGGCCAGCACCACGGTCGACAGCATCGCGCCATCGGCACCGACCATCGATCCCAGCAATGGGGCCACACTCAGCGGCACCGCCGAACCGAACAGCACGGTGCGACTCGTCGATGGAAACAATGATCTGATCGGCAACGCGGCCACTGATGCATTCGGCAACTGGACCTTCCCCGTCACGCCATCGGCACTGCCCAACGGCACGCTGGTCAGTGCCGTGGCCATCGATGCGGCTGGCAACACCAGCCAGCCGGTCAGCACCACCACCGACAATGTCGCGCCGAGCCAGCCCGCCGTCACGGCAAGCAACGCGACGAGCATCGCCGGTACGGCAGATGCCGACAGCACGGTAGTGCTGACCCTGCCTAACGGCAGTGTGGTGGACGTAGCGGTCGACGCCAGTGGCAACTGGAGCTATTCGCCCAATCCGCCTCTCGCCGACGGTGCACAGGTCAGCGTTGCCGCCCGCGACGAAGCTGGCAACCAGGCCGGACCGGTGACCATCACCATCGACGCCCAGCCGCCCGCATCGCCCAGTGTCGCCCCCAGCAACGGGACATTGCTGGAAGGCACCACGGAGGCCAACTCGGTTATTCTCATCAGCATTGGCAACGCTGCCCCTATCCTGGTCACGCCCGGTCCTGGTGGCGCCTGGTCCTACACGCCGAATCCACCATTGGCCGAAGGCACGCAGATCACCATCGTGGCCCGTGATGAGGCCGGCAACCTCAGTACACCGGTCAGTCCGCTCATCGACACCACGGCGCCTTCGGTCACGCTGGAACTCAGCAATGGCAGCGTTCTGACCGGGCTCACCGAGGCCGGGGCCAGCGTTGCCATTTCCGTAGGTGGCAGCCTGGTCGACACCGTCACCGCTGGCCCCGATGGCCGCTGGACCTACACACCCACTCCGGCATTGGCCAATAACAGCGCTATCAGCGTGGTGGCTACCGATGCTGCCGGCAATGCCAGTACCCCGGCGACCGGCACCACCGACAACCAGGCGCCCAACGTTTCCATCGAGCCCACCAATGGCGTAACGCTAACGGGTCTCACCGAAGCCTTTGCCAGTGTGACCATCAGCAGCGGTGGCGTCGTACTGGCGACCGTCGGCGCCGACAACGCTGGCAACTGGAACTACACCCCCACCACTCCCCTGGCGAACAATGCACAGGTCAGCGTCATCGCGCAGGATGCCACCGGCAATGCCAGTGCGCCTGCAACTACCACGGTCGACAGCCAGCCTCCGGCGCCACCGACCATCAACCCCAGCAACGGCACCGAGGTCGTCGGCCGTGCGGAGGCCAACAGCACCATCAACCTGACCTTCAGTACAGGCGCAACGGCCGGGCCGATCAGCGTCAACGGCAATGGCGACTGGAGCTATACCCCCACGCTCGCATTGCCTGACGGCACCACCATCAGCGCAGTCGCATCGGATGCCGTCGGCAACACCAGTCAGTCCGCCAGTACGGTCGTCGATGCGATTCCACCACCGAGTCCGGTCGTCCTGCCGAGCAGTGGCACCTCCATCAATGGCACTGCGGAAGCCAACAGCACCATCACCCTGTCCGTCGACGGAGTCCCCCTGCCCGGCACCGTCACCGTGGATGCCAATGGCTACTGGCAACTGAACAACATCGGGCCGCTGGCCGACAATGCCCTCATCGAGGCCTGGGCCACGGATGCGGCGGGCAATGTCAGCGTCGCACCCGGCACGGCTACCGTGGATGCCGACCTGCCTGATCCACCGGTGATAGCCCCCAGCCGGGGCAATATCATCACCGGCACCGCAGAAGCCAATAGCACGGTCGAGCTGACCATCAACGGAGCCAGCGTTCTCGTGTCGGTCGATGGCGCAGGTGCCTGGAGTCACATACCGACCACACCGCTCGGCGATGGCGTGCAGGTATCCGCGGTGGTGATCGACGCCTCCAGTAATCGCAGCTCTCCCGCGACCCTGGTGATCGATGCGATGCCGCCAGCCATCCCGGTGGCAGAAGCGGCCAACGCCACCACCGTCATCGGAACGGGAGAAATCGGCTCCACGGTAGTGGTCAGGCTCGGCGCCACGGTACTGGGCAGCGCCACGGTAGGCGCCGACGGCAAGTGGACGATCACCATTGCGGCCCAGGCCAACGGCACGCCGCTGGTCGTCGAAGCGCGGGACAGCCTGGGCAATACCAGCAACTTCACCGTAGTGGTGGTCGACGCTGTCGCACCACCACTGCCGACCATTCAGGCAACCAACGGCACCCTTCTCAGCGGTACGGCCGAGGCCAACAGCACGGTCATTCTCAGTGTGGGCGGTGTCCAGGTCGGTACCACCACGGTCGATGGCGCCGGCAACTGGAGCTTTACCGCCAGCTCACCCTTGTCCGGTGGCAGCACCGTCGAGGTCGTGGCCCGTGACGCCAGCGGCAACATAGGCCCGGCGGCCTCGACCATAGTGGACGCCACGCCACCACCAGCGCCGGTGGTCAACCCGAGCAACGGCGTCACCCTGTCGGGCACCGCCGAAATCGGCAGCACGGTCATCCTGATGGCAGGTGGCGTGCAGATCGGTACCGCCCCGACCGATGGCGCCGGCAACTGGACGTTCACCCCCTCCCCGCGTCTGACCGATGGCGTGAAGGTGGACATCAAGGCCCAGGATGGCGTCGGCAACATTGGCGCCACCACCAGCGTGACCGTTGATGCCGTAGCCCCCAATGCTCCCATCATCAACCCAAGCAACGGGATCGTCGTCAGCGGAACCGCCGAGGTGGGCAGCCGGGTCATCATCCGCGATCAGAGCAATCAGGTTATCGCCGACCTCACAGCCGACGCCAATGGCAACTGGAGCTTCTCCCCACTCGTTCCGCTAGTCAACGGCAGCGCCCTCTCCGTCACGGCCACCGATGCTTCCGGTAACGTCAGCACCACCAGTAACGCGGTCGTGGACGCTCAGGCGCCCCAGCCTCCAACAGGACAGATATCCGCGAACGGTACCCTGTTGACCGGTATCGCCGAGGCCAACAGCCAGGTATCCATCCTGATAGGCGGCAGCGGTACTCCTATCGTGGTCACGGCAGCCAGTAACGGTACATTCACGGTACCGCTGTCACCGGCCCTGACCGGGGGCCAGAGCGTACAGATCAGCGCCACCGATACCGCGGGCAATACCAGCACGGCCGCCCAGGTTCAGGCGCCCAATCTGACGCCACCGAACATTACAGTGGCCGAGGCAGCGGACACCTTTATCAATGCTGCCGAGATTTCCGACGGCATTCAGGTTCAGGTCGGTCTGCAACCCGGTATGCGCGCGGGCGACAGCGTAACGCTCACGTTCCGTGGTCAGGGTGGTTTCACCTTCACCCAAACGCATGTGGTCACCGCCGCCGAAGTGCTGGCTGGCAGCTTCTCGGCCACGCTGACGCCCTCCGGCGGCAATGAAGCCTATCCGCAAGGTGCCGCCACGGTCACGGCTCATGTGAACAATGCGGTCGAGGGTGCGCCGGTAAGTTTCGTCATCGACACGATCCCGCCTGCGACACCCGTGTTGTCACTGGCTGGCAGCCTGTTGAGCATATCCACTGACCCTGGCGTCGCCCTGACGATCAGCGTCAACGTCGGCGGCGTGACCGCGACCCAGACGGTGGCCGCCAACAACGCCGGCATCGCCTCGCTGAACCTGCTGACCGGCCTCAACATCGGCCTGACCTGGGATCAGCTGATCAGTGCGCAGATCGGTGTCTCCGCTCGCGATCAGGCAGGTAACCCCAGTAACGTCGCGCAGATAGGACTGGGGGCTGGCAACAACCTGCAGCCTGTGACGGTCGGCAATTTCGCGGTGGACGCCAGCCTCAATCCGCTGTCACCCAAGCTGGGAGTGACAGGAACCACGGCCGCCAACGCCAGCCTGATCATCGAGGTGATCTCCCCTGCCCTGAACGTCACCCTGTCACCAATCGTCGCCAATGCCGGTGGCCAGTTCTCGCTCAACCTGCTCAGCCCCAGCGTACTGAGCCAGCTCGGGCTCAGCCTCAGCGGCTTGCTCAACCTGGGACCGGATCTGCAACTGCGGATCACCTCGACCTCGCAGGGCAAGCAAAGCGCGAGCTATCTGGTCGACCTCGATCCGCTCGGCGTGCTCGGGCTGACCATCGGCGCCATCACCGTCACCGGGTCGGCAGTCGATGACATTCTGTCCGGCACGGCCAGCAGCGCCGAGCGGATCATCGCAGGGACGGGCAACGATCTGATCCTCAACGTCGGTTCGAATGACCGGGTGGAGGCCGGCTCCGGCAATGACACCATCCAGATCACCGCCACCAACTTCACCAGCATCGATGGCGGTAGCGGCTTCGACACCCTGCTGTTCAGCGGTGGCATCGATATCAATTTCAACAGCCTGCCACTTGGCGCCATCGCCAATATCGAACGTATCGACCTGGGCAGCGGAGACGCCGGCAGTACCATCACGCTCACCGCCGCCCAGGTGGACGCGATGACCGACGGCGGCAATACCCTGCAGATCACCGGTGAGGCCAACGATATCGTGCAGGTCAGTGGCGCGGTATTTCAGAACAGCCAGCTCATCGATGGTATCCGCTATCAGGTCTACCAGTTCGGCAGCACCACATTGCAGATCGAGGAGAATACCGTTCAGGTCGTCGTATGAAGTCGAAAACCGCTTTCGCCTTTGGCGCAGCGTCTGCCTTGCGAAGCATGGCGCTCGTCATGATGTCGGGATTGCATCCGGGGGCGGTTGGCGCCCAGGAACTGGTAGATGCAGTGAGGGCCGGGCTCGCCATTCATCCGGAGGTGCGCGCCGTGATGGCGGATCGGGAGCGGGCAGGTACCGAAGTGGAGATGGCCAGGAGTGGCTACCATCCTGCCCTGAGCCTCTCGGCCGGACCTCAGGAGTTCAGCTTCGGCGACGTGGTGTATGACGCCACGGTGTCGCAGATGCTCTATGACTGGGGACGGGTCAGAAGCAAGGTCGATCGTGCCTCGGCTGCGCACCAGCAGCTCTCGGAAAGCCTGCTGGTGACCCGTGACGATGCCGCGCTGGACATCATCGAGACCTATTTCGATACCCTGCTCGCCGAGCGCCGCCTGGAGGCGGTGCGCCTGCATCTGAACGACCTCGATGACATCTTGCGCATGACCGAGGCCCGTGGCCAGGACGGCTACGCTGATCGCAGCGAGGTGGATCGTGCGAACCTGGAAATGACCCGTGCCCGCGAGCAACTGGCGATGGAAAAAGGCAGCCTGCAGGAAGCCCGCAACCAGTATCGCGTGCTGGTTGGCACCGACCCGCAGAACCTCAGCGAACCAAGACCGATGTCGATGGCACGCTACCTGGCGGCCAGTGATCTGTCGCGCATCATCACTCAGTCCCCGCTCTATCAGCGCAGCGTACAGGACACCGCCCAGGCCGAAGCCGAGCTGCGGGAAACCAGGGCTGCCCTGCTCCCCCAGCTGAACCTGGAGGCCACCGCCCTGCGCCGGGAGATCGGTGGACAACTGGAGAACGACTCCATGATCGCCCTGCGCCTGCGCATGGATACGCTGCAGGGCCTGTCCAACTTCCAGCGTCCGACAGCCGCTCGGCAGCGCCTGGAGTCGGCCCAGTGGAGCCAGGACTCCATGCAGCGTGATATCAGCCGCAAGTTGCGCAACCTGTTCGATACCGAGGAGACCCTGCGCTGGCGTGAGGAATCGCTGCGCCAGCAGGTCGACGAATCGGACGAGGTCAGCGCGCTCTATCGCGAGCAGTTCGAGGTAGGACGGCGCGACATCATCGACCTGCTCAATGTCCAGCGCGAACGTTTCGAAGCCGTGCGCCAGCTGGAGAGCCTGCGCATCGAACGTCTGCGCATCGAATACCGTGCAGCAGCCCAGATCGGCCTGCTGGGCGCATTGCTGGAGAATCGTCTCAATGGCGTCTGACAACCGTTCTGCCCGCCAGGCCAGGGATCACCTGCGCGATGGCCTGGTACTGCTCTGCCGGGAACTCGGCCATCCACTCAGCGAGAACGAACTGGTCGATGGGCTGCCCATGGAACAGGGGCGCCTGCCCTTGCGCCTGGCGCCTCGTGCCCTTCGCCGTGCGGATATCAATGCCCGCGTCGAAATCGGCCAGCAACTGCACGATCTGAAAGGCTACCTGCTGCCAGCCCTGCTGCTGCTCAACGATGGTCGCAGCGCCTTGCTCGTGGGCGTACAGAACGAGCAGGCCGATCTGCTCCTGCCTCAGAGTGGCGGCGGACACGAGCGCATTACGCTGGATGTGCTGGGAGCGATGTTCAGCGGCGTCGTGGTATTCGCCAAGCCTCGCTACCGTGACGACGGCAGGGCCGGCGACCTGGCCCAGGGGCAGCAGGAGCACTGGTTCTTCGGCGCGATCAGGCAGATGCGGCGCTCCTACCTGGAAGTGGCCATCGCCGCCATGATCGCCAACCTGCTGGCCATCGCTTCTGCCCTGTTCGCCATGCAGGTCTATGATCGCGTGGTGCCCAATTCGGCCTTCGATACCCTGTGGATACTGGCCAGCGGCGTAGCACTGGCCATCCTGCTGGAAAGCGTGCTGCGCGTACTGCGCGGCCACCTGCTCACGAGCATGGGCAAACGCATCGACCTGCGCCTGTCCACCCTGCTGTTCGAGCGTGCCCTGCAGACCCGCCTGGCAGCCAAGCCGGCATCGGTCGGTGCCTTCAGCTCGCAGATTCGCGAGTTCGAATCGGTGCGCGAGTTCTTCACCGCCTCCAGCGCAGCAGTGATCAGCGACCTGCCGTTCGTGGTGATCTTCCTGCTGATCATCGCGGTAATCGGTGGCCATCTGGTCTGGGTACCCGTCATCGCCGTGCTGCTGATGCTCCTCCCTGCCCTGCTCGCCCAGGGCCACCTCGCTCACCTGTCGCGGCAGAACCTGCGCGAGGGTGCGGTGAAGAACGGCATCCTGCTGGAATCCATCGAGCACCTGGAAACCGTCAAGGCCGCACGTGCCGAGGGACGTTGCCTGAAACTCTGGGAAAACCTCACGGCGCAGCTGGCAGGCAGTTCGGTGAAGACCCACAACCTGACCTCGGCCCTGAGTTATGGCGTCAGTCTGGTGCAGCAGATGTGCTACGTGGCCGTGGTGGTGTTCGGCGTCTATCGCATCAGCGATGGCCTGCTCACCATCGGCGCCCTGATCGCCTGCTCGATCCTCTCTTCCCGGGCCATCGCGCCGCTGTCGCAGAGCGCCTCGTTGCTGGGCCGCTGGCAACACACCAAAGTCGCTCTGGAGGGGCTCGACCAGATGATGAGCGGGCCGGTCGAGCGCACGGCGGGCCGCAGTTATGTACGCAAACCCCGATTGGCTGGCGACTACAAGATTCAGGCACTGACTCTGGCGCACGGCGAAGGCCCGACGGTGGTGGATGTCCAGGCCTTGCACATCCGCGCAGGCGAACGCGTCGCTCTGCTCGGGGGCAACGGCGCGGGGAAGTCCAGCCTGCTGCGACTGTTCGCCGGCCTGGCGGATGCGAGTTCCGGCCGGTTGCTGCTCGACGACATCGGCATCGAGCAGATCGACCCCAGCGACCGCCGGCAGAACATCGGCTACCTGCCGCAGGATGTCGCGCTGCTCTACGGCACCTTGCGTGAGAATCTCAATCTGGAGAATGCCAGTCTGAGCGATGACGACCTGTTCGAGGCGCTCGACGGCGTAGGCCTCGGCGAATGGGTGCGCAACCACTCATTGGGCCTGGACATGCCGATCCAGGGTAACGCCAGTCTCTCCGGCGGCCAGCGTCAGGCCATCGGCCTGGCCCGCGTGCTGTTGCAGGATCCACCGATCGTGCTGCTCGACGAGCCCACCGCCGCCTTCGACCAGACCAGCGAGAAGCACGTGCTCGACTACCTGCGCGACTGGCTGAAAGGCAGAACCCTGGTGCTGGTAACGCACAAGAAGAGCATGCTCGAACTGGTCGAGCGGGCCATCGTCATGCGCCAGGGCCGGGTGATCATGGACGGTTCGCTGGATCAGGTGGTACAGGACAACCGCGTGCAGCCGCCGCAGGATGCGACGGACGCCAGGGAGGCCATCCATGGCATCTGACGAGCGCCTGCGCCGCGCGCTGGAAGACCCGCTGCTCAGCGCCACCCACCCGGTTTTTCGCCCGTTGATGTGGGCGATCCTGTTCACCGTCTGTGCCTTCATCGCCTGGGCTACCTGGGCCGAACTGGACGAGGTTACCCGTGGTGATGGCCGCGTGGTGCCGTTCAGTCGTATCCAGAAGATCCAGAGTCTGGAAGGCGGTATTCTCGACCGCCTGCTGGTCGGCGAAGGCGACATGGTGCGTGCCGGCCAGCCGGTGGTACGCCTGGACGAAACCCGCTTTCGCACCTCCTATCAGGAATCGGTCAACCAGGCACAGGCCCTGCGCGCCACCATCGCCCGCCTGGACGCCGAAGTCCTCGACCACGACAGCATCGGTTTTCCCGACGGCATCGAGCCCGACAGTGCCCTGGCACGCTCGGAACAGGAACTGTTCCGTTCACGGCGTGCCAAGCTCGAAGACAGCGTGCGTTCACTCAACCAGCAGATCAACCTGGCTCAGCGTCAGTTGAACCTGGTCGAACCACTGGTGGCCAAGCGTGCCGTGAGCCAGATGGAAGCACTCAAGCTGAGCCAGGAAATCGCCGGTCTGCGTGGCAAGCTCACCGAGGTGAAGACTGCCTACTCCCAGGATGCCTACACCGAACGGGCCAACAAGCAGGCCGAACTCAGCGCTCTGGAGCCGATCATCCTGCAACGCGAAGACCAGTTGCAGCGCACCGAGATCCTTTCGCCGGTCAATGGCCGGGTCAATACCGTGCTGATCAATACCCGTGGCGGCGTGATCCAGCCTGGCGAACCGATCATGGAAGTGATTCCGGTGGAAGATCGCCTGTTGATCGAGGCCAGGATCAAGCCACGGGACGTCGCCTTCCTGGTGCCCGGCATGCCGGCCAAGGTGAAGATCACCGCCTACGACTACAGCATCTACGGCTACCTCAACGGCACCCTGGAACAGATCAGCGCCGACACCATTTCCGAGGATACGCTGCAAGGCAAGGAGTTCTATTACGCGGTACTGATCAAGACCGATGGCAGCCAGCTGATGCGCGGCGGCGAGGCGTTGCCGATCATTCCCGGCATGGTTGCCGAGGTGGACATCCTGTCCGGCAAGCGCAGTGTGATGAACTACCTGTTGCGTCCCCTGGTGAAAGCGCAGTTGTACTGAGCAGACCAAAGAGCGGAACGATCCGCATAGCACTGCGATTCACTTGACCCTATGGATCGGCTGATACGATACTGTATGAATAAACAGTACTTGGTCATTATCCATGCCATCCGTGGTTGCACTTGACCGGCTCCTCGATGCTCGTCGCGTGTGGCGGGGCCAGGCCGCCTCGTCACCTTCGAGCACCAGCGTTTCGACCGGACACCCCTTTCTCGATGCCGTGCTGCCAGGTGGTGGCTGGCCTGTGGCTGCGCTCAGTGAAATCCTCTCGGCCAAGCCGGGGCTGGGCGAGCTACGGCTATTGTGGCCGATCCTTGCCAACCTCACGGCCTCGGGCGAGCGGGTCGTGCTGGTCTCCCCGCCTTACCAACCCTATCCCCAGGCCTGGATTCATGCGGGCGTGGATCTGCGTCACCTGAGCATCATCCAGGCCAGCGGTCGCGATGCCCTGTGGGCAGCCGAGCAATGCCTGCGCTCGGGGAGTTGCGGCGCGGTACTGTGCTGGTTGCACCAGGCCGATGATCGCTCTCTGCGGCGACTGCAGGTCGCCGCAGGGAGCGGACAGACCCTGGCCTTCGCATACCGGCCACAGGCAGAAGCCGCCAACCCTTCTCCAGCGGCACTGCGCCTGGTGGTCGAAAGCCAGCCACCGCGCTTGCGTGTGCTCAAGTGTCGCGGCGGTTTGCCTCCGGCCCAGCCACTGGCGTTTGCCTGGTACTGAATCGACCATGCTCTGGGCCTGTATTCTGCTGCCACAACTGGCGATGGATGGTGTGCTGCGTCACCGCGCCGAGCCTGACCAGCCATTGGCACTGCTCACCGGCTCGTCACAGCGTCGCGTGTTGCAGGCTGTCAACCCGGCCGCCCGGTCGCTGGGCCTGAAACCGGGTCAGTCACTGACGGCGGCACAGGCCCTGGCACGCGGTTTCGCCACAGCCGAATACGACCCCGCCGCCATCGAGCGCTGGCAGCAGTTCCTGGCCGCCTGGGCCTACGGTTTCAGTGCCCAGGTCAGCCTGCACTATCCACGCTGCCTGCTGCTGGAAGTGCAATCCAGCCTCGGACTGTTCGGCCCCTGGCCGCGTTTCGAGGCACGCCTGCGTGCCGAGCTCGGAGCCCTGAGCTTCCAGCACCGCATCGCCGTTGCGCCGAACCCGGCGGCGGCACGGGTGCTGGTGAATGTCGGTGATGGCCTGGTGGCCAACGACGCCACGACACTCGAACAGCTACTCGCCCCGCTGCCGGTCGATCGGCTCGGTTTTCCCGCCCAGGTGGCCACTGCCTTCAACCGGATGGGACTCAGGCAGTTGCGGCAACTGCGGGTATTGCCGCGTGACAGCGTGGCCAGGCGCTTTCCGGCCGGGGTGCTGCATCACCTCGATACGCTGCTTGGCCGTCGCTCGCTGGCGCTGGATTTCTACACCCCGGTGGATGTCTTCGATGCCCGTATCGAACTGAACTTCGAGGTCGAGTCGCACCAGGCGCTACTGTTTCCGCTGCGCCGCCTGACATCCGACCTGGCGGCCTATCTGGCCGGACGGGACAGCGGCGTACAGCGTTTCACCCTGTACCTGGAGCACCGCAACACCCCGGATACCAGGGTGCAGGTCGGCCTGCTCAGTGCCGAGCGTGATCCCGGCATGCTCTTCGAACTGACGCGCGGCCGCCTGGAACATCAGCAATTACCGGCCACGGTACTGGCAGTACGGCTGGTAGCACGGGAACTCCCACTGTTCACACCGCAACATCACACGCTCTTCGATGAGCGTGCGCAACAGACACAGCCCTGGGAACAACTGCGCGAGCGGCTGCGCGCCCGCCTTGGCGATGATGCGTTACATGGACTCGGTGCCAGGGCGGACCATCGGCCCGAGCGCACCTGGACGTCAACACCGACGGACACGCTGTTGCCTGCCAGCGGCCCTCGCCCTGGCTGGCTGCTGGCCGATCCACAGCCCCTGCACGAAGCCTCGCTGCGCATCCTTTGCGGGCCGGAGCGCATCGAGTCGGGCTGGTGGGATGGTGCGGACATCCGCCGCGACTACTACGTCGTGGAAACCCGTACGGGCCAGAGAGGCTGGGCGTTCCGCACGGTGGGCGATAGCGGGCCCCTGTTACTGCATGGATGGTTCGCATGATCGATTACGCCGAGCTTCATTGCCTGTCCAACTTCAGCTTCCAACGCGGGGCCTCCAGCGCTCGGGAGCTGTTCGAACGCGCGGCCAGGCTCGGCTACCGTGCGCTGGCGATCACCGACGAATGCACGCTGGCGGGCATCGTGCGAGCCTGGCAGGCCTCCAGGGAAACCGGTGTGGCGCTGATCGTGGGCAGCGAGGTTCTTGTCGAGAACGGCCCCAAGCTGGTGCTGCTGGCCGAGAACCTGGCCGGTTACCAGGCGCTCTGCGGCCTGATCACCTGCGCTCGGCGTCGAGCGAAAAAAGGCACCTACCAGCTACTGCGCGAAGACTTCACGACACCGCTCGATGGCCTGCTCGCCATCTGGCTGGCGGAGGCTGACTGCACCGCCCTGCCCTGGCTTCGCACCGTGTTCCCCGAGCGCCTGTGGCTCGGCGTGGAGCTGCACCGGGGCGCCGACGATGCCACACGCCTGCAGCGCCTGCTCGCGCTGGCCGATGGCTGCGGCCTGCCGGCAGTGGCCTGCGGCGACGTACACATGCATGCCCGAGGCCGCCGGGCCTTGCAGGACTGCATGACGGGGATTCGCCACCACCTGCCCGTGGCCGAGGCCGGTGCCTATCTGTTTGCCAATGGCGAACGGCATCTGCGCCAGCGCGAAGAGCTGGCCGAGTTGTACCCACCAGAACTGCTCGCGCAGACGCTGTACATCGCCGAGCGCTGCCGCTTCGATCTCGAGCAGCTGGATTACCACTACCCCCATGAACTGGTGCCGACGGGTCATGACCCCGCCTCCTGGCTGCGCGTGCTGGTGGAGCGAGGGGCTGGCGAGCGCTGGCCCAAGGGCGTGCCGGCCAATGCCAGGGCGCAGATCGAGCATGAACTGGCGCTGATCGCCGAGCTGGGGTACGAAAGCTACTTTCTCACCGTTCACGACATCGTCCGTTTCGCCCGCGAGCAGCACATCCTCTGCCAGGGGCGCGGTTCGGCGGCCAACTCGAGCGTCTGCTTCGCCCTGGGCATCACCGAACTCGATCCCACGCGCAGCAAGCTGCTGTTCGAGCGATTCCTGTCCCGTGAGCGCAACGAGCCACCGGACATCGATGTCGACTTCGAACATGAGCGGCGCGAGGAAGTCATTCAGTACATCTTTCGTCGTTATGGTCGAACACGTGCAGCGCTCACGGCCGTGGTCAACACCTACCACGGCGCCGGCGCGCTACGCGACGTCGCCAAAACCCTCGGCCTGCCGCCGGATCAGGTCAATGCCCTGGCCGACTGCTGTGGACGCTGGAGCAACAGCCCGCCATCCGCCGAACGCCTGGTCGAAGCGGGTTTCGATCCGGAAAACCCTCTGCTGCGTCGGGTACTTGTCCTTACCGGTGAGCTGATCGGTTTTCCCCGTCACCTGTCGCAGCATCCGGGCGGTTTCGTGATCTCCGAGCACGCCCTCGATACTCTGGTGCCGGTGGAGAACGCAACGATGGCCGAGCGCACCGTCATTCAATGGGACAAGGATGACCTGGATATGGTCGGCCTGCTCAAGGTCGACGTACTCGCTCTGGGCATGCTCAGTGCGCTGCGCCGCTGCTTCGCCCTGATCGAACGCTACCGAGGCACGCAGTGGACCCTGGCCAGCCTGCCTCAGGAAGACCCGGCCACTTACGCCATGATCAGCCGCGCGGACACCATCGGCGCCTTCCAGATCGAGTCCCGCGCGCAAATGGCCATGCTGCCACGCCTGCGCCCCAATACCTTCTACGACCTGGTGATCCAGGTGGCCATCGTGCGGCCGGGACCGATCCAGGGCGACATGGTGCATCCCTACCTGCGCCGGCGAAATGGTGAAGAGCCCATCGACTACCCCTCCGATGAGCTCAAGCCGGTCTTCGAACGCACGCTCGGCGTGCCGCTGTTCCAGGAGCAGGTGATGGAGCTGGCCATCGTCGCGGCGGACTACACACCTGGCGAAGCGGATGAACTGCGCCGCAGCATGGCTGCCTGGAAACGCCATGGCGGGCTCGAACCACACCGCCAGCGCCTGACATCACGCATGCTGGAGAAAGGTTACTCGCAGGCATTTACCGAGCGGATATTCCGTCAGATCGAGGGGTTCGGCAGCTACGGCTTCCCCGAGTCGCATGCCGCCAGCTTTGCCCTGCTCGCCTACGCCAGTTGCTGGCTGAAGTGCCATGAGCCCGCCGCCTACGCCTGTGCCCTGGTCAACAGCTGGCCGATGGGTTTCTACAGCCCGGATCAGGTGCTGCAGGATGCACGACGCCATGGCGTCGAGGTACGACCGGTAGACATCCACCACAGCGGCTGGGACTGTAGCCTGGAAACGAGGGACGAGGGTCAGCCAGCCATCCGTCTGGGGCTGAGGATGATTCGGGGCATGCGCGAGGAAGATGCGCGGCGCATCGAGGAAGCGCGGCAGTCAGGCGCATTTCGCGATGTCGAGGATCTCGACCGTCGTGCGCGCCTGGATGCTGCAACTCGCGAACGCCTGGCCGATGCCGGAGCGCTCGGCGGCCTGGTCGGACACCGTTACCAGGCGCGCTGGGCGGTGGCCGGGGTCGAAGAGCAACTGCCGTTGTTCGCTGGCGTTCGTGCGGCGAATGAACCCCCGCCGAATCTGCCTGCGCCATCGCCAGGTGAGGATATGCTGAGCGATTACGCCACGCTCGGTACCACACTCGGCCCGCATCCACTGGCACTGCTGCGCCCGCAGTTACGCGCGCGGCGCTGCCGGAGTTCCGAAGAGTTGTGCAGGGTCGAGCATGGGCGCCACGTCAGCGTTGCCGGCCTGGTGATCGGTCGCCAGCGACCGCAGACCGCCAGCGGGGTGATATTCGTCACCCTCGAAGATGAGTTCGGTCTGGTCAATGTGGTTGTCTGGCACGATCTGGCAGAACGTCAGCGCCGGGTTCTGGTGCAATCGCAGATGCTGCGTATCGATGGCCATCTGGAAGCGGTAGATGGCGTGCGCCATGTGATTGCCGGCCGCCTGGTCGACCTGACTTCATTGCTGACCGGCCTGGATATCCGCAGCCGGGACTTTCACTGACGAGGCTCAGTTGGCCGGTTGGCCCAGGAAGAACGCCCGTACATTGGCGAAAGCCTCGCCGAAGTAGGCTTCGTAGCTGTGTTTCTCGACATAGCCCAGATGCGGTGTGCAGAGCACGCGTGGATGTGCGAGCAGCGGATGGTCGGCGAGCAGGATCGGCTCCTGCTCGAACACATCCAGGGCCGCCTGGCCCGGACGGCCGCGCTCCAGCGCCTCGAGCAAGGCACCGGGGGCGATCAGTTCGGCGCGGCTGCTGTTGACCAGCAGCGCGTCGGGCTTCATGCGCGCCAGATCTGCAGCCGTCACGCAGTGCCGTGTTTCCGGCAGCAGACGCAGGTGCAGGGTCAGCACATCGGCTTGCTCGAAGAAGGCTTCACGCGTGGCAGCGGCCTCGTGGCCATCGGCGATGGCAGCCTGGCGTGACGCCTCGCGGCCCCATACCAGCACACGCATGTCGAAGGCTCGCGCATAGCGCGCCAGGCGCTGACCGATCTTGCCATAGCCCCAGATACCCAGCGTCTGGCCATACAGGCGCTGCCCCATGTTGACCTGCCATTTGCCGGCGTACAGCCCGTTCATGGCCTCGCGCAACTGGCGCCGGGCATTGAGGATCAGCGCCCAGGTCAGCTCAGCCGCCGCGATGGGCGAGCCCGTGCCTTCGGCCACCGTCACGCCGCGCTCGCGGCAGGCCTGCAGATCGATATGCGGCCCTGCCCGTCCGGTCTGGCTGAGCAGTTTCAGGTTGGGCAGCCGCTGCAACAGCGCTTCATCGATACGGGTGCGCTCGCGCGTCAGCACCAGCGCATCGGCGTCGGCGAAGCGCTCGGCGAGCACCTCCGGGTCGCTGGCATGGTCGTGATACACGCGAACATCGAAGCCTTCGAGCAACTGGAAACAATCCAGTGACTGTACGACCCGTTGGTAGTCTTCCGGTATCACGACACGCATCTGCGAACGCTCCTTTGCAATGGATCAGGCCATGCTGGATACACGGGCCTGCTGACGACGTGCACGCCAGGTGCGCCAGAACGGCAACGCGATCATCACGCCGACCAGGGCCCACACACCCCAGGTGATCGGGCTGGCGAACAGTATCCCGATTTCGCCGTTGGACAGCGACAGGGCACGACGCAGATTCTGCTCCATCAACCCACCAAGGATGAAGCCCAGCAGAATGGCCGAGAGCGGGAAATCCATCTTGCGCAGCACGTAACCGAAGATGCCGATGACGATCATCAAAAACAGGTCGAAGGTGGTCGCGTGCACCGCATAGACACCGATGGCGGTAATGATCGCGACCGCAGGCACCAGCGCCCAGTAAGGCACGGAGAGGATCTTGGTGAAGATCTTGATCATCGGTACGTTCATCACGATCAGCATGACGTTGGCGACGAACAGCGAGGCGATCAGGCCCCAGACGATGTCCGGCTGGTTCTGGAACAGCAGCGGACCGGGCGTGATGTTGTACAGGGTCAGCGCACCGAGCATCACCGCCGTGGTACCCGAGCCCGGTACGCCCAGGGTCAGCATCGGCACCATGGAGCCACAGGCCGAGGCGCTGTTGGCGGTCTCCGGCGCAGCCAGGCCGCGCAGATCGCCCTTACCGAAGGTATTGTCCTTCACTGCCATGCGTTTCTCGGACATGTAGGCCACGGCACTGGCCAATGTCGCCCCAGCGCCTGGCAGGATGCCGAGGACGAAACCGAGCAGACCGCTGCGCACGTTGGTACCCAGAACGAAGGCGCCTTCCTTGAGGTTGAACAGCATGCGACCGCTGGCCTTGATGGCCTTCTGACCCTGATGGGTTCGCTCCAGCAGCACCAGAATTTCGCTGATCGAGAACAGACCGAGCACCAGCACCACGAACTGGATGCCGTCGGCAAGGCCGAGGCTGCCGAAGGTGAAGCGATACACGCCGCTGTTGGAGTCGATGCCCACGCAAGACAGCAGCAGGCCGATCAGCGCCGCAACGGCTGTCTTCAGCGGCTTGTTGCCCGCCATGCCGGCCAGGCAGGTGATGGCGAACACCATGAGCACGAAATACTCGGCCGGGCCGAAGGCCACCGCCCATTTCGCCAACAAGGGTGCGAACAGCACGACCCCGATGGTGGAAATCAGACCGCCGACGAACGAGCTCCAGGCAGACAACGACAGTGCAACACCCGCCTGGCCGCTACGCGCCAGCGGATAGCCGTCGAGGGTGGTCATCACCGCCGAGGCTTCGCCCGGGATGTTCAACAGAATCGAGGAAATACGGCCGCCGTATTCGCAACCCAGATAAACGGCAGCGAGAAGAATCAGGGCGCTTTCCGGTGGTAATCCGAGGGCGAACGCGACCGGAATGAGCAAGGCCACGCCGTTGATCGGCCCCAGGCCTGGCAGCAGGCCAACCACGGTGCCGATCAGGGTGCCGCACAGGGCCGTGACCAGGTTGTAGGGCGTCAGGGCGACACCGAAGCCCTGGCTGAGATAACCGAGAGTATCCATGAATCAGTTCTCCAGGGACGAGAGGATGCCGAGCGGCAGAGGAACGTCGAGCGCCTTGTCGAACAGCAGATACAGGCCGATGGCCAGAATCGTTCCGCTGATCAGGCTTTGCGGCCAGCGGCCGTCATAAAGGCGTCCCATCCCGATGCCGAACAACACGCTGGAGAGAAGGAAACCGAGCGTCTCGAACAGTGCGGCATACAGCGCCATCATTGCCAGGCAGATGGCGACCTTGACCATTACCGCGCGGCCCATGGGAGGCTCTTCACCCTGTGACTCGCCGCCGGACTTGAACAGCAGTTGCACGGCACCTGCTGCGATCAGCAGGAGCAGCAGCAGCGGGAATGCCTTGGGGCCGACCGGTTCATAGGAAAAGGGAGCGCTGTATCCCCAGGCGGCTATCGCCAGGACACAGCAAAGCAGCAGGGTGACACCTGCGAAAATACGATCTTGCATAGCGGGGCTCCGCGAGAAGGCGCCGCCTGAGGGCGGCGCCGTAGGCATCATTCAACCAGGCCGAACTCGCGTCCCAATTGCCGGTACTCTTGCACCTGAACTTTCACCAGATCGTCGAGTTCCTTGCCATCAACATGGAACGGCAGCACATCACGATCAGCCAGGTAGTTCTGGAAGTCCGGCGAAGCACTGAGTTTGGCGAAGCGCTCACGCCACCAGGCGACGTCCTCGGCCTTCACGTCAGGGCCGACGAAGTAACCACGGATCAACGGCCAGAGAATTTCATAGCCCTGCTCGCGCGCGGTGGGAATCGACGCCAGCTCGCCGCCCAGACGCTCTTCGCTGAAGACCGCCAGCGTATGAATGTTGTTGCCTTGCTGCGCGCGAATCTCGCTGGCACTGCCGGTCACCAGATCCACATGCCCGCCCATGAGCGCCATGTAGTGCTCGGAGCCTCCTTCGAAGGCCGCATAACGCAGGTCACGCGGGTCGAGGCCGGCTGCACGCGCCAACAGGGCGATCTTCATCCAGCCCTGACCACCGATGCTGCCGCCACCGCCGACGGTGATGCTCTTGGGGTCTTTCTTCAGTGCCTGCACGACATCGTCCAGCGTCTTGTACGGCGAGTCGCCACGCACGGCCAGGGTGCCGTAGTCGGTGCCGACGGTGGCCAGCCATTGCACGGCGTTTTCATCGAAGCGGCCGTATTTGCCAAGCGCCAGGTTCAGCAGCGAGGCGCCGGAGAAGGCCACCAGGGTGCCCGACTCGGCACGGCGGTTGGCCGCGATGGAGTTGTAGGCAATGGCGCCAATGCCGCCCGGCATGTAGGTCACGCGAATCGGCGAGTTGATCAGGTTCTCGTCCTTGAAGCCGACCTGCGCCAGCTTGCAGGTCAGGTCGAAACCACCGCCGGGCTTGCTCGGGGCGATGCATTCGGGACGATGCGGCTCACCGGCAACAGCGGCAGTGCTGCCGATGAGCAAGGCCAGGGTCAGCGGCAGAATCTTGCGAAGGGTCAAAGTGGACATGCTTGTTCCTTTTATTGGAGTTGTCAGGAAAGGCGTTACCAGATCGGTACGATGTAACTGAGGATCAGACGGTTCTCATCCAGATCGCGGACGAAGCTCGAACGGTAGGTCGCGTTGCGCCAGGTGACCGTGAGGTTCTTCAGGGCGCCATCGCCGAAGGTGTAGGCGATATCGGTGTTGCGCTCCCACTCGCGGCCTTCGCCGGATGCCAGGTCGACCTGATCGCCACGCACGTAGCGGGTCATGAACTTGAGGCCGGGCACGCCGACGGTGGCGAAATCGAAGTCGTAGCGCAGTTGCCAGGAGCGCTCGTCAGGCCCGGCGAAATCATTGATCTGCAGGAAGTTGGTCAGGTACGGCGTGGCGCCATCGACATAGGTGAATGCGTCGTCGCCATGCATTTTCTGGTAAGCCAGGCCCAGCGCATGGCCGGCGAGGCTGTAGGTGAACATCGCATTGATGACCTGGTTGTCGATCTTGCCGGCACGCTCCTGCCCGGTCTCGGCGTTGTTGAAGTAGCGCAGGTCGCTCTTCAGCTTGCCCGGCCCCAGTGCCAGGGTGTGCTGCATGCCGAGGAAGTGCTGGCGGTACACGTCGTCCAGCTCGGCGTAGTGATAACTGGCCAGCCATTGCGGGGTGATCGCGTAGTCCACACCGCCGAAGCGCAGCTCGTCGCTTTCCGGGCTGCCGCCGAAACGGCCGTTCTTGTTGTTCAGCGCGAGCTTTTCCGAGCCGGAAACATCACGGTGCACGACGCGGTTGATCTCACCCAGGGTGAATGTGGCGCGCTCGAGATCCTTGCTCTGCAACTGCCAGCCCTCGAACACCTGAGGCAGCAGGCGTGCGTTGCTGTATTGCAGGTACGGCATCTTCGGCAGCAAGGTACCGACACGCAACTGGCTCTCGGCAAAGCGCACCTTGCCGGTCACGCCCAGCTTGCTGTAGTCATCCTCGGCGCGATTGCGGCTATCGCGTGGCAGCAGATCGGTGCCGCTACGATCGGGCGAGGAATCGAGTTTGATGCCCAGCATGCCGATGGCATCGACACCGAAACCGACCGTCCCCTGGGTAAAGCCGGATTCAAGGTTGAGGATGAAGCCCTGGGCCCACTCCTCTCGCTTGTTCTGCCCGGCATTCTCCCGAAAGTCGCGGTTGAGATAGAAGTTGCGCAGCTCCAGGCTGGCCTTGCTGTCCTCGATGAAGCCTGCGGCAGTGGCGCCGGCGCCAGGCAGTGCGAGAACGGACATGCCCAGGACGGAGCAGCTCAGGGATTTTTTTCTTGTCATTATCGTGAACCCTACGGGTGTGGTTGTGATGAAACGGAATCAGGTGCCGGTTCGGCGCAGGTTGGGAACGTAGACCTCTCCAGAAAACAGGCGACGGGCAGTGCGCACCAGCGATGCGCGCAGGTTTTGCGGTTCGCCGTCAGCGGCAGGCTGCAGGGAAACCTCGATCTGGCCACCCGGATGCTCCAGGCGCACGGTGGCTTCACCGGCGATCGGCGCAATGTCCTGCGCGACACTGCCGGGTACGGCACAGGCAGTCGCCAGCCCGATGGCCCCGGTAGCGGCAACCGAGCGATGGCAGTTGTGCGGCATGAAATAGCGCACGCTCAGCGTGCCGCCCTTGCGCGCCGGCGCCAGCAGCACCGGCTTGGGGATGACCATCTGCGAAACGTCGCCAAGGCCCATGGCCAAGCCGGCCTGCAGGCGGATGCGCTCCAGGCGCTGGAGAAATTCGCTGTCGGCATCGAGCTCCGCCGGCGTTTCGTAGCCCGTCTTGCCCAGCGCCTCGGCATGCATGACGACCATGGGCATGGCCATGTCGATGCAGGTGGCTTCGACACCATCGAAAAGATCCCGGGCACGGCCGGTCGGCAGCAGGCTGCCGGTCTTGGCACCTGCGGCATTGAGGAAGGTCAGGCGAATCGGCGCAGCGGTACCCGGTACGCCGTCGATGGCGGTGTCACCGTCATAGCGCACGCGGCCGCCCGGCGTCATCACGTCGGAGTCGACGAAGGTACTGGTGTTCAGGTTGCGGATGCGCACGCGGGTCATCGGCGAACTGGCGTTGACCAGGCCGTGCTCGATGGCGAACGGACCGATGGCGCAGAGCATGTTTCCGCAATTGGGTGCGGTGTCGACGCGGCGCTGGGTCACCATGACCTGTACGAACAGGTAGTCGACGTCGGCGTCCGGATGCGGCGAACGGCTGACGATCGCCACCTTGCTGGTTTGCGGGCTGCCGCCACCGATGCCGTCGATCTCCAGCTCATGGCCAGAGCCCATGATGCTGAGCAGCACCTCGTCTCGTTGCAGCGGGTCACTGGGCAGATGGTTGGCCAGAAATACCGGGCCTTTCGAAGTGCCGCCTCGCATGAGTACACAAGGTACCGTCCGCATGATGCCTCCAGCGCATTAAATCGTGTGATTGTTGTCTTGCGCTGATTATGAAGACGAGGGTTTTATTCTGTAAAATGCATATATTTCTATATTTATTCCATTTCAAACATTAATGCATGACAGCAGCCAGCGCTTGCCAGGTTTTGCCTGAACGTCTAGGGTTCATTGGTAACTTGAAAACAAAAATACCAACAACTAATAAACAGAACGCATGAATTACGAACTGCAAGACATCAGAGCGTTCGTGAAAATTGCCGAATTCGGTAACTTCCACGAAGCCGCCAACGCCATCCACCTCTCCCAACCTGCCCTGACTCGGCGCATGCAGAAGCTCGAGGAAAGCCTCGGCATTCAGTTGCTGGATCGCACCACCCGCCGTGTCAGCCTCACCGCCGTAGGCCGAGACTTTCTGCCCAAGGCGCGCCGCCTGCTGGATGACTTCGAGCGCTCGATACTGGGCATTCGCGAGCTGGCCGAACGCCAGTCGGGCCAGGTGACACTGGCCTGCATCCCGACCGCCGCCTTCTACTTCCTGCCCACGGTGATCCGCGCCTTCAACCTGCAATATCCGAAGATTCGCATCCGCATTCTCGACCTGAGCGCTCACGAAGGCCTGGAGGCGGTGATCCGCGGCGAAGCGGACTTCGGCATCAACATGCAGAGTGGCCAGAGTGCAGAGATCGACTTCACCCCGCTGGTCAACGAACCCTTCGTCCTGGCTTGCCGTCGTGACCATCCTCTGGCCAATCAACCCGAGGTCGCGTGGCGCGAGCTGAGCGACTACAGGCTGATCGGTGTCGGTCGCCTGAGCGGCAACCGTGTGCTGCTCGACCATGGCCTGGCCAATCTGGACTGGCGCCCGAGCTGGTTCTACGAGGTGCAACACCTGTCCACCTCACTGGGCATGGTCGAAGCCGGCCTGGGGATTGCCGCGCTACCGAGCCTGGCAATGCCGGCCGAAGATCATCCGATCCTGGTCAGGCGCCCTCTGGTCGACCCGGTCATCAGTCGAACATTGGGATTGGTGCGTCGCCGGGCGTCCTCCCTGTCGCCTGCGGCCGAGCAGTTCGTCGATACCCTGCTGCGGCAATGGCCCAGCTATACCTCGCTGGGCAGCGACAGCTGAAAGGCAGGCAAAAAAAAAGCCGCGCTGGAGTGCCGGCGCGGCCACAAGTCGTCTTAACCAAAGGAGATGAAGTGGAGCCGGAGCGATGCTTTCCGGGGGAGGAGTGGAAACCATCGCTCGGGAATCTTCATCGGGGTGAAGCCTATCGTCCTTCACCGCGAACACCCCATCGAAGTCGTTGATAGTGATCATCGATCCGCTTGAATAGTGCCTCTCGCCACCTGGTGATAACTCTAGGCGCGCCCTCTGGGCCGGGCTTTGCCTCGATGCAAGGCGCGATTAGAAAACACACCGACATCGGGAGCACACATGCACAAGAAGCACTGTCTCGCGCTGGCTTGCAGCCTCGCGCTGGGCGGGCCGCTGGCTCATGCCGGCAGCCAGTCCGAAGCCAATGGGTTCATCGAGGACGCCAGCCTCGATCTGTTGCTGCGCAACGCCTACTTCAACCGTGATTACAAGGATCGCACCAACGACGCCAAGACCTGGGGCCAGGGTTTCATCGCCACCTTCGAGTCCGGCTTCACTCAAGGCACCGTCGGCTTCGGCGTCGATGCCTTCGGCCTGCTCGGGGTCAAGCTCGACAGTGGTCGCGGGCGCAACTATGCCGCCTTCTTCGACACCGACAGCCAGGGCCGCCCGGTGGACGATCTGTCCCAGGCCGGCGGTGCGGTGAAGCTGCGTGTCTCCAATACCGTGATCAAGTACGGCAACCAGTTCCCTTCCCTGCCCGTTCTGGCTCATGACGACAGCCGCCTGCTGCCGCAGTCCTTCACCGGCACCCTGGTGACCAGCAACGAGATCGAGGGACTGGAGCTCAACGCCGGTCGTTTCACCGCCGACAGCCCGATGGGTGATCCGGCGCGCGACCCCAACCGCCTGAAAAGCATCGACGTGCTCGGCGGCAGCTACGCCGTCAGCGATGACCTGAGCGTGGCGCTGTACCACTCCGACATCGAGGACGTGTACAAACGCTACTACGCCAACGTCAACTACAACCTGGCACTGGCTGCCGACCAGGCGCTCAATTTCGACTTCAACATCTACCGCACCAAGTACGACACCGGCTCCGATGCCGCGCTGGATTACGGCGGCGATGGCGAAGGCGACCGCAACACCATCTGGAGCCTGGCAGCCAAGTACAGCATCGGGGCCCACGCCTTCATCGTCGCCCATCAGCGCAACACGGGTGACGCCGGCTTTGCCTATGACTACGGCGATGGTGGCGCCAGCATCTACCTGGCCAACTCCTACTACTCGGACTTCAACCTGAAGGACGAGCGTTCCTGGCAGGCCAGCTATGAGCTGGACTTCAGCGAGTACGGCGTGCCGGGGCTGCGCTACAAGTTCGCCTACGTACGCGGTGACAACATCGATACCGGCAGCGACAACGACGGCACCGAGCGCGAGATATTCAACCAGGTCAGCTACACCATCCAGAGCGGCGCGGCCAAGGATCTGCACCTGCGCCTGCGCAACTCCATCTACCGCTCCAGCACCGATGTAGGGCCGGACCTGAACGAGATTCGCGCCTTCGTCGAATACCCGTTGAGCATCCTCTGACGAGCGCGGCCCCGGCTTCGGCCGGGGCACGCCTCAGCCACGCAAGGCACGTGCGACAGTCATGGCCGCCTCCTCGATGGCGCGCTCCTCGTATGCCGCGAAGCCCATCACCAGCCCGGGTGCACGAGCACTGACGCAATAGCGTGACAGCGGGATCGCATCGATACCGGCGGCTTGCAGGCGAGCAAAGGCATCCGTCTCGCTCTCCACCTGCAAGTGACAGGCGATGTCCAGTCCGGCGCGAATTTCCGGCACCTCGATCAGCCCCTGCCAGTGCCGGTGCGCCGCACCGGCGAATGCCTCGGCGCGCGACGCGTAGACCTTGCGCATGCGCCGCACATGACGGTCGAAATGGCCCTCGTGAATGAAGTCCGCCAGCACGGCCTGGGCCAGGCTGTTGGCGTGGCGAGACATCAGTGCCGAGGCACGGGTGAAGCTCTCGATCAGATGTTCCGGCAGCACCAGATAGGCCAGGCGCACGGCGGGAAACAACAGCTTGCTGAAGGTTCCGGCGAGAATCACCGAGTGCTCGGCAGCCTGCATCGAGCGCAGTGCCGGTATCGGCTTGGCGATGAAGCGATACTCGCTGTCGTAATCGTCCTCGAAGATGTAACTGCCCTGCTCTGCCGCCCACTTCAGCAGGGCCAGACGCCTGGCTGGCGACAGCTCGCCGCCCAGCGGCGCCTGGCGTGACGGCGTGACGTAGGCCAGCCTGGCTTTCGGTGCCAGGCGCATGCCTGCTTCCACCTGCATTCCGGATCGATCCACCGGTACATCCACGCGACGTACACCGGAGATGTCCATCAACTGGCGTGCCCCCGGGTAACCCGGGTCTTCCATCCACACCTGCGAATCGCCCGGCGCCAGCAGCCGCAGGCAGATATCCAGCCCCTGCTGCACGCTGCCGAGCACCAGGATTCGCTCGGCTGAAACCTGCACACCGCGGGCAATGGCCAGATAACCGGCGATGGCCTCGCGCAGCTCGGGCAAGCCCGCCGGATCGGCGTCGAGCAGCAGGGACAGACGCGAGCTGCGCAACTGCTGGGTATGCAACTTGCGCCAGAGGTCGATGGGGAAGGCACTGATATCGCCACGGTGCGGGAAGAACGGACGCAGACCGGAAGGCAGGGTGCGTCGGGAGAAGATCGGTACGATCTCGTCCAGTCGCTTCAGCCAGGGCGTTTCAGGCACCGAACGTTTCTCCTCCTGTGGCGGCACAACCTTGCGCCGCACATAACCCGCATTGAGCGTCGGATCGGGCAGTACTTCGCTGACGCGCGTGCCGCTGCCGGTACGAGTCTGCAGGTAGCCTTCGGAGAGCAGTTGCTGATAAGCCGCCTGCACCGTGCCGCGCGCCAGGCCATAGTGCTCGGCCAGCGAACGCGTGCTGGGCAGCTTGCTGCCGGCCGGCAGCCGGCCGCCGAGAATCGCCCGGCGCAGCGACTCATACAGCCACCCTTGCAGGCTGACACCTGCCTCGGGGGCTCCCAAGGGTAGGAATACCACCTGCGGCGGGGTCTTCTCGGCGGGCATGCAGGCTCCAAAGTGGATCAGTCATTTTCACCAATAATGGATCAATACCCTGATCCATGCCAACGCCACAATCCATCCCGTCGTCAGCCAACACTCTTTTTCTCAACGATGGGAAGGCCCAGCATGAAACAACAGATTCTGATCCTTGGCGCCGGCTTCGCAGGCCTGTGGAGCGCCCTGAGCGCCGTTCGCCTGCTCGACGGGCAGCAGCGTCTCGATGTCGCCGTCACCCTCCTCGCGCCGCAGGCCGAGCTGCGCGTGCGCCCACGCTTCTACGAAACCGACCTGGCCAGCACCGTAGCGCCGCTCGGGCCATTGTTCGAGGCCGTCGGCGTGCAGTTCGTACAGGGTAGCGCCACGCGCATCGATGCAGCAGGCAAACGGGTCATCTACCGCGATGCCAATGGCATGCAGACCGAGCTGAACTACGACCGGCTGATCCTGGCCACCGGCAGCCAGGTGGCTCGTCCGCCCCTGGCCGGCATCGACCGCTTCGCCTTCGATGTAGACAGCCTGGAGTCCGCGCAGAAGCTGCACGCCCACTTGCTGAAGCTGAGCGAGCGACCGTCAAGCCTGGCGCGCAATACGGTGGTCGTGGTGGGCGGCGGCTTCACCGGTATCGAAACCGCCACGCAGATGCCGGAGCGCCTGCGCGCTGTCCTGGGTGACAACGTCGATATCCGCGTGATCGTGGTCGACATGGGCAAGCGGATCGGCAGCGCCATGGGCGAGCGGATCGCCCATGTGATCGCCACTGCCAGCGATACGCTGGGCGTGAGCTGGAAGCTCGGCAGCCCGGTATCCATGGTCGACGAACACGGCGTGGTGCTCGATAACGGCGAGCGCATCGAAGCCAGCACAGTGGTCTGGACCGTCGGAGTGAAGGCATCGCCGCTGACCCAGCATATCGATGGCGAGCGTGATGCTTTCGGTCGTCTGCATGTCGACCGCAACCTCAAGGTGCTCGGCCAGGAAGCCATCTACGCCACCGGCGATACGGCCTATGCCGCAGTGGACGATCAGGGCAACCACGCCCTGATGACCTGCCAGCACGCCATCGCTCTCGGCCGCTCGGCCGGCAACAATGCCGCAGCCGATCTGCTCGGGGTCGAGCCTATCCCCTACCGCCAGACGAAGTATGTCACCTGTCTCGATCTCGGCGCCTGGGGCGCGGTATTCACCGAAGGCTGGGAGCGCAAGGTGGTGCTGACCGGCAAGGAAGGCAAGGCACTCAAGACGCAGATCAACACCCAGTGGATCTATCCACCACAGCCCCATCGCGAAACCGCACTGGCAGCAGCCGACCCGCTGATTCCGGTGGTGGCCTGAGCCTTGCCGAAGCCCCGGGTAGCGCATGCCCGGGGCGACCTCAAGGCCATTCCCGATGAATCCGGACCCTCAGCTTCGGCGGGGGCTCGCTCCCGGCCTGCCGCAACCATTCTCCCGGGGGCTGGCCGATCTGCTGCTGGAAGGTACGCGAGAACGAGGCCTGGGAGCCGTAGCCCACCGCATCGGCGATGATCTTGATCGGTACACCCTCACGCAGCTTGTCCTGTGCCACTTTCATTAGCCATGCCGTGACATAGGCCATGGGGGTCATGCCCATTACCTCGGAGAACAAGGCGGCGAATTTGGAGCGCGACATCTTCGCCAGTTCCGCCAGGCGCTCGACACTCCATTGCATCTGCGGTTCCTGATGAATGCAGATCAACGCAGGCCCCAGGCGACCATCCTGCAACGCATAGAGCAGACCACTGGAAATCCGCCCCTCGCCCACCGCCCGGCGCACCAGCAGCACGAACACGTACTCGAACAGCAGGTTCAGCGCCTTGCTGCGCCCTGGCGCTGGTGTGCGGAACTCGCTGACCAGCGAACCGATCACCGGGCCGAGTTGCTCCAGTGCACTCAGAGGAAAGACCAGCGTTTCCATCAGCCCCAATGGGAAGGGGTGCTGCCCGGAACGGCCGAACTGGAACGATGCGCAGATCAGATCGGCGCCGCTCGGCACCTGCGCACGCAGTTGATAGCGGCAGCTGCTGGGGCAGAACAGCACGCAGGGCTGATCGATGGCGATACGTGGCAGATCCGGCTGCACCAGATCGACTCCGCCCCGTTCAATGACGTGAATGAAAGCCATGCCAGGCGGCTTGTCCAGTACCAGGGTACCTTCCACCGGTCCTGCGAAGAACAATCGCCCTTGCAGGCTGGTGCGCTCGAAGAATTCGGAAAGAACATCCATTTAGGGGACGACCTGATAAAGATTCTACTCGAGTGAAAAACGAACCACGTGCGACCCGGGGAGGAGGCATCGTCGAAGCAGACGGCTTCCCTGGGGACGTCAAGGTGAAGCACTTACTTTAATCAAATCGGCTGGTGTGTCGCCATGGTCGAGTTCACTCTCCTGATCCGATTCGCACCTGCGCTCATCGATCCCACGACCAGCTACGAGGCGCTCAAGCGGCCGGCAAGGTCATGCACCAGGCGTGCCGGAGGACAGCAGCGAGACCTGCCGCCATCCCAGCGCGGTGCTCGGGCATGCAGACGGCAGGTCAGCTCCGGTCTCAGGCCAGACCATAGGAGTGGCTATCGCCCTCGGACTTGGCCTGCATCTCGGCGCGCTCCTTCATGCGCTGGGCGATCTCCTCCTCGACGGCTTGCTGTTGCTCAGGCGACATGGCTTCGATGTCCTCTTCGGTCAGCCCCATCTCCTTGAGGATACCGTCACGTATCTTCTCTGCCGGCGTCATCGCCATGTAGGCCTTGAAGGCTTCCAGCGCCGCGTCACCGCTGTCGTCGCCCTTGGGCTTCTCCACATGTCCCGAACCGGCAGCGCCTTCAACCTTGTCTTGCGACTCGCTCTGCAAGGCAATGCGCAAACGGGCGAAGCCTTCATCGGTAGCCTGCCTGGCACGCAGCTCACGCTCGGACTCGGCGTTGGCCGTACGCGTGGTCTTCTCGACATTGCGCGCCGTCTGCGTCAACTCACCCTGCCCCTCGCCCTGCCTGCTGCGAAATCCCGTCAGCGATAGGCCACCGTAACTGCCAATACCTCCGATCGTGCTCATGGTTGCTCCTTGACTGATTTGCAATAGCCAGGCGCACTGATTCAAAGTGCATGCCAGTCGAGGAAATCAACCTAATAGATTGAAATTAAAGGGAATTTATTTCTTAGAAACTACATGAAGAGGCAAACTCTTGCCGCTGAGCGGCAAGATGGCGGCAATGCTCAGGCAGCTCAGTGCTGCCCGGCCATCTGCCGGAAGGCGCTGAGCAGCGCCTGGGTGAGGTCGACCGAGGAGAACTTGGTGAGTACCGCATTGGCGCCCACCGAGCGAGCCTTCTCGGTATTCATGGTGCTATCGAGCGAGGTATGCAGCAGCACGTAGGTCTTGGCGATATCGGGACTGCGGCGGATTTCCTGCACCAGGCTGTAACCATCGAGCTCAGGCATCTCGATGTCCGAAACCAGCAGCTCGAACGGCATGCCGGCCTGCTGGTACTCGTGCAGCTGTTGCAGGGCGGCCTGGGCGCTGCGCACAGCCGTGCAGTCGAGCCCCAGTTGGCGCAATACGTTGAGCGTCTGCTGCAGCGCAACCTGCGAGTCGTCGACCAGCAGCACCCGGCGACCTTGCAGCAAACGACCATCCTGGCCCTCGAGCAGTTGCCCGACGGGCGCCTCCTCCAGGGCTGGTGCAATATCGTGCAGCACCCTCTCGATATCGAGAATCTGCACGATGGCACCATCGATCTGCGTCACGCCAGTGATGAAGGCGCGATTGCCGGAGCCGGCAGGAGGCGGACGCACGTCACGGGTAGAGCACTGCACGATGCGCTCCACGCTCTTCACGTGCAGCCCCTGACGCGAACGGCTCAACTCGGTCACGATCAGGCAGCCATCGTCCTCCTCGGCCGCACCACGTTCACCAATCGCACGCCCGAGGTCGATCACCGTCAACGCAGCGCCGCGCAATGTCGCGATACCCCGCACATGGGGGTGGCGATTGGGGAGTTTGGTCAGTGGCGGACAGGCAATGATCTCGTTGACCTTGAGCAGGTTGATCCCCAGCAGACGGCCGCTATGCAGACGAAACAACAAAAGCGATAGCGCGTCGCCGGTGACCAGACTCATGAACCTATCCTTGAACGAACGTTGAACCCATGGGTTATAGCGACCATCCGGCCACGGACTTTAATCCGCGGCCAGCTTCAGCGCGACTCGCCCACGGTTCGGGCAGGTTTCCATGTACCGATGAGCGTCGATGAAGTCTGCGAAGTCGAAAACCTTGTCGATCACCGGCGTCAGCAGACGATCCGCCGTCATCTGGTTGATGTGCGTGAGTGCACGTCGTACGGCCTCGTTGTTGGGCTCGATGCCCAGCTCCGGACAACCGGTGAAGTCCAGTACGCAGTGGCGGAAGAACTGCAGGTGTTTCTTGAACGCCGCACAGGCCGGAAACGCCGTGTCGTTGCCGCCATTGATCCCATAGAGGATCAGCTTGCCACGGGGCGCGGCGATATCGCCCAGCAGTTTCATCTGCGGGCCGGCGCACTGATCGAGGATCACCTCGACCCCCTTGCCTTCGGTGTAGCGCTCGACCTCCAGAACCAGGTCCTGTTCTTCGGTCACGATCACCTTGTCGGCGCCCAGACCACGCAGAAACTCGCGATCATCCGCCGAACCGGTGGAAACGATGACCCTGGCACCCAGCGCCTTGGCCAGTTGCACGGTTTGCGGCGCCATGCAGTGACTGGCCTCGGTGATCAGCACATGCTGGCCAGCCTTCAGGTGCGCCAGATCGATCAGCGCCAGGTAGCCGAACAGCAGGCTGGTGTAGTGCACACTGGCCTCGACCGGGCTGAGTACCTCGGGATAACGGGTCAGGGCATGACTCGGCATCAGCACCAGATCACCCCAGGTCGGGTAACGGTTCGGCGTGCTGGCCGGAAAGCCGGCGACGGCCGTGCCGACTTCGAAATCGCTCACGCCATCACCCAGCGCGGCCACGGTACCGGCCAGTTCGAAACCGATACCGGCCGGAAGCTTGGCCTGCTCGGCTGCCAGGTTCTGCCGCCACAGCACGTCTTTCCAGCCCAGGCCTACGGCCTGCACGCGCACCAGCACCTCACCAGGGCCGGGCACGGGCGTCGGAACCTCCTCGTACTGGAGCACCTCGGCATCGCCGAACTTATGAAAACGGATCATGCGGGACATCGCTTACCTCGAGCTTGATCGCGGATTAACACTTCATTGACTGTGGACTCTATCCGCTGTGGGCCGGCGGCACTATCAGACTCTATCGATAGTCGTCATGTCTGTCAGTGATTCGGCGCCTTTCAATCCGCCGCGCACTGCCCGTACTATTGCCCGGACGAAGGCTCTCATTTGCAACGCCGTGCTGACAAGGCCCGTTTTCCTCGGATGGTACCTGGATGAACCGCAACGACCTGCGTCGCCTCGATCTGAACCTGCTGATCGTCTTCGAGACGCTTATGCATGAACGCAGCGTGACCCGAGCGGCGGAGAAGCTGTTTCTCGGCCAGCCAGCCATCAGTGCGGCGCTCGCCCGCTTGCGCAACCTGTTCGACGATCCCCTGTTCGTGCGCACCGGTCGCAGCATGGAGCCAACGCCGCGCGCGCAGGAAATCTTCGCCCTGCTGTCGCCGGCACTGGACTCCATTTCCACCGCCGTCAGCCGTGCCGCTGATTTCGACCCGGCCACCAGCAAGGCCGTGTTTCGTGTCGGCCTGTCCGATGATGTCGAATTCGCCCTGCTCCCTGCCCTGCTCCGCCGTCTGCGCGCCGAAGCCCCCGGCGTGGTGCTGGTGATTCGCCGCACCAACTACCTGATGATGCCGGGCCTGCTGGCCTCCGGCGAAATTTCCGTCGGTGTGGCATATACCGAGGAACTGCCTGCCAACGCCAAGCGCAAGGTGCTGCGCCGCAGCAAGGCTCGGCTGCTGCGCGCCGATACCGTGCCGGGAGCCTTGAGCCTCGATGACTATTGCGCACGCCCCCACGCACTCGTTTCCTATGCCGGCGACCTCACCGGCTTCATCGACGAGGAACTGGAAAAGTTCGGGCGCAAACGCCAAGTGGTACTGGCCGTGCCGCAGTTCAACGGCCTGGCCAGCCTGCTGGCGGAAACCGATATCGTCGCCAGCGTGCCGGACTACACCGCCGCCGCCCTGACCGCAGCGGGTGGCCTGCGCGCCGAGGAGCTGCCGCTGGAAACCCCCTCCTTCGAACTGCACATGGCCTGGCGCGGTGCCCAGGACAATGATCCGGCCGAGCGCTGGCTGCGCTCTCGCATCCAGATGTTCTGTGGCGATCCGGACAGCCTCTGAAAACGCCCCATCCAGGTGCGACATGGAACCATGTCGCACCGTCATAGATCGAAATCGATATAAGCCTGCCTTTCATCATTCCTGATGATATTCAAATTCATGGCGTTCGATTCGTAGCCCTCCGAGACTCGCCGCAGACTCCGCCCATCCACAAATCCGACTGGCGGAGTCACCTATGGAACTGCATCACAAGAACATCTGGATCTTCCCCCTGGCCCTCGCCGGTGCCCTTGCACTCAGTGGCTGCGAGCAGACGCCGCAGACCCAGGCGCAGATGTCGGCGCCCAAGGTCAGCGTGGCCGAAGTCATCGAGCAACCGATCAACGAGTGGGACGAGTTCACCGGGCGCCTGGAGGCACCGCAATCGGTCGAGATTCGTCCACGCGTATCCGGCTACATCGACAAGGTCGCCTTCGACGAAGGCAGCCTGGTCAAGAAAGGCGACCTGCTGTTCCAGATCGACCCGCGTCCCTTCCAGGCCGAGGTAAAGCGCCTCGAAGCGCAGCTGCAGCAGGCACGCGCCAACCAGGCACGCGCTGCCAACGAAGCGCGCCGTGGCGAGCGTCTGCGCCAGAGCAACGCCATTTCCGCCGAGCTCGCCGATGCCCGTGCCAGCGCCGCTACAGAAGCCCAGGCCCAGGTCGCGGCGATTGCCGCCGAACTGGAAAACGCACGCCTGAACCTGGGTTTCACCCGCATCACCGCCCCTATCGATGGTCGCGTCAGTCGCGCCGAAATCACCGAAGGCAACCTGGTCGGCGCTGGCGAGAGCCTGCTGACCTCGGTGGTGTCCACCGACAAGGTCTACGCCTATTTCGATGCCGACGAACGCGCCTTCCTCAAGTATGTCGAGCTCGCTCGTCAGTCCGGTGCCGACGCCCGAGGTGCCAGTCCGGTGTACCTTGGCCTGTCCGATGAAACCGACCATCCGCACCTGGGCCAGCTGGACTTCCTCGACAACCAGGTCAACCCGCGCACCGGCACCATTCGTGGCCGCGCCGTGTTCGACAACCAGGAAGGCCGCTTCACCCCCGGCCTGTATGCGCGCCTGAAACTGGTGGGCAGCAAGCCTTACGCCGCCACCCTGATCAAGGACGAAGCGGTCGGTACCGATCTCGGCAAGAAGTACGTGCTGGTGCTGGGCGAAGACAACGCCGTGGCCTATCGCGCCATCGAACTGGGGCCGAAGCTCGAAGGCCTGCGTATCGTGCGCAGCGGCCTGAGCAAGGGCGAAAAGATCGTCGTCAACGGCCTGCAACGCGCCATGCCCGGCTCCACCGTCGACCCGCAGCCGGTATCCATGGCCGACGACGCCACCCTCGAACAACTGGCTCGCATGCGCCAGGCCGTCGATGGCAGCCAGGCGCCACGTATCGCCGCCGACCGCATCGACGCCCGCTCGCCGCGCGGCTGATCACGCCCGCGCCCTGAGGAAAGACCCATGAATTTCTCGCAATTCTTCATCCTGCGGCCGATCTTCGCCGCGGTGCTGTCACTGCTGATCCTGATCGGCGGTGCCATCTCGCTGTTCCAGTTGCCCATCAGTGAATACCCGGAAGTGGTGCCGCCGACCGTAGTGGTGCGCGCCAACTTCCCCGGCGCCAACCCCAAGGTGATCGGTGAAACCGTCGCTTCGCCGCTGGAGCAGGCCATCGTCGGCGTCGAAGGCATGCTCTACATGTCGTCGCAGTCCACCAACGACGGCAAGCTGACCCTGACCGTGACCTTCGCCCTCGGTACCGACCTGGACAACGCTCAGGTGCAGGTGCAGAACCGCGTCACCCGCACCATGCCGACCCTGCCCACCGAAGTGCAGCGTCTCGGTGTGACCGTGGACAAGGCCTCGCCCGACCTGACCATGGTGGTGCACCTGACCTCGCCGGATCAGCGCTACGACATGCTCTACCTGTCCAACTATGCCGCGCTCAACGTCAAGGACGAGCTGGCGCGCCTGGACGGTGTCGGCGACGTGCAACTGTTCGGCATGGGCAACTACTCGCTGCGTGTCTGGCTCGACCCGAACAAGGTGGCATCGCGCGGGCTGACCGCCACCGACGTGGTCAATGCCATTCGCGAGCAGAACCGCCAGGTTGCCGCCGGTGCCCTCGGCGCGCCGCCTTCGGATGCAGGCAACAGCTTCCAGCTGTCGATCAACACCCAGGGCCGCCTGGTCTCCGAAGAAGAGTTCGAGAACATCATCATTCGCGTCGGTGACAACGGCGAGATCACTCGGCTGCGCGACATCGCCCGCGTCGAACTGGGCTCCAACCAGTACGCCCTGCGCTCGCTGCTGAACAACCAGCCGGCCGTGGCCATCCCGGTATTCCAGCGCCCGGGTTCCAACGCCATCGAGATTTCCGACTCGGTGCGCGAGCGCATGGCCGAACTGAAACAGAGTTTCCCGCAGGGCATGGACTACGAGATCGTCTATGACCCGACCATCTTCGTCCGTGGCTCCATCAAGGCGGTGGTCAACACCCTGCTCGAAGCCATCGTGCTGGTGGTACTGGTGGTGATCCTGTTCCTGCAGACCTGGCGCGCCTCGATCATCCCGCTGGCCGCCGTGCCGGTATCGCTGATCGGCACCTTCGCGGTGATGCACCTGTTCGGTTTCTCGCTCAATGCCCTGTCGCTGTTCGGCCTGGTGCTGGCCATCGGTATCGTGGTGGACGACGCCATCGTCGTGGTGGAGAACGTCGAGCGCAACATCGCGCTGGGCAAGTCGCCAATCGACGCCACACGTCAGGCCATGAAGGAAGTGACCGGCCCGATCGTCGCCACGGCACTGGTGCTGTGCGCCGTGTTCATTCCGACCGCGTTCATCTCCGGCCTCACCGGGCAGTTCTATCAGCAGTTCGCGCTGACCATCGCGATTTCCACGGTGATCTCGGCGATCAACTCGCTGACCCTGTCGCCTGCCCTGTCGGCCATCCTGCTCAAGGATCACCACGCACCGAAAGACCGCTTCTCCCGCGTGCTCGACAAGCTGTTCGGCGGCTGGCTGTTCGGCCCCTTCAATCGCCTGTTCGACCGAGCCAGCAACCGCTATGTCGGCACCGTGCGCCGCGTCCTGCGGGGCAGCAGCATCGCCATGCTGGTCTATGGCGGTCTGCTGGTGCTCGGCTATCTGGGCTTTTCCAGCACGCCGACCGGCTTCGTGCCGCAACAGGACAAGCAGTACCTGGTGGCCTTCGCCCAGTTGCCGGACGCCGCGACGCTGGATCGTACCGAAGCGGTGATCAAGCGCATGAGCGAAATCGCCGGAAAGCATCCGGGGGTGGAGAACACCGTGTCCTTCCCGGGCCTGTCGATCAATGGTTTCACCAACAGCCCGAACAGCGGCATCGTCTTCACACCGCTCAGACCCTTCGACGAGCGTACCGATCCGTCGATGAGCGCCAATGCCATCGCCGCCGAACTCAACGCCCAGTTCGCCGACATCCAGGATGCCTACATCGCCATCTTCCCGCCGCCGCCGGTACAGGGGCTGGGCACCATTGGCGGTTTCCGCCTGCAAATTCAGGACCGTGGCAACCTGGGCTATGACGAGCTGTACGTGCAGACCCAGAACATCCTCAACAAGGCCCGCCAGTTGCCGGAGCTGAACCCGATGTCGGTGTTCACCAGCTATCAGGTCAACGTGCCGCAGGTCGATGCCGCCATCGACCGCGAAAAGGCCAAGACCCACGGTGTGGCCATCAGTGACATCTTCGACACCCTGCAGGTGTACCTGGGTTCGCTGTATGCCAACGACTTCAACCGCTTCGGTCGTACCTATCAGGTCAACGTCCAGGCCGACCAGCAGTTCCGCCTGGAACCGGAGCAGATCGGCCAGCTCAAGGTGCGCAACAACCGCGGAGAAATGATCCCGCTGTCGACCTTCGTGAAAGTCGATGACAGCGCGGGGCCGGATCGGGTGATGCACTACAACGGCTTCCTCACCGCCGAGATCAACGGTGCCGCCGCGCCGGGCTACAGCTCGGGCCAGGCCGAGGCCGCCATCGCCAAGCTGCTCACCGACGAGTTGCCGATCGGCATGACCTTCGAATGGACCGATCTGACCTACCAGCAGATCCTGGCCGGCAATACCGCGATCTTCATCTTCCCGCTCTGCGTGCTGCTGGCCTTCCTGGTGCTGGCGGCCCAGTACGAAAGCTGGAGCCTGCCACTGGCGGTGATCCTGATCGTGCCGACCGTGCTGCTCGCCGCCATCACGGGGGTGATCATGGCCGGCATCGACAACAACATCTTCACCCAGATCGGCCTGATCGTACTGGTGGGCCTGGCATGCAAGAACGCCATCCTGCTGGTGGAGTTCGCCAAGGACAAACAGGAAGAAGGCATGGATCGCGTCGCCGCCGTGCTGGAGGCGTGCCGCCTGCGTCTGCGCCCGATCCTGATGACTTCGATCGCCTTCATCATGGGTGTCGTACCGCTGGTGCTGTCCAGCGGCGCCGGTGCCGAAATGCGCCATGCCATGGGCGTGGCGGTGTTCAGCGGGATGATCGGCGTGACCTTCTTCGGCCTGTTGCTGACCCCGGTGTTCTATGTATTGATCCGCGCCTTCGTGGAGAAGCGCGAAGCCAGGAAAGCCACCCGTCTGCAGGAGTCGCACGCATGAAGGCCTTTGCCCCCGCCCTCCTGGCTCTGGCGCTGTCGGCATGTGCCGTCGGCCCGGACTACCGAGCGCCGATGACCGAACCAGCGCGCTTCAAGGCACTGGAAGCGGCCGATTACGACCGCAGCCGTTTCGAAACGACCTGGTGGCAGCAGTTCGACGATCCGACGCTGAACCAGCTGGTACAGCGCTCGCTGCAGGACAACCGTGAGCTGCGTGTGGCGTTCAACCGCCTGCGCGCTGCGCGGGCTATCCGCGATGACGTGGCCAACGACCGCTTCCCCACCGTGGCCAGTCGCGCCAGTGGCGAGTTCGGCAAGTCTCAGCAGCCGCCGACGACTGAAGAACGTATCCGCCAGGAGCGCTACGACCTGGGCCTGGACATGGCCTGGGAAGTGGATCTGTTCGGCCGCATCCAGCGTCAGCTGGAGGCCAGCGAAGCGCGCATCGAACTGGCCGAAGCCGACTATTACCAGTTGCAGGTCAGCCTGATCGCCGAACTGGTCGATGCCTACGGCACGCTGCGTGGCGCGCAGTTGCGTGAAAGCATCGCCCGCGAGAACCTGAAGAATCAGCAGGCCTCGCGCGCCATCACCGAACAACTGCGTGACGCCGGCGTCGGCAACGAGCTGGACGTGCTGCGTGCCGATGCGCGCCTGGCGGCCACCGAAGCCAGCCTGCCGCAATTGCAGGCGCAGCAGGTGCGTGCGCAGAACCGCATCGCCACCCTCCTCGGCCAACGCCCGGAACAGCTGCAGGTCGATCTCTCACCTCGGCCGCTACCGGTGATTGCCAAGGCATTGCCCATCGGCAATCCGGCCGAACTGCTGCGTCGCCGTCCCGATATCCAGGCTGCCGAGCGTCAGTTGGCGGCGGCTACCGCCGAACTCGGCGTGGCCACGGCTGACCTGTTCCCTCGGGTCAGTCTATCGGGGTTTCTCGGTTTCACCGCTGGCCGGGGCTCGCAATTGGGAGCATCGGCGGCACGCGCCTGGGGCGTAGCGCCGAGCATCAGTTGGGCGGCCTTCGATCTGGGCAGCGTGCGGGCTCGTCTGCGCGGCGCCGAAGCCGAGGCCGACGGTGCCCTGGCGCAGTACGAGCAGCAGGTGCTAGTGGCGCTGGAAGAATCGGAGAACGCCTTCAGCGACTACGCCAAACGCCAGCAGCGCCTGGTTTCCCTGGTACGCCAGGCCGAAGCCAGCCGAGCGGCGGCAGACCAGGCTGCGATCCGTTACCGCGAAGGCACGGTGGACTTCCTCGTCCTGCTGGACGCCGAACGTGAGCGCCTGGCCGCAGAAGATGCCCAGGCCTCGGCCGAAGTCGAGCTGTACAGCGGCATCGTCGCGATCTACAAGGCGCTCGGTGGCGGTTGGCAGCCACAGGCCTGAAATCCCTCTCCCCCGGTCGGCAGCCTTGCCGACCCTCCTCAGCCCCGGAGGCGATGCTCCGGGGCTTTTTTATACGCCTTAGCCTGGCAAGCCGCAGAATCAGGGCAGGAGGCAAGAAAGAGGTGGGATTTCGTACGGCGTCGTTCTTTCAGCGGCACCGGATAGCTGGTGTCTTGGGTCTACGGTGGGCTGTCCTGGTCTGTCCCCTTTTTTCGTGCGCGGGAATGACGGTTTCCTCAGAGTTTCCCTAATGGCGTTCCTG
>Ga0075032_1000205_pt1 | contig 42595 bp, 36 predicted proteins | sample SynthPrep_1_END__FD_71386 | JGI IMG/M metagenome (GOLD analysis project Ga0075032, IMG submission 71386) | Synthetic microbial communities from Ohio, USA - SynthPrep_1_END_DS7_MetaG | ecosystem: Engineered > Bioreactor > Aerobic > Activated sludge | place: USA: Ohio, Columbus | collected 2014-04-10
GGCCGACGGCACGCACAACCACTACCGCATCCTGCGCCTGAAGGACAAGCTGGGCACGCGCTCGATGGCCAGCGGGGAGATCCGCCTGGAAGGCGCGGTGGCGGTGACTTCGGTGGCGCTGACGTCCGAACCCGCGCCCTGTTCGGTCATGAACATGGCGCCCTGGCGCAGCGCGTCGAAATCCTGCGAGGTCACCTGCGGCAAGACCCGTTCGACCAGTTCGGGGTCGCCGAACTTGCGCAGGGTACGCGCCAGCGAATCCGTCATGCTGACCGGGCAGCACAGGCCGAACTCCGCCTGCACGAACAGATGGCTGAGCGCGTACTTGGCGGCGGCGGGCATGGGCTCGGGCCAGCCCAGCACGCCGCCGCGGTGCGACAGCGCCGCCAGGCCGAATTCGCTGTAGGCCAGGCGCTCCAGCTCGACATAGGCCGGATGCTTGTCGATGCGCGACTCGTCGGTGCCGGCGCGGCTGCGTACGGACAGCGTGGGCGGGTGCTTGTCGGCGGTGGCGGCCAGTTCGTCCATGACGCCGCCGGCCAGCGCGCCCAGGCGTTCCAGGTGGGGCAGCAGGTGGGCGTGCAGCGCGGGCGGCAGGTAGCGCCGGCTCAGCGCCTCGGCGTAAGGGTCCGCGCTGAACAGGTTCTGCCCGCGGGAATCCGGAACAGGCGTGGCGGCGGGGGGCGCGGTCTTGACGGGGGTATCCATGGCGGCATCCTGCTGAAGACGGGAACGATGCCTGTGATGGTGCTTGCATGGATTAATCTATACAAATACTGTTTGTGTGTAGAACAATCCAAAAAAAGTATGGATTGCCGTCCCGGGGGAGACAGATGGACCTGGATCCGCGCCTGTTGCGCTATTTCATCGCCGTGGCCGAAGAGCGTCATTTCAGCCGCGCGGCCACGCGGCTGCACATTTCCCAGCCCCCGCTCAGCTACGCCATCCGGCAGCTGGAGGAGAACGTCGGCGCGCGCCTGCTGACGCGCACCAGCCGCCACGTCGAACTGACCGACGCCGGCCAGGTGCTGTACCGCGAAGCCCTGACGCTGCTGCGCCAGGCGGAAGAGGTGCGCACACTGGTGCAGCGCGTGGACGCCGGCCTGCGCGGCCGGCTGCGCATCGGCTTCGTGGGCTCCATGCTGTACCGCGGCCTGCCCGCGCTGCTCAACGCCATGCGCGCCGAGCTGCCGGACGTGGAACACGTGCTGACCGAGCTGAACTCGCACGACCAGATCGAGGCCGTGCGCCGCGGCGAACAGGACCTGGGCTTCATCCACGCCAATCCGGTGCCCAACGGCGTGCTGGCGCGCGACCTGATGGCCGAGCCTTTCGTGGTGTGCCTGCCGCAGGCGCATCCGCTGGCCGGCCGCGACTCGCTACGGCTGGCGGAACTGGCGGCGGACGATTTCGTCTTCTTCGCCCGGGCCGCTTCGCCCAGCTATTACGAGACGGTGCTGTCCATGTGCGTGTCGGCCGGCTTCATGCCGGTGATCCGGCACGAGGTCCGGCATTGGCTGAGCGTGGCCTCGCTGGTGTCGCAGGGGTTGGGCGTGTCCATCGTGCCGGCCTGCCTGTCGCGCAGCGGGCTGGCGGGGACGCGGTTCATCGCCTTCGAGCACGCAGCCCGTTCGCTAAGCCAGATGATCTGGCGCGAGGCCGCGCGCTCGCCGCTGCAGGAAAAAGCGGTGGAGATGGCGGCGCGGCATGGCTGGGAGCCCCCGGAAACCTCGTGAAATCCGCCATCCGGGTAGGCAGAACCCGCCCGAAGGCTTATCGTTAGCGGTATCCCCGCGCCGTCAGTCCGGCGGCCAGGGAGGGAACCGTTTGCATATGAACGCGAATTCCGGGTTTTAGCCATGTCCTACCGTCCAGTCCTGCCGCTCACGCGCCGCAGGCGTTTCATCACCAGGCTGCGCCATTGCGGCCCTCCGGCGAAGTACTGAACCCCACTGCAGGGTGTTTCGGTTCCACTTCTCCGGAGTCTTTCGTGGAAATTCCTTTTTCGTTTCGTCCGCGTCTTTTCGACGCGATGCGCGGCTACGACCGTGTCCGCTTCGCCCAGGACCTGGGCGCGGGCCTTACCGTGGCCGTGGTCGCGCTGCCGCTGGCCATGGCCTTCGCCATCGGCTCGGGCCTCAAGCCCGAGGCCGGGCTGTTCACGTCCATCATCGCGGGCTTCCTGATCGCCCTGCTCGGCGGCAGCCGGGTGCAGATCGGCGGGCCGGCGGGCGCCTTCATCGTCATCGTCTACGACATTGTGCAGCAGTACGGCGTGGCCAATCTGATCATCGCCACGGCGCTGTCGGGTGTGTTGCTGTTCGTGATGGGGCTGCTCAGGCTGGGCACGCTGGTGCGCTTCATTCCGGTGGCGGTGATCATCGGCTTCACCAATGGCATCGCGGTGCTGATCGCGTTGTCGCAGGTCAAGGATTTCCTGGGCCTGGCGATTCCCAAGATGCCGGGCGACTTCTTTGGCATCCTGGGCGCGCTGGGCAGCCATCTGTCGTCGCTGAATCCCTGGGCCGCCGGCGTTGCGCTGCTGTCGCTGGCGGTGATCGTCGGCTGGCAGCGCTGGTTGCCGGCATGGGGCGGCCAGCGGGCGGCCAGGCTGGCCCGCGTGCCGGGCTCGATCATCGCGCTGGTGCTGGCGACCGCGGCGGTGGCTGTATTCGGCCTGCCCGTGGAAACCATAGGCAGCCGCTTCGGCGGCATACCGGCGGCGCTGCCGGACTTCACCTTGCCGGCCTTCAGTTGGGAATCGGCCCGCTTCCTGCTCATGCCCACCGTCACGCTGGCGGCGCTGGGCGCCATCGAGTCGCTGCTGTGCGCGCGGGTGGCCGACGGCATGATAGGCGACCGGCACGATCCCAACCAGGAGCTGATGGCCCAGGGCGTCGCCAACTTCGTCACGCCATTCTTCGGCGGCATGCCGGCCACGGGCACCATTGCGCGCACCGTGACCAACGTGAAAAGCGGCGCCACCAGCCCCGTCGCGGGCATGGTGCACGCGCTGGTGCTGCTCGTGGTGATGCTGGCGGCAGCGCCCCTGGCGGCCTCGATACCGCTGGCCACCCTGGCGGCCATCCTGATGTTCGTGGCCTGGAACATGGGCGAATGGCGCGAGTTCGCGCGGCTCAAGAGCTACCGGCTGCCGTACCGGATCACGCTGGTGTCGGTGTTCCTGCTGACGGTGGTCTTCGATCTGACGGTCGCGGTCGAATTCGGCATTTTTGCCGCCTGCCTGACCTTCATTTACCGCATTTCCAGCCTGTCGCGCGCCGAACGCATCACGGCCGCGGAACAGCCCCTGCTGGCCGGCATGGAAGGGAGGATCGAGGTCTGGCGCCTGTACGGCACCGTCTTCTTCGGCGCCACCAAGCTGGTGGAGTCGCTGGAAGACCGCCTGCCTGCCCGGGCGCTGGTGCTGGACCTGAAGAACGTGATCTACGTGGATTCGACCGGCGCCGAGGCGCTCGAAGCACTGAGCAAGGCATGCGAGACGCGAGGAGTGGCGCTGATCGTCTCGGGCCTGATGGGCCAGCCGCAGGACATCGTGCGCCGCATCGGCCTGTACAAGCGGCTGCAGGGCCATCTGCAGCCCGACGTGGCGAGCGCCACGGCCGCCGCCCTGGCGCTGGCGGCCGAGGGCGGCTAGACGGTTGGGGGGCTTGGGCGGCCCCCCCATCTCCCTAGCGGAATACGACGGTCTTGCTGCGGTTGAGCAGGATGCGGTGCTCGACGTGGCTGCGCACGGCGCGCGACAGCACCAGGGACTCGATATCACTGCCGACCTGGGTCAGGTCCTGGGCGGTCATGGTGTGGTCCACGCGCTCGATGTCCTGGTCGATGATGGGGCCTTCGTCCAGGTCCGAGGTCACGTAGTGGGCGGTGGCGCCGATGATCTTGACGCCGCGCGCATGCGCCTGGTGGTAGGGGCGCGCGCCCTTGAAGCTGGGCAGGAAGCTGTGGTGGATGTTGATGGCGCGGCCGTTCAGCGCGCGGCACATGTCTTCCGACAGGATCTGCATGTAGCGGGCCAGCACCACCAGGTCGATGCCTTCCTGGTCGACCAGGGCCAGCACCTGCTTTTCCTGTTCCGCCTTGGTGTCGGCCGTGACCGGCAGGTAGTGGAACGGGATGCCGTAGGACGCGGCCAGGCTGGCGTAGTCGTTGTGGTTCGACACGATGGCGGCCACTTCGGCGTGCAAATGGCCGCTGTGCACGCGGAACAGCAGGTCGTTCAGGCAGTGGCCCTGCTTGCTGACCATGATCAACAGGCGTTCCTTGCGGCGCGCGTCATGCAGCTTCAGCTCCATGCCGTACTCGGCGGACATGCCGTCCAGCCGTGCCCGCAGGTCGCTGGCGGCCACGCCCGCCGGCACGTCGAAGTGCACGCGCAGGAAGAAGCGGCCGGTCTCTTCATCGCCGAACTGCTGCGAATCCAGGATGTTGCAGCCCAATTCGAACAACAGGCCGCTGACGCGGTACACGATGCCCGTGCGGTCGGGGCAGGACAGGGTCAGGATGTAGTCGTTGTGCTGCATGGTGCGGGGACAGGAGAAGAAAGAGGAAAAGGGGGAGGGACAGCCCGTCGGCGGTATCAGGCGCCCGCGGGGGCTATCCGTTCAGGCATGCCAGCGTCTCTTCGGCCAGGGCCAGGCTGGAGGTCAACCCGGGGGATTCTATGCCGAACAGGTTCACCAGGCCGGGCACGCCGTGCGCCGCAGGACCGGAAATGACGAAATCGGCGGCGGGTTCATGGGGGCCGGAGATCTTGGGCCGGATGCCGGTGTAGCCCGGCGCCAGGGCGTCATCGGGCAGGGCCGGCCAATAGCTGCGCACGGCGGCGTAGAAGACCTCGGCGCGGGCCGGGTCCAGCGTGTAGTCCTCGGTGTCGACCCATTCGGTGTCGGGGCCGAACTTGGCCTGGCCGCCCAGGTCCAGCGTCAGGTGCACGCCCAGGCCGGCATGCTGCGGCACCGGGTAGATCAGGCGCGAGAACGGCGCGCGGCCGGACAGCGTGAAATAGCTGCCCTTGCACAGGTAATCCTTGGGGATGCTGGACGCGGGCAGGCCCTCGATGCGGCGCGCCAGCGCGGGCGCTTGCAGGCCGGCTGAATTGATCAGCACGTTACAGCTCAGGGCCATGCCCTCGTCGCCGCCGAACTGCAGCTCGAAGCCGCCCTCGGGACGGACCCGGGCCGACGCCAGCGGCGTATGGAAGACGCACTGGGCGCCCGCGTTTTCGGCGTCGCCCTGGAACGACAGCATCAGCGCATGGCTGTCGACGATGCCGGTGGACGGCGAGGACAGCGCGGCGGTGCAGCGCAGCGCCGGCTCCAGGCGCATGGCGTCCTCGCCGGAGATGAATTGCAGGTCGTCCACGCCATTGGCCCGGGCGCGCTGGGCAATGCCCTCCAGTTGCGCGGCCTGTTCCGTCGTGGTGGCGACGATGAGCTTGCCCAGCCGCTTGTAGGGCACGCCGCGCTCGGCGCAATAGGAATAAAGCAGGTGCTTGCCGCGCACGCAGAGGCGGGCCTTGAGGCTGCCCGCCGGGTAATAGATGCCAGCGTGTATGACCTCGGAATTGCGCGAACTGGTGCCGGTGCCGATGGCCTCGGTGGCTTCCGCCACCAGCACTTCGCGCCCGGACTGGGCCAGCGCCCGCGCGATCGCCAGGCCGACCACGCCCGCGCCGATGACGACGCAATCCACATCCACGCTCATGGTGCTTTCCTTTCCGAACGCGCGCCGGCCGGGGTCAGGTCGAAACCGCCGGCATGGAAGACCAGCGGCGGCTCGCCGCTATGGCCGCAGCGCTCCACTTCGCCCACCATGATGACATGGTCGCCCTCGACATAGCGGCTGCGGTTGTGGCATTCGAACCAGGCGGCGCAATGGCCGTCCAGCATGGGCGTGCCGCCTGGCGCGTGGTGCACCGTCAGCCCGGCGTAGCGGTCCGGCGTCTTGCCGGTGGCGAAGCGGCGCGCCAGCGCGATCTGCTCCGCGCCCAGCACGTTGACGACGTAGCGCTCGCACTGCTCGAAGGCGGCCAGCGACGACGAACTGCGCGACAGGCTCCACAGCACCAGCGGCGGGTTCAGCGACACGGAGTTGAAGGAGCTGACCGTCAGGCCGATGGGCGCGCCATCGGGGTCGGCGGTCGTCACGACCGTTACGCCCGTGGCGTAACGGCCCAGCGCGGTGCGGAAAAAGGCAGCGTCAAAATCAGGGGAGGAGGCGGTCATGCAATCGTTAATTGGGGGCGGGCGCGACGCGCCCGGCATCAAGGCGACAGGCGTTCGATCTTCCAGGCCTGGCCGTCGGCGACATAGCGCAGGCGGTCATGCAGGCGCGAAGGCCGGCCTTGCCAGAATTCGAAGGCGGTGGGCTTCAGGCGGTAGCCGCCCCAGTGCGGCGGGCGCGGCGGCTGTTCGCCGAAGCGCTCGCGGAACTCCTGTTCGCGGGCTTCCAGTTCTGCACGGGTGATGGGCTGGCTCTGGCGCGAGGCCCAGGCGCCGATGCGCGAACCGGCGGGCCGGCTGTGATAGTAGGCGTCCGACTCGTCGCCGGCCACCTTTTCGACCACGCCTTCGATGCGGACCTGGCGCTCCAGCGGCTGCCAGAAGAACAGCAGGCTGGCGCGCGGCTCGGCCTGCAGGTCCAGGCCCTTGCGGGATTCGTAATTGGTGAAGAACGTGAAACCGCGCTCGTCAAAGCCCTTGATCAGGACGATGCGGGCGCTGGGCTGGCCGCTGGCGTCCACCGTGGCCAGGGTCATGGCGTTGGGTTCGGGGACCTTGGCGGCCTGGGCCTCGTCGAACCAGCGGGTGAATTGCTCGAACGGGGAGGCCGCGGCCTGGCCTTCGAGCAGCACGTTCTTGTCGTAGCTTTGACGCAGATCAGAGACGGACATGGGGCTAGTAGTTCAGCGTTGATAACAAGGAGTTTATACCGCCTGGAAGGCGGTACCCTTATTGACCCCGCTCAGGGCGCAGGCAAGATTTCCCGAGGCGCGGCCTCAGGCGCTTTCCGGCAGGGTGTGCCCGTCCAGCTCCAGCCGGCGCGCGATGGCGTCCAGGCGGGCGTCATGGATGCCGGCGGCGCGCAGCGCCTGGGCGGTCTGCACCACGTAATCGGTGCAGGGGCCGTAGCGGCCGGCGGCCCGGCGCACGATGGCCAGCAGCTCGGGCTCGGGCAGGGCGCGGATGTAGGCCGGATTGTCCCGGTTCATGATGAAGACCAGCGCCCGCACGGTGCCGGTATCGGTGGTGCAGTTGATCCAGCGGGGCAGATAGGCGCCGGTGGACATCTCGCGCTCCCACAGCGCGGGGAAATAGGTCGGCACCTGGCCGCCCGCCAGACGGTAGACCACCCCGCGGCAGGAACCGCCCCGGTCCAGGCCGAATACCAAACCCGGGCATTCCGGGGTGCCGCGGTTGACCCGCGACCACAGGCACAGCGCCCGGTGGTGGCCGCGCAGGGTCGCCAGCCGGCGTTCGACGAAGTCGAAGTCGGGCCGCCAGATCAGGGAGCCATAGCCGTACACCCACACGTCCTCGCCCGATTGCCAGTGGCGCAGGGCCTCGTCCAGCGATTCCTGCCGCTCTTGTGGAGTCCAGAGGCGAAAAGGCAGGCTGGCGCCGGAGTTGCCGGCGGCGGGAGGAGAGGACTGCATGTTCACGGCTACGCTTTGCGTTCGGATTCGATCGGGGGATTGCGGTTGGCCCAGCCTCCGGCCATCAGGGCCACGGAATAAGCCCAAAAGAGGGGGGCAACGCCAATTACCGCACCGAGCGCGCCGAAGGTCAACGGCAGGGACACCTGCGAGCCGTTGATCAAGGCCATCCGCAGGCCCACGGCCTCGGCGGCGCGGCCCGGCGGCGAATGCTGGTGCAGCAGGGAGAGCATGCTCGGCTGGCAGCAGCCCAGGGCCAGGCCGAGGATGAATGACAGCACGATCAGGACGGTAACGTCGGTGAACAGCGGGTAAAGCATGAAATCGATGGCGGCCGTCGCCATCGCTACCCGCACTAGCGTCCAGGACCGCACGCGGCGCTGGATCAAGGGCAATATCAGGCGGATAACGAAAGTTGCCGCCGCGAAGGACGCAAGAATGATGCCGATGGTGGTGGCCGACAGGCCAATGGCGACGCCGAAAATCGGCACAACGAACAAATGGGTGTCCCACGCGCCGGACAAAATGGTGTTGACCATCAAGATGCGGCGCAACGCCGGCACTTCCAGCAATTCAGTAACGCGCCGCTTTTCAGCCTCTTTTTTGCCTGACAGCTGCGAATCCACTGCCTTCAATTGGTGACGCAAGGCATAAAGGCCGCCCGCCGACAGCAGCGGACCCAGGGTCAGCAGGCCGAAGGCCAGGCGTGTGCCCAAATGGTCGATGGCCAGCCCGGCGATCAGCGGCCCAGAGAATCCGGACCCCGCCAGCGCCAGCGACATGAAGGAGAAATTGCGCAGCCGCTGAGCCGGTTCCGCGTGGCCCAGCAGGTCCTGCGTGGCGACCTGGTGCAACATGAAGCCGATGCCGATGCAACAGGAGGCAATCAGCAGGGCGAACTGAGTCTGCGAGATGAAGGGTAGCGCGGTGCCAGAGGCGACCAGGGCCGTGCCGATGGCCAGCGGCCGCACGATGCCCACGCGGTCGACCCAGCGGCCGGCGCGCACCGAAAACAGCATGGGCAGCACCGCGAACACCGCGACCAGCGTGCCGACCTTGAAGGTCGACAGCCCCATTTGCAGTGCGGTGAGCGAAACGGTAATCCGTCCCCCTGTGAGCGCCACGTGATTCATCATGGCCAGCAGACACAAAAGCACCGCCCCGGAAAACTCTGGGGAACTGGGTGACGAAGAGGGGGATCTATGAGAAGTGGACACGGATACGGCTTAACTGCGTTCATTCTGGCCATATCGTCGCCCTATGTCGAGGCGTGGTTGTTTTGCAGCGCCGCAAACGTATATTGGCGCCAATCGCATGATGGCGGCTATCTAAGGGCGAACTCGCATGCTTATGGCGCAAGATGGCGGCACGTTCGCCGCATCTGCGGGCAAGGGCTTTCGTGAGTGAGGGACAAAGCGTTGTATCGTTCATGCAACGGAACAATCACGCGGACCTTGACGTTCCGACCCGCTTTACTGTTTTTCACCGTTTTGCCACAGATCGTCGATGGTTCCGGCGGACGACACGTTTAGGATGAGCAGGCATCGTGGGCAAGGTCGCTTGCCTGGTCCGCAATTCGCAATACCGGCGCCGGCCCGATAGCCGGCGCTACATCCGGCAGGTTCAATGAAAAAGTCCCGCAGCAAGTTCAAGCGCTACTCCCTGATCGCCGTTTTGCTCCTGTTAGCCGTGTTCGGCGTGCGCGCCGCGTTCTTCTCCGCGCCGCCGCCGCTCACTTTCGCGGTGGCCGAGGTCACCCGCGCCAATCTTGAAGACAGCGTGCTGGCCAGCGGCACCATCGACGCCATCGAGCGCGTCAGCGTGGGCGCCCAGGCCACCGGCCAGCTGAAATCCCTGAAGGTGGCGCTGGGCGATCGGGTCAAGAAGGGCCAGCTGGTGGCCGAGATCGACGACATGACCCAGCAGAACGAGCTGCGCAACGCCGAAGCCGCCCTGCAGACTCGCCGCGCCGAGCGGGCCGCCAAGGTCGCCACGCTGAAGCAGGCCGAACTCGCCTTCCGCCGCCAGCGGCAGATGCTGGCGGCCGACGCCAGCTCGCGCGAAGCTTATGAGACCGCCGAGGCCACGCTGGGCGTGACCCGCGCCGAGATCGCTTCGCTGGACGCGCAGATCGCGCAGGCCGAGATCCAGGTCGACACCGCCCGCGTCAACCTGGGCTACACCCGTATCGTCTCGCCCATCGACGGCATGGTGGTCGCGGTGGTCACCAAGGAAGGCCAGACCGTCAACTCGATCCAGAGCGCGCCCACCATCATCAAGGTGGCCCAGGTCGACACCATGACCATCAAGGCGCAGATCTCGGAGGCCGACGTCACCCGCGTGAAGCCGGGCCTGCCGGTGTACTTCACCATCCTGGGCGAGCCCGACGAGCGCTACCGTGCCCAGTTGCGCGCGGTGGAACCGGCGCCGGATTCCGTGCAGAAGGACGACGCGACGTCTTCCCTGACCGGATCGGCCAGCGGCAGCTCCACCACCGCCGCCGTCTACTACAACGGCCTGTTCGACGTGCCCAACCCGGACGAGAAGCTGCGCATCTCCATGACCGCCCAGGTCTTCATCGTGCTGGGCGAGGCCAAGGACACGGTGGTGGTGCCGGCCTCGGCGCTCGGCAAGCGCGGCGAGGACGGCCGCTACGCCGTGCGCGTGGTCCTGAAGGACAACAAGACCGAAACGCGCCAGGTCAGGATAGGCATGAACAACAACGTCCAGGCGCAAGTGCTGGAGGGGCTGGAGGTGGGCGAGCGCGTCGTGTCGGCGGATGCCGCGCCGGCCGCCGCGCCGGGAGCCTGACATGAGCGGGCCTCTGATCTCGCTTACGGGCGTGCGCCGCGAGTTTCCCGCGGGCGAGCAGACCATCGCGGTCCTGAAGGACATCGACCTGACCATCGAGGCCGGAGAGATGGTGGCGATCGTGGGCGCGTCCGGGTCGGGCAAGTCCACGCTCATGAACATCTTGGGCTGCCTGGACCGTCCGACCCGCGGCGAGTACCGGGTCGACGGGCGCAGCACGGGGGAGCTGGACCCGGACGAACTGGCCGAGCTGCGCCGCGAGCACTTCGGCTTTATTTTCCAGCGCTACCACCTGCTGTCCGACCTGACCGCACAGGGCAACGTCGAGGTGCCGGCCGTCTATGCCGGCAAGCGGCGCGAGGCGCGCCTGGCGCGCGCCGACGAATTGCTGCGGCGGCTGGGCCTGGGCGACAGGACCGGGCACCGGCCCGGCCAGCTGTCCGGCGGCCAACAGCAGCGTGTCAGCATCGCGCGCGCATTGATGAACGGCGGCGACATCATCCTGGCCGACGAGCCGACCGGTGCGCTGGACACGCACACTGGCCAGGAAGTATTGCGCATCCTGGAAGAACTTAACGCGGCCGGCCACACCATCATCATCGTCACGCACGATATGAACGTGGCCCGCCATGCCCAGCGCATCATCGAGATCAGCGACGGCGAGATCGTCGCCGACAAGCGCAATCCCGATGCGCCGCGGACCGAGCGCATCAAGGAAGACGCGCCGGCGCTGGCCGCGCGGCCCGTCTGGCAGGCTTACCTGGACCGGTGCCGCGAGGCTTTGCGCATGGCGCTGCTGGCCATGAACGCGCACCGGCTGCGTACCGCACTGACGATGCTGGGCATCATCATCGGCATCGCGGCCGTGGTGTCGGTGGTGGCGTTGGGCGAGGGTTCGCGCCGCAAGATCCTGGACGACATCAGCGAAATCGGCACCAACACGGTGGAGATCTTCCCGGGCAAGGACTTCGGCGACGAGAAGGCCGTCAATATCCGCACCCTGGTGCCGGCCGACGCGGACGCGCTGGCGCGCGAATCCTACGTGGACAGCGTCACGCCAGAGGTCTCCACCAACAACACGCTGCGCTTTCGCAACGTGTCGGTGACCGGCACGATCCAGGGCGTGGGCGAGCAATATTTCCGCGTGCGCGCCATCAAGCTGGCGCAGGGCAAGTTCTTCGACGACACCAGCGTGACGCGGCGCGCGCAGGAAGTCGTGATCGACGACGCCACCCGGCGCAAGCTGTTCGGCTTGCATACCGAACCCATTGGGCAGGTGGTGTTCCTGGGATCCATGCCTGCGCGCGTGATCGGGGTGACGCAGAAGAAGGATACCGTCTTCGGCAGCAACGACACGCTGAACGTGTGGGTCCCCTACACCACGGCGCTGTCGCGCGTGCTGGGGCAGCAGCATCTGAAGAGCATCACGGTGCGCGTCAATGACGCCACGCCACCCGCCGCGGCCGAGCAGGCCATCGTGCGCGTGCTGACGCGGCGCCACGTGACCAAGGATTTCTTCGTGTTCAACACGGACGCAATCCGCAAGACCATCGAACGCACCACCGCCACCATGACGCTGCTGGTGTCCATGATCGCGCTGATCTCGCTGATGGTGGGCGGCATCGGCGTCATGAACATCATGCTGGTGTCGGTGACCGAGCGCACCCGCGAGATCGGCGTACGCATGGCGGTGGGGGCGCGGCGCAGCGACATCATGCAGCAGTTCCTGATCGAGGCGGTGCTGGTGTGCCTGATAGGCGGCGCGATCGGCATCGTCCTGTCCCTGGGGCTGGGCGTGCTGGTGTCCAAGGCCACGCGCGGTTCGTTCCAGATGATCTACTCCACGGCATCGATGGTGGCGGCGTTCAGCTGCTCGACCTTGATCGGTGTGCTGTTTGGTTATTTGCCGGCGCGCAATGCTGCACGCCTGGATCCCGTCGAGGCGCTGGCCCGGGAATGAGGAAGATGAAAGTGGTTTCCCTGATCTGCAAACCCGGCGTCCTGGCGCTGCTGCTGGCCCTGGCCGGCTGCGGCAGCCTGCTGCATACCGACTACGAGCGGCCGCTGACGTCCATCCCCGCGGCCTGGACCCATGCGCCCGCCGGCGACTTCCAGGCCGGGCCGCTGGCCGACGGCGGCGAGTGGTGGCAAAACTTCAACGACCCGACGCTCAACGGCCTGGTCGACGCCGCGCTGGCGCGCAACAACAACCTGGCCGCGGCCGCGATCCGCGTGCGCCGGGCGCAGTACCAGGCTGGCATCACCGAGGACAAGCTGCTGCCGCAACTGGGCGGCAACGCCAATGTGACGCGCAACCGCAATCTGTACGGCGATCGCGCCATCTCCCGGACCAATGCGGCGCAGCTGACCGTCAGCTACGAAGTAGACCTGTGGGGCAAACTTTCCAGCCAGCGCGACGCGGCGCAATGGGATGCGCTGGCGACCGAGCAGGACCGCCAGAGTGCCGCGCTGTCCCTGGTGGGCACCACCGCCACGCTGTACTGGCAGACCGCCTTCATCAACCAGCGCCTCGCCAGCAGCGCCGAGAGCATCGCCTACGCGCGCAAGACGCAGGACCTGGTGCGGGCGCAGTACGCGGCGGGCGGCGCGTCGGCGCTGGAAATGGCCGAGGCCGAACAGACCGTGGCCAGCCAGGAAGCCGCTTACACGCTGCTGGTGCAGCAGCGTGTGGAATACGCCAACGCGCTGACCATTCTGTTCGATGGCCCGCCGGACCGCATGATGGCCGACCCCGCGCGGCTGCCGGGCTATCCGCTGCCGCAAGCCCGCGCCGGCGTGCCCGCCGAACTGTTGGGCCGCCGCCCGGACCTGCGCGCCGCCGAGCTGCGCCTGCGCCAGTCCCTGTCCACCGTCGACGCAACCCGCGCCAGCTTCTATCCGCCGGTGACCCTGACTGGCGCTTTGGGAAGCTCGAGCCCCACGCTGTCCGATGTCCTGCAGAATCCGGTCGGTTCCCTGGGCGCGGCGCTGACGATGCCGTTCCTGCAATGGAACCAGATGCAGCTCAACATCAAGATCTCCAAGGCTGACTACGAAGAGCGCGTGGTGAACTTCCGGCAGGCGCTGTACCAGGCGATGGCGGACGTGGAGAACGCGCTGTCCAAGCGCACGCAACTGCGCTTGCAGGCGGTGCAGCTGGATGCGTCTCTGCGCGCGGCGCGCGAGGCTGAGCGGCTGTACGAAGTGCGCTATCGGGCGGGGGCGGTGCCGTTGAAGGACTGGCTGGACGCGCAGGAGAAGCGGCGGGTGGCTGAGATTTCCTGGGATGAGAATATGTTGAATCGGTTGGTGAATCAGGTGACGGTTTATCAGGCGCTCGGTGGGGATGATGTTGTTGGCGGGGCTGCTGCTGAGTCTGCTGCTGGCGCGGCGGTGGGTTCCTAAGACGTCTGGCGCGTCGGTGCGCTGGGGCGCGCGGGGCAACGATTGCGGTCCGGAGCCTACGCTCCGGACTTCCCCGTCGTCATCCTCGTACGCCTTCGGCTCCCTTCGGATTCCCTCGGGCTTATCGACGCCCCGCGCGCCCCAGCGCACCGACGCGCCAGACTCCGCTTTCGAAACTTGGCGTTAGCTGGGTAGGGCTGATCTTCGTAGGGTTCTCGCCGACTGTGGTGGTGGGCGAAGATCTTGCGGTGCCCGCCCCAACTGGCCGCCCGGGCGGCCAGTTGGGGCTTACGCGGTGTCTTGGTGGTGGTGACGCTGCGCGTTGACGGGAGGCGGTGTTTGTTTGGTTGGTTGTTAGGCTGGGGTGCCGCGGCCGCTCAGCTCTGCCTCTATCTGCGCGACCGCGTCGCTGATGTAGCCGGCGACCAACGCGCTGCGGTTGTGGTCCAAACGGGCTGCGATCGCGGTGACGCTGATTGCTCCGGCTGGCGTCCCATCCGTTTGGCGAATGGGGACGGCAACGGTTCTGACGCCCGGAATCTCAAGCGCATCCTTGATGACGTAGCCTCGCGTACGCGCATCGATGAGATCCCGCTGCAGCTCCTCGGCGCTGTATCGGGGAAATCGCTCTTTGCTGCGAGCGTCGTTGATGGCGCAGATCCTTTGCACTTCCGGCTCGGATAACGCGGACAGGATCGCCAAGCTGCCGCCGCCGACAGTCAGCGGCCTGCGGCGACCGACATCCAGGACCAGGGCCTTGATCGGGAAGCTTCCTTCCGCCCGGTCCATGCAGACGCCGTCAAACTTGGAGCGTTCGATGAGAAAGACCGTATCGCCGGTCTGCTCCGCCAGTATTCTCAAGTACGGATGGCACACATCCCGAACGGCCAATCGCGGCGCTGCGGCCAGCCCCATCTCGTACATGGCCGCGCCCAAAAAATAGCGTTTGCTATTCACATCCTGCCGCAGCATTCCCTCACCCAACAAGCCTTGCAAGATGCGGTGGACAGTGGGCTTCTCGATCTCACTCATCCTGTGCAGATCGGTCAATCGCAGGCCTGTTCGGTTATGCGTCGTAATCAGGCGCAGCAGCGCCATGGCTCGTCGCAGGGCTTGGGTGCCTGAATTCGACTCGCGATCAGTAGCGGCTGGTTTTGGCATTTTCAGTATATGGACCAAATTCCAAAACCCAAGCATACCCATTTAAAGCGAGTTTATTTAGAGTTCAGTCATTCAATTCATACTGATGGTTCACTATATGGAACATGAGATTGCCAGGCGAACTGCCTTGCAGGGATTGCGTGTCCTGGACTTGTGCACGCATGCCACGCAGTACTGCGGCAAGCTGTTGGCGCAACTCGGGGCGGAAGTCATACTCGTGGAACCTCCGGCCGGATCCGCGACCCGGCGAACCGGGCCGTTCGTCGGCGACCAGCCTCACATGGAACGGAGCCTGTCATACGCCTATCTCAACCAAGGCAAGAAAGGCGCTTGCCTTGATGCCTCCACGCCGGAAGGTCGCGATCTCGTGCTGAAATTGGCTCGGACAGCCGACATCGTGATCGAGGATTGGGGCGTAGGCGTATTGGAACGTTTTGGTCTGGGCTATGCGGATCTATGCGCGGCGCGCTCCAGCGTGGTTCTGACTCGCATCAGTCCTTACGGCCAGACGGGACCCTATTCCACGTACGTGGCGGACGACCTCACCACCTTGGCCATGGGAGGATTGCTGTACCTGGGCGGCTATCCTGATACCGCGCCGTTGGCGGCATACGGGCAACAAGCCTACCTGGCGGCGGCGCAGTTCGCCGCGGTGGGTTCCTTGATCGCGCTATGGGAATGCGAAACCGCTAGCGGAAGCGGGCAATTGGTCGACGTGTCGATACAAGAGTGCGTGTCGATGGCCCTGGAGAATGCGGCGCAGTTCGTGGATCTCGAGGCTACGGTGCGGCGCCGCAATGGCGGTCAACAGCGCCAGGCGGGTACCGGCGTATTTTCGTGCGGCGACGGCATGGTCTACCTGATGGCAGGCGGGATCGCCGGCAATCGCTTTTGGAATGCCACGGCAAGCTGGCTCCAGGATGTCGGCGCTCCCGGCGCCGCCTTGCTCCTGGAGCCCCAGTGGCAAGATCCTGAGTTCCTCGCGAGCGATGACGCCAAAGCACAATTCGAAGGCGTTTTCCTGCCATACGCCTCGACCAGAACAAAGGCGCAGCTTTATGCCGAGGGACAGCGCAGGCGTATTCCTATTTGCCCCGTCAGTACCAGCGCAGACCTTTTGGTCAACCCGCAGCTGCGGCATCGACAGTTCTTCCAGGAGACCGATCACCCGTACACCGGCATGTCCTTCGCGGTACCGGGGGCTCCCTACCGCCTGACTGAAACGCCATGGCGCTTGGGCGCTCCGGCGCCCCGGCTCGGAGAGCACACGGCATCGATTCTGAGCGAACTCGGCATAGGCTTCATGGACCAGGAATTGCTGCTGCTTTCGGGGGGTACGGCATGACGACCAAACGCGAATCCGCAGGGCCGCTGAGCGGCATCACCATCATCGATTTCACGTGGATTGGCGCCGGATCCTTCACCACCAAGCTGTTTGCGGATTTCGGCGCCGATGTCATCAAGATCGAGAGCGCCGATCGCCTGGACTCGCTGCGGGAAGCCAGGCCCTTCAAGGACGGCCGTCCGGGTGTGAATCGCAGCGGCTACTTCGCCGACCGAAACTCCAGCAAACGTAGTATTACCCTGAACCTCAAGTCTCCAGAGGCGTTGTCGCTGGCCCTGGATCTGATCAAGGGCGCCGATGTCGTCGCCAACAACTTCACCCCTGGCGCCATGGACCGTTTGGGTCTTGGATATCCTGCCGTGAGGGACTGCAATCCGTCCATTGTCTACCTGGCAATGTCCATGCAAGGGGATGAAGGGCCGCACGCGAACTATCTGGGTTATGGGTTGACCATGGGCGCCTTGACCGGTCTGCAGCACTTGTGCGGCCTGCCTGGCCGTCCCCCTGCGGGAACCGGGACCAATTTTCCCGACCATATTCCCAACCCGACGCATGCCGCCATCGCCGTTCTATCGGCATTGCGCCATCGTCGACGTACGGGAAAGGGACAATACATCGACCTGGCGCAGATTGAACCCATGATCGCATTACTGGGTCTTGCGGTTTGCGACTACACCGCCAATGGCCGGATCGGGGCGGCGCGGGGCAATGTGCACGAACCTTTTTCTCCGCATGGCGTCTATCCGTGCGCAGGACAAGACCGCTGGATCGCCTTGTCCGCCAAGACAGATCATCAATGGTATGGATTGCAGGCTGCGCTGGGCAATCCGGCCGTTCTTCGCGATTCCGAGTACGGGACTCCCGCCCTGCGCCTACGCAATCGCACGCGGCTGGATCACGACATCGCTTGCGTGACACGAGACGAGCCCGCTCAAGCCTTGATGGAGCGAGCGCAGACTCTCGGGGTTCCAGCCGGACTGGTGCAAGACGCGGCGGACGTTCTTCGCCATGACCCACAACTGGCGCATCGAGACCATTGGCGCTGGCTGGATCATCCCGAGATGGGCGTGTCGGTCTACAGCGCGCCACCCATGAAGCTCTCTCGGACTCCTGGTGATGCGAGGTTTCCAGCGCCGTTGCTAGGACAGCACACTGATGAGATCTTGAAAGAACGTCTCAAACTGAGCGACGCAAGGATTGCGGACTTGCGCGGAATCGGCGCGCTTCGATGACCGTGACACAGAAACCTCCAGCCTTCGCCGCGAATGCCATTGCAAGAGCGGTTGCCGTCTAGTGCAGAAACAGGGGAAACATCATGACCGTAAGAATCCATGTGGACGACGGCGTGGCCACCATCACGCTGGATCGCCCGGAGGCGATGAATGCCATTGACCCGGAGACGCGAGCAGAACTCCGCTCGGCATTGGCAGGAATCTCCAGTGACGACACGATCCGCGTGGTGATCCTGACCGGAGCGGGTGACCAGGCTTTCAGTACGGGTTCCGACCTCAAGAAGACCATGCCGCCCAAGGAAAGCTTTGCCGAGCTCACTTTCGGTCGCAGTCAATCCGACTCCATCATGGGAAGCGTGAAAATCGCTCAACCGATCATCTGCGCCATCAATGGTCATGCGATCGGCGGGGGGCTGGAGATCGCGCTCGCCTGCGACATCCGCATCGCTTCAAGAGACGCCAGCTTCGGATTGTCCGAGGTCCGCATCGGCAGCATTCCCAGCGGCGGTGGAACGCAGCGTCTGCCGCGGGCCATAGGATTATCCAGCGCGATGCTCCTGCTGCTCACGGGTGACCGGATCGACGCCGACGAAGCGCTACGAATAGGGCTGGTGAGTCGCATCACATCGCGCGATGATCTTCTTCCCATGGCCCAGGCCATGGCGCGCCGCATCGCATCGAACGCGCCGCTCGCTGTTCGAGCGGTCAAGCGTTTGGTACGAGAAGGCCTGGAAATGCCGCTCGAAGGCGCGCTCGAACTTGAACGCTACGCCTTCGGTCTGCTTCGAGACACGGAAGACCGCATCGAGGGCCGGCGAGCCTTTCAAGAGAAGCGTGCGCCGCAATACCGCGGACGCTGACCCATCAGCTTCGAATGCCACGCCTGCGCGCAGCGTCCTCCATACATCCACCAACACCCATATGCCAAAGAAGGCCGCCCGCGCGGCCGTCTTTGGCGTCCCTGCAAGATCTTTCTCTCTTCCTCCCCAGGAAGCAGAACGCCAAGCACGCCGCCCGCCCCAGCGGTCGGCAAGATTCAGCTGGAAGAGCCCGGCGCGGCGGCGCCCGGGGTGGCGCGGGGCGTCGATAAGCCCGAGGGAATCGGAAGGGAAGGCCGCAGGCCTGGACGACGATGACGACGGGGCAGTCCGGAGCGAAGGCTCCGGACCGCAATCGTTGCCCCGCGCCACCCCGGGCGCCGCCGTGCCGGGCGTCTAAAGAACCACAACAACGCCTGCAATAAAATACTCCCCATGAACTCCCCCGACCACATCCCGGAACCCGCCGCCGACCTCGACCGCCGCTTCGGCAGCCTTTCCCGCCTGTACGGCCCCGAAGCCCCCGCCCGTCTGCGCAACGCCCACGTGGCAATCGCCGGCCTGGGCGGCGTAGGCTCCTGGACCGTCGAAGCCCTGGCGCGCTGCGGGGTAGGCGCGTTGACGCTCATCGACCTGGACCACATCGCCGAATCCAACGTCAACCGCCAGATCCACGCGCTGACCCAGACGCTGGGACTATCCAAGGTCGATGCCATGGCCGAGCGCGTGCTGGCGATCAATCCGGAATGCCGGCTGACGCGGGTGGATGACTTCGTTTCGCCCGAGAACGTCGCCGAGGTCCTGCCCGGCCCGTACTCCGTCATCATCGACTGCACCGACCAGGCCACCGCCAAGATCGCGATGATCCTGCATGCGCGGGAAATCGGCGTGCCCATGCTGTTGTGCGGCGGCGCGGGCGGCAAGACCGATCCGCTGGCCTTGCGCGCCGGCGACCTGTCCGCCGCGGTCAACGATGCGCTGCTGTCCAAGCTGCGCAACAAGCTGCGCCGCGAACACGGTTTTCCGCGGGCTTCCGACCAGAACGGAAAAGCCTTGAAGCGGGTGCCCAAAATGGGCATCCATGCCCTGTGGTTCGACCAGCCCGCCATCCTGCCCGACGCCTGGACCCGCCCCACCGAAGGCGAGGACGACATGGGCGCCTCGGGAGCAGCCCTGGCGCCGCAAGGCTTGTCCTGCGCCGGCTACGGCTCGGTCGTGACCGTCACGGCCGCCATGGGCATGGCGGCGGCCAACGAAGCCCTGCGCCTGGCAATCTGAACCACCGGGCCGCTACAGGGCCACGAACACCACGCCGTCCTCGATCCTGACCGGATAAGTGGCAATGTTCTCGCGCAGCGGCGAACAGAGCGCGCGCCCGTCGCGCACGTCGAAGCGCCCCTGATGCAGCGGACACTCGATCTCATGTCCCATCAGAAAGCCGTCGCACAGCCGCGCATTGCCGTGCGTACAGAGGTTGGCGGTGGCGTAGACCTCGCCGTCCACGCCATACAGCGCGATCTCGCGGCCGCCGGCCTGCACGGCGATGACGTCGTCTTCAGGCACCTCGTCCCGCGCGACGGCCTTGATCCATTGCGTGCTCATTGTTGTCGTGTCCTTGTTCAGATGGGGTAGATAAGCGAATTCGGCACCAGTTCGCTGTCGAAGATGCACAGCCGGGATTCGAACTTGAGTCCGTCCGGGCCGTGGCGGACCACGTCCAGGTAGCGCCCCACGTTGAACACCGTGGTCAGCTGGCTGGGCTTGGTGCGGAACACGGCGTAGTTGGCCTCGGACTCGATGCGGTCGCCCTGCACCGACAGCACGCGCGGCGCGCCCACTACATGGCGCTGGTAGTAGGGGTCGTGGAAGATGGTGTCGGTGGCGCCGTAGATGCGGTCCTTCAGCATGCCGCGGCTTTCGAACGCCATGGTCGCCAGCGGATAGCCGCGCTCGTGGTTCTCGCGCGGCAGCACCTTGTACACGCAATCCTCCAGGAAGAACTCGGGCCACTTCTCCCATTCTTCCGCGTCCAGCGCGGCGGCGTAGTCGTTGTACAGGCAGGTCAGTTGGTAGTAGAGGGGAAAGTCCAGCATCGTCAGGCCTCCATGACCCGCCGCCAATACGCGTACATGCCGCGGATCAGCGTTTCCGTGACCATGTGGTCGGTGTTTTCGGCGGTCTTGCCGCCCAGTTCCGCCACGCTGCGGTGCCAGGGCTTTTGTTCGAAACCGGATTGCGAGAATTCGATGACCTCGCCGTCGTCCGCCGACACGAAGCCCGCGGGGCCGAACAGATTGGCTTGGCGCAGCCGGCGGCGCGTCATTTCGGGCGTGTCGTCGGCAAAGCCGAAATGCGTCCACACGAAGTCGAAGGCGTCGTGGCCCACCGGCTGGATGTGGCGGGTGGACAGCGAATTCACCTGCTGCTGGATGATGACGCTGGGAAACAGCGTCATCAGCACGGCGGTGGGGCCGTTCCACCAGGGTTCCGGCACGATGTCGAGAAAACGGTCGTCATTCAGCGACATCTGCTCCTTGAAGCTGGACACGCCGCTGGTCACGCTGCCCTTGCCGCCCTGGCCGCGCGTCGAGATCATGGCGGCGTGGCGCAAGTGCTGGTCCATCTTCAGCTCGGAGCGGTTGTCGGCCCGCCACAGGCCGAAGGTGACGAACCAGGTATGCAGCAGGCCCGGATGATAGGGATCCTTGATGTTTTCCTGCATCAGCTTCCAGTTGCCGGGGATGCGCTGGCGGCTGTAGCCATGGATCACCAGTTCGCGGCCGTCGAAGACGCGGTCGAAGTAGTGCAGGATGTCCGGCCCCAGATAGTCCGCCAGCGGTTCGACATCGTGGTCGAACGAGGCGAACACCACGCCATTGCGGCAGGCCACCGCCAGTTTGGTCAGGCCGTGTTCTTCCGGCTTGAAGTCGGGCGGCATGCCGCCGTTGACCTTGCCGTCCTGCTTGACGCCGCGGCGGAACGGCACGCCGATCAGGTTGCCCTGCAGATCGTAGTTCCACTGGTGATACGGACAGACGAATTCGCTGCGGTTGCCGGAACGCTCGCGGCAGAATTGCACGCCGCGATGGGCGCACACGTTCTCGACCACGCGCACCTGGCCGTCGTTGTCGCGCAGCAGGATGACGGAGCGTTCACCGACAGCGGTGCGCTTGAAGTCGCCCGGGTTCGGAATCTCGGCTTCCAGGCCCACGTAGCTCCAGTGCGCGCGGTAGAAGAACCGCTCCATCTCGCGCTGATGCAGGGCGGCATCGGTGTAGACGCCGAAGGGAATGCGGTGGGATCCGTCGTCCTGCCAGCGCGGGGCAAATTGGATGGGTTGCTCGGGGGCGTTCATGATCCGCTCCGGCGACAGGGCGCGGCGGCGGGCAGCGTACAGGTACGCATGGCGAGTCTCCTTGGTTCGGCGGACCGCGGGGGCGGTCCGGCAGAGCCGGCGCGGCATGGGCGCTGGCGTTTGTCGCATCATCGGGCAGGTTATGAAATAAATAAATAGAATCTGCTTGATGAGATAAATCACCAGAATCAATATTGGTGGAGACCGCCCATGAACCTGCAAGACGTGGACCTGAACCTGCTGGTCGTCTTCAATGAACTGCGCAAGCACGGCCGGGTGTCGGCCGTGGCCGAGAGCCTGGGCATCTCGCAGCCCGGCGTCAGCAATGCGCTGGGCCGGCTGCGCAAGCTGCTGGGCGATGAACTCTTTCTGCGCACCTCCCGCGGCATGGTACCCACGCCCTATGCGCAGGACCTGGCGCAGCCCATCGCCGCAGCGCTGGAAGCGCTGCACAGCACCTTGAACGCCCGCGCCGCGTTCGACCCCGCGCACAGCGAGCGCGCCTTCGTGATCGGCGTGAACGACGTGGGCGAGACCTATTTCCTGCCGCGGCTGATGCGCGCGCTGGACCGCGCCGCGCCCAGCGTCACGGTGCGCACCGTGCGCACGACCTCGATCGACGTGAAAGACGAGATGGAGCGCGGCCGCATCGACTTGGCCATGGGCTTTCTGCCCGACCTGAAAAGTGGTTTCTTCCAGCGCCTGCTGTTCCGCCAGCCATATGTGTGCATCTTCCGCCGCGACCATCCCCTGGCGCGCACCGGCGTGTCGGCCCGGCAGTTCCGCGCGGCCGAGCACGTGGCCATCGCGTCGGAAGGCACGGGGCACGGCGTGGTCGACCAGGTGATAGGGCTGGCCGGCATCCGGCGGCGCTTGCGCCTGACGGTGCCGCACTTCATCGCGGTGGGGCCGGTGCTGGCCGCCACCGACATGATCGCCGTGGTGCCGCAGCGCTTCGCCGACTGCGCCTGCGGTCCGTTCGGCCTGGCAACCGCGCCCTGTCCGGTGAAGATCCCGGAGTCGGTCATCAATGTGTTCTGGCACGCCCGCAACCACCGCGAGCCCGCCAACCAGTGGCTGCGGCAGGTGGTGGTCGACGAGTTTGCGGATTAAGCGTCGCGCAGCGTGACCGGAAACCAGCCGCGCAGCGCGTTGGACAGGCGGATTTCCTCGGCGGCGTGCAGGTCGGCCAGGGTCAGGACGCGCTCTTCCACTTGGTCCGTGTCCAGCAGTTCGGCGCGCTGCACGCCGGGCAGGCAGCCGCTGTCCACGGGCGGCGTGTACCAGTCGCCATCCAGGCGCAGATAGACGTTGCTGCGGCTGCCTTCGCAGAGTTCGCCGCGCTCATTCAGATAGAGCAGGTCGAAGATGTGCGGATGCGAGGGCAGCCATTCGATGGTCTTGGTGTACCAGGGGCGGTAGGTGGTCTTGTAGCGCAACAGCGGTTCGGATGAACGCAGCGCTTCGGGCGCCAGCATGGCTTCCTGCGCGGGGTGCAGGGGCGGCAGCGGCGCGGTCTGGATGTTGCGGCTGCCGTCGCGCGCCACCAGCAGGCGCAGCCGGTGCGGCCCCGGCGTGGCCAGGCCCAGCGCGGTAATCATGATGTCGGCCTCGACGGCGCGGCCGCCCCAGCCATAGCCCAGGGCCTGGCAGGACGCTTCCAGGCGCTTGAGGTGGCGCGCCAGCAGCGGCACGCGTCGTTCGGCGTCGACCAGGATGGTCTCGATCAGTTCGGGTTGCATGGGACTCTCCTGGGGTAAAGGTGCGCTGCCGCCGCGCTCTATCCTACTACCGATGGCTGCCGGCGCGCAGGGGCGCCGGACGCCTGGATAGCGGCCTCAGGCCCGCAGGATCCGGGCCTTCCAGTGGCATTCCTGCCATTCCTCGGCCGGGTCTGAATCGTGCACGATGCCCCCGCCCACGCTGTAGACGCCATGCCCGGCCCGGTCCAGCACCAGGGTGCGGATCGCCACGTTCAGCGAGAAGTCGCCGTCGGGCGCCAGCCAGCCGACGCTGCCGCAGTACAGGCCGCGCGGCGCCGCCTCCATCTGGCGGATGCGGCGCATGGCCGCCACCTTGGGGGCGCCAGTGATGGAGCCGCAGGGAAACAGCGCGCGCAGCACGTCTTCCAGCGAGGCGTCGGGCGCCAGCGCCGACACCGTGGACGTCATGGTCCAGACGGTGGGATAGCGCTCCAGCGAAAACAGGGCGTCGACCCGCACCGAGCCCGGCTCGGCCAGCCGGCCCAGGTCGTTGCGCAGCAGGTCCACGATCATCAGGTTTTCGGCGCGGTTTTTCTCGCTGGCCAGGAGCGCCTGGCCCAGCCGTTCGTCCTCGGCCGGATCGGGATGGCGCGGGGCCGTACCCTTCATCGGGCGCGTGGTCAGGCGCGGGCCGTCGCGGCGCACGAACAGTTCCGGCGAAAACGACAGCACGGTGCGTTCCCCGTCCTGGATGAACGCACCGTGCGCCACCGGATTGCGGGCGGCGATGCGCCGGTACAGCGTGGCGGGGTCGCCCTGGGATTGCAGGTCCAGCGGCTGGGTGTAGTTCACCTGATACAACTCGCCGTCGCCGATCAGGCCGCGGATGGTCTCGATCTGGCGCACGTATTCCGCCTCGGTCATGCGCGGCGCGGGCAGGCTGATGGCGGCCGGCGCGCTGCCTGCATCCGGTGCGTCCCAGGGCGCTTCGTCCTGCTTGCGTTCGAACACCAGCGCCGTCAGGCGCGGCCTGCCGTCGTCGCGCGGCGGAGTCCAGGGGCCGGCGGGCGGCGCCATGGCGGCTTCGGGCAATAGCCATTCGCCCAGTTCGTAGTCCAGCAACAGGGCGATCCAGCGCCCCTGCCGCCGCTGCGCCTCGATGGCGGCCAGGGCCGGGCCGACCTCGGCGGCGCAGCGCGCCTCGATCCGCGAGCACAAGCCCTCGAACCGCAGCGCGCGGCCGGCCAGCCGGTCTTCAAAACGACATTCCATGCGTCTTACTGCTGTTGATGTGCCAGGAATTCCTTCAGGACCCGTCCGGTATGGGAATGGTCGCTCAGGGTCATGACGTGTTCGGGAGAGCCTTCGCCCACCAGCTTGCCGCCGCCCGTGCCGCCTTCGGGGCCCAGGTCCAGCAGCCAGTCGGCTTCGGCGATCACGTCCAGGTTGTGCTCGATCACCACCACCGTATTGCCGGCTTCCACCAGGCGATGCAGCACATGGATCAGCTTTTCCACGTCGGCCATCGACAGGCCGACGGTGGGCTCGTCCAGCACGTACAGCGTATGCGGGATGCGCGAGGCGCGGCCGGTCTTGATCAGACCGTCGGTCAGGCGGGCCTTGGATAGCTCGGTCACCAGCTTGATGCGTTGCGCTTCGCCGCCCGACAGCGTGGGCGAGGGCTGTCCCAGCGTCAGGTAGCCCAGGCCCACGTCCTGCATCAGCTGCAGCGGGCGGTGGATCTTGGGGTGCGCCGCGAAGTAGCCGATGGCGTCGTCCACTTCCATGGACAGCAGCTCGCCGGCGTTCTTGCCGCGCATCTGTGTGCTGAGCGTGTCGTTGTTGAAGCGCGCGCCGTTGCAGGCGTCGCAGGGCACCTTCACGTCCGGCAGGAAGTTCATCTCGATGGTGCGCATGCCCTGGCCTTCGCAGATCGGGCAGCGGCCGTCGCCGGTGTTGAACGAGAAGCGCGCCGCGGTCCAGCCGCGCATGCGCGCTTCGCGGGTGTCGGCGAATTGCTTGCGCACGTCGTCCCAGAAGCCCACGTAGGTGGCCGGGCAGGAGCGCGGAGTCTTGCCGATGGGCGTCTGGTCCACTTCCAGCACGCGGTCGATGGCTTCCCAGCCCTTGATGCTTTCGCAACCTGCCCAGCCCGGCGCCTTGCCTTGCGAGACGGCCTGCATCAGGTTGTCCAGCAGCACTTCGCGCGCCAGCGTGGACTTGCCCGAGCCCGATACGCCGGTCACCACGCTCAGGCGGCCCACCGGGAACTGCGCGTCCACGCTGCGCAGATTGTGCAGGCGCGCACCCTTGATCTCGATCATGGGCGTGTCGGCCTCGACCGGCCGGCGGCCTTGCAGCGGATGTTGCAAGGGTTTGGCCAGATAACGGCCGGTGACCGATTCGGGCGCGTCGATCAGGTCTTGCGCGCTGCCCTGGGCCACCACGCGGCCGCCGCGGATGCCCGCGCCCGGTCCGATGTCGATGATGTGCGAGGCGCGGCGGATGGTGTCGTCGTCGTGTTCCACCACCACCAGCGTGTTGCCGTTGCCTTCCAGGCGCGCCAGCGCGTCCAGCAGGATGCGGTTGTCGCGCGGATGCAGGCCGATGGTCGGCTCGTCCAGCACGTAGCAGACGCCTTGCAGATTCGAACCCAGCTGCGCGGCCAGACGGATGCGTTGCGCTTCGCCGCCGGACAGCGTGGGCGCGGCCCGGTCCAGCGCCAGGTAGTTCAGCCCCACCTCCTGCATGAAGTTCAGGCGTCCGCGGATTTCCGTGAGGATGTCGCGGGCGATCTCGCCTTCGCGGCCGCGCGCCACCAGTCCGGTGAAGAAGGTATGCGCGTCCGACACCGGCAGCGAGGCGAGTTCCGCGATGGACTTGTCGCGCCAGCGCACGGCGCGGGCCACGCGGTTCAGGCGCTGTCCGTCGCATTGCGTGCAGGGCTTGGCCTCGCCTTCGTACCAGGCGTTCCAGGCGGTTTCCTCGCCGGTCTGTTCTTCGTCGAAGCCTTGCAGTTGCAGGCCGGTGCCGTAGCAGCCGGTGCACCAGCCGTGCTTGGAGTTGTACGAGAACAGGCGCGGATCCGGCTCGGGGAAGCTGGTGCCGCAGGACGGGCAGGCGCGCTTGACGGAGAAGTGCTGCTGCTGCAGATCGCTGTCCAGCGCCTCGTGCAGCTTGTTCACCGGCCAGACCACCGACATGACGCCCTGGCCGTTTTCGAGCGCGTTCTTGACCGCCGCGCGCAGCTCGGCCTCGTTGGCCGGATCCACCACCACGTCCGCGATCGGCAACTCGATGGTGTGTTCCTTGTAGCGGTCCAGGCGCGGCCAGGGGGCGACGGGGATGAACTCGCCGTCCACGCGCAGGTGCGAATGGCCCTTGGATCCGGCCCACTTGGCCAGGTCCGTGTAGTAGCCCTTGCGGGCGGTGACCAGCGGCGCCAGCAGGCCGATGTGCACGCCCCGGTGCTCGCGCAGCAGCCGCGCCACGATCTGGTCCGTGTTCTGGGGCTCCACCGCCACGTTGCAGTCGGGGCAGTATTGCGTGCCCAGCTTGACGTACAGCAGGCGCAGGAAGTGGTGGATTTCCGTCATCGTGGCCACGGTGGACTTGCGTCCGCCGCGGCTGGTGCGCTGCTCGATGGCGACCGTGGGCGGAATGCCGAAGATGGCGTCCACGTCCGGCTTGCCGGCCGGCTGCACGATGGCGCGGGCGTAGGCGTTGAGCGATTCCAGGTAGCGGCGCTGTCCCTCGTTGAACAAGATGTCGAAGGCCAGCGTGGACTTGCCCGAGCCGGACACGCCGGTGATGACGGTGAACTTGTCGCGCGGGATTTCCACGCTGACGTTCTTCAGGTTGTGCTCGCGGGCGTTGCGGATCTCGATCGCCATGTTGGCCTGGCGGCGCTCGCGCACGAGGGATTGCAGCGGGCGGCCCGCGTCCGCGCCGTAGGCTTCCCCAGGCTCGGCAATGCGGGCGGTCAGGCCGGCTTGTTCGACTTCCTGCGCGTCGGCGTCGGTGCTTACCACCACGTCGGCCGGCAGGATGCTGACTTCGTAGTCGCGCAGGGCGGCGCCCGTATGCGACTTGGGGTTGTCCATCAGGTCCTGCGGCGTGCCGGTGCCGATGACCAGGCCGCCGGCGTCGCCGCCTTCGGGGCCCAGGTCGATCAGCCAGTCCGCCGCGCGGATCACGTCCAGGTTGTGTTCGATCACCAGCAGCGTGTGGCCGGCGGCCAGCAGCTTGCGGAATGCGCGCATCAGCCGCGCCACGTCGTCGAAGTGCAGGCCGGTGGTGGGTTCGTCGAACAGGAACAGGCTGCCCTTCTTGGCGACCTTGGCGGTTGAAATGCCACTGCGCGCGGCTTCGGCCAGGTGGCCGGCCAGCTTCAGGCGCTGTGCCTCGCCGCCCGACAGGGTAGGCACGGGCTGGCCCAGCCGCACGTATTCCAGGCCCACGTCGGCCAGCGGCGCCAGGCCGGTCTGCACGTCGCGCAGACCCTTGAAGAAGTCCAGCGCCTCGCTGACGGTCATGGCCAGCACTTCGTCGATGGACGCGCTCTTGCCCAGGTGCTCGACGCGCACTTCCAGCACTTCGGGGCGGAAGCGCTTGCCGTCGCAATCGGGGCAGCGCAGATACACGTCGGACAGGAACTGCATCTCCACGTGTTCGAAGCCGGTGCCGCCGCAAGTGGGGCAGCGGCCGTCGCCGCCGTTGAAGCTGAAGGTGCCCGCCGTATAGGCGCGTTCACGTGCCAGCGGCGCCTGGGCGAACAGCTTGCGGATCGCGTCGAATGCGCCCACGTAGCTGGCCGGGTTGGAGCGGGCGGTCTTGCCGATGGGGGTCTGGTCCACCATGACCACATCGGCGATCTGCTCTGCGCCCAGCAGGCGGTCGAACGCGCCGGGCGATTCCGACGGCTTGCCCTTCTGCTTGAGCAGGGCAGGGAACAGCACGTCCTGCACCAGCGTGGACTTGCCCGAGCCGGACACGCCGGTCACGCAGACCAGGCGGCCCAGCGGCAGTTCGACGGAAACGTTCTTCAGATTGTGCGCGTTGACGCCTTCCAGCAGCAGGCGCGGCGTGTTCGCCGCCACCGGCATGGGGCGCGGCGCTTCCACGCGCTGGCGGCCGCCCAGGTAGTCGCCCGTCAGCGTGCGCGCGGCGCGCAGCTGGGCCGGCGTGCCGTCGAAGACGATATGGCCGCCGCGTTCGCCCGGGCCGGGGCCGATGTCGATGATGCGGTCCGCGGCCACCATGACCTGCGGGTCGTGCTCCACCACCACCAGCGTGTTGCCGGCGTTGCGCAGACGGTGCATGACTTCGACGACGCGGTGCATGTCGCGCGGATGCAGGCCGATGGACGGCTCGTCGAGCACGAACAGAGTGTTCACCAGCGAGGTGCCCAGCGCCGTGGTCAGGTTGATGCGCTGCACTTCGCCGCCGGACAGCGTGCGGCTCTGGCGGTCCAGCGTCAGGTAGCCCAGGCCCACGTCGCACAGGAACTTGAGCCGCGCCCGCACTTCGGTCATGAGCAGGTCGGTGGCGGCGTCCAGCGCGCCGGAGAACGACAGCGCGTCGAAGAAGATCCGCACCCGTTCGATGGGCAGCAGCATCACGTCGTGGATGGACAGGCCGCCCAGGCCTTCGAGCTGTTCGCGGCTCCAGTTGGCGCTCACGGGCATGAAGCGCTTGTAGCGGCCGTCTGCCGGCGGCAGCACGGTGTCGGCCTCTTCCCGGGTGCCCAAGCGCCAGAGCAGCGCGTCGGGCTTGAGACGCGCGCCGTTGCAGGTGGGGCAGGGCGTGTAGCTGCGGTACTTCGACAGCAGCACGCGCACGTGCATCTTGTAGGCCTTGGTTTCGAGCCAGTCGAAGAAGCGCTGCACGCCGTACCACTGGTGCTTCCAGGCGTCGTTGCCGCCCTTCCAGTCGGGCGTGCCGTAGAGCACCCAGCGCTTGTGCTCCTCGCTCATGCTCTTCCAGGGCACGCCCAGCGGCACGCCGGCCTTGGGCGCGTACTTCTGCAGTTCGTCCTGGCATTCCTTGTACGACGGAGTCGTCCAGGGCTTGATGGCGCCTTCCAGCAGGGTCTTGTTCTCGTCCGGGATGACCAGGCCGAAATCGATGCCGATCACGCGGCCGAAGCCGCGGCAGGCTTCGCACGCGCCCAAGGGTGAGTTGAACGAGAAGCTGCTGGGCAGGGGATCGGTGTACTCGATGTCGCAATCCGCGCAATGCAGGCGGTCGCTGTACTTCCAGATTTGGGCGTTGCCGCCCTCGGCGTCCATGACGTACACGGCCAGGTGGCCGGCGCCCATGCGCAGCGCGGTGTCCAGCGCTTCCATGATGCGTTCGCGTTCGGTGCCGGCGAAACGGAAGCGGTCCTGGATCACGTGCAGGATGCGGCGCGATTCGGTGCCGGCCTTTGCAGCCTTGGTTTTCTTGGCGCCCTTGGCCGGGGCGGCCGCGCGCGGCGCGGCGGTTTCCTCGGCGTGCACCCGGGTGTAGCCCTGCTGCTCCAGGAAGCCGCGCACTTCTTCTTCAGTGAAGTTGGACGGGACGGCGATGGGGAAGGTCACCACCAGGCGCGGGTCGCCGGCAGCGGCGGCGCGTTCGGCCAGCGAGTGGTAGACGGAATCAGGCGTGTCGCGCCGCACCACCTTGCCGCAGCCGCGGCAATACAGCTTGGCGCCGCGCGCGAACAGCAGCTTCAGGTGGTCGTTCAGTTCCGTCATCGTGCCGACCGTGCTGCGCGAGCTGCGCACCGGATTGGTCTGGTCGATGGCGATGGCGGGCAGGATGCCTTCGATGCGGTCTACCTGCGGCTTGTCCATGCGGTCCAGGAACTGGCGCGCATAGGGCGAGAAGGTTTCCACATAACGCCGCTGTCCCTCGGCGTAGAGAGTGTCAAAGGCCAGCGAACTTTTGCCTGACCCCGACACGCCGGTCACGACGACCAGTTCGCCAGTGGCGATGGTCAGGTCCAGGTTCTTGAGATTGTTCTGGCGGGCGCCAACGATGCGAATTTGGGAGCTCATGGACGGTATCGTAGCCTGAGGGGAGAGGCCTGCCCGAGCGACAACCCATCGCTGGTTCCGAGCGCGGCGATATGGAATAATTGACTATATTGTGAGTCATCGGTCCATGATGTGGACAAATACAGGCTCACTAGCTGTACAAATAAACAGTATCGCAGATTCGTCTGACATCCGCGCTGTCCGGGTTGCACATTCTGCTGATTCATTGCTAAAGGCATGCTGCCCTTAGCTGGAGACGTTCTTGCTGGAAACCAAGGTCCCGGGCGCCGCGGCGTTCGCCAAATTCATGACGGTGCTGCAGGCTGTGGCGGATGCGCCTCAGCCGCCCACGGCCGCGTCGCTGGCGCGCAGCTGCGGTTATCCCCGGCCTACCGTCTACCGCATCGTCGCCGCCCTGGCCGAGCAGGGCATGGTGGCCGAAACCGGCGGCGCCTACCGCCTGGGGCCGCGGCTGATGTCGCTGGCCAGCCGGGCATGGTCGCAGTTCGACCTGCGCGCGGCGCTGGCGCCCGACCTGCAGGCCTTGCGCGATGAAACCGGCGAAACCGTGCACCTGGCCGTGCCGGCCGGGCACGAGATGACCTATATCGACAAGCTGGAAAGCCCCGGGCCGGTGCGCATGGCCTCGCGCGTCGGGGCCTCCGTGGCGCTGCATTCCAGCGCGGTCGGCAAGGCTTACCTGGCAGCGCTGGATCCAGCCTCGCGCGAGCGTGTGCTGCACGAGCTGCCGCTGACCGCGCGCATGCCGGGCACCGTGACCAGCCTGCCCGAACTGCGCGCCGTGCTGGACGAGGCCGCCGCCCGCGGTTACGCCACCGACGACGAAGAAAACGAAGCCGGCATCGTCTGCTACGGCGTGGCCCTGTGCGACGCGGCCGGGCGGCCAGTCGCTGGCGTCAGCGTCAGTACCCTGCTGTTCCGGCGGCGCGACGACCCGCAAGCCGCCTATATCGAACCCTTGCTGCGGCTGCGCGATGCCGCCGCGGCCAAACTCGCCGTCCTGCCGGTATCGCCCGGCGGCGCCTGACCCTCTGCCTCCAAGGAATGCCATGACCGCCTCTGCCGCACCTCGTGCCTCCAAGCTTGCCGCCCTGCTGGCCGCCCGGGTCGTCCCCGTGCTGCGCTACACGGATGCGGCCACCGCCGCCTATGCGGCTGAAGTTGCCGTGGCCGCCGGCTGCACCACGCTGGAACTGACCTGGACCATCCCGGGCGTCACCGATCTGCTGCGGGCGCTGCGCGACAAGCACGGCAGCGCGCTGCTGCTGGGTGTGGGCACGGTGCTGGACGAGCATCAGGCGCGCGAGGCCCTGGTCGCGGGCGCGGATTTCCTGGTGTCGCCGGCGCTGGCCACCGACATCGTCGACCTGGCGCATGCGGCCGATGCGCTTTGCCTGCTGGGCGCGTTCACGCCCACCGAAGTGCTGGCGGCGCGCCGCGCGGGCGTGGACGTGGTGAAGATCTTCCCGGCGGACACGGGCGGCCCCAAGCACCTGGCGGCGCTGAAGTCGGTGTACCCGGACACGATCTTCTGCCCCACGGGCGGCGTCACCCAGGACAATATGGGTTCGTACTTCGCCGCTGGCGCCGCCATCGTCGGCATCGGCAGCAATCTCTATGACAAGGCGGCCTTCGCCGCCCGCGACACCGCCGCGCTGGTGGCGCAGATCGTCCACACTCGGGAGGCCGCCCATGGCTGATTTCGATATCGTCGCGCTGGGCGAGCCGCTGGTCGAACTGAACCAGACGCACCAGGACCAGCGCCAGTACCTGCAGGGTTTCGGCGGGGATACGTCCAACGCCGTCGTCGCCGCGGCGAGGCAGGGCGCAAGCTGCGCTTATCTGACGCGCGTCGGCAACGATGCTTTCGGCCAGCAGTTCCTGGACTTGTGGCAGGCCGAGGGCGTGGACACCTCGGGCGTACAGGTGGACGAGCAGGCGCACACCGGCCTTTATTTCGTGCAGCACGGGCCGGACGGCCACGCTTTCAGCTACCTGCGCCGCGGCTCCGCCGCCAGTCTGATGACGCCGGCCAGCCTGGGCTCGGGCCTGATCGAGCGCGCCCGCTACCTGCACGTGTCGGGCATCAGCCTGGCCATCAGCACCAGCGCCTGCGACACCGTGTTCGCTGCCATCGAGCGCGCGCACGCGGCCGGCGTCCAGGTCAGCCTGGATTCGAACTTGCGGCTGCGCCTGTGGCCGATGGACCGCGCCCGCGCCGTGCTGCGCGAAACCATGCGCACGGCCGACCTGTTCCTGCCCAGCATGGACGACATGCAGCATCTGACCGGCAACGACGATCCGGAACGCACGCTGGACTGGATCCGCGACGCCGGCGCTACCGGCGTGGTGGTGCTGAAGCTGGGCAAGGATGGCTCCATCATCGACGACGGCCACCGCCGCGTACCCGTGGCCGCCCTGCGCGTGGCAGCGGTGGACGCGACCGGGGCGGGCGACTGCTTCGCGGGCAGCCTGCTGGCGCGCCGCTGCCAGGGCGATTCCTGGGAAGACGCGGTGCGCTACGCCAATGCCGCGGCGGCCTTGTCCACCCTGGGTTACGGGGCCGTCGATCCGCTGCCGCGCAAGGAACAGGTGCTGGAACGGCTGAAGAGCTTTTCCGGCTGATTGGACGATGTTCTGTCCCGCATTTGACTGTTCCGGGCGCGGACGTGGCGGAAACGCCGCATTTCCACGCTATTGGCGTCGTTAGGGGGTTTTAGGCTAAAATGCCAAGTTACCCGAATTTTCCGCCAGCCCAGTATCCGGTTGTGCGGGCAACATTTCCGCAAATTCAACAGGAGAATCAACATGGCTGAACGCAAACGCGTGCGTCGCAACACCCTGGAACGCCGTTGCCTGGGCAAGGCTTTCAAGCGCTTGTTCGTCAAGTCGCCCAAGGGCGTGTTCAAGATGCTGGAAAAGATCAAGCGCGTCTAATCGACGCGTCGCGCCGGGGCTTGCCCCGGCCTGATCAAAAAAACCCGCAAGGCGCGAGCCAGCGGGTTTTTTTTCGTCTTGTGCCGGCGGGCCTGGCCTACTTCTAGTCCTGGGGCGGACCGAGCTTGGGCCGGATGAAGTCCATGAAGGCCCGGGTCTTGGCGGGCTGGATGCTGGACGGGTACACCACGAAGATCGAGATCGGATCCACCGACCAGCCCGGCAGCACTCGCTTGAGCGAATTGCGCTTGATGATGGGCTCCAGCGCCAGGCAGTGCGGCATGCGTGTGATCGCCAGGTCCAGGCCGGCCAGGGTGCCTGCGATGCTCATATTGTTGGCCGCCAGATGGCCGCTGACCGGCACCCGTTCGCTGACCGCGCCGCGCCGCAGCGTCCAATGCGAATGCGCCTCGTCGATGGTGGTGCGCAGGCATTGGTGCTGGGTGAGGTCCGCCGGCGTCTTGGGTTCGCCATGGCGTTCCAGGTAGCGGTCGGAGGCGTACAGGTAGTTGTCCAGGGAGACCAGTTCCTGCACCACCGCGCCGCTATGCAGGCCGCGGCCGCCGTTGAGGTCGGCGGCGCCCGTCGTCGCCAGCGGGTAGTCGGCGTTGCTGCCGAAGCGCAGCACGATGTCGAACGGCGTGCCCTGCGCGTCGGAAGCCGTCATCATGCTCAGGTCGAACTCGCACTCCACTTCCGGATAGCGGTCGGTGAAGTCATTGATGGTTTCCGGCAGCAGCCAGATCGCCAGGCTGTAGGGCATGGATACCCGCAGGTTGCCTGACGGGCCGCCGGACAGCGATTGCAGCTGCTCATGCGCCAGGCGGGCTTCATCGATCAGGCCCTGGCAGCGGCGCATGTAAGCCGCGCCCGCTTCGGTGAGATCCAGGCGGCGCGTGTTGCGGTTGATCAGCCGCAGGCCGATGGCGCGTTCCAATTCGTTGATGCGGCGCGACAAGGTCGAGGTTGGCATGTCCAGCGCGCGCGCCGCCAGGCTGAAGCTCTTGCGCTTGGCAACCTCCACGAACAAGGCGATGTCATTGAGCTGGACGGTCGAAGCTTCCATAGGCATTCCGGTTTTGGCCGCCCGAGTGTACGCCACTACGGTACGGGTCCCAAGATCGGCGCGGCCGTCGCAAACCCTGCAAACCGGCATTTCTGTCAGATTTGATTGCAAATTTGAGCAGCGCAGGGCAGGTTCGCGCAGACATATCCCCTAAACTTCAGGCGAAAACACCAAAACCAAGACCGCAGCGCTTGCAAGACGCATCGCAAAGGGGCTCAGTGGGCATGACCGATACACCAACTTTTTTCACTGTTTTAACGCCCACCTACAACCGGGCGGGCACGCTGCATCGGGTATATGAATCCCTTTCCCGGCAGACTTTCCGGGATTTCGAATGGGTCGTGGTGGACGACGGTTCCACCGACAACACCCATGAAGCCATCCTGGACTGGCAGGCGCGCGCCGATTTTCCGATCCGCTATTTCTGGCAGAACAACCGCCACAAGAAAACCGCTTTCAACCGTGGCGTGCGCGAGGCGCGCGGCGAACTCATCGTCGGCCTGGACAGCGACGACGAGATGCCGCCCGACGCCCTGGCCACGTTCAAGGAGGCCTGGGACAGCATTCCGCCGGCACGGCGCGAATCCTACGTGGCCGTGACGGGCCTGTGCGCGCGCCCCGACGGCAGCATCGTCGGCGACCGTTATCCGCAAGACGTGTTCGACAGCACGGCCGTGGACGTCTATTTCCGCTATCGCATCAAGGGCGAGAAGTTCGGCTGTATGCGCACCGACATCCTCAGGAAGTATCCCTTCCCCGAGGATGTCGCAGGCTTCGTGCCCGAAAGCCTGGTGTGGTGGGCGATCGCGCGCGCGGGTTATCTCAGCCGCTTCATCAACCGCGTGGTGCGTACCTATCACGACACACCCGGCGGCCTGAGCCAGGGCGCGGTCTCGGTAGGCAACAATGCCCAGGGCCTGTACCTGCTGGCCTGGGACATGCTGCAGCACCATCTGGAATTCTTCCGCTACCGGCCGCGCGAGTTCATCATGGCCGCGGCGCGCTATACCCGCTTCCGGCTGCATCTGAAGCACTCCGGGGTGGCGACGGCGGTGCAGGCCTATAAGCTGACCAATCCGGCGGCGAAGTTCATGGTCGCGGCCATGTGGCCGCTGGGCTATGCCCTGTACCGCCGCGACAGGCGCCGCGGCGTCGCCTAGGGCCTGCCGCGCGGGCAGGCTCCCCAGGCCGTTTCACGCAGGAGCCGCGGCGGACGCCCCGTGCCCCAGTCCTAGATACACCTCGACCACGCGCGGGTCCTGCGCCACCTGGGCGGCCGGGCCTTCCAGCGTGACGGCGCCAGTCTCCAGCACATAGGCGTAATCGGCCACCTGCAGCGCGGCGCGGGCGTTCTGCTCGATCAGCAGGATCGACACGCCCATTTCCCGCAGGCGCGCGACGATGCGGAACACTTCGCGCACGATGCGCGGCGCCAGGCCCAGGCTGGGCTCGTCCAGCATCAGCAGCTTGGGCTTGGCCATCAGCGCGCGGCCCACCGCCAGCATCTGGCGTTCGCCGCCCGACAGCGTGCCCGACAGCTGGGCGCGCCGTTCCCGCAGGCGCGGAAACAGCTCGTAGACCTCGGCCAGCGTCTGGTCCTGGTCGCGCAAGCCGCAGCGGAAACGATGGAACGCGCCCAGCATCAGGTTGTCTTCCACCGTCATCTCGGCGAACAGCTCGCGTTTTTCGGGCACCAGGTTCATGCCTGCGGCCACCATTTCCTCGATTTCGGCGTGTTCCTGAGGCTTGCCGCCAAAGACGATCCGGCCGCTGGACGGCAGCACGCCCATGATGGCGGACAGCAAGGTCGTCTTGCCGGCGCCGTTGGGGCCGATCACGGTCACGATCTGGCCTTCGCCCACCGCCAGGCTGATGCCCGAAATGGCTTCGATCTTGTCGTAGGCCACGCGCAGGTCGCGCACTTCCAGCAAATTCGCGCTCATCATTCCACTCCGCCCAGATAGGCTTCAAGCACCGCAGGGTTGTGCTGGATCTCGGCGGGCAGGCCTTCGGCGATCTTCTCGCCGAAGTCCATGACCACTACGCGGTCCACCAGCCCCATCACGAAGTCCATGTCGTGTTCCACCAGCAGGATGGCCATGCCTTCGGCGCGCAGCTTCTTCAGCAGTTCGGCCAGTTCGCGCTTTTCCTGGTAGCGCAGGCCGGCCGCGGGTTCGTCCAGCAACAGGATGCAGGGGTCGGACGCTAGCGCGCGGGCAATTTCCAGGATGCGCTGCTGTCCCAGGGCCAGGGAGCCCGCCTCATCGTGCAGATGCTTGCCCAGACCCACGCGTTCGACCTGGCGCGCGGCTTCGGCCAGCAGCCGCGCCTCTTCGGCGCGGTCCAGCCGCCAAGCGGCTGGCAGCACGCCGCGGTGGCCGCGCAGGTGGGCGCCGATGGCCACGTTTTCCAGCACGCTCATGCGGCCCAACAGGCGCACGTGCTGGAAGGTGCGCGACAGGCCCAGCCGCGCGATGCGGCGCGCGCCGGCGCCTGCCACGGAATGGCCCAGCAGCGTGACGGTGCCCGAGGTCGGCGTGTCCACGCCCGAAATCTGGTTGAACATGGTGCTCTTGCCCGCGCCGTTGGGCCCAATCAGCGCCAGGATTTCGCCGGCGCGGATTTCCAGGTTCATGGCGTTGTTGGCGACCAGGCCGCCGAACTTGCGGGTCACGTCCACGGCCTTGAGCACCACCTCGCCGCGCGGCGGCATGGGCTTGCGCGGCAGCGGCTCGGCGTTCAGGTCCAGCTTGCGCGGCTGCTTCTTCACCGGCACGCAGCGCGTCAGGACCGGCCATAGGCCGCTGCGGGCGCGGTGCAGCAGCAGCACCATGCCGAAGCCGAACACGATCACTTCAAAGTTGCCGGTTTGGCCCAGCAGCTTGGGCATCCAGTCCTGCAGCCATTGCTTGAGCACGGTGAAGACGCCCGCGCCGACCAGCGCGCCCCAGACCTGTCCCGCGCCGCCGATGACGGTCATGAACAGGTACTCGATGCCCATCTGCAGGCCGAAGGGGTTGGGGTTCACGAAGCGCTGCATGTGCGCATACAGCCAGCCCGAGGCGCAGGCCTGCAGCGCCGCGATGATGAAGATCACCATGCGCGAGCGGGCCGTGTCCACGCCCATGGATTCCGCCATCACGCGCCCGCCCTTGAGCGCGCGGATGGCGCGGCCTTCGCGCGAATCCAGCAGGTTTTGTGTGGACCACACCGCCACCAGCAGGAAGGCCCAGATCAGGTAGTAGATGTTCTCGCCCTGGTTCAGCGTCCAGCCGAACAGGTTGATGGCGGGAATGTCCGGGATGCCGGTATGGCCGCCCAGGCCCTCGACGGAGCCGAAGACGAAGTACAGCGACAGGCCCCAGGCGATCGTGCCCAGCGGCAGGAAATGGCCCGACAGCTTCAGCGTGATCGCGCCCAGCAGGTAGGCGATGACCAGCGTCAGCGCCAGCCCGGCCAGCAGGGTCAGCCAGGGCGAGGCGCCCAGCCATGCCAGCCAGGACGGCAGCGTGTCCGCGCGAGTGGTCAGCAGCGCCGTGGTGTAGGCGCCCACGCCCACGAAGGCGGCCTGCCCGAAGCTCGTCAAGCCGCCGACGCCCGTCAGCAGCACCAGGCCCAGCGCCACCATGGCGTACAGGCCGATATAGTTCAGCAGCGTCACATAGAACGGCGGCAGCACCAGCGGGCCCAGTGCCAGCAGCGCCAGAAATGCGAGGAGGATGTGGCGCGGGTTCATTCGTCTTCTTCCTCGACGTGATGGCTTTTCAGTGAACGCCAGAGCAGCACGGGGATGATCAGCGTGAACACGATGATTTCTTTGTAGGCGCTGGCCCAGAACGAGGAGAAGGCTTCGATCAGGCCGACCAGGATGGCGCCGGCCGCGGCCAGCGGATAGCTCACCAGGCCGCCGATGATGGCGCCCACGAAGCCCTTCAGACTGACCATGAAGCCGGAGTCGAAGTACATGGTGGTGATGGGCGCGATCAGGATGCCCGAGACAGTGCCGATCAGCGCGGCCAGGAAGAACGTGGCCTTGCCGGCGAAGATCGGCGAAATGCCCATCAGCCGCGCGCCCAGCCGGTTGAAGGCGGCCGCGCGCAGGGCCTTGCCGTACATCGAACGTTCGAAGAACTGGTAGAGCACGATGATGAGCAGGGCGGACACCGCCACCACCCACAGCGCCTGGCTGTTGACGTTGAGCGGACCCAGCGCCAGGCTGACGTCGCTGAACGGCGCGGTGCGGGCGCCTTCGGCGCCGAAGGCCAGCAGCCCCAGGCCGACCAGCGCCAGGTGCACGGCGATGGAGACGATCAGCAGCACCAGCGTCGAGGCCGACGCGATGGGCTGGTAGAAGAGGCGGTACAGCTGCGGTCCCATCGGCACCAGCAGCAGCAGCGTCAGCAGCGCCTGCACCGCCATCGGCAGCTGGGCCAGCGGCAGCTTGTAGAACAGCGCGGCCAGCACCAGTGGATAAACCAGCTTGACCGCCATGCGCCAGGCGCCGCGGTTGCGGCCCGGCCGCTTGCGGCGCGCCAGCAGATCGGCGCCGACCTCGGCCAGCGCGAAGGCGAGCAGCAGCCACACCAGCAGCACCGGCTTGCCGGCCTGGAGCGCGGCCATGGTGAGCGCGCCGAACGCGACGAACTCGCCTTGCGGGATGAACAGCACGCGGGTGACGGTAAAGACCAGCAGGATGGACAAGGCCAGCAGCGCATAGATGGCGCCGTTGGTGATGCCGTCCTGCCCGAGTATCAGGGCAATCTGAGCATTCATGCGAAATTCCGGGTAAGACAGACAAGCACGCCAGGCACCTCACCCCCTATCCGCGCGCCCGCCAGGATGCGACGGAGCAGACTCTGCGCACCCTATCGGGATGCCGCGGAGCCGGCTTTGCCGGTCCGCAGGCATGCCCCCCTGGGGGGAAGCGCGCAGCGTTTCGGGGGGGCTACACCTTTACTTCACTAGCGTCCAGGCACCGTCCTTGACGGTGATGAGTTCGCGGCCGCGGTCGTCAAAGCCGCTGTGGTCGGCGGCGCTCATGTTGTAGACGCCCTGGGTGCCGACCAGCTCCTTGGTCTGTTCCAGCGCATCGCGCAGCGCATTGCGGAACTCCTTGGTGCCCGGCTTGCCGGCCTTTTCCGCCAGCGGCACGGCTTTTTCCAGCAGCAGGCCGGCGTCGTAGACGTTGGCGCCGAAGGTAGCGGGCTTGGAGCCGTTGAGCTTTTCGTAGGCGGCGATGTAGTCCGAAGCGACCTTCTTGGACGGGTTGCTGTCGGGCATTTCCGGCAGCACCAGCATCAGGCTGGCGGCCAGCACCGTGCCTTCGACCTTTTTGCCGCCCAGCTTCAGGAAGTCGGGCAGGGCCGCGCCGTGGGTCTGGTAGAACTTGCCCTTGTAGCCCTGATCGAACAGGGTGGTCTGCGGCAGCACGCTGGCGGCGCCGGGGGCGGCCACCAGCACGGCGTCCGGCTTGGCGGCCAGGATCTTCAGCGCCTGGCCCGTGACCGAGCTGTCAAAGCGCAGATAGCGTTCGTTGGCGGCGATCTTGATGCCCTTTTCAGCGGCCAGACCCGAGAAGACCTTGTACCAGTTCTCGCCGTAGGGATCGTTCAGGCCGATGAAGCCGACGGTCTTGATGCCGGTCTTGGCCATGTGGTCGATCAGCGCGCGCGCAATGATGTCGTCGTTCTGGGTGGTCTTGAAGACCCACTTCTTCTGGTCGTTCATGGGCAGCACGACGGCCGCGGTGCCCACCGGCGCCAGCATCGGCACGCCGGCCTCGGCCGCGAACTGGATCACGCCCATGGCGTTGGGCGAACCCGAGGGCCCGATCAGCGCGTCCACGTTCTGTTCCGAAATCAGCTTCTTGAAGGCCGTCACCGAGTTGGTGGAATCGCTGGCGTCATCCAGCGAGATGTATTCCACGGTCAGGTCGCCGATCTTCTTCGGCAGCAGCGGCACGGTGTTCTTCTGGGGAATCCCCACCAGGGCCGTGGGGCCGGTGGACGAGGTGACGACGCCGACCTTGACTTGGGCCAGGGCGGGCAGGGCGAACAGCGCGGCTACCGCGGCGGCAGCGGCCAGGGGGAGTTTCTTCGACAGCATGGCAAAACCTCCGGATAGGGAGCAGGGTGGGGGTGCGGCTGGAAAACGGAGAAAACGGGTACTTCTGTGCTTGCTTGGTTTGCTTTAATACTTGTTGCTTAAACTTTCTGTGCGCAGGCTACGCACTGTAGACCCGGTCCGCAGTGCTTACCTATCCGTCAAAACCCGAAGCGGGCCAGCGGGATGCGCCTTCAGATGGTGATGGAGCTGACGCTGGCGCCGCCGCAGACGAACAGCGTCTGGCCGGTGACGAAGCTGTTGGCGGGATCCGAGAAGAACATGACGGCGCGCGCCACGTCGTCGGAACGGCCCAGGCGCTTGACCGGTATGCCGGCCGCCAATTGCTTTTCGCGCTCGCTGCCGGGCTCGATCACCTCGTAGAACATGTCGGTCTGGATCGGGCCGGGGGCCACCACGTTGACCGTGATGCCATAGGGCGCCAGCTCCAGCGACCAGGTGCGCGCCATGCCCACCATGCCGGCCTTGGTGGCCGAATAGGCGGTGCGGGTCGGCAGGCCCAGGGCGCCGCGCGAGGACATCATCACGATGCGGCCGAACTTGCGTTCCTGCATGCCGGGCAGGGCGGCCTGCACCAGGCTGATGGCCGCGCCCAGGTGGATCTGCGTCAGGCCGTGCAGTTCTTCCTGCGTGACCTGCGGCAGCAGGTTGGGCCAGATGACACCGGCGTTGTGGATAACGTGGCTGATGGGAAACTTGGCGGCGGCTTCGGCGCCGGCCTGCGCGGTGGCCTCGGCGTCCAGCAGGTCCACCTGCACGTTGTGCAGGCGCGGGTGGCTGAAGTCGGCGGCGCGGCGCGCCATGGAGATCACTTCGTAGCCTGCGTCCAGCATGCTGCGGCAGATCTCGGCGCCGATGCCGGCGCTGCCGCCGGTGACGATGGCGACGTTGGTTTGCGTCATGGATATCCCCCTGTTGTCGTTGTCGTGCGGCCGGCTCAGGCGCGGCCGGCTCAGGCCTTGGGCGCCAGCGCCAGCACGCGCAGCGGACTGCCCGAGCCGCTGCGGATCTTGAGCGGCGCCGAGAAGATCACCGCGCCCGTGGGCGGCAGCTGGTCCAGGTTGGTCATGCATTGCAGGCCGTAGCGGTTGTTGCCGTGCATGTAGTAGTGGCAGGGATAGGGGGGATCCAGGTGCTGCGCCTGGCCTGCGTCGGTGCCGACCGACTCGGTGCCGAAGCCGTGCACGTCGCGCTCCTTGATCAGCCAGGGCACCACTTCAGCGTCCGGGCCAGGCGAGTGCGCGCCGTCTTCCTGCAGGTTCAGGTAGTCAGCGGGCTTGGCGCGCTTGGACCAGTCGGTGCGCATCAGCACCCAGGAACGCGCGGGGATGCGGCCATGCCGCTCTTCCCATTTCTTCACGAAGTCTATGGTCAGGAGGAAGTCCGGGTTGTCGCGGGACTCGGCCGAGCAGTCGATGACGCAGGCGCTGGCGATGAAGGCCTCCACCGGAATGGTGTCCACGGTGTTGTCGGGCTGGTCCTTGCCCGTGACCCAGTGGGCCGGCGCGTCGAAGTGGGTGCCGGTGTGCTCGGAGCAGGAGAAGTTGTTCCAGTACCAGGCGGGGCCGCGCTCGTCGTAGCGCGAGATCTCCTCGATACGGAACGGCCAGGCCTGGCCGAATTCCGGCGGCAGCACGATGGTCGGGAATTCCGGCGTCAGCGTTTCGGTCAGGTCCACCACGCGGATGCGGCCGGACATCAGTTCGGCCATGAATTGGGCAAGAATGTTTTGGCTCATGTGCTGTTCCTCTAGGTTCGTGTGTTGTCGGGGCAGGGCGGGCCGTCAGGCTCCCAGCTCCCGTTCCAGTCCCTTGGGGTTCTCCGCCAGCCGGGCGCGGAATTCCTGCGCGACATCGCCGACGTAGACGTCCTCGATGCCTTCCTTGAGCGCGCGCACGATGGCGGCGGCGATCGCCGC
>Ga0075032_1000219_pt1 | contig 40849 bp, 39 predicted proteins | sample SynthPrep_1_END__FD_71386 | JGI IMG/M metagenome (GOLD analysis project Ga0075032, IMG submission 71386) | Synthetic microbial communities from Ohio, USA - SynthPrep_1_END_DS7_MetaG | ecosystem: Engineered > Bioreactor > Aerobic > Activated sludge | place: USA: Ohio, Columbus | collected 2014-04-10
CGGGCCGGCCCGTGGATGCACAACGGGCTGTTCGCGGACCTGAAGGGTTTGCTGCGGATGTACAACGCCGGCATGGGCCGCGACCCGGCGCCCGGCGATCCGCCCGACCCATACGCACCGCGCAAGTCCGAGCACATCCGGCCGCTGGAACTGGACGCGGATGAAATCGACGCCTTGCTGGCGTTCATGCGGGTTTTGTAGAGGAAGGGAATGGCGGCGCCCAGGTGCCTGCGGACGCAGGCATCAAGGCGCCGCCGGCCTGCCATTACGAGTACGGACGCTCGCGCAGGCGGGTGTGGTGGTCGACCACGGTGTCGATTACTTCACGCAGGATGGTTTCGGCAAGAGCGGGCGGCACGCCCGCCTCTTGCGCCAGGCGGCGGATGCGCTCGACCTGCTGTTCTTCGCGCCGGGGATCCACCAGGTCCATGCCCAGCTCGCGCTTGAGCTCGCCGATCATGTCGGTGCAACGGAAGCGCACGCCCAGCAACAGCATGATCTGCTGGTCGATTTCATCGACCTCGGCGCGCAGCGACGCCAACTCGGCTTTGGGAGAATCGTTGTCGGCCATGTGTGTCAACCCTGAACAATGTCGAGTTTGGCGATGCCCAGCGCCAAGGTCTTGGCGCCCACGTCGCGGAACTGGATTTCAGCCTGGGCGTCCTGTCCTGCTCCGCTCAGGCTTACGATCGTGCCATCGCCGAACCGCGCGTGATGCACGCCCTGACCCACACGATACTGCTTGTCGCCCACCGTGACACCGGTGGCGACGCCGCGCGGTTGACGCGGCGCAATGGTATTGGTTGCCTTGCGTCCGAAAGCGTCGCCGCGGTTGCCGCCGCCCCAACCCGCCCCGGTGCTGCCGACCGGCGCCAGGCCGGCCTTGGGCGACAGCCACTTCAGATGCTGCTCGGGGATCTCGTCCAGGAAGCGCGAACGCATCGCGTAGCGCGTCTGGCCATGCAGCATCCGGCTTTGCGCCAGGCTGATGTACAGGCGCTGCCGCGCGCGCGTGATGGCCACGTACATGAGGCGGCGTTCTTCTTCCAGCCCGGACGCTTCCAGGACGCTGTTCTCGTGCGGGAACAGCCCCTCTTCCAGGCCGGTGATGAACACGGCGTCGAACTCCAGGCCCTTGGCCGCATGCACGGTCATGAGCTGGACGGCGTCCTGGCCCTGCTGGGCCTGGTTGTCGCCGGCTTCCAGCGCCGCATGCGACAGGAACGCGGCCACCGGGGTCAGGCCGTCGGACGCCACCACGGGTGCGTCCACCACGCCCGCGTTGAGCGTGGAGGCCGTGTCCTGTTCGGGCACCACGCCGGCAGGCATGCCGTCGTAGTTTTCCTCGGACGCGAACACGGCCGCGGCCGTAACCAGTTCGCTCAAGTTTTCCAGGCGTTCCGCGCCCTCGCGTTCGGCCTTGTAGTGCGCGTTCAGGCCACTGGCCTCGAGCATGTGCTCGACCATTTCCGGCAGCGGCAGGTCGCGGGTCTCTTCGATCAGGCGATGAATCAACTGGGCGAACTGCGCCAGGTTGGAACCGCCCTTGCCGGGCACCAGCGCCACGGCCGCATACAGGCTGGTGTCGTGCGCGCGCGCGGCGTCGCCCAATTGCTCCAGCGTGCGTGCACCGATACCGCGCGTGGGGAAGTTGACCACCCGCATCCACGAGGTGTCGTCGTGCGGGTTGGCCATCAGGCGCAGGTAGGCCAGCGCATGCTTGATTTCCTGGCGCTCGAAAAAGCGCAGGCCGCCGTACACCTTGTAGGGAATGCCGGCGGAAAAGATGGCGTGTTCCAGCACGCGCGACTGCGCGTTGCTGCGGTAGAGCACGGCGATCTCGCGGCGCAGGCTGCCTTCGCGGATCAGGGAACGGATCTCGTCCACGATCCACTGCGCTTCCATGCCGTCGGACGGCTGCTCGATGACGCGCACCGGTTCGCCGTCGCCCTGCTCGGTCCAGAGGTTCTTGCCCAGGCGGCCCGTGTTGTGGCCGATCAGCGCGTTGGCCGAATCCAGGATGTGGCCAAAGGACCGGTAGTTCTGCTCCAGGCGGATCACGGTGCCGCGCGCGTAGTCGCGTTCGAAGTCGGCCATGTTGCCGACGTTGGCCCCGCGGAACGCATAGATGGACTGGTCGTCGTCGCCCACCGCGAAGATGGCGGCGCCGCCGCCGGCCAAAAGGCGCAGCCACTTGTACTGCAGCGTGTTGGTGTCCTGGAACTCGTCGACCAGGATGTGGCGGAAACGGCGCTGATAGTGCTCGCGCACGGGCGCATTGCGCGACAGCAGTTCGTAGGCGCGCAGCAGCAGCTCGGCGAAGTCCACCACGCCCTCGCGCAGGCACTGGGCCTCGTAGAGCTGGTAGATCTCGATCAGGCGGCGGCGATGGGCGTCGTAGGCTTCCACGTCGGCAGGACGCAGGCCCTCTTCCTTGGCGCCGTTGATGAAGCGCTGCACATCGCGCGGCGGATACTTTTCGTCGTCGACGCCATTGGCCTTCATCAGGCGCTTGATCGCCGCAAGCTGATCGGTGACGTCCAGGATCTGAAAGCTTTGCGGCAGGCCGGCATCGCGATGATGCGCGCGCAGCATGCGGTTGCACAGGCCGTGGAAGGTGCCGATCCACAGGCCGCGCGTGTCGATCGGCAGGATGGCCGACATGCGCGCAAGCATTTCGCGCGCCGCCTTGTTGGTGAACGTGACCGCCAGCAGCCCAAAAGGCGAAGCCTGGCCGGTTTGAATCAGCCAGGCCATGCGGGTGGTGAGCACCCGGGTCTTGCCGCTGCCCGCCCCGGCCAGGACCAGGGCGTGCTGCGGTTCTAACGTTACTGCGGCGCGTTGTTCAGGATTGAGCTTCTCTAGCATCATGCCGCGTAGCGGCGCAGACGTTGAGCGAATTGCTCGAGCCCGGCGATGCCGCTTTGCTGGGCGCGCTGGCACCAGGCCTGCAGGTCATGAAGAAGCTGTTCGCTGCTGGCGCTGGAGCTTTCCCAGATGCGGCCGAGTTCGCGGCGCATCTGCACCAGCGTGGCCAGCGACTTGTTCTGGGCGATGGCCTGATCCACGGCGGCGAGCTGTTCCGGCTGGAGGATGTCCTCGTTGCGGTGGATCGCGCGGCGCACGCTGTGCAGCTTGGTCCAGTCGCATTCGGCGCTGCCCTTGTTGCGCGACTCCTTCAGCTTGGCCATTTCTTCGCGGGCAGCGCTCTTGATCACGTCCGCATAGCGGGCCATGACTTCGTAGCGGTGCGTGATCACGCCTTGCAGCGTGCGCAGGTCGATGCCGGTCTTGGAGTCGTCGAGCTTGAGCTTGGGCGCAACCTTCTTGATCTTGGCCAGGCCGAAGAACTTCAGGATGTTGATGTAGCACCAGCCGATGTCGAATTCGTACCACTTGGCCGAGAACTTGGCCGACGTGCCATGGGCGTGGTGGTTGTTGTGCAGCTCTTCGCCGCCAATCACGATGCCCCAGGGGAACACGTTGGTGCTGGTGTCCGGGCTGTTGTAGTTGCGATAGCCCCAGTAGTGGCCGATGCCGTTGACGACGCCGGCGGCCCAGAAGGGAATCCAGGCCATCTGCACCGCCCACACCGTGACGCCCATGGCGCCGAACAGGGCAACGTCGATGGCCAGCATGGTCAGCACGCCCCACAGGCTGTGCTTGCTGTAGACGTTGCGCTCGAGCCAGTCGTCAGGCGTGCCGTGGCCGAACTTGGCCATGGTTTCCTTGTTGTTCGATTCTTCGCGGTACAGTTCCGCGCCGCGGAACAGCACCTTCCAGATGCCGAACAGGATGGGCGAATGGGGATCGCCTTCCTTTTCGCACTTGGCGTGGTGCTTGCGGTGGATGGCCACCCATTCCTTGGTGACCATGCCGGTCGTCATCCAGAGCCAGAAACGGAAGAAGTGCATGACGGCCGGATGCAGATCCAGACCACGGTGCGCTTGGCTGCGATGGAGGAAGACCGTGACCGCCACAATCGTGATGTGCGTCACAACCAGGGTGAACACGACGACCTGCCACCAAGTGGCTTGGGTCAGACCGCCGGCAATGAAGGAAAGGATGTAATCCATAAAGCTGTTAGGAGCCTCGCTAGAGAAGTGCCTGGAGTTTAGCTTACCTTGGCTGACTTATGACAAGGTAGTTTCAAAATAGTTTTTGAGCGAAATCAAGGACTAAGCCCCGGTTTTTCAGGACAAAAACCCACTCTCGCCACCAAAAACGAAGGTTGCGAGGCCGAGCCTTGCGGCACGCGGCGCTAGGGCCGTCCTCCCCAGGGAAGGTGGGGGGCATACGCGAAGGCGCAAGGTTTGGGCCGGATTTCGCCGTTAAAGTTCCTGTCAGCTTGGCGTCCGGTCTTGAAGCGGACTTGCGGCTGGCGCACACTGCGGGTGCTTTACCGACCAAACTGTCTCTTTTGCCCCACTGATGTTGCCGAAAAAAATCCGTCCCCATTTGTTTTACGCCCTGGCCGCGCTGGGAAGCGCCCTGCCCGCCGCCGTTTCCGCGCAGACGCTGAAATCGGGCGACGTCGCCGTGCTGGCCTCGTACTACGAGATCCGCGGAGCGGACTGCCTGGCGCTGCGCGCACCAAGGGTCTCGCTCACCCTGACGCCGCGCCTGGGCAAGGCCAACATCATGCAGACGCGGGGCCAATCCAGCGATTCCGGACGCTGCGCCTACCAGGCCGTGCCGGTGTCCCAGGTGGTCTACCAAGCCGACCAGCCAGGCAATGACAGCCTGGCCTGGGAAGTGAAATACCAGAACAAGACCCTGGGCACGCGGCGCTACAGCGCCACGGTGGTCGTGACGCCGGGTCCCTGACCCGGCGCCCACGTTCAGGCCGGCTGGTCCTGCGGGCCGGCCGCGGCGTCCTCGGCCGGCGCTTCAGCCGGCATTTCAGCCTCAGCCTCGCCAGCGTCCGCAGCCTCGCCGGCCCCGGCCGCCGCACCCTTCTTTTTACGTTCGAACACCGCGGCAAAGAAGCCGTCGGTGCCGTGCACGTCGGGGCGCAACTGCACGTAAGGTCCGTCCAGCTTCAGGTTTTCGAGGCGCGCCGCCAGGATTTCAGCGGCATCGAGGCGCTCGAAATCAGGATGGCTGGCCAGGAAGCGTTCGGCCTGCACCTCGTTTTCCTCGGCCAGCAGGCTGCACGTGGCGTAGACCAGGCGTCCGCCCGGGGCCACGCAGCGCGCCGCGCTGTTCAGGATGCGTTCCTGCAACTGGCCCAATTCGGCCAGCGCCTCGGGGTGCTGGCGCCATTTCAGGTCCGGATTGCGGCGCAGGGTGCCGATGCCGCTGCAAGGGGCGTCGACCAGCACGCGCTGGGCCTTGCCGGCCAGGCGCTTCACGCGGGCGTCGTTTTCGCTGTCGATGACCACGGGCACCACGTTGGACAGGCCGCTGCGCGCAAAGCGCGGCTTGGCGCGCGCCAGGCGGGCGGCGGACACGTCGAACGCGTACAGGCGGCCAGTGGAGCGCATCAGCGCGCCCAGCAGCAGCGTCTTGCCGCCGGCGCCAGCGCAGAAGTCGATGATCATTTCGCCGCGACGCGGCGCCACCAGCAGGGCCAGCAGCTGGCTGCCCTCGTCCTGCACTTCGATGCTGCCGTTCTCGAACTGCGGCCAGCGATTGATGGCCGGGCGGCCTTGCATGCGGATGCCCCAGGGCGAATACGGCATGGCGACGGGTTCATAGCGGCCGGCGCCCTGCTGCAATTCGGTCAGCATGGCGTCGCGCTCGACCTTGAGCGGGTTGACGCGCAGGTCCAGGCTGGCCTGGCGGTTCAGCGCCTCGATCAGGGTTTCGGGGCTGTCCATGGCGCCCAGGCGCTCGTCCAGCCAGTCCGGAATGCTGCCGCGCACCGCGCGCGGCAAGGTCGCCAGGTCGATCTGCGACACGCGCTGCAGCCATTCGGCTTCGGCGGCGTCCATGCCGTCGGTCAGCGCTTCGGCGCCCAGCGTCGCGGCCAGGCCCAGGATGGCAAGGCGGCGCGAGGCCGGGCCAACGCCGCTTTCGCCGAACTGGCGATAGCGACGCAGATGGCGCAGCACGTCGTAGACGGCTTCAGCGACTTCGGAACGGTCGCGCGCGCCCAGATTGGGGTGGTGGCGCAGCCAGTGCGACAGGGCCGCGTCGGCCGGATACGTCCACTGCAGGATTTCACCCAGGACGCGTTGCACCTGGTCGATGCGGATGGCCGCATGCGACTGGCGCGGGCGGTTGAACTGGGGCTTCTGCGCCGCGCGGTCCTGGCTGCCGTGGCCATGGCCGCTGTCGCCGCCGCGCGGGCCTGCGTATTGGCCGCGCTCGCTGCCGCGATCCTCGCCTCGCGGGGAGCCGTAGGACGGCCGCGAGTCCGGACGGCCTTCACGGCGCTCCGAACCGTAGGAGGCGCGTTCGCCGCCGCGGCTTTCGCCGCGCGGGGCGTCATAGGACGGACGCGGGCCCGGACGGCCTTCGCGGCGTTCCGAACCGTAGGAGGCGCGTTCGCCGCCACGGCCTTCGCCGCGCGGGGCATCGTAGGACGGGCGCGGGCCCGGACGGCCTTCGCGGCGTTCCGAACCGTAGGAGGCGCGTTCGCCGCCACGGCCTTCGCCGCGAGGAGCGTCGTAGGACGGACGCGGGCCAGGACGGCCTTCACGGCGTTCCGAACCGTAGGAGGCACGCTCGCCGCCACGGCCTTCGCCGCGCGGGGCGTCGTAGGACGGACGCGGGCCAGGACGGCCTTCACGGCGTTCCGAACCGTAGGAGGCGCGTTCGCCGCCACGGCCTTCGCCGCGCGGCGCGTCGTAGGACGGACGCGGGCCAGGACGGCCTTCACGGCGTTCCGAACCGTAGGAGGCGCGTTCGCCGCCACGGCCTTCGCCGCGAGGAGCGTCATAGGACGGACGCGGGCCAGGACGGCCTTCGCGGCGTTCTGAGCCCTGGGAGGCGCGTTCGGCTCCGCGGCCTTCGCCGCGCGAGGGGTCGAACGACGGCCGCGGGCTCGGACGGCCTTCGCGGCGCTCCGAACCATGGGAGCCGCGCTCGCCGCCGCGGCCTTCGCCGCGCGGGGCGTCATAGGACGGGCGCGGCGCCGGACGACCGCCGCCAGAGCGCTCGTCGCGGCTGCCGCCGGAACGGTCTTCACGGCCGCTGTCGCGCGCGGTCGGCGCGCGTGCGTCGCCCTTGGGGCGCGAGAAAAAAGACCGACCGTCGCGGCCGTCGGAAGCGGCCCTGGCGGCGCCGGCCGGGCGGGAACGCGGAGATTGGGGTTTAGTCATGGTGTGTTCCAGTGGGGCGGAGGGCTTCCGCCCGAAAAATTCGATTCGGGGCCGCTCAGGCGGCCGGCGACCAGGCGAAAAGGCGATCGGGATTGCCTTGCACGTTCACCCTGAGGTCGCTGGTCAGGGTAACTCGGCCTTCGGCGAGCCAACGCACCGCGGCCGGAAAAGCCTGATGCTCCACCGCCAGCACGCGTTCGGCCAGCGCTTCGGGCGTATCTTCCGCCAGAACCGGCACGCAGCCCTGGGCGATGATGGGACCGTGATCCAGCACCGGCGTGACGAAATGCACGGTGCAGCCGTGCACCCGCACTCCCGTGGCCAACGCCTGGGCATGCGTGTGCAGCCCCGGAAACGCCGGCAGCAGCGAGGGATGAATGTTGACCAGCCGGCCGGCATAGTGATTGACGAAGCCCGGCGTCAGCACGCGCATGAAACCCGCCAGGATGACGTAATCGGGTTCGTAGCGGTCGATTTCGGCGGCCAGCGCGGCATCGAAGGCTTCGCGGCTGGCGTAGTCCTTGTGATACAGCGCGCCAGTGGGGATGCCCTGCTGGGCCGCCCACTCCAGGCCCGCGGCGTCGGGCTTGCTGGCGATGACGGCGGCGACTTCGGCCGGCCAGCCCTCATTGCGGCAGGCCTCGGCCAATGCCTGCATATTGCTGCCGCGTCCCGAGATCAGGATGACGATGCGGCGCTTGGTGGTAGATATTTCCGGCAAGATAAGGAATTCCAAGGGAAATCGGGCCCATCCGTCCTCCGAAATCCTGCGCGCGGCGACAGCCTGGACGCACGGCAGGAAAGGACAGGAACAAACCCGGAATCCAAAATTGTAAACTCTCGCTCGTGAAACCATCGCTGCGCATCTATCGATCCCTGCCCCCGCCCGACCGGCGCGCCCCTTGCGCGCTGACGATCGGCAATTTCGACGGCGTCCACCGCGGACACCAGGCCATGCTGGCGCGCGTCTGCCAAGTCGCGCGCGACCGCAACCTGACGCCCGCCGTGATGACCTTCGAGCCGCATCCGCGGGAGTATTTCGCCACCCTCAACCAACGCCCGGAATTGGCGCCCACCCGCATTTCGGGGTTGCGCGACAAGCTGGCGGCGCTGGCTCGCTACGGCATCACCCAGGTCGTGGTGGAGCGCTTCAACGCCCGCCTGGCCGAAATGTCGGCCAACGCCTTCATCGAACAACTGCTGGTCCAGGGCCTGCACGCCAAATGGCTGCTGGTGGGCGAGGATTTCCGCTTCGGCCACAAGCGCAGCGGCGACATCGACCTGCTGCGCGAGGCCGGCCTGCGCCATGGCTTCGAGGTGCAGACGCTGGCTGACGTGACGGACCAGCAAGGCCACCGGATATCCAGTTCCGAGGTGCGCACCGCGCTGGCGGTGGGCGACCTGGAACGCGCCCGCCACCTGCTGGGCCACCCGTACCACATCAGCGGCCACGTGATCCACGGCCAGAAGCTGGGCCGCACGCTAGGCTTCCCCACCATGAACCTGCGGGTGGCGGAGCGCTGCGCCGCGCGCTCGGGCATTTACGTGGTGCAGGTCTACGGCCTGGCCGACCGGCCGCTGCCGGCCGTCGCCAGCCTGGGCGTGCGCCCCACCGTCGAAGACCGCGGCCGCGTGCTGTTGGAGTCGCACCTGCTCGACGAGACCGTCGACGCTTACGGTAAACTCGTACGCGTCGAATTCCTGCAAAAGCTGCGGGACGAAGAAAAATTTCCTGACCTCCCTTCCCTGACTGCCGCCATCGCCGAAGACGCGCGAAACGCGCGCGCCTATTTTGCCGTTCATGGACTATAAAAAGACCCTCAACCTGCCCGATACCTCCTTCCCCATGCGGGGCGACCTTGCCAAGCGCGAGCCCGCCTGGATTTTGCAGTGGGAGGAAAACCACGTCTACCAGGCGATCCGCGCCGCCAGCCGCGGCCGGCCGCGCTTCGTGCTGCACGACGGCCCGCCCTACGCCAACGGCGACATCCACATCGGCCACGCGGTCAACAAGATCCTGAAGGACATCATCGTCAAGAGCCGCAACATGGCCGGCTATGACGCGCATTACGTGCCGGGCTGGGACTGTCACGGCATGCCGATCGAAATCCAGATCGAAAAGAAATACGGCAAGCACCTGCCCGTGGCCGAAGTGCAGTCCAAGGCCCGCGCCTACGCGCTCGAGCAGATCGACCGCCAGCGCAAGGACTTCAAGCGCCTGGGCGTGCTGGGCGAGTGGGATCGTCCCTACATGACGATGAACTTCAGCAATGAAGCCGACGAAATCCGCGCGCTGGGCCGCATCCTGGACAAGGGCTACGTGTTCCGCGGCCTGAAACCCGTGAACTGGTGTTTCGACTGCGGCTCGGCCCTGGCCGAAGCCGAGGTCGAGTACGCCGACCGCGTCGACCCGGCGGTGGACGTGGCCTTCCCGTTCGCCGAACACGCCAAGCTGGCCAGCGCCTTCGGCCTGGAATCGGTGGACGATGGCGCCATCGTCATCTGGACCACCACGCCCTGGACCATTCCGTCCAACCAGGCGCTGAACCTGCATCCCGAAATCGAATACGCGCTGGTGCGCGTGTCCCCGGTCCCCAAGTTCGGCCCCCTGCTGCTGATCGCCAAGGAACGCGTCGAAGCCTGCCTGAAGGCCTGGAACCTGGAAGGCGAAGTGATCGCCACGGCTCCGGGCGCGGCGCTGTCGGGCATCGAGTTCCGCCATCCGCTGGCGCAGTTCAATGCCGCCTACGACCGCAAGTCGCCCGCCTACCTGGGCGACTACGTGACGGCCGATTCCGGCACCGGCGTGGTGCACTCGGCGCCGGCCTATGGCATCGAGGACTTCGTGTCGTGCAAGGAGCACGGCATGAAGGACACCGACTTCATCAGCCCGGTCATGGGCGACGGCAAGTACGCGGACAGCCTGGCGCTGTTCGGCGGCCTGTCCATCTGGGACGCCAACCCCAAGATCGTCGAGGCGCTGACCGAAGCCGGCGCCCTGATGCACGTGGAAAAGCACAAGCACAGCTACATGCACTGCTGGCGCCACAAGACGCCGATCATCTACCGCGCCACCAGCCAGTGGTTCGCCGGCATGGACGTGGCGCCCAAGGACGGCAGCCCGACCCTGCGCGAATCGGCGCTGGCCGGCATCGACGCCACGGCCTTCTACCCGGCCTGGGGCCGCGCCCGCCTGCATTCCATGATTGCCAACCGTCCGGACTGGACCCTGTCGCGCCAGCGCCAGTGGGGCACGCCGATGGCCTTCTTCGTGCACAAGGAAACCGGCGAGCTGCATCCGCGCACTTCCGAACTGCTGGAACAGGTGGCGCAGCGCGTCGAGCAAGGCGGCATCGAAGCCTGGCAGACGCTGGATCCGCGCGAGCTGCTGGGCGACGAAGCCGACCAGTACGAAAAGAACCGCGACACGCTGGACGTGTGGTTCGACTCGGGCAGCACCCATGCCACGGTGCTGGGCGGCAAGGACGGCGACTTCGCCGGCTCGCATGGCGCTGAACTGGCCTGGCCCGCCGATCTGTACCTGGAAGGCTCGGACCAGCACCGCGGTTGGTTCCATTCGTCGCTCCTGACTGGCTGCATGCTTTACGGCCAACCGCCCTACAAGGCCCTGCTCACGCACGGCTTCGTGGTGGACGGCCAGGGCCGCAAGATGAGCAAGTCGGTGGGCAACGTGATCGCCCCGCAAAAGGTGTCCGACTCCCTGGGCGCGGAAATCCTGCGCCTGTGGGTGGCCTCCACCGACTACTCGGGCGAACTGTCCATCTCGGACGAGATCTTGAAGCGCGTGGTCGAAGGCTACCGCCGCATCCGCAACACGCTGCGCTTCCTGCTGGCCAACCTGGCCGACTTCGACGCCGTGACGCAAGCCGTGCCCTACGGCGAACTCTTCGAGATCGACCGCTACGCGCTGGCCATGACGGCGCAGATGCAGGCGGAAGTCCAGGCCAATTACGAACGCTACGACTTCCACCCGGCCGTTTCGCGCCTGCAGAACTTCTGCTCGGAAGACCTGGGCGCGTTCTACCTGGACATCCTGAAGGACCGCCTGTACACCTCGGCCGTGGACAGCCGCGCGCGCCGCTCGGCCCAGACGGCCCTGCTGGACATCACGCAGACGCTGCTCAAGCTGATGGCGCCGATCCTGTCCTTCACGGCAGAGGAAGCCTGGAAGGAACTGGTCAACTCGGCCCTGAAGAACCAGGCCGACGCCGCCCGCACCACGATCTTCACCGAGGTCTACCACGCCCTGCCGCCGTTCGCGGACGCAGACGCCCTGTCGGCCAAGTGGGCCCGCCTGCGCGCCATCCGCGCCGAAGTCCAGCGCAAGCTGGAAGAAGTGCGCACGGCCGGCGACATCGGTTCCTCGCTGCAAGCCGAAGTGGACCTGTACGCCAATGGCGCCGACCAGGAACTCCTGGCCAGCCTGGGCGACGACCTGCGCTTCGTGCTGATCGTCTCGCGCGCCACCGTGCATGCCAGCGAAGGCGAGACCCGCATCGAGGTCACGCCGTCCACGCACAAGAAGTGCGAGCGCTGCTGGCACTGGCGCCTGGATGTGGGCCAGGACGCGGATCACCCCGAGATCTGCGGCCGCTGCGTGTCCAACCTGTTCGGCTCGGGCGAAGCCCGCGACAAGGCTTGAGCATGGCTCGCGCCTCCGAACCGGGAGCGACGGGCGCCACCGCCCCCGCCCGCGCCGCCCCGGCGCGCGTGGGCGGCTGGCTGGCCCTGGCCTTGCTCATCATCGTGCTGGACCAGCTGACCAAGATCTACTTCAACACCTCGTTCCAGTACGGCGAGCGTGTCAACGTGCTGCCGGTCTTCGACTTCACGCTGATGTACAACCGCGGCGCCGCGTTCAGCTTCCTGGCGTCCGAGGAAGGCTGGCAGCGCTGGCTGTTCACCGGCCTGGGCTGCGTGGCGGCGGTGGTCATCACCATCATCCTGCGCCGCACCCATGGCCAGCCGCGTTTCAGCCTGGCGCTGACCCTGATCCTGGGCGGCGCCATCGGCAACGTCATCGACCGCGTGGTCTATGGCCACGTGGTGGACTTCCTGCTGTTCTACTGGAATGACTCCTACTTTCCCGCCTTCAACCTGGCGGACGTGGGCATCAGCTGCGGCGCCGTGCTGCTGGTGCTGGACGAGCTCCTGCGCGGCCGCAAGGCCAAGACCCAGGCCTGAAAACGGCCCGGCCGGGGCGCGATGCCCCGGTCTGCTCCCGCATTTCCCCCGGTTTTTGTCCTGCTTGATGCCCCCTGAACGCATCGCGAACGGCGCAATGCCGCAATGCAGAATAAAATCACTGTCCGTTCCTCGTTTACACGGCGCTGAACCCGCCGCCTCCCTCATGCTCGACCTCGCCCGCAAACGCATCGTCCTCGGCCTGACCGGCGGCATCGCCTGCTACAAAATCGCCGAACTGGTGCGGCGCATGACCGAACAAGGCGCCACCGTCGACGTGGTGATGACCGAGGCGGCCACGCACTTCATCACACCGGTCACCATGCAGGCCCTGTCGGGCCGGCCGGTATTCGTGGATGCCTGGGATGCCCGCGTGCCCAACAACATGGCGCACATCGACCTGACGCGCGGCGCGGACGCGGTGCTGATCGCGCCCGCCAGCGCCGACTTCATGGCCAAGCTGGCGCACGGCATGGCCGACGACCTGCTGTCCACGCTGTGCCTGGCGCGTGCCTGTCCCCTGCTGGTCGCTCCCGCCATGAACCGCGAGATGTGGGCCAACCCCGCCACCCAACGCAACGTCGAACAGCTGCGCGCCGACGGCATCAGCGTGCTGGGCCCTGCCGCCGGCGAACAGGCCTGCGGCGAAACCGGCGACGGCCGCATGCTGGAAGCGCATGAACTGCTGACCGACCTGATCGCCTTCTTCCAGCCCAAGCTGCTGGCCGGCCGCCACGTGCTGCTGACCGCCGGCCCCACCTCGGAACCCGTGGATCCGGTGCGCGTGCTGAGCAACCGTTCGTCGGGCAAGACGGGCTACGCGCTGGCGCGCGCCGCGCGCGAGGCCGGCGCCCGCGTCACGCTGATCACCGGCGCCACCTTCCTGCAGGTGCCCCGCGGCGTCACCGCGCTGTCGGTCACCACCGCGCGCCAGATGCACGACGCGGTCATGGCCAGCGCGGCCGATGCCGACATCTTCATCGCCGTGGCCGCGGTGGCGGACTGGCGCGTGAAGAACGTCAGCAACCAGAAGCTGAAGAAAACCAGCGAAGGCGGCGGCGCGCCCGTGATGGAATTCGAACCCAATCCGGACATCCTGGCCGAAGTGGCCAAGCTGCCCAATGGCCCCTGGTGCGTGGGCTTCGCCGCCGAAACCGAAAAGCTGGCCGAACATGCCGAGGCCAAGCGCACGCGCAAGGGCATTCCGCTGCTGGTCGGCAACCTGGCGCACAAGGTCATGGACGCGGACACCACCGAACTGGTGCTGTTCGACGAGCAAGGCACGCATCCCCTGCCCGCCGCCGACAAGCTGGACGCGGCGCGCCGACTGATCGCCGAAATCGCAGCCCGGCTACCCGAATAAAAAACCAGGCCCAAGGGCCTGGCCTGGCTGTGGACGACCCCCTGTTTCCGGACAGGGGTTTTTCTTTGCTGGTGAACTTGCCACGAACCCACACGCGCTCAGTGGATGTGTTCCACCGCCGAGCGATCCTCGCGCTCCAGCTGCAGGGTCGTATGGTGCAGGTCGAAATCCTCCTGCAAGCGGGCTTCGATGGCGCAGCGCACCTGTTCGCCGTCGGCCCCGGCCGCCAGCACCACATGGCCCGTCAGCATCGGATTGCTCTGCGTCACCGCCCACAGATGGATGTCGTGGATGGAGGCTACCCCTGCCGTGCCGGCGATGGCGGCGCGCACCGCCTGCAGGCTCATGCCCGGCGGGACGCCTTCGAGCAGGATGTTCACGCATTCGCGCAGCAGCACCCACGTGCGCGGGAACACCATGAAGCCTATGCCCACCGCCAGCGCGGAATCCACCCAGCGCCAGCCCGTGAACCAGATGAGCGCGGCGCCGACGATCACGCCGATCGAGCCCAGCATGTCGGCCCATACTTCCAGATAAGCGCCCTTCACGTTCAGGCTTTCGTCCTTGGCGCCTGCCAAGAGACGCATGGAGATCAGGTTGACGACCAGCCCAACCACGGCGACGGCCAGCATCCCCAGCGACTGTATCTCCTGCGGCGCCGACAAGCGCTGGTAGGCCTCGTACAGGATGTAGAACGCGACGCCCAGCAGCACCAGCGCATTGACCGCCGCCGCCAGGATCTCGAAGCGGGCGTAGCCGTAGGTACGCATCAGGTCCGCCGCCTTGCGGCCGGCGCGTATCGCCACCAGCGCCAGCAACAAGGCCATGGCGTCGGTCAGCATGTGCATGGCATCGGAGATCAACGCCAGGCTGCCTGTGATCATCCCGCCGGCCACCTCCACCAGCATGAACGTGCCGGTCAAGGCAAAGGCGATCCAGAGGCGGGATTCGGGCAAGGCGCGCACGTCGCCGTGCTGATGGCTATCGCTCATGGCTGTCCTGGTCGTGGAAGGGAATTAGGGCTGAACCGTGCGCGCGACTGCGGTGCCGCACTGTCCGCAGAAGCTCGCTCCTGGAGCAAGAGCGGTACGACACTGGGGACATGCGGCCGCCGCAAGCGAGGCACCGCATTGCGAACAATACCGGCTGCCCGCGGGCTGCGCCGCGCCGCAATTATTGCAGGCCACGCCCGCGGCATGCGAGGGAGCGCCTTGCGGCGGATTGCCGTGGGAGCCACCCCGATGGCCATCATAGCCATGACGGCCGCCGTAGCCATGGCGGCTGCCCTGTCCGCCCAACAGATGCTTCAGTATGCCCATTTCAGACTCCGAATCGCCGTTCCGGCGTATTGCCAGGCCTCATGAAAAAGCCTGAAGTAACTTCAGAGTCAAGCTCGGCAGCCTTGGCCATGAAAAAACCCTCCGTGTTACCGGAGGGTCTTTGGGGCAACCTGGCTTACTGCTCCAGGCTGATGTTGGCCGCCTTGACGATGTCGGCCCATTGCTGGCGGTCCTTCTCCAGGAACTGGCTGAACTGCTCAGGCGTCATGCCAGTGACCGGCTCGGAACCCAGGCCGGCCATTTTCTCGACCAGCGCCGGCTGCTTCAGCACGTCCTGCATGGCCGCGTAGTAGGCGGCCAGCACGTCGGCGGGCAGGCCGGCGGGCGCGAACACGCCTTGCCAGGTCGGCATGTCGAAACCCTTCAGGCCCTGCTCGTCCAGCGTCGGCACGTTGGGCAGCTGCGGCGAACGCTTGATCGAGGCCACGGCGATGGCCTTGACCTTGCCTTGCGAGGCCAGCGGCGCGGCGGTGGAGATGTTGTCCATCGTCATGGCGATGTGGCCGCCCAGCAGGTCGGTGATGACGGGCGCGGCGCCGCGGTAGGCGGCGTGCGGCACCTTCACGCCCAGCTTGTACAGCATGGTTTCGGCGATCAGGTGGTTGGAAATGCCCACGCCGGCGGTGCCGTAGGTGGCGGTCGGCGTCTTCTGGAAGTATTCCTTGAGTTCGGCCAGGTTGTTGGCCGGCACGTCCTTGTTGACGATGACCACGTTAGGCTGCACCGCGGCCAGCGTGATGGGCGTGAAATCCGCCGGCTTGTAGTTGGTGCCCTTGGGGTTCAGGACATGGGTGATGGCCATGGAACCGGCGGCGGCGATGCCGATGGTGTAGCCGTCGGCCGGCGACTGGGCCAGGCGGTAGGCCATGATATTGCCGCCCGCGCCGGCCAGGTTTTCGACCACGACGGGTTGGCCCAGGCGCTGCGACAGCGGCTCGGCCAAGAGACGCGCCAGGGTGTCGGCGGAGCCGCCGGGCGCGAAGCCCACCAGCAGGCGCACCGGCTTGGCGGGTTTCCAGGCGTCGGCGGCGAAGGCCGGCGCGGCCGTCAGGGTGGTGACGGCGAACAGTGCGCCAGCGGCGCGATGCAGATTACGGCTGAACATGAAAAACACTCCCAACGATTGATTGACGAAGCCCGCTTCGTCTCCTCTCGCCGCTCGCCTGTCCCCGCCGCGCCGCGCATCGGTGTGCGCGGCAAGGTTGCGGGACGGGTTCGGCGGCGTTATTCCAATACTTGCGCCAGCGTCTGCGCCACCATGCGGTTGGACAGCAGCACCGGCCGGCCCGAGGCCTGCGCCACTGCCTGGCGCATGCGCTCGGCGTAGCCCATGCAATGCATGACGATCAGGTCGCAGGACGCGAGTTCGCGGCCCGCCCGCTCGAAGTTGAGCGCGGCCTGCGCCGCGTCGGCTTCGTAGGGCGAGGCATGCACGACCACGGTCTCGCAGGACAGCGGCACGACCATGTGGAAGGCGTCGACCTGCGCTTCCAGCGGCACCACCAGCCCCACCTTGCGGCAATGCTCGGCCAGGCCGGCGACCAGGTGGTCCACCACCTGCTGCGGCTCCACCACCAGGGTGCGCATCGGCGCGATCGCGGTGCCGGTGCACAGCGGCACCAGCACGTCGTAGCCGGCGGCGTCGGCCTGGCGCATGACCTCGGCCAAGCGGGCCTCGGCGGCGGCCGCGTCCAGTTCGATCTGCGAGCCGTCGCGCATGCGCGTGGCAAAGCGGTATTCGCCCGGCTTGGGCGCCAGCGCGGCCAGGTCTGCGGCATCCAGGCCATCGAGCGCGCCGAACTCGTCGATGCGCACCTGCGCGCCCAGCAGCGACGCCATCTCGGGCACCACGTCGCTGCGCGGCGACTGTCCGATGGTGAAGAACGCCACGTGGCGCGGCGGCGCGCTCATGCCGCGCTCCCGTCTTCGCGGCCCACGGTCTGCAGATGCGCCATCGAACCGTAGCGGCTTTGCAGGGCGGCCCATTCGGCATCGTCCACGAAGCTCATCGCGCCTTGCCCATAGAGCTTGGCGATCTCGATGCAGAAGCGCATGGCGACGTCGGCGTCCACCGCATTGGTCACGCCCGTGGCGCAGCCCGGCACGGTGGTCTGCGCGGTCAGCGCCACGCCCACCACCGGCGCGCCGGTGACGATCGTGGGCTGCATCAGCGAATTCACGTGCCACAGGCCGTTTTCATAGGGCGTGATGTCCTGCGTGGTCAGCGGCAGCGTCAACGGCAATTCGCCGCTGACCCAGCCCATGACGTCCAGCATGATTTCGGGGATGCGCAGCAGATAGCCCTGGCGCGCGACCGGCGTCAGCGCCACGCCGCGCTGGTTGACCAGGCGGTTGCCGCGCGTGGTGTCGACGGACAGGATCGCGTCCATGCGCGGGTCGACTTCATGCGACATCATCTCGCGCATGGGGAATGGCGAACGCATCATCGGCACCGGATGGTGCGGCCGCGTGCCGGCGCGCGGGCAGATGTGGGTGCGGATGCGCACCGTGCCCGGCATGACATCGCCCTGGCGGGCCATGGCCATCAGCTTGAATGCCGCGGCGATGGCGACCACCGCGCCGTCGCTGTCGGACACCAGGCCAGTGACCGCGGGGCGCGCGCCGATGCCCCCCAGGCGGCCGACGATGCCGAGTTGCGGCGCGGTTTCATCAAGCCCGGGAATCACGATGGAGAGGAATTCGGTGGCGGCGCCGTCGCGTTCCAACCGGGTCACTTCGACTTCGCAGTTGCCGGCCGCGCGCAACTGCTCGGCCACGGCCTCGCCCGTGATGTGGGCGGAGGACAGCAGTTCGATGGTATCGATGACGTGCTTCATGCCGGGATCTCCACGGGGCCCGGACGGAACACGCGCGGCTCCTCGCTGCCGCGGAACAGCGGCGCGTCGTGCGCGCCGACCAGGTCGATCCGGTTGCCGCGCACGCGCAGCGCGGAGCCTTCCGGCAGGCCCAGCACGGGCATCCGCGGATTCAGCGTGCAGAATTCGGCCAGGCGCTGGGCGCGCGTTTCGCCGCGGTGTCCGGGCGGATGGGCGTTGGTGTAGTGCGGGTTGATCTGGAACGACAGCAGGCCCAGCGCGTCGAAGCCTTGCGGGTCGGTGATGGGCATGTCGTTGGTGGTGCAGATGCTGGGGCAGCTCAGGTTGGAGCCGGCGCTCCAGCCCAGGTAGGCCGCGCCCTCGCGCACGCGGCGCGCCACGACCTCGAGCAGGCCCAGGCGGCGCAGCTGGCCCAGCAGGTTGAACGTATTGCCGCCGCCCACGATGATGATGGCGGCGTCTTCCAGCGCGGCCGCGGGATCCTCGGCGCGGTGCAATCCCTGGATGTCCAGGCGGGTATCGGCCAGCGCCGACGCCACCAGCGCGGTGTAGTCGTCCCAATCGCGCGTGACGCCTGCATAGGGCACGAAAACGGCCGGCGCGCCTTGCGGCAGCGACGCGATCAGTTCGCGGATGTCGGGCAGCGCGTGGACCAGATAGCCGGCGTCGCTGCTGGAGTTGCTGAGTAGCAGTAGGTTCATGGAGAGGATTTCCGTAAGGGGATTTTCTGGATGTCCGGCGACGCGGACGCATCTGTGGGCCTGAAAGCGTTCAGGCCAGCCAATAGGGATCGTTCAGTTCGCGGCCCAGCGCGCCGACCTGCTGCAACACCGACTCGCGCAAGCGCGCGACGCGGTCGGCATCGGCCTGGAAGGCAACGAAGGACAGGCACAGGCCGCGCAGTTCGCCAGTGGCGGGATCGCGCACGGCGGCGGCCACCGCGCCTATGCCTGGCATGGCCTGGTCGATGGCCACGCCGCAATGGTCGGCGCGGGTCTGCGCCACCAGGCGGGCCAGTTCGCCGACCGTGGCGGGACAGTCCCGGCCTTCGCGGGGCAGCGGCTGATCGGGGTCGGCGCCGTAGAGCGCCTGGAATTCGGTTTCGCCCAGGCGCGACAGCAGCGCCCGGCCCATGGCCGTGCCCGAGGCGGCGCGGCGCGAGCCGGGCGGCGACAGCACCTGCACCGGGTGCGAGCCGTTCAGGCGTTGCAGCACCACGGTTTCGCGCTGGTTAAGGGTGGAGAGATAGGCGGTCAGGCCGCTGTCGTCGGACAGCCGGACCAGCACGGCGCGGCAGGCGTCGTCCAGCGGCGTGGCGGCCATGCCGGCGCGCACCGCGTGGGCCAGCATGGTCCCAGCGCGATAGCGCCGCGTCACGATGTCCTGGTCGAGCAAGCCGTAATGCTGCATCTGGTTGAGCAGGCGCGACGCGCTGCTCTTGGGCATGGACAGGCGCGCCGCCACTTCCGTGAAGCTCAGCTCCGACGCGCCTTCCGCATATAGCCCCAGCACACGCTGGACACCATCGAGAATACTCATGCTTGTTCCATAAAACAGAACTCATGTTCCTTTAAGTTGAACAAGAATAATGCAGAGGTTCAACGGCGGTCAATATGGAAACCCCATGAAAAAGCCCCCGGGAGCGCCGGGGGCCAGAGTCACGGGCTGGGCGCCCCTGCACCGCGCGGCGGCGTCCTCAGCCTGGCGGCGCTTCGCAGAACTGCAGGAATTGACGCAGCGGCGGCTGCCGTTCGGTGGCGCGCTGCCACGCGACGATGGTGGGCGGATTGTGTTCGTGCAGCTCGACCGGCAGGATGACCGCCTCGGCCGCGACGGTCAGCCGTTGCGCCGCCGCCAGCGGCAGCATGACCAGGTAATCCGTGGTGCGGACGAATTCATCGGTCAGCAGCAGATCGCTGACCTGGATGCCGCGCGGCGGCAGGCCCAGATCGCAACCCAGGAACAGCGCGGTCAGCTTGTCATGCATCATCGTGCCCGGGCGCGGCTTGCACCAGGGCTGCCCGTGCAGCTCCTGCAGCGTGAGACGGCGGCGGGCCGCCAGCGGCGACAGCCTGGCGTTGGCGACGACCACCAGCGGTTGCGGTGGCGCCAGCCGCAAGCGCCCCAAGCCGGGCGCAATCAGCCCGGGCGCGTCATAGCACACCAGCGCATCCAGTCTGTCGTCCAGCAGTTGGTCCGCCATGGCGCGGTATCCGCCGGCCTGCACGTCGAGTGCGACCCCCGGCTGCGCCTGGTTGAAGGCATGGATCAGGGGCGCAAGCGTCAGCTTGCCCATGTCGGTCGCCACGCCGATACGCAGTTCGCCCAGGCGGCCGCTGCGCACATCGGTGACGGCCTGGGCCAGTCCGCGTGACTGCGCCACCACGGCTTCCATCAGGGGCAGGATCTGGCGGCCCATCTCCGTCGGACGCTTGGCATTGCCGATGCGCTCGAACAGCTTGAAACCCAGCTGCGCTTCCAGCTCGGCCAAGGTCTTGGAGACCGCGGACTCGCTCACGTTCGCGGCGGCGGCCACCTCCTTGGCCGAAGGCGCGTCGCGCAGCGCGAGCGCAATCTGCATATGCCGCAGCTTCAGGCGCGAAGCCAGCGATTCGATGGGCTGCGACTTAACCATTTTCTCAACCCCATAGGCGAATAATTCACTATACGGTAAACCCAAGCGGAACGATGATACCGGCATAACGCGTGGCCATGAGCCGATCCGCGGACGTCAAGCCCGCAGGAGCCAATACAGCGCACACAGGAGACCGCCTTGCCAAACCGCAGCCGACTTATCGCCTTCATCCTTGCCGCCGCGACCGCGGCGTGCCTGCCACCCAGCACAATGGCCCAGGAAGCGGGCGGCGGCGACAAGCTCGTGCGCCTGGTGGTCGGCTACGCGGCGGGCGGGGCCGCCGACGCCGTGGCCCGCGCCTATGCCGAACAGCTGCAGGCAGCGGGCTACGCCAATGTCATCGTCGAAAACCGCCCCGGCGCGTCGGGCCGCCTGGGATTCGACGCGGTCAAACGCGCCAAGCCGGACGGGCTCACGTTGTACCTGGGCTCGTCGCCGATGTTCGTGATCTTTCCGCTGACCTACAAGAAGCTGGGATACGACCCGGACCATGACTTGCGCCCGGTCGCCCTGGTGGCGGACGTGCCCACCGGCGCCGTCACGGGCGCCGCCCAGCCCTACGGCAACATGGCCGAATACGTGCAATGGGCCAAACAGGCGCGCGCCAAGGCGACCCTGGGCCTGGCGACGCAAGGCAGCCCCGGCCAACTGGGCACGATAGAAATGGGCGGCCAGAACGGCCTGGAGGTCGTGCCCGTGCTCTACCGCGGCGCGGCGCCGATGCTGGTGGACGTGGCGGGCGGCGAGGTGTCGATGGGCTGGGACGCGGTCGCCAGCATGCTGCCCCTGTACAACGCCGGCAAGGTGAAATTCCTGGGCGTGGCCGGCAGCCGCCGCCTGCCCACCCTGCCCGATGTGCCGACGCTGCTGGAACAGGGCTACCCGCAGTACCAGCATGCCGCCAGCTGGTACGGCGTGTACGCGCCCGCGGCCACGCCGGACGCTACCGTCGCCCAGCTGGAACGGGCTTTCGTCGCGGCCGGCAAGCGGCCGGCGCTGGTGGAAAAACTGCAAACCGCGGGCTTCCTGGTCGAACCCCAGGACGCGCAGGCCGCCAAGCGCCGCATCGGCGTGGAGCGCGCGCACTGGGCCCCCATCGTCAAAGCCGCCGGCATTTCCTTCGACGAATAGGCGGAACGTACACGCGATGCGCGATTCCCTATGTGAGTTGAGCGCGGTCGAGGCCGCGCGCCTGGTCCGAACCAAGGCGGTGTCCCCGGTCGAACTGGTGCGCGCCTCGCTGGACCGGGCCGAGCGGCTGCAGCCCGTCCTGAACTGTTTCATCACGCTGTGCGCGGACGAGGCCATGGCCGAGGCCCGGCTCGCCGAGGCCGCGCTGATGCGCGGCGATGCGCCGGGCCTCTTGCACGGCCTGCCCTACACAGTGAAGGACCTGGTCAATACCGCTGGCGTGCGGACCACCTTCGGCGCCGTGCCGTTCAGTGCGAACGTACCAACCGAAGACGCCGTGGCCGTGGCGCGGCTGCGCCAGCAAGGCGCCATCCTGATCGGCAAGACCACCACGCCGGAGTTCGGCTCCAAGTCCATGACCGATTCCCCGCTGTTCGGCCACACCCGCAACGCCTGGAACCTGGACCGCACCTGCGGCGGTTCGAGCGGCGGCGCCGCGGCGGCAACGGCTGCCGGCATCACGGCGCTGGCGGTGGCCACCGATGGCGGCGGCTCCACCCGCATTCCCGCGGCGTGCAACGGCGTGGTGGGATTCAAGCAAAGCCTGGGCGCGATACCGCACAGCCAGGCGCAGGACGCCATCGGCAACCAGACCTATGTCACGCCGACCACGCGCACCGTGGCCGATACCCGCTTGATGATGGCGGCCATGGCCGGCCCGCATGACTGCGATCCGTGGTCCCTGGGCGTGCCCAGGGCCGACTACGCCGGCGCGGCCGCCGCCCCCGAGACGCTGCGCGGCAAACGCATACGCTATTGCGCCGCCCCGCCCGGCCGCCCCGTGGCTGCCGACGTGCGCCGCGCCTTCGAGGCGGCGCTGGCGCGCCTGGCCGATTTGGGTGCGGAAGTCGAACCCTTCGACGGCGCGGGCTTCGATGTCGAGCCGATCTGGCGCGTCATCAACCACACGGTCTGGCGCACCCGCTTCCTGCCCCTGATCGAGCGCGAACCCGACGCCTACAGCCCCACCTTCCGGCGGCAGATCGCCACGGCCGCGGCGTTCAGCGCCCAGCAATACCAGGAAGCCATGTTTGCCCGCACCGCCCTCTACCGCAAGGTGCAGGCGCTGTTCGGCCAGGCCGACCTGCTGGCCATGCCGACCATGTCGCGCACCGCCTTGCCGCTGGGTACGGACATATTCGACACCATGGACATCGACGGCCGCTCGTACGGCGACATCCGCGCCCATTGGTATCCATGGACCATGCTGTTCAACCTGACCGGCCACCCGGCCGTCAGCCTGCCTTGCGGCCTGGGCCAGGATGGCCTGCCGGTGGGTTTGCAGCTGGTTGCCCCTTGCCACGCCGACCTGCAGCTGCTGCAGGCGGCCGAAGCCTACGAGCAGGCCTGCTCGCCGCTGCCGCGGCCGCCGGCCGTGACGTAAATCACGTCCCTACCTGGTCGACAGCTCCGACCACTGTGCCAGCGGCAAGGGCGGCTGCGCATGCAGAATGCGGGCCAGCACCAGCTTCAGCTCAGCCCACCCGCCGCGCTCGGTGGGCCAGCTGGAAGGAGTCACCGCCTGCCAGCTGCCGTCCGCCGCGCGTTCGGCCATCTTGAAGCGGAAGGTGTAATGCCCTGCCATGCCCATGCGCAGGTCCGTGACCACCAGGGCGTTGCCGATGACGTCGTAGCGCAGCCAGTCGTCCGTGAACCAGCGCAGGCGCTGATGCAGCGGCACATCCGCCAACGTTTGCGCCACGTCCAGGTTGAGCGGCTGGCGCAGCCATTCCGGCGGCTCCCGGTCGAACAGGCTGCTGACCGACTCGTAATAGTGGCCGTCGGGCGTCTTGGCGATGACGCGCCACACCAGCGTATTGAAAGGCATGGGCACGGCGCGCAGTTCGCTGAGCGCGATGCCCTGCGCCTGCATCGCCTCGCGCACGCGGTCCTCGGCGACAATGCGCGCGGCCAGCCCGAATCCCAGGTAGGCGGTGCTGAACACCAGCGCCGCGGCCAGCAGCCGGCGCGCCGTCAGCGTCATGCCGAAGCCGATGGCGAACAGCACCGCCAGCAGCAAAGGCACGGTATAGACCGGATCGATGATGAACACGGCGGCCCAGCTTTCGGGTATGCGCGCCAGCGGCCAGAACAGCTGCGTGCCGTAGACCGTGAAGGCGTCCAGCACCGGATGGGTCACCAGCACCAGCCATAAGGTCAGGAACAGCCGGCGCCCGCTGTATGGCGCCTGCGGCCAGTACTTGCGGATCAGCCAGGCCAGGAAAACCGCCAGGCCGGTCAGCACGAAGACCGAGTGCGAGAAGCCGCGGTGGTAGGTCATGAGCGACACCGGGTCCGGATAGCGCATCAGGACGTCCAGATCCGGCACCGTGGCCAGCGCCGCGCCGTAGATCAACGCCCGGCGCCCCTGCACCCGCCCCAGCAGGGCGCCCTGTATGCCCGCGCCCAGCACCGCCTGCGTAACCGAATCCATAACTCTCCAACAATTAGCTTCATCCAGACGGACTATACGGCGCACGGCCGTTTCCGCAGGCGTTAACATACCTGATTGCGTTCAGCTAATTTTCAACTTCATATATATGGACCAATACATCGACCAGATCGGGTTGTTCATCGAGGCCAACCAGGCTTGGGCGGGGCCGATCACTTTCCTGCTCACCCTGGGCGAATCGATGGTGTTGCTGGGCCTGTTCATCCCGGCCACGGCCCTGATGCTGCTGACCGGCGGCCTGATCGGCGCGGGCACCCTGAACCCCTGGGGCATCATCGCCTGGGGCATTGCCGGCGCCATCGTGGGCGATGCCCTGTCCTACTGGCTGGGCCGCTGGGCCGGCCCCGGCATCCTGCGCCGCTGGCCGCTGAAGCAACAGCGCAGCGGCGTGGCGCGCGCCCGCCTGTTCTTCTACCGCTACGGCTTCGCCTCGGTGCTGATCGGCCGCTTCCTGGGACCCATCCGCTCCACCATCCCCACCGTCGCCGGGGTGATGGGCATGGGGCACAGCCGCTTCCAGATGGCCAACGTCGCCTCCGCCATTCTGTGGATGCCGCTGATGCTGGCGCCGGGCTACATCACGGCGCGCAGCCTGGGCACGGCCGACAATGCCCAACAGATTGCCATGATGGTCGGCGCGGGACTCTCGGTGCTGCTAGGATGCGGGCTGTTGATAGCCATGCTGCGCAAGCGCCGGGTCCCGGCGCGCCAACGCCGCGGCAACTGAACCGGAGAGAGGGGCAATGGCCATAGACGGGGAACCCAGGAATGGCGATTTCGCGCGCTACATCGAGAATCTGACGCGCGCAGGCGGCACGACGCCCGGCCAGGTTCCGAACAAGCGCGCCGGATCCCGGCAGTCGGCCACCCCCGTTCCTCCGCCGCCGCCCGCGCCTGCCCCCCGATCCGATACGCTATCCAGCGCTCCTTGGGGCAATCCTGCCCCGCCTCCGCTGCAATCCCGGCAGGCCCCCACGGCTCCTGGCCAGGAGGACGCCGCCACGGTATCCATGGCCCGCCACGCCACCCAGCGCAAGATCGGCGTCATCCTGACCGTGGGCGGCGTCCTGGCGGGCTGGGCCGCGGCGCGCATCATCTTCGAAGCCCTGCGCGGCCCCGGCTTCGACCTGGACGAGGCCATGCCGGCCGTCTTCCTGGCCTTCTTCGCCATCATGCTGTTCAAGGCGGCCCGCAACGCGCGCAACCCGCGCAACAAGACGCCGCTGCCTCCGCTCAAGCGCTCCTCGTACCGCAAGGATGGCGAGGCCTGATTGCGGCAACGGGCGGCGCGGCGCCCACGGGCAATGGTGCTAACATTTCCGCCGCTGTCGAAAGACCCATGAACCCCGGAGTGAAAGTGAATAACGTAGTCGGATTGAACCAGGCCCAGGCGGCCACGATGCTGAAGCTGCAGGGCCACTTGAACAGCATGATCAATCCGGATTGGGTCAACGGCGGAGCCCGCTTCCTGCGCGCCGCCTTCGTCGAATCCGCCGAAGCGCTGGAACACTACGGCTGGAAGTGGTGGAAGAAGCAGACCATCGACCTGCCGCAAGTGCAGATGGAGCTGGTGGACATCCTGCACTTCTATCTGTCGCACACCATCGTCCAGTCCCGCGGCGACATCGGCGCCGCGGCCGGCGCGCTGGTCGCCGACCTGTCCGGCCCGGCCTCGGTCGCGCTGGACGGCAAGACCCATGCGCTGGATCAGTTGAACGTGCCCGAGCTGCTGGAACTGATCGGCGGCCTGGCCGTGTGCGGACGCGCCAGCTTCAAGGTGCTGGAACAGACCATGACGTCCTGCGAGATGAGCTGGAACGACGCCTACACCCAATACGTGTCCAAGAACGTGCTGAACATCTTCCGCCAGCAGCATGGCTACAAGGAAGGCACCTACATCAAGATCTGGAACGGCGAGGAAGACAATGTCGTGTTGGCCCGCCTGCTGTCGCAGCTGGATCCCGCGCGCGAGGATTTCGCCGACCAGCTGCATCGCGAGCTGGAGCAGGCCTATTCGCGCCTCTGAGCCGCGACGGTTCCTGCCCGCCTGAAAACGCCGCTTCCGCGGCGTTTTTTGTTTTGGGGAATGCAAGCGCAACAAACGGAGTTTCAAAAAGGCGGTGGATTTCTACACTGGCCACGCCTGTAATCACAGGGAGGGCCGGGTATGCGCGCCGCGGCAAGCGGGGGACTAGGACATGAAGGAAGCTGCCGACTATGACTGGGAAAACGTGGAGCATGCGCTCGATACCCGCGGCAACGCCGTTTTGCCCGGCATGTTGACGCCCGCGCAATGCCGCGCGCTCGCCGCCTTGTACCCGGATGACGCGCGCTTTCGCTCGCGCATCGTCATGGCGCGCCATGGCTTTGGACGCGGCGAGTACAAGTACTTCGCCTACCCCTTGCCGCCGCTGCTCGATCAGCTGCGCCACGCGCTCTATGCGCGGCTGGCGCCGATCGCCAACCGCTGGAACCAGCGGCTGCGCACGGCCGCGCATTACCCGGCCGGGCTGGACGACTACCTGCAACGCTGCCACCAGGCGGGCCAGACCCGCCCCACGCCGCTGATGCTGCAGTACGGCGAGGACGATTACAACTGCCTGCACCAGGATCTCTATGGCGAGCTTGTGTTTCCGCTGCAGGTCGCCATTCTGCTGTCCGAGCCGGCCAAGGATTTCACCGGCGGCGAGTTCGTCATGACCGAGCTTGCAGCCAAAAGCCAGCGCGCCGAGGTCGTGCCCCTGCGCCAGGGCGACGCGCTGGTGTTCACCGTCAATCAACGGCCCGCGGCGGGCGCGCGCGGGCCGCGCAAGGTCGCCATGCGGCACGGCGTGAGCCGCGTGCGCAGCGGGCGGCGCCACACCGTGGGCCTCATTTTCCATGACGCGGCATGATGCCGCGCCCGCATCCGAACATCGATGAGGACCCCATGCATGACAGCGGCATGACCGCCCTCGAAACCAGCCTGGACCGCCTGGACTGGACGGACATCGGATCGCAGCTCGATGCCGAAGGCTACGCCGTGCTGCCCGGACTGCTGGACGCGGAGCTGGCGCGCAGTCTGGCGCGGCAGGCCGACGCGCCACATGCCCGGCGGGTGAGCCTGGCATCCGGCGGCCTGGGACGCGGCGACCTGTATTACTTCGACGCCGGATTGCCCCCGCTGCTGGAGCAATGGCGCACGGCGCTGTACCGTCGACTGGCCGTCCACGCCAATCGCTGGAACGAGCGTCTGGAAGTTCGCGCGCGCTATCCCGACGAGCTGGAAGATTTTCTTCAGCGCAACCGTGACGCCGGCCAGACCCGGGCGCAATCGCACCTGAGCCGGCTCGGCGTCGAAGACTACGTGGCGCTGCACCAGCGCAATGAAGGCTTGCTGGTCTTCCCCATGCAGGTGGTCGCGCTCCTGTCCGAACCGGGAGACGGCTTCCAAGGCGGCGAGTTCGTGATGACGGAGCAGCGCCCGCGCATGCAGTCGCGTCCGCTGGTGGCGCCGCTCGGTTTCGGCGACGTCGCCATCATCGCCACGGCCGAACGCCCCTTCCACGGTTCCAAGGGCTATTACCGCGTCAACCTCAAGCATGCCGTCAGCCGGGTGCGCAACGGTGTACGCGTCGGCCTGGAACTGTTCTTTCACAATGCCCCGTAATGCCAACCGCCGCCATGCCTACATCGACCATGCTGCACGACCTGCCTGAAACCCGGATCGCGGCGGCGGACTGGCAGGCCGTCGAAGACGATCTCGGCCGCGACGGCCATGCCCTGCTGCCTGCCCTGCTGACACAGGCCCAGTGCGAGGAACTTGCGGGCGGCTATGGCGAAGAAGCGCGCTTTCGCAGCCGCATCGTGATGGAACGCTACGCGTTCGGCCGGGGCGAGTACAAGTACTTCAGCTATCCGCTGCCCGGCATCGTCGAAGGCTTGCGGCAATCGCTCTACCCGCGCCTGGCGCCCATCGCCAACCGCTGGCATGCCGCCATGCGCATCGAAGCGCGCTTTCCCGCAACGCATGACGAATTCCGGGAGATCTGCCACGCCGCCGGACAGCGCCGGCCCACGCCGCTGCTGCTGCGCTACCAGGCCGACGACTATTGCTGCCTGCACCAGGACCTGTACGGCGACCATGTCTTTCCGTTCCAGGCCATCGTCCTGCTCGATCAGCCGGGACGCGATTTCGAGGGCGGCGAGCTGCTGCTGGCCGAGAGCAATCCCAAACAGCCCGGGCGGGCCGACGTGGTGCCCTTGCGGCAAGGCGATGCCGTGGTGCTTGCCGTCAACCACAGGCCAGTGCGGTCGGCGCGCGGCTACTACCGCGCCAATCTGCGGCACGGGGTCAGCCGGCTGCGCAAGGGAGAGCGGCACACGCTGGGCATCATCTTCCACGACGCCAGGTGAGATGCCCCGCCCTCGGGACCGGACCGCGGCCACGCGGCCCGGCGGCCGGCAGCGTCAGGCCGCGCGCGCAGCCTCGATGGCCGCGTCCCACACGGAAGGCGAGCCGATCTGCCGCCGCAGTTGCTCGGTGAAGGCGCGGATGCGCGCGTTGGCGCGCGGCATGGCGCGCAGCAGGTAGATGCCGCTTTCCGGCGGCGGGCTGGCGTCCTGCAAGGTCAGCTGTACCAACCGGCCTGCGCCCAGGTCCGCGCCCGCGGACCAGTTGGGCATGAGCGCGATGCCCAGCCCTTCCAGCGCCGCGAACCGCCGCGCGTCGCAGTCGTCGCATTCCAGAACGAATCGGGCGTCCTGCGCCCACTGGCCATCGCCCAGCTCGCGCCAGCCACGCACGCTGGTGCTGTGGCGCCGGTCGATGAGGCGATGGCGCGACAGGTCCGCCAGCGTACGCGGCACGCCGTGGCGCTCCAGGTATGAGGGCGCGGCGCAGATCAGGTAGCGGTGGCTGCCGATGCGCTGCCCGATCAGGCTGCTGTCGGGCTGCTGCCCCACCCGCACCACCACGTCCATGCGTTCAACCACCGGATCCACCACGCGCTCGGTCAGTTCCAGCTCCACCTGCAATTGCGGATGGCGTTCGCCCAGCTGCTGCAGCATGGGCACCACGTAGCGCCGCGCGAACGCGGGCAGGCAGCTGACCCGCAGCAAGCCTTGCACGGTCTGCTCCAGCGAAATGACTTCGGAACGCGCCTCGGTCATGTCGTGCAGGATCTTGACGGCGCGCTCGTAGAGCACCTCGCCGGCCTCGGTGGGCATCAGGGCGCGGGTGGAACGCACGAACAGCGGCACCTTGAGCTCGGACTCCAGCGCGCCGATCTGCCGCGCCACGGACGACGCCACCATGCCGCGGCGGCGGGCTACTTCGGAAAAGCTCTGCGCGCGGGCGACGTCCACGAAGATCGACAGGCTCTCGGCGAATTTGACGGTTTTCATTTGTGCGTATGGCGCAAAAGGCTTTGGCGCGCGGCGCCTGCTTTCCTGGGAGGTTTGGCATTTACGATACCGTGTATGGCCGCATTTTGGCAATTTCGACAAAGATCGACGGCCAACTACAACGATTACAAGCCCAGGAGACCCGCATGCCCCCGATCACCGCATTCCGCCGTTCGCCCCGCGCCCTGCTGGCCAGTGCCGTCTTGGCCGCCAGCGCCTGGGCCACCGCCCTGCCCGCCGCAGCCGAGTCCTACCCCAGCAAGCCGGTGACGGTAGTGGTGCCCTTTGCCGCGGGCGGCACCGTGGACCGGGTCGCGCGCCAGGTGCAACAGGCGTTGCAGGACAAGCTGGGCCAGACCGTGGTCATCGACAACCGCGGCGGCGCCGGCGGCACCATAGGCACCGCGCTGGTGGCCAAGTCAGCCCCCGACGGCTACACCGTGGCAATGGTGTTCGATTCGTACGCCACCGAACAACACATCTACCCCAAGCTGCCCTATGACACGACCCGCGACCTGACCGGCGTGTCGTACATGGTGCGTTCGCCCATGGTGCTGGCGGTCACGGCCAGCGGCCCCTACCAGACACTGGCGGACTACATCGCGGCCGGCAAGAAGGGCGGCGTGTCCTACGCCTCGGTCGGCGCGGGCAGCTCCAACCATCTGGCAGCCGAAATGTTCCACCAGGCCGCGGGCACCAGCGGCATCCATACACCCTACCGCGGCGGCGGCCCGGCCGTGTCGGACCTGATGGGCGGACACGTCGAATCCATCATCGCCAGCCTGCCGCTGGTGCTGCCCCACATCCAGAGCGGCAAACTGCGCGCGCTGGCGGTGACCGCGCCCAAGCGCGTCGCCGCCCTGCCGGACGTGCCCGCCATCGCCGAGAGCTATCCGGGCTTCGAGATCTATTCCTGGGTGGGCATGGTGGCGCCGGCGCAAACGCCGGCGGCAACGCTGGACAAGCTGGCCGAGGCCACCATCGCGGCGCTGCGCGATCCGGCCGTGGCCGGACGCATCACCGAATCCGGCTTTGAAGTGGTGGCCGGCGGCCGCGACGACATGAACCGGCTGGTGCAGGCCGAATCCCAGCGCTGGGGCCAGCTCATCAAGAGCCGCGGAATCGTTGCACAATGACCGACATGCAGACGGGGAACGCCATGCACTCCTTCATCTATGCCAGCCGCGCCCAACGCGTGGTCTTCGGGCCGGGCAGCCTGGGCGGCCTGGCGGCCGAACTCGATGCGCTGGGGCTGCGGCGCGCGCTGGTGCTCTGCACGCCGCCGCAGCGCGCGCAGGCCGAGCGGGTAGCGGCCCTGCTGGGCGCGCCGCGGGTGGCCGGAATCTTCGATCAGGCCGTGATGCACGTGCCCATCGAAATCGCGCGCCAGGCGCGCGAGGCGGCGCGCGAGCTGGGCGCCGATTGCGCGGTAGCCGTGGGCGGCGGCTCCACCATCGGCCTGGGCAAGGCGATCGCCCTGGACTCCGGGCTGCCGGTCATCGCCGTGCCCACCACGTATGCGGGCTCGGAGATGACGCCGATCTACGGTCTCACCGAGGCCGGCCTGAAAAAGACCGGCAAGGACGACCGGGTGCTGCCGCGCAGCGTGGTGTACGACCCCGAGCTCAGCCTGTCGCTGCCGGTATCGATGAGCGTGACCAGCGGCATCAACGCCATTGCCCATGCGGCCGAAGGCCTCTATTCGCCGGACGGCAATCCGATCATGGACCTGATGGCGCAGGAAGGCATACGCGCGCTGGCACAGGCGCTGCCCGCCATCCACGCCGGCGCCAACGGCGCGGACCTGTTGCAGGCGCGCGGCGACGCGCTCTACGGCGCCTGGCTGTGCGGCACGGTGCTGGGCAGCGTGGGCATGGCGCTGCATCACAAGCTCTGCCATACGCTGGGCGGCAGCTTCAACCTGCCGCACGCCGAAGTCCACACCGTGGTGCTGCCGCAAGCCCTGGCCTACAACGCCGCGGCCGCGCCGCAGGCCATGGCGCGCATCGCGGCGGCGCTGGGCGCGCCGGCTGCCGCGACGGGCGTGTTCGACCTGGCCAGTTCGCTGGGCGCGCCCACCGCCTTGCGCGACATCGGCATGCGGCAGGAAGACCTGGACCGCGCCTGCGACATCGCCTTGCAGACGCCCTACCCCAATCCGCGCCCGCTGGAACGCGAGGCCTTGCGGGCGCTGCTGCAGAACGCCTACGACGGCAGGCGGCCGCAATAAACGGGGTCCGGCAGGCCGCCGGCCTGCCGGTTGCGCCTAGCGCTGGCCGAAGCGCGTCTCGCCAAACAACGCCTTCTGGTCCCGCGGCTGCGAGCGCCAGTACTGGCGCGGCGCGCTGACCTGGCCGCCCAGTTGCGCCGCGGCGTGCCACGGCCAGCGCGGGTCGTACAGCATGCCGCGCGCCAGCGCGACCATGTCGGCCTGGCCATTCTGGAGGATGTCTTCCGCCTGCTGCGCCTCGGTGATCAGGCCCACCGTGATGGTGGGCATGCCCACCTTGCGCTTGATCTCCTCGGCGAACGGCACCTGGTAGTTCGGGCCCACGGGAATCTTCTGCTGGGACGAGACGCCGCCGCTGGAGACGTCGATGAATTCACAGCCCCGTTCCTTCAAGGCTTGCGCCAGGACCAGCGTCTGTTGCAGATCCCAGCCGCCTTCGACCCAGTCGGTGGCCGACACGCGCACACCCAGCGTCACCGACGGCGGAACAGCCTCGCGCAGCGCCTGGAAGACTTCGAGCGGAAAGCGCATGCGGTTCTCGAGCGAACCGCCGTAGGCATCGTCGCGCCGGTTGGACAGCGGCGACAGGAACTGATGCAGCAGATAGCCGTGCGCGGCGTGCAGCTCGATCGCGTCGAAGCCCAGCCGCAGGGCGCGCTTGGCGCTGGCCACGAAGGCGTCGCGCACACGCGCCAGGCCCGCCGCGTCCAGCGCGTGGGGCGGCGGTTCGGACGCGTTGTGCGGCACGGCCGAAGGCGCCCAGCCTTGCCAGCCGCCAGCCTCGGACGGCACCAGCTGGCCGCCGTTCCAGGGCGCTTCGCTGGAAGCCTTGCGGCCCGCATGGCCTAGCTGTATGCCCAGTTTGATGGGCGCATAGCGGCGGATGGCGGCCACGACGCGGCCGATGGCCGCCTCGGTTTCGTCGGACCACAGGCCCAGGTCTCCCGGGGTGATGCGGCCGTCGGGCTCCACGGCGGTGGCTTCCACGAACAGCAGCGCGGCGCCGGATAAGGCCAGGTGCCCCAGATGGATCATGTGCCAGTCGGTCGCCAGGCCATTTTCAGCCGAATACTCGCACATGGGCGCGATGACGATGCGGTTGGCCAGCTCCAGCTGGCCAATGGACGTGGGACTGAAAAGCAGCGACATGCGGTAGCCTCCGGGGCGTTGGATGCGACAGCATAGCGCCCCGCCCCGGCTGGCGGCCTGAATACCGCAGCCCCGGGCGGGGTCAAACCGCGTCCGCAGGCGATGCGCTACTGCCCTTCGATCACCGAGTCCAGGAACTGGCGCGTACGCGCCTCTTTCGGCTGGCTGAACAGCACCGACGATTCGGCGTCCTCGACGATATTGCCTTCGTCGAAGAACAGGGTCCGGTCCGAGCTGCGTTCAGCGAACTTCATCTGGTGGGTCACGATGATCATCGTCATGCTGCGCCGGGCCGACAGGTCGCGCAGGATCTGCAGGATGCCTCCGACCAGCTCCGGATCCAGCGCCGAAGTCACCTCGTCGAACAACATGATGTGGGGGCACATGGCCAGCGCCCGCGCGATGCCCACGCGCTGCTTCTGTCCGCCCGACAACTGCGCCGGATAGACATCCAGCTTGTCGCCCAGGCCGACCATTTCCAGGTACTCCACGGCGTGTTCGCGGGCCTGGGCGCGGGGCATGCCCCGCACATGCAGCGGCGCCTCCATGGCGTTGCCCAGCGCGGTCATGTGCGGGAACAGGTTGAAGTGCTGGAACACCATGCCGATCTTGCCGCGGACCTTGCGCAGGTGCTCGGAGTTGGGGCCGGCCGGCCGGCCCTGCGCATCGGCCCACATGGGCACGCCGTCGATTTCGATGTCGCCGCTGGTGGGCGGGTCCAGCGTCATCAGCACGCGCAGCAGGGTCGACTTGCCTGAACCCGAGGGGCCGATCACGGCCACGGTCTGGCCCGACGGTATCTCCAGGTTGATGCCGCGCAGCACCTCCAGTTCGCCGTACTGCTTGCGCAGGTTCTTGATGCTCACGCTGGCGCTCATCGCTTTCCTCCATATCGTTGCAGGCGGGCCTCCAGCCCGCGCACGCCCCAGGCCGCCACCAGGCTCAGCGCCAGGAACAGCAGGCCCACCAGGGTCAGGGGCTCGGTGTAGCGGAACGTCGCCGAGCCGATGATCTTGCTCTGCTGCAGCAGTTCCACCACGGTGATCGCCGACAGGAGCGGGGTGTCCTTGAACATGGCCACCAGGTAATTGCCCAGCGCCGGCACCACCGGCGGGATCGCCTGCGGCAGCACCACGCCCACCGCCGTGCGCCAGCGCGACATGTTCAGCGCGGTGGCGGCCTCCCATTGGCCGCGCGGCACCGCTTCGATGCCGGCGCGGTAGACCTCGGCGCAATAGGTCGCGTAATGCAGGCCCAGCGCGGTAATGCCGGTGGCCAGCGGCGACAGGCGCACGCCCGTCAGCGGCAGCACATAGAACAGGAAGTACATCTGCACCAGCAAGGGCGTGCTGCGCACGAACTCGATCACGCAGGCCGTGGGCAGCGACACGATGCGCAAGCGCGAACGCCGCAGCAAGGCCAGCGCCAGGCCCAGCGTGACGGCCACCAGCATGCCCAGCACCGTGGCCTGGATCGTGATGATCAGCGCGGAACCCAGGGTGGGCAGGATCTCCAGGGCGAAGGACCAGTCGAACACCGGCTTCATCGCAGGCGCACCTTGCGTTCCAGCAGGCGCACGCCGGCCGTGATCAGCAGAGCCACGGCGAAGTACATCAGCAGCATCAGGGTGAAGATCTCGGTGGTGCGCAGGGTCTCGCTGCGCAGCAGCTGGCCGCGGAAGGTCAGGTCGGTGATGGTGACGAGGGACACCAGCGCGGTGTTCTTCAACAGCTCGATCAGCAGGTTGCCGGCCGGCGGCAGCATGGCCGGCACGGCTTGCGGCACCACGATGCGGCGCATGATCTGGCCGCGCGTCAGGTTCAGCGCGATGCCGGCTTCGCGCTGGCCCGGCGGCACCGCGCGGATCGCGCCGCGCACCACTTCCGCGCCGTAGGCCCCGGCATTCAGCGCCAGCACCACGATGCCCACCAGCATGGCCGGCAGTTGCACGCCGAACAGCGGCAGCACGAAGTAGAACCAGAAGAGCTGCACCAGGGCCGAGGTGCCGCGGAATACTTCGACGTAGACCGCCGAGATCCAGCGCAGCGGGCGCAAAGACGACAGGCGCCCGATGCCCGCGGCCAGCGCCAGCGGAACGGCCAGCACCACCGCGCCGGCCATGATCTCCAGGGTCACCGCCAACCCCTGCAAGAGCGGCGGCGCCAGTTCGGCGAAATGCTCGGATATCAACCGCATGCGCGCCCCCTTACTGGCCGGCGCACAGCTTGGCGGCCGTGACCCCCTTGGGCAGTTCCTGCGCGGTGAAGCCGAAAGGCGCCACGAGTTTCTGGTGCTCTTCCGTGCCGATGAACTTGGCCAGTTCGGCGTTGAAGGCATCGGCAAAGGCCTTGTCGTCGCTGCGGAAGGCGTAGGCGCCGTAGCCGCGCACGTCCTTGCCGTCGATGACGGGGTCCTTGAACGGATCGGCTTTCTCCAGGCCGCTGGCGGCGCTGGTCTTGCCCATCAGGTCGTTGACCGTGAGCGCCGTGGCGGCGTAGGCGTCGGCGCGCCCTGCCTGCACGCCGGACAGCGCGCTGACCGCGTCCGGGAACACCACCACCTGGGCGGGCGGCACCTTGATCTTGGAGGCGTATTCCGCTTCGATCGCGCCCACCACCACGCCCAGTTTGGCGTCGGGATTCTTCACCACGTCTTCGTAGCTGTGCAGGTTCTTGGGATTGCCCTGCCTGACCAGGAAGGACTGGCCCACGCCATAAGTGGGGTCCGAGAACGCCACCTGCTGGCAGCGTTCGGGCGTGACGTACATGCCCGCCGCGATGATGTCGAAACGCTTGGCCTGCAGGCCCGGAATGAGGGAGCCGAACTCGGTCAGGACGCCCTCCACGTCGTTGATGCCCATGCGCTTGAGCACCACCCGGGCGATTTCCACGGATTCGCCCGTGACCTTGGACTCCTTGCTGTCCATGTAGGCGAACGGCGCTTCGTTGGCGTAGCCGATGCGTATCTTGCCGGCGGCCTTGGCGGCTTCCTGGGTGGACGCCGCGGCGGGCGCGCTCGCGGCCGGCGCAGCCTGGTCCGATCCCGAATCGGAACATGCGGCCAGCACCCCCAGGCTCAAGGCGGCCAGCATACGTCTGGATCGGATCAGGCTCATTGCAGTTTCTCCTGTATTTATTTCGAGGTATATGGATTCACTAAAAATAATACGCTATTAAATGATTTCTACACGAATGATATGCTCAAAAAAAAGCAGGCCGCAGCCTGCTTTTTGCTCCCTCGCCCTATGCATCGTCAGGACAAGTTACGAATGGCAGAGATATATGTCCCCACTTATTCCGCATAGGAAAAACGGCCGTTCCTGACGATGCCCATGACGCGCGCGCGCTCGTCGAAGCCCTGGTGGTTGTCCTTGGTGATGTTCAGAACGCCATTGGGCACGACCAGGTCGCGCGTGTTTTCCAACGCGTCGCGCAGGGCCGCGCGGAATTCCGGGGTGCCGGGTTTGGCGCCGGTTTTCAGCGCCCGCGCCACCGCCGAGTCCAGCAGCATCCAGGCTCCATAGGCGTCGCCCGCGAACTGGGTCAGCGTGTTGGCGCCGTAGCGCGCTTCGTACTTGTCGGCGAAGGCCAGCGCCACCTTCTTGACCGGGTTGTCGTCGGGCAGCTCGCGCGCCACCACGCCGGGGCCGGTGGGGAACAAGGTGCCTTCCACGTCCGCGCCGCCGACCTGCAGGAATTCCAGCGTGCCGATGCCGTGCGTCTGGTAGATGGCGCCGGTGTAACCGCGTTCCAGCAGCGTCTTCTGCGGCAGGGCTGAAGGCGTCCCAGCGCCGGCGATGAGCACGGCGTCCGGCTTGGCGGCGATGACCTTCAGCACCTGCCCGACCACCGAGGCGTCGGTGCGCTGGAAGCGTTCCTGCGCCACGATCTTCAGATCGGTCCCGGCAGCCGCCGTGAACTCCTTCCACCAGCTGTCGCCGTAGGAATCCGCGAAGCCGATGAAGGCCACGTTCTTCAGGCCCTTCTTCTTCATGTCCGCCACCAGGGCGGTGGCCATGAGTGAATCGTTCTGCGGCATCTTGAAGGCCCAGGCGCGCTTCGGATCCGACAGCGGCTCGACGATGACGCTGGAGGCGGCCAGCGCGATCATGGGCGTGCCGGTTTCGGCCAACACGTCCAGGCCGGCCAGCGCGGCGGCCGTGGTGTTGGGGCCGACGATGGCGTCGACCTTGTCTTCCGAGGTCAGCTTGCGCATATTCTTCACCGCGCGGCTGACGTCGGTGCCGTCGTCCAGCACCACGTAGCGCGCCGGCTCGCCGCCCAGCGTGGCCGGCCACAGGCGGATCGCGTTATTGGTCTGGATGCCGATGGCGGCGGCCGGACCGGTGGTGGACACATCCACGCCGATGACGATTTCAGCCTGGACGGACCAGGCGGGGACGGCCAGCGCGACGGCGCAGGCGTAGCGGACGAGTTTGAAAGACATGACAGCGGTTCTCGGCGAGATTTGAGCAGATACCGTATTTTGCCTGATGGGCGAGCGCGGCCTTACGACGCGCGTCAAGACAGCGGGCCTGCGGTTACATCGGCTTGCCGTTGCGCGCAGACGCTTTCCGCGCCTGGCGCATGCGCCGGCCGTATCATCGTCCATGCCATCTCAGGCAAAGCGCCCCGCCCCAGCCGGCGGCCCGCGCCCTCCCACACCGGCCGCGCGCGCGACGGGCGCGGCCCTTTTACAGGAGTCACGCATGAAGAAAACCGCAAGCGCCCACTGGTCGGGCGATCTGAAGACCGGCAAGGGCACGATCTCCACGCAGAGCGGCGCGCTCAAGGAACAGGCCTACGGCTTTAACACCCGTTTCGGCGATACCCCCGGCACCAATCCCGAGGAATTGCTGGGCGCGGCGCACGCCGGCTGCTTCACCATGGCCCTGTCCAACATCCTGGCCGAAGCGGGCATGGTCGCGCAAAGCCTGGACACCACGGCCGAGGTCACGCTGGACAAGGTGGATGACGGCTTTTCCATCACCGCCGTCCACCTGACCGTGGAAGCCGTGATCCCCGGCGCCAGCGTCCAGGCCTTCGAAGACGCCGCCCGCAAGGCGGAAAAGGGATGCCCGGTGTCCAAGGTGCTGAACGCCAAGATCTCCATGGACGCCAAGCTCAAGTCCTGATCCTCCCACGGCCCATGGCCCGTCCGCCCCAGGGCGGCGCCATTGGGCTTCATTGGGCGGCCCTATCCCCCGCTTGCCCAAAATCAATTTGACGATCCGGCCCCCCCAAGAGGATGATGAGAATCATTCTCAGGAGCGAGCATGGGCCAATTCATCTACGCGATATCCGGCGGCAGGACGGCGCTGGCGCAGGACGTCCAGGTATCGGCCGGCCTGCGCCGCATCGCCGGTCCCGGCATCCTGGTGGCCGTGGGCTACATCGATCCGGGCAACTGGGCCACCGACATCGCCGGCGGCAGCGGCTTCGGCTATGGGCTGCTGCTGGTCGTCTTCAGCTCGGCCCTGCTGGCGTTGGGCTTTCAGATCCTGGTGTCGCGCCTGGCGCTGGCCACCGGCCAGGACCTGGCCACGCTGACGGCCCGCCACCTGTCACCGCGCCTGGCCAAGACGGCCTGGCTGGCCGGCGAGGCGGCGATCCTGGCCACCGCCCTGGCCGAACTCATCGGCGGCGCAATCGCGCTGCGCCTGCTCTTCGGGCTGCCGCTGATCGCGGGCGTCGCGGTGACCGGCGTCGGCACCTTCGCCGTGCTGGCGCTCACGCGCGGCAACGCCGACAAGCACGAGCGCTTCATCGCCCTGCTGCTGTCGGTGGTCGCCATGTCCTTCGTGTTCCTGCTGTTCAAGTCCAATCCGGCGTGGACGGAAGTGGCGCACGGCGTCACCCAGACCGGGCGCGCGTTGCGCGACCCGCAGGGTTTCCTGATCGCGCTGGGAATACTCGGCGCCACCCTGATGCCGCACAACCTGTACCTGCATTCCGGCTCGCTGGCGCAGCGCGCGCAGCAATTGCCGCCGGCCGCCCGCGACCTGGCCATGCGCGTGGCGCGCAACGACACCATCGTGTCGCTGGGCCTGGCCATGCTGATCAACGCCGCCATCATGATCGTCGCCGCCGCTTCGCTGTCGGGCTCGGGCATCATCGTTTCCAGCCTGGACGACGCGCATGCCGTGATCGGCCAGACCCTGGGCGTCGGCGCGGCCATCGTGTTCGCGGTGGCGCTGTATGCCGCAGGGCAAAGCTCCACCATCACTGGCGTGCTGGCCGGACGCATCCTGTCCCATGGATTCCAGGTCGGCAGCGGCTGGTCCGACCGCCGCCGCGCGCTGGCGACGCGGCTGGTGGCGGGCGCGGCGGCCGCCGGCCTGCTGGCCTACACCGGCGGCCAGGATCCGGACGGACTGCTGGTGCTGAGCCAGGTCATCCTGAGCCTGGCCCTGCCCTTCGCGCTGGGACCGCTGGTGCTGCTGGCCTGCCGCAAGAGCTTGATGGGCAAGTACGTCCTGCGCGGCGCCTGGGCCTGGGCCGCGGTTGCGGCCACGGTCGGCATCCTGCTGCTGGACGGCTATCTGGTGGCGGACATGCTGGTCTGAGCCCGCGGCCGCGGCGCGGCGATCGGCAGGCATGAAAAAACGCCAGCGATGCTGGCGTTTTTCTCGTACCCGCTGTCGGGCTTAGTGGTAGGCGGAGACCACGGGGTGCTGGCGGCGGCCGGCGTCCATGTCGTGCAATACCTCGCCCACGGCGCCGCCGAAGGCGGCCAGGCGCACTTTCAGGCGCAGCCAGCGCGTGCCGGAAGTATGGCCGGACAGGCTTTCCGCGATGATCGCGTCATGGATCAGGGTACGTTCCAGCTCATCCGACATGCGGGCATTCTTCAGCGCGGTATCGCTCATGGTTCTCTCCTTGAGAAAGCGATGTGGAACAACACGAGTCCATCTTAGACCTGTGCTTGCTGCGTCGCAATAAATTTCTCAAGCATTTTTTTGTGCGTTGCGCAATGAGTACAAACACCAAAAATGGTGCACATGTGCACTGCTATCTGCACCTATCTTGTGCCGCCCGCTCCCCAGACCTGATGCAACGCGTCGTAGGGCGCCATGTCAGGACTGCGCGAGATGCGCCTGGATCAGCTTGTCGGCCATCTGCGCGACCCGGCCGGCGGGGCCGCCTGCGCCGAAAAGCTGGCTGGAGACGAAGGCGCCTTCGAACAGCAGCAACAGCCCGTCGCCCAGCGCCTCGGGGTCGGCCGCCCCCATTTCCGCGGCCATGGCGGCAAGACGCCGGCGCAGCTCCGCCTTGTGTTCCACCGCCACGGCGCGGGCGGGATGCCCGGCTTCGGGATACTCCACCGCCGCATTGGTCAGGCCGCAGCCCCGGTATCCGTTTTGCACCGCGCGTGCGCCCAGGCCGGACAGGTAGTCGAGGACTTGGGCGCGAGGGTCGCCGGGATGCGCCGCGCACGCGGCATCGAAACGCGCCCAGAATTCGGCGTCGTAGTCGCGCAGATAGGCCGCCGCCAGTTCGTCCTTGGACGAAAAGCTGCGGTACAGGCTGGGTTTGGTCACCCCCGCCCCGCTGACGATGGCGTCCACGCCCACCGCCCGGATGCCGTCCCGGTAGAACATTTCCCGCGCGGTCTTGCGGATGCGCTCGGCCGCCAGCGGCGGCTTGGATGCGGGCCGGTCGGCGCTAGAGGTCTTGCTGGCCATGGAGGGCTCCTTTCCGGATGACGGATCCGACTAAAAATCGCTTGACGATGTTACTGACCGGTACGTACTATTCGCAAACCTCAATACGTACCGGTCAGTAACATGAGTAT
>Ga0075032_1000220_pt1 | contig 40815 bp, 29 predicted proteins | sample SynthPrep_1_END__FD_71386 | JGI IMG/M metagenome (GOLD analysis project Ga0075032, IMG submission 71386) | Synthetic microbial communities from Ohio, USA - SynthPrep_1_END_DS7_MetaG | ecosystem: Engineered > Bioreactor > Aerobic > Activated sludge | place: USA: Ohio, Columbus | collected 2014-04-10
GCCGAGTTCGGGTGCGGGAATCTCGGCCAGGCTGCCCTGGAAGCTGCCGATGGCGGTGCGGGTGGCGGCAACGATGACGACGTCTTGCATGGGTTGATCCTCTTGACGCGGCAGAGCGGAAAGAGCCTCGCGGATGAATCCGCTCCTGCTGGGGCAAATAAAAACACCCCGGAGAGACGCCATACGTGGTGGCGTGCTCCGGGGCGGTAGACAACCTAGAACTGCATTTGCGGCACATGTTCCGGCACGATCAGCTTGCCGGCGGTCTTGGCGACGATCTCCTCGACGCTGACACCCGGCGCGCGCTCACGCAGGATGAAGGCGTCGTTTTCGATCTCCAGGTAGGCCAGGTCGGTCAGCACCTTGCGGATGCAGCCACAGCCGGTCAGCGGCAGGCTGCAATGCTCCAGCAGCTTCGACTCGCCGTCCTTGGAGGCATGGGTCATGGTGACGATGATGTTGTCGGCACCGGCTACCAGATCCATGGCGCCGCCCATGCCCTTGACCAGCTTGCCGGGGATCATCCACGAGGCGATGTTGCCGCGTACGTCCACCTCGAAGGCGCCGAGCACGGTCAGGTCGACATGACCGCCACGGATCATGGCGAAGGACTGCGACGAGTCGAAGATCGCAGCGCCCCTGATCGCGGTAACGGTCTGTTTGCCGGCGTTGATCATGTCGGCGTCCACTTCGTCTTCAGTGGGGAAGGCGCCCATGCCGAGCAGGCCGTTCTCCGATTGCAGCATCACCTGCATGCCCTCGGGCACGTAGTTGGCCACCAGGGTCGGGATGCCGATGCCGAGGTTGACGTAGTAGCCGTCCTGTAGCTCGCGGGCAACGCGCTGGGCCATCTGTTCACGGGTCAGTGCCATGGTCTTGTCCTCAACTGCGCAGGGTGCGTTTTTCGATGCGTTTCTCGAAGTGGCCGCAGATCAGCCGGTCGACGTAGATGCCGGGGGTGTGAATCTGCGTCGGATCGAGTTCGCCGGGCTCGACGATCTCTTCCACCTCGACCACGGTGATGCGCCCGGCAGTGGCGACCACCGGGTTGAAGTTCTGCGCGGTGTGGCGGTAGACCACGTTGCCGAAGTGGTCGGCCTTCCAGCCCTTGACGATGGCGAAGTCGCCGGTGATGGCCGGTTCGAGGATGTAGTGGCGGCCGTCGATCTCGCGCGCTTCCTTGCCCTCGGCGACCGGGGTGCCGTAGCCGGTGGCGGTGAAGAAGGCGGGGATGCCGGCGCCGCCGGCACGCAGCTTCTCGGCCAGGGTGCCTTGCGGCGTGAGTTCGACCTCCAGTTCGCCGCTCAGCAGTTGCTGTTCGAACAGGGCGTTCTCGCCGACGTAGGAGGCGATCATCTTGCGAATCTGCCGGTCTTCCAGCAGCACACCGAGGCCGAAGCCGTCGACACCGCAGTTGTTGGACACCACCGTGAGGTCGCGCACACCACGGCGGCGGATCTCGGCGATCAGGTTCTCGGGGATGCCGCACAGGCCGAAACCGCCAGCCAGCACGGTCATGCCGTCTTGCAGGCCGTCCAGGGCTTCTGCATAGCTGCCGACGCGTTTGTCGAGTCCGCTCATTCGAGTCTGCCTCTTGTTGTTGTGGCGCACTGCCAGGGTGGGGCCAAGCTTCATCGCTGCGGGCTTATTTGTTAAGTTTGTTTTTCCTCTTGATTGATCAGGTAAATAAATCAATGACCGTCAAGCAACTGCGCGCCTTTCTCGCTGTGGCGCAGAGCCTGAGCTTCGCCCAGGCCTGCGAGCGCCTGCACCTGTCGCAGCCGGCGCTGAGCCTGGCGATCAAGAACCTGGAGCAGTCCCTGGGAGGCCAGTTGCTGGTGCGTACCACCCGCAGCGTGGCGCTGACGCCGGAGGGCGAGACGCTGCTGCCGATCGCCGTGCGCCTGCTGGCCGACTGGGACAACGCCGAAGACCTGTTGCGCCAGCACTTCACCTTGCAGATGGGCAAGGTGGCGGTGGCGGCCATGCCGTCGTTCGCCGGCAATCGCCTGCCGGCGGCGCTGCGCGCGTTTCGCGACGCCTACCCGCGGGTCAACGTGGCGGTGCATGACGTGGTCAACGAGCAGGTGATGGACATGGTGCGTGATGGTCGCGTCGAACTGGGCATCGCCTTCGAACCGGCGACCCTCGACGGCTTGCAGTTCACGCCGCTGTACGACGACCGCTTCGTCGCCGTGGTACCGACTACCAGTGACCTGGCCGAGCAGCCTGCGCTGACCTGGGCGCAACTGCTGGAGCAGCCCTTCATCACCCTGCAACGGCCCTCGGCGGTGCGCCTGCTGCTGGAGGACAGCGTGATCGCCCGCCACGGCAAGCTGCCGGTGGCGTTCGAGAGCCATCAGTTGGTGACGGTGGGGCGCATGGTCGCCGAAGGGCTGGGTGTCAGCGCGGTGCCGCAGCTGTGCCGGCGGCAGATGGAAGAGCTGGGGGCACGCTGCGTACCGCTGAGCGAGCCGCAGGTATCGCGCCGGGTGGGCCTGCTGCACCAGGCCGGACATCAGTTGTCCAGCGCGGCGCAGGCGTTGAGCGAGACCTTGTTGCGACAGGCGGGTTGACAGCCTGTCGCCGCGGGGCAATCAGTTGGCCGGGAAGATTTCGCGCAGTGCCGAACGGTAGAAATCGAAGGCTTCGACCGCGCCCTGGATGGCCTCGTCGCGTTGCGCGTCGCTCAGCGCCAGGCCGTCGAGCAGGGCCACGAACTGGCGCCAGTGCAGGCCACGACCATCCGGGTGCGCGGCCAGGTGGCGAGCGCCTTTCTCGCTGTCGAGGCCGATCTTCTGCGTTTGCTTGAACAGGAACGCGGCGCCGAGGTTCGAGCCTTCCGCGCAGTACAGCCAGCCCAGGGCGGCGTAGGGGCTGGCGGGTCGAATCGGTTGCGGCTCGGCTGGTACTGACAGACCAAGATCGGTGAGGTCGGCGCATACCGCATCGAAGCGTGGCAGTTCCTGCAGGCCAGGCAGCAACCGATTCAGTTCTTCGTCCGCGTACAGCCAGTTGATTGCACCGTGGAAGCGGTGTTGCAGGTTCAGGAAGTAGGCATAGCGCTCATGGCTTTCAAAGGGGCGCGAGCTCATTACCAGGTTGTCGACAGTGTCGTGGTCGCGGGTAGTCCCGGATTTCAGGCGTTTGCTCAGGGGCAGTTCGGGGAGGCTTTGGACGATGGCATTCATCTTGGCTGTACCGGGGGTGAAAAGTGACCGGTCGATGATGGGTGCCGTTGCAGTTAGGAACAATTCTCAGATCATTAAGAATGCTTAAGGCTCTGGTTGTAGGGCGCGCGTTCGGTTCTGATTCCGGCAGCATTTCGCGGCTGAAGCCGCTCCTACAGCGGGGCGTGGTGGGTTTGTAGGAGCGGCTTCAGCCGCGAATGGGGTGTGTGCCTTGCTCGGTGGTGTGGCGTTTTTGCTGCGACTTTCGCGGCTGAAGCGCCCCTACAGGGGGGCGTGGTGGGCTTGTAGGAGCGGCTTCAGGCGCGAATGGGGTGGGTGGCCTCGCTCGGTGGTGTGGCGTTTTTGCTGAGCGTTTCGCAGCTGAGGACGTTCCGACAGGGAAGGCGTACGTAGGCGCTCAGAACGCCGATTCGCGGATCAGAACGGCCATCGTCCAGCGCCAGGCCTGCAACAGGGGGCTGCGTGCTTCGGCCGTGATGCTGGCGCTGCCGCGCAGGGTCTGCGGCTGGGCCGCGACGCCATCCTGCGGGCGCAGCAGCACGCGGTACAACGCCTGTTCCGGCACCGGCACTCGTTGTTCGTCGAACTGGCTGGCGATACTGCCCTGGTACACCGAGGCCAGCTCCGGCGCCGAAGTGAGCTTGCGCACGGCGGTCTGGCCGATGTCTTCGATGATCAGGTGGCGGCGGGGGCGACCGGGGTCTTCCGGCAGGAACCAGGCCTCGCCACCGACCCGCAGGCGCTCGCGGTCAGTCTCGCCGACGAAGGCCTCGATGCGTTCGCCGTCGGTGCCGGCCACGGTTCCCAGCCATTCGCCTGCTGGCAGCCATTCACCGACTTGCAGGGGCTGCGCGAGGTCAGCCAGCACGCCGTCGAAGGGCGCGCGTACCTGCAACGGGGCGAGGCGCTGGCGCAGGGCATCGCGACGTTCCAGCGCCACTTGCAGCTCCTGGTGAGCGATGGCCTGGCGGGCGGCGTCTTCGGCGGCGCGCCGCTGCAGGCTGCTTTGCTGGCGCAGCAGCTCGATTTCCCGCTCCAGGCTGGCCAGTTCGTGTTCGAGATCGGGGGATTGCAGGCGCAGCAGCGTCTGCCCGGCGTCGACCGGCTGGCCGGGTTCGGCTTCTATGGCGTGCAGGCGCGCGCCGACCGGGGTGAGCAGCAGCGCCTGCCGTTCGGCGCGAAGCAGCGCCGGAGCTTCGATATGGCCGCGCCAGGGCAGGGCGGCGGCCAGCAGCAGGGCAAGCAGGACGCCGCCGCTGATCAGGAGGTTGCGATTCATGCGGTAGTCCTTGCGGCGTTGGTGCCAGTGACGCAGTTCGCCCCAGATCGGGCGCAGGATGAAGTGGATGATCTCCACGGCGAACAGCAGCAGGCCCAGCAGTTTGAAGGCGAAGTGATAGACCAGCAGGGCGATGCCGAGAAACAGGAAGAAGCGGTACACCCAGGTGGCGAAGGCGTAGCCCAGCAGCACGCGATGCAGCCAGGGCGCGAAGTGCTCCGGCGGGGTGTCGCCGAATCCGAACAGGGTTTCGCGCAGGCGCCAGCGCGCCAGCTCGAAGGCCCGCTCTTGCAGGTTGGGCACGTCCAGCAGGTCGGAGAACAGGAAGTAGCCGTCGAAGCGCATCAGCGGGTTGAGGTTCACCGCCAGGGTGAGTATCCAGGTGGTGCTGGCCAGCATGAAGGCGGCACTGCGCAGCATGCCGTCGGGCAGGAAGCTCCAGGCCAGCGTGGCCCAGGCCGCCAGGTACAGCTCCACGCCCATGCCGGCGGCGCCGATGGCCAGACGCTGGCGTCGCCGGGTCAGGCGCCAGGCGCCGCTGGCGTCGGTGTAGAGCACCGGCCACAGCACCAGGAAGGCCACGCCCATGGTCGGTACGCGACAGCCGTAGCGCTTGCAGGTGTAGGCGTGACCGAACTCGTGCAGCACCTTGGTCAGGCTCAGGGTGATGGCCGCCAGCGCGGCGCCCTCCAGGCTGAAGAAGTGCAGGAAGGTGTGCGCGAAGCTGTCCCACTGGCGCGCCGCCAGGTACAGGCCGAGCAGGGCGGCCAGCAGCGTGGCGAGGGCGAAACCACGACTGAACAGCGGTTCCACACGCGGGTAGGTGCGGCTCAGGAAAGCGTCCGGACGCAGTAGCGGAATGCGGATCGACAGGTAGTTGCTCAGCAGCCAGGCGGCCCAGCCGCCCTTGCCGGCTTCGGCGCGGCGGCGCAGGTCGGCGAGCGCCTTTTCCCCCTCGACGTCCACCAGGTGCATGTTGCGCAGGAACTGCACGAAGCCTTCGACGTCCTCTCGGGTCAGGGCCAGGGTGGTTTGCTGGCTGACGGCTGCCGCGATGCGTGCGGCATCGCCCAGTTGCCAGCGCGCGAGGATTTCCGCCTCGGCCCAGCCGATCCGGTAGAAGCGGCCACGGGCATGGTCTTCCAGCGTCCAGCTTGGCGAGCCGTCACGCGAGCGTGGGCCGCGGTGCAGGCGCAGGGTGCGGCGCAACGCCGGCAACGGTTGTGGCCGGGGGGAATCGGGCAGGGCAACTGCGAGGGTCATTGGTAGCGTTACCCGGCAGCGCAGGTGATCAATGGCATCGGCTACCAGCCCAGATAAACGCGCAGGGCGGCCAGCGGCCGGCGCAGCAGGTAGTTGAACAGCAGGGTGCGCTGGCCGTAGAGCTTGGCGGTGCCCTTGAGGCCGACGCGTGTGCGCGAATCCTGATCGGCGAAGGTGGCGTCCAGGCGATAGGCCATGGTGCCGTCGGCCGTTGGCGTGGCGCGGTAGCCATGGCGGCGCAGGCTGGCCTGCAACGGGCTGCCGGGCTGGCTGTTGAGGAACAGCAGGACTTCGGCGCCGGGCTCCAGGGTTATGGCGTCAGCCACCGGCAGGTGGATTTCCAGGCGTGCATCGTGCGGGTCGGCGACCTGCATGATGCGCTCGCCGAGCGACACCGGGCGGCCGATCCAGTCGCTGGGGTCGTCGAAGATCGCCACGCCATCGCGTGGGGCCAGGATCAGCGAGCGTTCCAGGTTGTTAAGCAGGTAGTCGACATCGGCACGTGCCTGGTCACGGCGGGTGACCAGTTCGGCCAGGGCGGCCTTGGCGCGTTCGTCGAACAGTGCCTGCTGGCGCGTCTGGCGCAACTGCGCGTCGGTGGCGGCCAGGCTCTGGCGGGCCGACTCCAGGCGGTTCTCCAGCTCGCGCGTGTCCAACTGCACCAGCGGGTCGCCGGCTTTCACCGCCTGGTTCGGCTGCACCCGCATGCTCTCCACCACGGCCTGCAAGGGCGCGCGCAACACGGCGGGTTCCCGCGGGACGATTTCCGCCGGGGCCAGCACCGTCTGCCGCACCGGTAGCAGGGCCAGACCCAGCAGGATCGTCGCCGTGCACAGCGCCACGCGCCGGGGGCGTTTGCGCAGCCAGCCGACGCCCTGGCTGCGTCTGCTGCGAACCAGACCGGCCCAGGCATGGGCATAGGCGTCCTGCAGCAGCTCCAGCAGGGCATGTTCGGCGCGCGCCAGTGCCTGCTCGCGGCTGAGCAGCAGGCTGCCGAGCAGTTCGCCGTCACGACGACGCAGCGGTACCCAGAGCAGGTGTTCGGCCAGGTACTCGTGCCATTCGGCGCGATCTTGCGCCGCAATGTCCGCCGCGCTCAGCTCATGCAGGTCGGCGGCCCAGGGTTGCTGTCGCCAGCCCTGGCACAGGCGGGCGAGAAACAGCATGAAGGGGGCGTTGGCCTCCACCTGGGCCAGGCCCGAGCAGGCCTTGATGCGTCCCTCATCGGCCTGCCACAGCAGCGCCTCGCGGTAGTCGAGCAACTGCCGGCTGTCGTTGACCATGAGGAACCCCAGGCCGAGCAGATCCTCTTCGGCGCGGGCGCGGCGCTCCAGTTGCAACAGCACGGCCAGGCGTTCGGCACGCTTGTCGCGCATCGGCGTCACGCCGGCATTCACGAGCCGGCTCCGGGCGGCTGCAAGCGGGCGACGCCGCTCATGCCCGGGAGCAGGCCGGCGGTGTCGCCAGTGATGCGGGCGAACACCTTGAGCGACTGGCTGAGCGGGTCGATGGCCGCACCAAGGCGCTCGATCTGCGCCGGGTAATCCTGGCCGGTTTCATCCAGGCGCACCTGGAAGTCGACTCCGGGTTCGAGCCACGACAGCCAGCCCGAGGGCACGATCAGTTCCAGCTGGTAGGCGCTGTCGTCGTAGATGGCCAGCAGCTCGGTGCCTTCTGCGACGTGCTGCCAGCGTTGCACCATGCGCTGCGAGACGCGCCCGGCAAAGGGCGCTTCGAGGTTGCAGCGTTTCAGCATGGCGCGGCCGACACCGCTTTCCGCCTGGGCTACGGCCAGGTCGGCCTGGGCCTGGGCGACCTCGGCCTGGCTGATGGACTCCAGGGCATCGAGGCGCTTGGCTACGTCCAGTTTCTTCTGCGCGCCGCGCTGGGCGGCTTCGCTGCGGTTGAGCTGAGCGCGCTGCACCGAGCAGTCGAAGCCGGCTAGGCGCTGGCCCTGTGCGAAGCTGTCGCCTTCCTTCACCGTCAGCTCGATGAGCTTGCCGGCCAGTTCGCTGGAGAGCACGGTCTGGCGGATCGGGCTGAGCTGCACGCGCAGCTCGCCCGCTTCCTCGGCATGGGCCATGTCGGCCGCCACGGCGATCAGGATCGCCAGCACCGACGGCCAGTAGGCGCTTCTCGGCTTAGCGGCCACGGACGCTCTCCACGGGAAGCAGCTCGGCGCCACGCAGCGAACCGAGGCTTTCCCACATGTCCAGGCGCAGCACCTTGCGCGGCTCTTCGACCTTGGCGATCAGCGGTGCGGCAGGAACCGCCGGTGCCGCGCTGACCACCAGCGGCGCGGAAACACCGTAGGGAATCTGTTGCGCGGCGGCGATGCCGGCCGGTACCGCGCCCTGGCCCTGATCCAGGCGCTGGGCATTGCCGACGATGGCGCGTGTCAGCTCGTCGACGCTGCTACCGGCAATCTGCTCCGGCAGCGGGTCGAGGCCGGCGGCCTGGTAGACGGCGCCGTGGGCGACTTGCAGTTCGGCGAAGGCGCGGTCGCGGGTGCGCGTGGCCAGTACCGTTTCGGTCGCCGTGCGCACGCGCTCCAGGCGGCTCTGCGCCTGGCTGGAGTAGGCACTCTCGCTCTGCCGGAGAATGCCGCGCTGCACCTGTTGCAGCTCGTTGGAGCGCGCGAATACCTGGCTGGAGCGCTCGAACTCGCGCCAGGCCACGTTGACTTGGGTGAGCACGGCCATGCGCATGGCCTGGCGGCGCAGTTCGGCGACCTGCTGGCGCGCCTCGCCGGTTTGCTTCACGGCCGGATAGGCGAGCACGTTGAACAGGTTCCAGCTCACTTGCAGGCCGGCGTCGGCCCAGTTGTCGTTGACCAGGAAGCTGTTGCTGTCGTAGTTGGCGCCGACGAACAGGTTGGCGCCCGGCAGCAGCTTGAGCATGGCGGCGCGGGTTTCCAGCACGGCGTTGCGCGCCTGGTAGCTCTCGCTGCGAATTTCCGGGCGCTGGGTCATGGAGGTGACTTCCAGGTCGGCCAGGTCGTAGGCCAGTTGCGGCTGGGCGTAGCTGGCGTCGTTCGGCAGAACCAGGCTGAACGGTGTCGCTGGCGGCAGGTTCATCAGGCTGGCCAGGCGCGCCTTGGACACCGCCAGTTCGCCTTCGACCACTTCCAGCTGACGGATCATCTCCAGCAGGCTCTTCTGGTAGCGCAGCGACTCCAGCGGCGCGACCAGGCGCTGACGCTCCGTCTGCCTGGCCTGTTCCAGGGCGCCACGGGCGTCGGCCAGGGCGCGCACCACTTCCGGTTGCAGGCGCTCGGCACTGGCGGCTTGCCAGTAGGCTTCACGCACCTGCTGGACGATGTCGGCAACCACCTTGCGCCGCACTTCCTCGGCGGCCAGCACCTTGTTGGCCTGGGCCTTGGCGCTGAAGTAGCTGACGCCGAAGTCGAGCACGTTCCACGACAGGCGCAGGCTGGCGTCGCGGCTGTAGCGGTCGCTGCTGGTGGACGGTTCCAGCGACTCGCGACCGGTGGTGACCGACTCGCTGGACGAGCCGGAGACGTTGTCACGGCCTTTCCAGCCGGCGTTGGCCGCCAGTTGCGGCAACAGGTTGAGGTTGCTGACGCTCAGGGTGTTGTCTTCCAGCGCTCGCTGCATCAGGCCCAGGCGCTGTTGCAGGTTGTACTTCACGGCACGGGCCATGGCTTCTTCCAGGCCGATGGCACGGGTCACCGGCTCCTGGGCATCGAACATGGCGCGGCGGTCGCTCTGGGCCTCGGCCAGTTGCTGTTCGGGGGTGAGCGCCTCGGGTGTCACGGCACAGGCGGACAGGCCCAGTGCGGCACAGGCGATGGCCAGACGCAGGGTGGAGCGGTTGAAGCGGGTGCGGTTCATTGTTCGAGGATCCTTGGCAGTGTTCAGGCAGTGTGTCGAAGGGTGGCAGCGACCGGCTCCCCAGCCAGGTCGCTCAACTGATCGAGCAGGTCGAGGGCATCACCGAGCAGCGCGCTGGAGGTGTCCTGGCGCAGACGCTCCGGCAGCGACTCGACATGCGCCTCAGGGGCTCGTGGCGCTTCACGCCCGGCGTTGTCCGGCGTCTGGGCGGCACGCACTTCCACTGGCGTGCGCTGCTCCCGGCCTTCGCCATCGCGGCTGATCAGGGTCAGGCGCAGCACGCCGTCACGTTGCAGGCGCTCGCGGTCGATGCGCAGTTCACCGGTGCGCGCATCGAAGCTCGCCCAGCTTGGCAGCGGCAGGCCGTTGGCCAGGGTGACGCGCTGGGCGCTACCGCCATCGGGCAGCTCGACGGGCAATTGCAGGCTGAGGCTGAGGCTGCGGCCGTCAGCCTGAGTCAGGTCGACGGTGCTGCGCAGGGTGGTGCCATCGAAGCTGAAGCCGTTGCGGGCGTTCTGCTGGCCGCTGTCGGTGAGCACGCCGTCGGCGTTGGCCAACTGCTCGGCGAGCGAGCCTCGACCGTCGGCCAGGCCGCTGCCGCCGCTGCGCAGCAGGCCAGGCGCGGTGGCTGCCGGTTGCACGGCGGCGGGGGCCTCGGCCGAATTGTCGCCGGGTGCGTCGCCTGACTCGAACAGCGGCGCGTTCAGCGCCGCGCCGTCGAAGCGGATTGCCGGTGCGTTGCCAGGCGGCTGCTGGAAGCCGGTGTTCAGCTCTGGCAGCACCGTTTCGCCCGTTGTCGGCTCGGCGCTGGCGACACGCAGCGCCAGGGTCAGCGTAGCGCTGCCGCCATGGGCATCGCTGGCCTTGAGGGTGACGCTGTAGCTGCCCGTGGTATCCGGCGCGGTGCCCGACAGGGTACGGTTGTCGGCATCGAAGCTGAGCCACTCGGGCAGTTCGACGATTTCCCAGTTCAGGTCGCTGTCGTTGGCGTCGCTGAACAGGTTCTCCGGCAGTGTGACTTCATAGGCCTGGCCCGGCGCCACGTCGCCCAGCGCGAATTGCCCGTTGGCCACCGGCTCGGAGTTGACCACCTCCAGGCTCAGCGCGATCTCGGCTTCACCGCCCCAGCCGTCGCTGACCCTGATGGTCAGGTCGTGGCTGCCCATCGCCAGCACGGTACCGGACAGGGTTCGGCTGAGCGGGTCGAAGCTCAGCCCGCTGGGCAGGCCGTCGACCGTCCAGACCAGGGTGTCGCCATCGGCATCGCTGAACAGGTTGGCAGGCAGCTGGATGCTGTAGGGCTGCCCGGCCTTGGCATCGACCAGCGCGAAGTTGCCGGGATTGGCCAGCGGGTCTGCGTTGCTCGCCAGGGTGACCCTGGCGCTGATGCCGGGCTCGGCTTCGAGGTTGTCGCTGTTGCGGATTTCGCTCAGGGTGACGGTCACCTCGCCGCTGGCGGCGCTGCTGTCCAGCAGGCGATAGGCGATGCCATCGATCAGGGTGCCGACTTGAGCGCTGCTCTGGCCGATGAACGTGAGCGACAGGGTGGTGGTATCCCCGTCTACGGTCACTTCGTAGAGGTAGCCGTCGCCGACGCCGTCGCCTGCGGTCAGGGCGATTTCCGTGCCAGCGATGACCAGCGCCTGGCTGCCACCGGTACGATCCACGCTGATCACCAGCCGTTCGATGTCGCTGCCAGCCAGCCCGGCCGAGACGCTCACGTCGCTGAACAGGTCGACGTCGCCAGGCAGGGTGCCGTCGCTGCCAATGCGGATCTGGCTGTCGCTGCCCGTGGCGCTGGCGGTCGGTGGGATGGGGTCGGCGCCTGCCTCGGCGCGCAGGGTGACGGTGGCCTGTCCGTCGAAGGTGGCGCGGGCGTTCTGTGGATCGGGATGCTGCCAGTGCACATCCTCGAACAGCTCCAGGCTGACCGTGCGTGTGCCGCTGCTTTCGCTGCTGGTGTGGCTGTAGGTCAGGCTGTCGATGACGTCGGCAGTGGCGCTACCCGTCCGCGTCACGTAGAGCGTGACGGTGGCAACGCCATTGCTGACGCTGATGCGGTACTCGATCTGACTGTCACCGACATGAGCCATCCAGTCGACGGCACTGTCGATGGGGATCAGTTCACCCTCGACCCCCAGCCTGTCGCCTGCCGTCACACCCGTGATGGTGAGCACCACGCGATGGACGTTCTGGCCGACCTCGATGGTGTCGATCCGGGTGTCCTGGAACAGATCGACCGGATCACCACCGGTGGTGAAGGTCGGGGTCTGCGGTGTGGTTTCCACGACCGCGGCATCGTTCATGCCGACCAGGCCGATGCGGGCGTCCAGGCTGGAACTGTTGCCGTCACCGTCGTTGAACACCAGCTGGAAGCTGGCGCTGTCACCGTTGCGGGTCGGGTCGTTGCTACTGGAGGTATAGGCCACCTGGCGCAGGACGAGCTGTGCGTCGGCCTGGCTGACACCGGCGAGGAAGGTGATGGTCAGCTTGCCACTGGCTTGCACGAACTCGGCAATCGCGGTGGCGCCTTTCCAGATCGTGCCATCGTCCTTCAGCTCCAGCCCGTTGCCGGCGAGGAAGGTGAAGGCATCGCCATCCTGGGCGCCACCGCTGCGTTCGATCACCAGGCTGGAGCCCTGGTAGTCGTCCACGGCATCCAGTTGCGGGTCGGCCAGCGTGCCGCCGGGGAGCAGGGCGACAGGCTCGCCTTTTTCGGTGAAGGTGACGCTCGCAGGCACGAGGTCGAGCACCAGCAGGCCAGGGTCACCGTAATTGAACGTGCCGGTCAGGTAAATTTGCTTGCCATCGGCACTGAATGTCGCATGACGCACTTCGTTGAAGGTGGTGCCGGCGTAGTTGGCGTAATCGCCGAAGCCCTCGACCTTCTGGATCAGGGTGAGGGAGCCATCTGCGCCACGGGCATAGAGGAAAATGCCGTAGGTGTTGTAGCTGTCGCTGCGGCCCAGGGCGCCGATCACCGCCACGCTCTTGCCATCTGGCGCAACGATGACGTCCCGGGTGGTGATATCGTCGCCTTCGCCCAGTTCGAGGGTGGCCGTGGCGTTCAGGCTGCCGTCGGCCGCGACATCGAGCACGTGCAGCAGCGAGTTGTTGTCGATCACATAGAGCGTCTTGCCATCTGCCGACAGGTCGATGGCCGAGGCGTAGTGACCGAACTCGGCGGCAGTGGCGCCCGCGACTGCTTGCCTGAAGGTCAGCGAACCATCGGTTTCGATGCTGAACACGCTGACCAGCGTGTCGCCACCGGAGGTGGCGACGTACAGGGTCTTGCCGTCGGGCGACAGGCTGATGGCATTGGCGCCGTCGAGTTGCACGCCGCTGGCGCCGGCATCTTCCAGCGTCTGCTCCAGGGTCAGGGTGGCGCCGCTGCGGGTGAAGACCAGCAGCGTGCTGTCGGCGCTCACATAGACCTTGTCGCCCAGGGCCACGACGTCGCTGATCAGGCCGAGGTCGGCGCCGAAGGTGCCAATCCGTTGCAGGTCGCTGGCGTTGAACAGGGCGATGCCGTCGGCGCCGATCAGGTAGACGGTGCTGCCATCATCGGACGCATGCAGCGTTGCCGCACCGCTCAGCCCGGTGACTTCCCGGCTTTCGAGCAGTTGCAGCGAACCGTCCGCCGTCCGCTGGTAGACGAACAGGGTGTTGATGGCGATGTCCGAGCCGGTCTGGGTCTCTTCGTCATAGACCCAGTCGCTGCTCGAACGCACGACGTAGACCTTGTCACCGATGAGCGTGATGCCCTGGATGCCCTGCAACTGGTCGTTGCCATTGCCATCGAGCTGGGCGATCAGGTCGGCGTAGTCGAGCGCGCCGGTTTCCGCGCCCAGCGTGGGGAACTGGCGTTGATCGCGCAGGGTGACGGTGGCGCTGATGCCCGGTTCGATCGGGTCGCTGGTATCGCTCAGGCTGGCCAGGGTGATGGTGATGGTACCGGCGCTGGCGGTGTCGGCCAGCACCTTGTAGGCGATGCCGTCGATCAGCGTGGTGGCGGCTTGTGCGCTGGTGCCGCTGGCCGGGCTGTCGAGGTCGATGCGGATGCGGGTCACGCCGTCGTTGACTTCGACCACGTAGGTGTAGCCGTTGGCGCTGGTCTGGCCGTTGCCGGCCAGCAGGGCGATTGCCTCGCCGTCGATCACCAGCGCCTGGTCGGCGCCACTGCGATCCACGCTGATGACCAGTTCGGTCAGGGGTTCGCCGTCCTCGCCGAGGCTGACCGAGACCTGCCCGAACAGGTCGACCTGGCCTGGCAGGCTAGCGCCGCCGACGGTGACCGAGACCTCGTTGCCACTGGCCGACAGCACCGGTTCGGGCTTGCTCAGGAGTAGAACCAGGGTGGTGTCGCTGCTCTTGCCGCCATCGCCGATGGTCAGTTTCAGGTCGACCCGCGCCGGTGCCTCGGCACTGTCGTTGCGGTAGGTGACCTGTTGCAGCACCTGGTTGGCCGTGGCCTTGTCGACCTCGGCGATGAAGCGGATGGTCAGCTTGCCATCTGCGGAGACGAACTCGGCGATGGCCGTCGCACCCTGCATGATCTGGTTGCCGACCAGGCTCAGGCCGGCGCCGTCCCGGAAACCGAACAGATCGTTCGCAGAGGCGCTGCCGTTGCGGCTGATGGTCAGCTCTGCACCCTGGTAATCGTTCTCGGCGTCGAAGTCGGCATCGGCGAAGCTGATGCCCTCGGCGAATGGTGTGCTTGGCCGGCTGGCGACGTAACTGGCGTTGGGCAGCGCGGAGAGTATGGTCACGCCAGTGGTGAACTGGCTGCGACCGGTGTAGACGTTCAGGCCGTCGGGGGTGACGGCGATCTGGTTGCTGCGCACACCGACGTTGAGGCTGCCGACGAAGGCCACGGCCCCCGTGACGCTGTCGCGGCTGAGCACGGCCAGGGGGCCGCCGTTGAAACCGACATAGAGGGCGGAGCCGTCGCTCGACATGGCGATCTCGCGGATCGCCAGCGTGTTGACGTACTGATAGAGCGACAGGGTGCTGACATAGGTCAGGCTGCCGTCTGCGTCATCACGGCTGAAAACCGTCAGGGTCGACTGTTGCCCCGATCCGACGTAGACGTACTTGCCGTCCGGCGAGATGGCGATGTCCTGCAATTCCAGCAGGTAGCGATTGTCACTGGGCTGGGCGGCGCTGTCGGCATCGGCGGCGATGGTGCTGGCGTTGATGAAGCCGACGTAGGTCAGCACGCCGCTCTGGGTGTCACGGGTGAATACCGTGAGCATGCTGTTGCTGCGATTGCTGACATAGACCGAGCTGCCGTCGGGGGAGATGACGATGCCGCTCGGTGCGTTCATGCCGAGTTCGGCCGAGCCGCCCTGGTACGCGCCCAGGTAGCTGAGCGCGCCGGATTGCGGGTCGATGGCGAACTGCGCCAGCACGGATTTTCCCGTTGTGCCGTCGATGGTCGAGACGCCATTGATGGTGTACAGCGAGGTGCCGTCCGCCGAGATCACGATCTCGGAAACCTGCGCGTCCAGGCCGGTGACTCCGGCGACGCCCTGGGTGGCGACGATGCCGGCATAGGCGTACTCGCCCGTGCCGGCGTCATAGGTGAAACGCACCAGGGAATAGACACCGGCATCGCCCGTGTTGCCCGCCAGATAGAGGGTATTGCCCTGCATGGCCATGCTGGTGATGGCGTTGAGGCCGTTGACCTCGATGGCTTCGGTGGCCGGGTTGTCGCTGGCGCCCTGGGTGAAGGTCTGCAACAGGGTCAGTGCACCGGTGGCGGTATCGCGTGAATAGATTCGCAGGTAGCTGGTGCCGCCGGCGTTGTCACCGCTGCTGCCGCTGATGACCAGCGTCTTGCCATCGGCGGACAGCAGCAGGTCGGTGACGCGGTCGGCGTAGCCGTTCAGCGTGCCGTCGGCGTAATACAGGGTGCGATCGGGGGCGCTGATTTCGCTCTGCCATTGCGGCGCATTGTTGATGGCCAGGGCGATGCTGGCACTGATGCCGGGCTCGCCGGTGTCGTCGCCGCCGCCCGCGTTGCCGCCGTTGTCGCGAATGCCGGCCAGGGTGACGGTGCGGGTGCCGGTGGTGGCTTCGGCGGTGTCGTTGACGTAGGTGATGCCGTTGACCAGGGCCTGCGCCGTGGCCGCGTTGATGCCGCTGCTGTCGATGACCAGCGTGGCGCTGTCGCCGCTGCGTGTGTAGGTATAGGTGTAGTCGCCCGCGCTGCCGCTGGCGGACTGCGACGACAGGTCGATACGCGTGCCGGCGATGATGATGAACTCGTTGGCGACAGCGTTCAGCCCATCGAGGTTCAGGGTCAGCTGGATGATCGACTGGCCGACCTCGCCGGTGCTGACGGTCGTGTCCTTGAACAGCGCAACGAGGGTGCCGGTGGTGTCGTAGGCCGCCCCTGTGACCGGGGTGGTGGTCAGCACTGGAGCGGTATTGCGGGTCAGCAGCACCTCGAGGTCGATGACCTGGCTGTCGACCTGACCATCGTTGGCGCGCAATTGCAGGGTCACCACGCTGCCATTGGCATCCGAGCCTGCGTTGCTATAGGTCAGCTGGCGCAGCACGGCGTTGGCGTCGGCGCGGCTGGTACCGGCCAGGAAGGTGATGGTCAGCGTGCCGCCGCTCTGGGTGAAGGTGGCGATGGCTTCGCCGGCCTTGAGCAGCGCGCCGTTTTCCAGGGTCAGGCCGTTGCCATCGGCGAAGCCGAATACGTCATTGCTGGAGGCGCCGCCTGCACGTTCGATCAGCAACTGACCACCGCTGTAGTCGCCAGTGCCGTTGGCCTGGCGGTCGAAGTTGGCATCGCTCAAGGTCAGGCCGCTGGCCAGGGTGATCGCTTCGCCACGGATCAGCGTCTGGATCGAGGAGAAGCGGCTCAGGCCATTGCCGGAAACCAGCACCGACTGGCCATCGGCGGAAACGACGATCTCCTGGCCATTGGTGGCGCTGGTGACCGTGCCCAGTGCGCTCAGGCTGCCATCGCCCGCCACGCTGTAGAGGCGCACGGTGCCGTTGCTGGCCGCGACATAAAGGCGATTGCCCTCGGCGTTGAGCGACAGGCTGCCGACCTGGATGCCGCTGATCACGTTGGTCTGGGTGAGCCTGTTGTCGGCGCCCAGTTGATAGAGGGTGATCCCGCTGCTGGTGCCCACGTACAGGTAGCGACCATCCTCTGAGGCCACCAGGTCGGTTCCGGCCGCGCTGATGTTGATGCTGTCGATCAGGGTCAGCGCACCGCTGCCCGATGCGTTGCGCTGGTACACCGCGAGGCTGGAGGGGGTGACGATGCCGGCTCCGGCGTAGGTCACGTAGACGTAGTCGCCGGAGGTGGTGACCATGCCGCTGCGACCGTCGGGGCGGTGGATCAGGGTCAGTGCACCGGTGTCGGTATCGCGGTCATAGACATACAAACCGTTGTACTGGCTACCGACGAACAGCTGCTTGCCGTCATCGGATATGGCGATGCTGCCGGTGACGTTGGAGCCCAACGCGTGGGTGGAGCCGTAGCTCAGCGTGCCATCGGCGTTGACGTTCAGCAGCACGAGGTTGCCGTTACCGGAGGCGGTGTAGACCGACTGGCCGTCAGCACTCACCACCAGGTGCCTGACCGTGCCCAGATCCTGGATGCCGGTCAGGCTCTGCTTCAGTAGCAGATTGCCGGTAGCGCCGACTTCGAACACGCTGATGCTGCTGTTCGAACCGGCTGCGTAGACGTACTTGCCATCGGCGGAATAGGCCACCTCGGTGGTGCCGGCCAGGACGCCGGCATTCAGCGCTTCGGCTTCCTTGAGCACGTCGCCGGCAATCACCGGCGGCACGTTGACCTGGCTGTCGACTTCGACCGTGGCCTCGATCGCGCTCAGGTCGGTGCTCTGGCCGCCGTCATCGCTCAGGCTCTTCAGGGTGACGGTAACGGTGCCGCTGGCGACGGACTTGTCGAGCGCCTGGTAGGCGATGCTGTCGATCAGGCTGCTGACAGCCTGAGGGTCGGGATTGAACGAATTGAGCGACAGGGTGATGGTCGTGGTGGTGCCGGAGACGCTCACGTTGTAGACGTAGCCGTTGTCGTCGGCTCGTGTGGTGCCGCTGCCGGCCACCAGTTCGATGGTCTTGCCGTCGATCACCAGCGCCTGGTTGCTGCCGGTGCGATCGACGCTGATGACCAGGTCGGCCAGCTCGTCGAGGCCACCGGTTTCCTGGAAGACATTGACGTCCTCGAACAGATCGACCGGCGGGAAGCTGGTCGTGCTGTCGGTGATGGTCAGCGTGCTGTTGACCGGCGTCGCCTCGACACCCGGCGCCTCGGCAGTCGCTGGTGCCTCGGCCTGAGCTGCCACTTCCGCTGCGGTGGTAACGGCCGCGGCGTCGAGCAGGATGCGCGGCTCCAGGGCCAGGGCGCGGAAATAGCGTGGCGATGGCTTGCGTGTGGTCATGGCAGTCTTCCAGGACAATGAAGGGGGAAAAGGAGAGGGCGTGCGGCGTCAGGCTCACTCGACCAGGCGTACGTAGGAGCCCTGTTGGCGAATGTCTTCGAGAATCTCGTCCAGGCGGCTTCTGATGCGGCCTTCGGCGGCGGCGAAGTCGAAGCCCTGGAGGTAGGTGATGTCACCGCTCTTGACGGCGCAACGCGCCAGGCCGGGGCCGGCGATGCGGCGGAACTGCGAGGCCCCGTCGATGGTGGTGTCTTCGGCGCCCAGGTCGTTGTTCTCGATCTCGTCTTCGCCGATGGCGATCATGAAAAAGCGCAGCTTGCGTTCGCGGAAGCTGTCGCACAGGCGGGCTAAGCGCTGCGTTCTCAGGCCCAGGTTTTCGCCATCGGTGCCGGTTTCGCCATCGATTGCCCGGCCGACATAGGAGTTGTAGGCGTCACTGTCGAACCAGCGTTCGCCGGTGGTGTTGACCAGCATGACGATGGCCTTGTAGCTGTCGCCGCCGTCGTCCTTGAAGTCCCTGGGCAGGTCGTCCGGCAGGTTCCAGCCTGCACTGCCGCGAAACGCCGGGGCCAGCGCCATGGCGCTCCAACCCATGGCGATGGCGTAGTTGGTGTTGAAGCGTGTGGACATCTGATCGAGGCGTTCCTCGATCTTGTCCAGGTCGTTGGTCAGCGGCAGCAGCGGGGCGGACGGGCAGCCCTTGTCGGCGACCATCCAGCGCGTGTCGTCGACCCCCGTGGCCTGACCGAACATGGGGTTGGGGCCGATCCAGCGGATCGGGTTGGCGCCGGGGCTGCCGTTCTCCGGCAGGTCGTGGCGGTAGTAGATGCGAAATTGCCCGCCGGGCGCTGCATCCCAGTTGTAGTTCTCGCCACGGTTCAGACCGCGGTACATGCACAGCAGGTTGGCGCGGCGATCCGGAATGCGGCGGTCATGCAGGCCGGCGTAACCGGAGCGGAACAGCGAGGTGAGTTCGATGGGGCGCAGCGCGGAGGGCATCGCCCAGCTGTTCAGGCGCTGCATGTGATCGACACCGGGGCCGGCCGGTGCGCGGCTGCCGGGGTTGGTGAAATCCGGCGAAACGTTCACCGCCTGGCTGAAGGGCACCAGGGCCAGCCAGGCGTCGTCGCGATCCTTCACCAGGTTCTCGGCGAAGTGCAGGCTCAGGCGGCGCAGCACGTCGAGGTTGCGTTCGTTCTCCGAACCCGAGTTGGGCAGGGTCAGCGCCACTTCGAGGGCGCTCGGCTGCACCTCGACGGTGGAGTGGATGAGCAGGTCGCGGGGCTCCACGCCAAGCAGATCGGCGTCGGCCTGGAAGGTCACCGCCACCTTGTAGCGGATGCGACCGTCATCCTCTTCCTGCTGGCTGAGGGTGAGTTTCTCTTCGTCGATCTGCGCGGCCAGGGTGCTGTCGAGGCCCAGGTTGTTGGCCACGTAGCCGTAAGCCAGCTTCTTGAAATCCTCCAGGGGCTTTTCGCCACTGGCCAGGCGTTCGTGACCGACGGCCAGCGCCGCCATGTCGGTGGCCCGTTTGATCTGCGCGGCGCTGTTGGTCATGCGGCTGGTGTCGATGGCATAGGCGGTGGCGAGCAGCGCGCCGCCCAATGCCAGAACCATGAAGGGCGCGACGCTACCGCGTTGCCGACGGACGCGGATCATGAGCGTGGCTCGCACGGGATGGTGCTTTCCGAGCGGGGAATCCGAGTGATGGAGAGGGATGCACGCATCGCAGAACTTGCCTTTCGCAGAGCGCTCGACAGAGAGGGCGGGCGCGGAGCGTGAAAGATAAGAATTATTCCCAATCGCGAGCAATGATCGTTTCATTAAGAATGCTTAAGGGAGCGAGCACCGTGGCCATGCGCGGCCCGCATGGTGTGCAGGTGCTGTGGCGTGTGGGCATGTGCCGGGGTGTGGCGTTCGATGCTTTCGCGGCTTGAGCCGCGAAAAAAGGGCACGCATTTCGGCCGTTCCCCGATCTTGCAGGAGCGGCTTCAGCCGCGAAGTGCTAAACCTGTCACCCACGACATCGCAACCGGTGAGGCAACGGAATGTCTTCAGCGATTTCATCCCGCGCACGCGCTTTGCGCGTTGGGCGGTACTCCGAGCCGGGACGGATCTATCTGCTCACCGTGGTGGTGCGCCAGCGCACGCCGTCGTTCGCCGATTTCACGACGGGGCGCCTGCTGGTTTCCGAGCTGCGCTCGGCGGCCGATGACGGTGGGCTCGCTCGTTGGCCTGGGTGGTGATGCCCGATCACGTGCATTGGCTGGTCGAGTTGCAGACGGTGCCGCTGGCGTCTCTGATGCGCAGGGTGAAGGGACGCAGTGCCCGCGCGATCAACCGGTATCTGGGGCAACAGGGGGCATTCTGGCAGGCTGGCTATCACGACCATGCCGTGCGCCAGGAAGAGGATCTGCTGGCGATGGCGCGGTATGTGGTGGCCAATCCGCTACGGGCCGGATTGGTCCGGCGCATGGGGGATTATCCGTTATGGGATGCGCTGTGGATCTGAGCCTCGGCTTCGAGTCTTTCGCGGCTGAAGCCGCTCCTACGGGCCGTGCCCGTTCCGGATGTCCCACACGCCTGTAGGCGCGGCTTCAGCCGCGAAAAAAGGGCACGCATTTCAGCCGTACCCCTGCCTTGTAGGAGCGGCTTCAGCCGCGAAAAAGGGGGGGCGCATTTCGGCCGTACCCCTGCCTTGTAGGAGCGGCTTCAGCCGCGAAAAAGGGGGCGCGCATTTCAGCCGTACCCCTGCCTTGCAGGAGCGGCTTGAGCCGCGAAAAAAGGGGGATCAGGCCGACCGGCTCTCCACCGGCAGGGACTCGGGGCGTGACCAGATCCAGCAGGCGCCGCACAGCATGCCGCCACCGGCGGTGAGCAGCAGCCACAGCGGCGGTTCGTGCCACAGCAGCAGGGCGAAGCAGGCCAGCATGCTGACGCTGGCGTACAGCTTGTGGCGGCGGGCGATCACGCCGCCCTGGGCCCAGTTGTTGAGCATCGGCCCGAACAGCCGGTGCTCGTGCAGCCAGCGATTCAGGCGGGGCGAGCTCTTGCTCGAGGCCCAGGCCGCCAGCAGGACGAATTCGGTGGTCGGCAGGCCCGGCAGGATCGCGCCGAGCAGGGCGCAGCCAAGGCTCAGGTAGGCCAGCGCCAGGTAGCAGAGCCGCTTGACGCGGCTGATGGCGGGTTGGCTTGGAGCTGGTGTAGGCATTTCAGGAGCGATCCGCACGACGATAGGGGCGTATACCCGCAGGGGCGGCTGTAGCCGCGCATTTCGTGGCTGAAGCGGCCGATCCCGCAGGGCAGGGGTGGCGCCGCGACAGGTAAGGGGGCATGCCAAGTAGAAAGCCTGGGGCGGGCCGGAGGCAAGTTAAGAGGCCTTCATCTTTGCTCCCGCCGCAGCGCTTCGCGACGGGCTGAGTGGGGCGTGCTCTCAGCTTTCCTCGTCCTCGAGCCCGACCTCCTGCGCCAATGGCTCGTCCAGTTCGACATTGGCGTAGCTCATGCGGGCGAAGGCGATGGTGTGGATATCCTTCTCGGCGATCAGGGCGCTGCTCAGCGCCAGGCTGTCGCTGTTGCGACAGACCTGCACCACCACCATGGAGGCGGTCACCGCGGCTTCGTCCTCGTCGGCGACGGGTACTTCCTCGGGCAGTTCGCCGCTGTAGCGCCCATCGCTGTACAGCTCCGGGCAGATGCCTTCGGCATTGCCGCGATAGAGCGGTTTCCAGGGCATGCTGCGGTCGAGCATGACGCGGCTGATGACCATCTCGTATTCGCCCAGCGCCCCGGCTGCTGCGGTCTGTTCGGTCAGCGCCTGCAGGCTGTCCCTGTCCAGGCGGCTCTGCATGGCCAGGATGCTGGCGACGCTGTGGGCGGACTGCTCCATGTAGGCGCGAGCCTGATTGATGTTGTACAGGTCGCCGATGATGATCGCCGTGCCGATCAGCAGCGGCATGATCAGCGCGCCTTCGAGCAGGGCATTGCCGCGCTGTCTGCGGCGTGAGGTCATCCTCATGGGTCTTGCTCCGCGTCCTGGTCGCTGGTCAGGCTGCCCAGCAGTTGCCGGTACTGGTACTGGAAGGCATCGCCGAGGCCGAACAGGGCCGGCAGCGGCGTCATGAAGCGCTGTGTCAGGTCGACGGTGACGCTGAGCACGGGGGGCGAGCGATCATTGTCGTCCTCCGCTTCGTCCGCCTGGCCGCCGCCGAACAGGCGCAGGTTGTCGAAGGCCAGCACGTCGACCTGGAAGTTTTCTTCATTGAGAAAACCGTAGGACGAGTCGATCAGGCGTTGTTCGATGGCGTCCTGCAGCACGTCGGGGGTCTGCGCGTAGAACGCCCGGTCATGCCGAAAATCCTGCAGGGCGCGCTCCAGGGCGAGGCTGCCGATGCCGATCATCAGGCTGATGCGTGCCAGTTCGAACAGCATCATCACGCCGAACAGCAGCACCGGCAGGATCAGCGCGGTTTCCACGGCGGTCACGCCCTGCTGCCCGCGCAGCAGGCGCAAGAAGGTCGTGCGCATGACTCAGTTCTGCTCGCTCAGGGCCAGGGGCTGCTGGCTGGCCGCGAGCAGTTCGCTGGCCAATGGCGCGCCGGCATCGACACGGGCGCGGGCGTTGCGGAACTGCTGGAGGATCTGCCCGGCGTACTGTGCCTCCATGTTCTCCAGCAGCACGGCCTGGGCGGTGTCGTCATGGCCGGAGAAGACATAGGCCAGCGCCAGGTTCAGTTGCAGGGCGATATCGCCCTGACCGCGCGCCTGGTTGAGCAGGCCGATGGCCTTGGCGCTGTCGCCGCTGGCCAGCCATGACAGTGCCAGGTTGTTCAGCGCCGGTGCGTAGCTCGGATCGATCTCCAGCGCCTTCTCGAATTGCGTGCGGGCGTCACGCTCGCGCCTTTGCAGGTTGTAGGCGACGCCCAGGCCATTGAGTGCCTGCGTGTCGTCGGGCACGGCGCGTACCGCGCAGCGGAAGTCGCGCTCGGCCAGGGCCGCGCGGCCCAGTGCCAGGTGCGCACGACCAAGGCCGCTGCACAGGGCCAGGGTCTGTTCGGCCGGCAGTTTCGCCGGGTTGCCACCCAGCTCCGCGCGGGTGCGCTGGTACAGCGCCAGGGCTTCGCCTGCCGGTCGCACGGTGGCCGCGATGCTGGCGTATTCGAGCAGGTAGCTGCCCTTGAGCTGGCCGCGTTCGTCCATGCGCGCATAGACCTCGTAGGCGGCCTGGTAGCGCTGGTTGTCACGCAGGGTGTGGGCCAGGCGCAGGGCTTCGCCTGCCTCCTCGTCCAGGCTGGGCTGCGAGAGGGACGAGAGGCTGGCGCAGCCACTCAGGGTCAGGGTGAACAGCAGGGGCAGCAGGGCAGCGCGGTACGCAGGCATGACAGGGTCTCGCATCATTGGCTGAGCAGGCGGATGACGCGCACCATCGCCGGTGCGCCCATCATCGCCACGATAGGGGGCAGGATCAGGGTCATCAGGGGCACGCTCAGTTGGGCAGGCAGTTTGCCGGCGCGCTCTTCGAGGTTGAGGATCAGCGTCTTGCGGCTTTCCTCGGAAATGGTGCGCAGGGCCTGCGACAGCGGTGTGCCGTAGCGCTCGGCCTGGATCAGGGTTGCGACCATGCTTTCGATGCCGCTCACCCCGGTACGCTCGGCCAGGTTGAGCAGGGCGCGCGGGCGGTCGCTGAGAATCTGCAATTCGGCGTAGGTGTAGCGCAGCTCATCGGCCAGTTCCGGCGCCGACAGCGCCAGCTCCTTGGACACCACTTGCAGCACGCGGCCCAGCGGCAGACCGGCTTCGGCGCAGATCACCATCAGGTCGAGGCCGTCAGGCAGGCTGCGTTGCAGGCGTTCGCCGCGTTTGGCACTGCGAATCTTCAACCACAGTTCCGGCGCGGTGCTGCCGGCGAACAGCGCCAGCAGGCCACCGGCCAGGCCATTGAGGCCCAGGCGCGAGCCCGGTTCCAGCACGCCGAACAGCACCACCAGGGCCAGCAGCAGGCCGAGGGCGTACTTGCCGACCATCAGCAGACCGAGGGCTGCCTGGCTGCGAAAACCGGCCATGATCAGCAGGCGGTGCAGCTTCTGGCGGTCGTTGTCGGTACCGGCGAGGCTTTCGCCGAAACGGGCCATTGGCCGCAGCATCGCTTGCAGGCGCGGCGGCAGTTGCAGGCTCTGGCCACGGAGGATGTCGTCCTGGCGCACGCTGCTGGCGACGACGGGGGCAGCGCGTCCCAGGCGCTGGCGCAAGGGGGCGAACTGGCTGCGCTGATGCAGGCCGATCAGCAGCAGGCCGAGGCCGGCCAGCAGGACGGCCAGCGCAGCGACGGCCAGGGGGTTGTCGAACAGGGCGCTCATGTCACCCTCCTTACCATCAGGTGCGTGAGGATCAGGCCCAGCGCGACGCTGCCGAAGGAATAGAACAGCACGCTGTTGCCGGTCGGATCGTTGAGCAGGAAATGAAAGTCGCGCGGCGAGTTCAGGTACATGTAGCCCAGCGCCAGCGGCACCAGCGAGGCGACGATCTTCGCCGAGGCGCGGGCCTCGGAGGTCTTGGCCTGGATCTTCAGGTGTAACTCGTGGCGATCACGCAGGGTCGCCGACAGGCGATCCAGGGTTTCGCCCAGGCGGCCACCGGCTTCCTGGTTGATGATCAGGATCACCGCGAAGAACCGGTACTCGTTGAGCGGGATGCGTCTGGCCGAGTCCTGCATGGCCTGACGCAGCGGCACACCGAGGCGCAGCCAGTTGTCGATCAGGGCGAACTCCACCGACAGCGGCCCGGCGATGTTCGGCGCGACCAGGGCGAAGGCATTGCTCACCGGTACCCCCGCGCGGGCGGTGCGGGTGATGGCGTCGATGGCTTCCGGCAGGCTCTGCTTGAGCTCGGCCAGATGCTTGTCCAGCCCCTTGCGGTAGCCCAGGGTCGCCAGCACGGCGAAGAACACCAGGGTCAGCAACAGGTTGGCGAACAGCGGCAGCGGGGTTTCCTTGCCCAGCATCACGCCGCCGATCAGGCTGGCCAGGGCGGTCAGCGCCACACGCATCGGCAGGCTCTGGCGCCAGCCGAGCACGGTGATGCCCATCCACAGGTTGGCGATAGCCGGGCCGAGCAGCGGCAGGTCGGCGAAGGGCGCGTTTTCCATTTCCTTGAGGATGCCGTCGACCGATACGGGCTGGCTGTTCTTGCCGGCCTGGCCGATCAGTTCACCCTTGAGCTTCTCCAGGCGCTGCGTCACGGCCTTGTCCGGCACGTTGCGGCGGCTCAGGCTGCGTGCCGCCAGCACGGCGAGCACCACGGCGAGAAACACCAGCAGGGTCAGCAGATCGAGTACGGCGTCCATCAGTGACCCTCGAACAGGTGCGCGTGGGCGCTGTAGAAATGCGGGCGCTGGCCACTGGCGACGTACTGGCCGACCAGGCGGCCCTGGGCGTCGACGCTCTGGGTCTTGAAGGCGAACAGCTCCTGGGTCTGGATCACGTCGTTCTCCATGCCACAGACCTCGGTGATCGAGACGATGCGACGACCACCGTCACGCATGCGCTCGACCTGCACGATCAGGTTCACGGCGCTGGCGATCTGCCGGCGAATGGCCTCCAGCGGCAACTGCATGCTGGCCATCATCACCATGTTTTCCAGGCGCATGATGGCGTCGCGCGGGGTGTTGGCGTGCACCGTACAGAGCGAGCCATCGTGGCCGGTGTTCATCGCCTGGAGCATGTCGAAGCACTCGCCGCCACGCACCTCGCCGAGGATGATGCGGTCTGGGCGCATGCGCAGGGCGTTGCGCACCAGGTCGCGCTGGTCGACCTTGCCGGTACCCTCGGCGCTGACCGGACGGGTTTCCAGGCGCACCACGTGAATCTGTTGCAGTTGCAGTTCGGCGGCGTCTTCGATGGTGATGATGCGGTCTTCATCGCTGATGTTCTGCGACAGGGCGTTGAGCAGGGTGGTCTTGCCCGCGCCGGTACCGCCGGAAACGATGATGTTGAGCTTGGCCACCATCGCCCGCTTGAGCACCTCGACCATCTCCATGGACAGCGCGCCACGCTCCGCGAGGATTTCCAGCGACATGTTGCGGCGCATGAATTTACGGATCGAGATGCTGGTGCCATCGATGGCCAGCGGGTAGGTGATGACGTTGACCCGGCTGCCGTCGGCCAGGCGCGCGTCCACCATCGGATGGCTTTCGTCGATGCGCCGGCCCACGGCGGCGGCGATACGCTGGGCGGTGTTGAGCACGTGCTCCTCGTCGACGAAGGTGATCGACGACAGTTCCAGCTTGCCGTAACGCTCGACGAACACCTGCCCGGCGCCATTGACCAGAATGTCGTTCACCGAGTCGTCGTGCAGCAACGGCTGAATCGGGCCGATGCCGATCATCTCGTTGAGCATTTCCTCGGCGATGGCTTCTTCTTCCTGACGTGACAGTTGCAGGCGGTTGTCATCGCAGATGCGGCGGATCAGCGACTCGATCTGCACACGCAGCTTGTCGCGGCCCATGGCGGCGGCCTTGAGCGGGTCGATCTGGTCGTACAGGTAGCCACGGATCAGTTTGCGGTTCTGCGTGGCGACGTTATCGACCGGCTTGGCCTGGGCGTTGCGCTGCACGCTGGTGGCGCGCAACTCCTGCTGTGCCGGGGCCTGCTGTTCGGCCTGCTGGCGCAGTTCGCGATTCTTTTGCGGGTGACGGATGAGCATGCGCGAAGTCCTCTCAGGCTGCCGACGCTTGGCGGTTCAGCACGCGCTTGAGACGCGAGAGCAGGTTGCCGGTGGCGACCGTGGTGCGCCTGGGCGTATGCCCGGTGGCCAGGTCGGCCAGATCCTGCAGGGCCAGTTGCAGCGCCGGTGCCTGGCCGAGGCTGAGCGACCCTGCGAGCAGGCTGCCGGCCAGCGCGGAACCGGCATGGGGCAGTTGCAGGTCGATGCGCCGCTCGATGAAGTCCTCGAACTGGCTGCGCTCGACCACGCCGCCCTGGTCGCCCCGCGCGGCATTGGCCACCAGCAGCAGGTGCTGGCCGTCGCTCTCGTCGCCGATCTCGCGCAGCAGGCGGTGCAGGTTGCGCGCATCCTGCACGGTCAGGTCGGTGAGCAGGATGCGCGTTTGCGCATGGGCCAGCACGTCGAGGGTGCCATGCGGACGGCCCGCCGGCAGATCCCAGATCACCTGGTTGAACATGTGGCAGAGGTTGGCGCCGAGAAACAGCAGGTGCTCGCTGCTGAAATTCTGCTCGGGGCGCAGCGTCGGTGCCTGGGCCAGCAGGTGCAGGCGCTCGTTGATCTGGCCCATGGCACGTTGCAGCAGGCGGCTGTCGATCTCGCCGCTGTTCAGTGCGCCGGCCAGGCCGGCGTCACCCTCGTAGCCCAGCAGCAGGCTCTGGTCGCCGTTGTGGCGGTCGAAGTCGACCACGGCAGTGGCCATGTGCCGATCCTGGGAAAGAATCTGCGCCAGGCCGGCGACCACGGTGCTCACGCCGCAGCCACCGGAGGCACCGCTGATGGCGATGGTGCGCCCGCTGCGGGCGCCATGGCTGGTGGCCAGGCCGGCACGGGCGCGGCCCAGGGTGGCGGCCAGCAGATCCAGCGGCACCGGTTTGGCCAGGTAGTCGAACACGCCGCTGTGCAGCAGGGTGCGGTACAGGTCGACGTCCTGTTTGCTGCCGATGACCACGATGTGGCAGGCCGGGTCGCACACTTCGCCCAGCTCGCTCAGCGATTGCAACGGCATCGGGTCGCCGTCGATGTCGACGATCAGCACCTGCGGCGGCGGGTTTTCGCGGCTCCAGGCGATGGCGGCGGCGATACCGCCGGCACGGGCCTGGCTGGTGGCCTGGCCGAGGCGCAGCAGTTGCTCGGCGAAGCGGCCGGTTTCTTCAGGGCTGGCGGCGAACAGCATCAGGCTGGATGCGTCGTTGTTGAGCGTTTGCGTGGTGTCGTTCATGTCACGAGTCTCTTTGCTTCGGGGCCATATCCGCGTGTTCGGTTGGCTTCCGTAGGAGCGGCTTTAGCCGCGAAATCCTCGGCTGTAGCGCTTCGCGGATGAAGCGGTACGCCGCCCGGCCGCGCCTACAGTGCAAGGTGTGCAACGGCTGACGCGGACATGGCTGTTCAGTCCTGGAAGTCGATGTCGAGCAGTTCGCGGACTTCGTCGTCGTGGTAGCGGCCTACGGCGTTCACCGCACCGATGCCGTCGCCGCCATCCAGGGCCTGCGGGCGTACCAGGTCACGCGGGTCGGAAACCATCGCAGCGATGTTGGCGCGGTTGGCGCAGCCCAGCGGGCCGACGGCCTGATAGGGCTTGACCGTCCAGGTTTCCGGGTTGGCGATGGTGCAATCCGGCACCTTGACCACCAGGGCTTCGGAGACCACCTGCAGGTCCCACTCCCCGGCCTGCGCTGCCTCCAGGCGCGACGGCATGACGATGACCTGTTCGGCCACCGCGCCCTGCTCGCGCAGCACATCGGCCAGGCGCTGGGCCAGGCGTTCGCCGGACGGCGTGTAGGGTTGCAGGGTCAGGGTCTGCTGGCGCAGGCGCCCCTGCACGCGCAGCAGGGTGTTGAGGTTTTCCAGCGATTCGGCCGTGAAGCTGCCGTTGCCGTTGGCCTTCAGCGAGGCGACCAGCGCTGAAGGGGCGACGGTCGGCGCCTCGGCGGTCTTGTAGGGGGTGAAGCGGTTTTCGCGCATCTGGTTGAGCTGACGGTCGCAACCGACGAGCAGGACGGAGAGCGCCAGTAGGGACAGCAGGGGACGAACGGGCATGACGATTCTCCTCAGAACAGATAGCCGGCGGAGGCCTGGGCCGGAATCATGTTGTCCAGCGCGCGGATGCCACGACCTGGGGACTGCAAGGCGCCGGCAGCGGTCGGCTCGACCACGTAGGCGGTGGCGATGATCACCAGTTCGCTGTCGCTCTGTTCGCTGGTTTCGGTTTCGAAGAAACGGCCGAGCACGGGCAGGCTCTTCAGGCCGGGAACGCTGGTGACCTGCTGGTTGACGGTGCTGCGCAGCATGCCGGCGAGGGCGAAGCTCTGGCCGCTGGCGACTTCGACCGTGGTGTCGGCGCGGCGTACCTTGAAGGCCGGGATGGTGAAACCGTCCAGTTGCACGGCGCCGTCATCGGACAGGTCGCTGACTTCCGGGGCCACGTGCAGGCTGATGCGGTTGGGCGACAGCAGGGTCGGGGTCATGCGCATGATCACGCCGTACTGCTTGTAGTCGATGTTCACGCTGTTGTTGACGAAGGTGACGATGGGCACCTCGCCGCCGGCAGCGAAGCCTGCGGTCTCGCCGGACATGGCGGTCAGGTTGGGTTCGGCCAGAATGGTCGCCAGGCCGTCATTGGACAGCGCGGTGAGCAGCGCGGAAACGCTGGAACGGCCACGGGTACGGCCTCCACCGAGGATCGGTCCGGTGGCATCGGTCACGGTGTCGGTCAGGCGGTTGGTGGTGGCATCGAAGATGCTGTTGCCGGTACGGAACAGGGCGTTGCCGCGGTTGCTGGCGAAGGTCGCTTCCCAGTTCAGCCCCAGCGAGGTGGTCAGGCTGCGCGACACCTCGACGATGCGCACGCTGATGTTGACCTGGGCCGACAGCTCGACCTTGAGCTGGTTGATCACGCGCGGAGCCGGCTGGCCATTGCCGCCGCCCTGCGGTTGCGGACGGGCGCCGCCACCCTGACTGGAGCTGGCGCCCAGCGTGGCTTCGACACTGTCCATGACCTGCTTGGCCTGCTGCGGTGTGCGCACGCTGCCACGCACGATCAGGCTGCTGCCGGACGGTACGAATTGCACCTTGGCGCCGGGAATCTGCTCGGCGATCTGCTGGCTCAGGCGGGTCAGGGCGGCGGTGTCCTGGCTGGACACCAGGCGGATGGCGACCACCACCTCGTCATTGGCGTCGAGGGCGTACAGCGTGGTGCTGCCCGGGGTCTTGGCGAAGACGAAGACGCTGCCGGGCGAGGCCATCTGGAAGCTGGCGATATTCGGGTTGGCGACCATCACGTTGGTGGCTTCGCGCGGCAGTTGCAGCAGGCGGCCCTGGTTGAGCATCAGCTGCACCGTCTCGGTTTCCTCGACCGTCTTGAGCTTGCCGCGCAACTGGCGCACGGTCGGTCTTTCAGGCTCGGCCGCCTGGCCCATCTGCGCGTAGTACTCACGGGCGAAGGCCATGTCCAGATCGGGGTTGTAGGTGTCGGATTCGGCGACGGGCAGGTCGGCCTCTTCCCGGGTTTCGGCATGCGTCAGGCCTGGGGCGGCGAACAGGCAGGCCAGCGGCAGGGCAAGGTGTTTGAGCGCGAACTTCATGTGTCGGTTTCTCTAGTGGGCAGAAGTGAGCTGAGCGTTCGCGCGCATCACTTGTAGTCGTCGAAATACACGTCGTTTCTTGCATCGCCGTGGAAAACCCTGGCCGATGGCGTCTTGTCGAAGGACAGCCTGGCCGGCGAGCTGGCGCTGTAGACGCCGGTGGTCTGCGCCAGGGTGGTGACCTTGCCGGTTCCGGGGCGTACCAGGCCGTCGCCGATGTCCTGACTGCTGCGCAAGGCCAGTTGCAGGGTGCCGATCTGGCTGGCCAGCACCAGGCGCTCGGCGTAGGCGGGCGGCACTTCTAGGGTTATGGTCTGCGCCGAGACACGGGGGTAGGCGTCCGGGTTCTTGCCGGCCTTGTCCGTTTCTTGCGGGCGCGCTTGCAGCGGGCTGCGTACCCTGTTGTTGACCGACAGAACCCGGACGTTCAGCAGCAGGGTCTGTGAGGCCAGGCGTGGCACCGCCGATTGCGCGGTGAACCCCAGCACCTGGCGGATCAGGTGTTGGCGTTGTTCCGGCGTTTCCCGCTCGGTGTGCCTGACCAGGGTGGTCATCAGGTCACCGTTCTGAACCATGCTGGTGTCCTGTTCGTTCTCGCGTTCGAGATTGACCATCACGTCCACGCGATCACCCGAGGTCAGCATGCCGTACTGACTGGCCGTCTGGCTGGTGGGAACGGTAATGGCGCGCATGCCGGGTGTGATGACCGTGGCGATGAAACCCGGCTCGTTGGGTTTGACCAGCAGGTTGCCGGTCAACGGGGTGCCCGCCGCGATCGTGCGGCGTACGCCGGAACCCGTCAGGTGGTTCGCCGCTTCGCTGTCCCGGGTGTAATACAGCTGCGCGTCGACGGCGCTGTCGCCGGCCTTCCACTCCATGGCGCTGGCATCGATGAAGTCGCCAGGGCGCAGGTCACGGCTGGCGACCAGGATCGCCGGGTGTTTCGGCTGGGGTGCTTCTGCGGGTTTCTCGACCACGGGCGGCGCTGGCGGCGGGGCCAGCAGCACACGGGCCAGCAGGGCGGCGCTACCGGCGACCAGAAGGGTGCCTGCCAGCAGGAGGGCGGAAGGGGTTTTCATGGCGTGAACCGTGTTTAGGAATGAATGGGAACGAACAGGGTGTAGAACGCACCGATGGCGATGGCCACGCCGTAGGGCAGGCCTTGCGGGCGCTGGTCGGTCAGCACGACGGGCACCGGAATGTTCAGTCGTGGAAACGCCGCGCCGAGTCGCTGCCAGCGCAGGGCGAGGTAGTGTTCGATCTGGTTCAGCAGTGGCAGACCCAGCGCCAGCAGCCCGCCCGCCAGGGCGGTGACGATGAGGAAGGCCATCTGGTTGGTCTGGCACATCCACAGGCTGACGGCGGCTACCAGCTTGATGTCGCCGGCGCCGACGCGTCCCAGGCAGAACAGCGCGAAGCCGATCGCCAGCACCAGCCCCGCGCCCAGCAGGCCGTAGGCCACCTGGTCGATCAGCTCGCTGCGGCTCATCTCGCTCCAGGGGCCGATGCCCATCAGGGCGGTGACCGGCAGCACCAGCCACAGGGCCAGCAGCAACAGGATCAGCAGGTTGTGGATGCGCCGATAGAGCAGATCGGTGCCGACCACGAACAGCAGCGCGGGCAACAGGACGATGCTGATGAAGGTATTGTCCATACCGCGCTCCCGGCCGCTCTGCTTACTTGGCAGCGCCAGGGTTGTTGGTGTTGGTGATCTGGTCGGCGATGGAGGAGAAGCGTTCCTTCAGGGCGGTCACGAACACGCCGTCGGAGCCGAAGATGATGCCGATGGCGGCCGCCATGGCGGCTGCGAGGATGCCGTATTCGATGGCGGTGACGCCGCTTTCGTCGGCGAGGAATTGCTGGATGCGATTGGACATGACTGCTCCGTCAGCTGGGAAATAAACGGCTTTCGTTCAGGTGATATTAAGATTTGTTCTCAAATGCGAGGCAAGTGCGGTTTCATTAAGAATGCTTAAGGAAGCCGTTTCTCCGCTCCGGCTGGCGCCGGCTTGAGTTCGAGCGTGGCGCGCAGGCCCGGCTGGTTGTCGGCCAGCACCAGGCGGCCGCCATGCAGGTCGCAGATGGCCCGGGTCAGGGTCAGGCCCAGGCCGTTGCCGGGGATGTTGCCGCTGGTGTCGAGGCGACCGAAACGTTCCAGCGCCTTGGCATTGAGCTCCTGCGGGATGCCCTTGCCATGGTCGGCCACGCTGAGGGTCTGGCGGTCACGGGTGGCACCGGCTGCCAGCACGATGGGCGAGCCGCTCGGCGAATACTTCAGGGCGTTGTCCAGCAGGTTTGCCAGGGCCTGGAACAGCAGCGCCTGGTCGCCATGGACGCTGTGCTCGGCGTGGCACTCGATCAGCAGCGCGCATTCTCGTTCTTCCGCCAGTGGCAGGTAGTAGCCGCGAACGTCCTCCAGCAGGGCGCGGGTTGCGATCGGTGCGAAGTGGTGGGCGCAGCGCCCGGTCTCCACCTCGCCCACACGCATCACGGCACGGAACAGGCTCTGGATGCGCTCGCTGTCCTGCACCGCGCGCAGCAACTCCTCGCGCGATTCGCCTTCGAGCCTTTCCGCGACGTTGAGCAGACGGCTTTGCAGACGCGTCAGCGGTGTACGCAGCTCGTGGGCGATATGGCTGGTGACGGTCTTCACCTCGTCCATCAGGCGGTCGATGCGTTGCAGGTTGAGGTTGACCTCGGCGCCGAGCTGGTCGAACTCGTCTCCGTCATGGGCGCTTGGGGCGCGGGCACTGTGGTCGCCGCTGGCATAGCGGAACAGCGCGTCGTGGATCAGGTTGATGCGTGCCAGGTTGCGACGGCTGAAGGGCAGGCTGATGAGCAGGATCAGCAGCAGGATCAACAGCAGTCCGGCCCCGGCCATCAGCGGAATGATGCGCGTGCGTTCGAGCATCGGGCTCAGGTCGTAGGCGCTGAAATAGCGACCGCCGTCGGCCAGCGGCACCAGCAGACCGAGGATTTCCGTTTCGTCGCCACTGGCATCGGTCAGGGTCGCGTGGCGCCAGTTGCTCGTGCACTCGCCACGGCAGCTCAGGCTTGGCAGCAACTGCGTGTCACCGTAGAGCGGCTTGCCGTATTCGTCGATGACGATGGCATGACGCTCCTTGCGGTTCTCGAAGGGTTCGCGGTAACGCAACGCCGTCACCACGTGTTCGGCACGCAGCAGACGGCCATGCAACTGCTGCGAGCGTACATCGTTGAGGATCATGTCGCGTACGTGGCTGCGCATGATCAGCTCCAGCAGGTGATTGCTGAAGATGATCGATGTCAGCGCGATGAGCAGACAGATGAAGGCGATGGTCGAGGCTTGGCGGAAATTGCTGGTGGCGAAGAGTTGCTTGAGGCTGAAGACGTTAACCAAGGACATAGCCTATCGCGCGGATGGTGCGGATCATCTGCCGTTGGAAGCCCTTGTCGATCTTGTTGCGCAGTTTGGACAGGTGCACGTCGATCAGGTTGGTCTGCGGGTCGAAGTGATAGCCCCACACCCGTTCCAGCAGCATGCTGCGCGTCACCGTCTGGCCTTGGTGCTCGGCGAGCACCTGCAACAGCTTGAACTCCTTGTCGGTCAGGTCGATGCGTTGCTGGCCGCGTGTCACGGCGCGGCGGGCGAGGTCGATCTGCAGGTCTTCGATGTGCAGGATTTCGTCCTGGGCGCTGTGCTGGTGGCGGCGGGCGAGCAGTTCCAGGCGCAGCAGCAACTCGGTGAAGTCGAAGGGCTTGCCCAGGTAGTCGTCGGCACCCGCGCGCAGGCCTTCGACGCGGTCGCTGGTCTGGTCGTTGGCGGACAGGATCAGGATCGGCGGGCGTGGGCGACCGTGCAGGCGGGACAGCACCTCGATGCCGTCCATCTTCGGCAGCACGCGATCGAGAATGACCACGTCGAATGCTTCGCTCTCGATCATGCTCAGGGCACCTTCGCCGTTGTCGGCCAGGCGATAGTTGTGGCCGCAGGCGTGCAGCTTGCTCCCGAGCCAGTGACTGACAGACGGATCGTCTTCCACCACCAGTACGCGCATCGTGCTGATCCTTGAATCCATAGGGGAGGGCGCCCAGCATTCTTAGGGATGGCGTGCCAGGCGTTGAGTTAAGAATTATTAAACAGAATGAGAATGAATATCAATTTGTTTTGTGGCAGTGTGCCATATCAGGCACGCGCCTTTGACATTCCGATGCAGGCGAGGGAAAACGCAGGGATTTGCCGCCAGGGCAGCGGCCATTTCGAGAGGGGCGGGAGTGGGTTCGTCAGGGCTTCCCCCCCAGCCGTTCCAGCAAACGCTCGCCGAAGACCTCGGCACGTCCCTCGAACAGACGTTGCAGCACCTGGCCGTCGGCCAGGTAGTCGTACAGTGGCTGGCGTTCGGCGAAGTTTCCGGCCAGGCGTGCGGCGGCAGTGATGTAATCCTCGACGCTGCCTGCGATCAGCCAGTCGGGCAGGCCGGCGCGGCGCAGCAGCCCTTCGTCGATATGCTCGAACACCTCCGCGCCGCTCTTGCACACGCCGGGCAGGCCGACGGTCAGGGCGTCGATGATGCCGTTGGTATTGCCGAACGGAAACGGGCTGAGGAACAGGTCGCAACGGCTGAAGGCACTCAGGTACTGCGGGTAGGGCTGGTGCGGGTAGATGCGCGCATCGGGCAGGTAACGCTGGATCAGGCGCTGCAACTGCGGGTAGAGCAGGCCCTGAGCCTGGCCGATGAGAAAATGAAAGCGCACGCGCTTGCCGTACTGCTGCCGGGTGAGCTGGGCGATCTGCTGGCAGGCCTGTAGAAAGCGCGGGTTGAGCTTCATGGTGGTGGCGGCGATGGCGATGGCCACTTCCGCGTTGTCGCCGTGCTCAGCGGTGGGAATTTCCACCGGGATGGCCGAGGGGCGGTAGGGCTGGCCGTCGCTGGGCAGCAGAAGCAGTTGCTCGTCGAAACAGGCCGGGTCGCCGACGAAGTCCTCTTCCACGCTGATGCAGTCGATATGCCGTGACCCGGTGGTGGCCGGATGGCCCAGGGCGGCGACTTGCAGGGGCGCCAGGCGCAGGTTGGCGACGAACAGGGTGAGCGGGAACATGCCCACACTGGGCATGTACAGCACCTGTGGCTGCAACTCGGCGGCCAGTTCACGCACCTGGCGCACGCAGGCCAGCAGGTCGTTCGGTGCCGTCAGTTCGCTGAATGCGTCGAATACCGCGCGCCCCAGCGCATCGACGTTGCTGGCATAACCCACGGCATGCAGGTCGAAATGCTGGCGTGCCGCCTCCAGGGTGCGCGAGTGGGTGCGGTAGATCGAATGGCCGCCGGAGAACCATTCCAGCACCACCAGCATCCTCGGCTTGCCGGTGGCTGGAGGGGGCTGCTGCAGCGGCAGCGAGTCGATGCCGGCGTTCGCCAGCTTGCGCTCCACCAGGCGGCAGATGGAGCGCTTGATGCGATGGCGTTGCGGCAGGTCGGCATAACTGCAATGCATGTAGACGTCATGGATGATCGCCACCGGCAACTGATCCAGGCTGTCGAGGCTGTCCAGGCGCGCGGGCAGCCAGGCCAGCAGCGCCTCGCGCTTGGAGTGCGCGGCGAGCGTGCCGAGAAAGCGCGGCGACAGCAGTGCCATGCACAGCGCCACGGCCAGGTTGCGGTCATGCTGCCAGAGCCGCTCCACGTCCAGCGGCAACTGCGATTCGGACGAATAGAGCACGCAGAACTTCACCAGGTCGGCGGGCGCCACTTCGAAGCGGCCTTTGGCATCGCCGTGCAGGTTGAGTGCGCGCAGGATGTGATCGGCGTTGACGAAGGCACTGGCGGCGAACAGCGAGGACAGCCAGCGCTGGAAATTGATCAGCTGATCGAACCCGGTGGGGCTGATCTGGAAATCGGGATCGGAGAACAGCGTGGTGATGGCGCTGGTGATGCGCGTCAGCATGTGGGCTTCGAGTTCCGCCGCAGAGATCGCCGGCGATACCGAGAGCACGAATTGCCCGGACAGTTTGCCGTAGTGCCGATCGATGATCAGCAGCAGGCGGATCAGCTCGCGTGCGGCGGCTTCGTGCTGGCGCGAGTAGCAGAGCTGTTCGAAGTGTTCGAGAGAGAACGTCGCGTCGGTCATGACCTTGTCCTGATGCATCCGGGCCGGGCGCGACGCGGGTGGCGTCGCGCCCGGCCATTTCAGTTTTCGCTCGGTGCCGATGCCTGCAACTGCGACAGATCCAGGTCGATCAGGTCGATGCGTGGCGCCAGCGGTGTCTGCCGGTAGTCAGGATACAGAACCTGGCTCCAGTTGCTGCCGGCGATCTGCTGTTGCAGGTGGTTGCGTGTCGCCTCGCCGTCGCTGCCCAGGATGCTGGCATTGATCAGACCGCCCAGGCGATAGACCACCGCGCCACTGCCACTGGCGCCGATGCGGGTGTTATCGCTGGCGTGGGCGATGTAGGTGCCGCCGGGTGCCTGGGCATCGATCAGCAGGGTGCCGTCCTGGACGCCGAGGTTGTTGTTGCCACTGACGAAGTTCAGCGCCGTGCCACCACGGCTGAAGGCTTCCAGGGTCAGGTTGCCGCCGGCCCCGGCCAGCAGGCTGTTGCTGCCGCTGCCCGTGCCGTTGAAGGTGATGCCGCTGGCGCCAGCGTCACCGCGACCGCTGACTGTGATGTCGCCGCTGGCCGAGGTCAGCCAGAGGCTGTTCGAGCCGCTGCGCATGAACACGGCGCTGGCATCGCTGCCGCCGTCGCTGCGACCGTCGAGGCTGATGTCGCCGCTGTTGCTGGCGATGGTCACCGAGCTGCCGCTGCTGGAGGGGTAGACATGGATGCCGTTGCCGGTTCGCGAGTAGCCGTCGAGGCTGATCGAGCCGCTGCCGGTGGCGCGCAGCTCGGTCTGTCCGGTGAGTATGCTGAGGCCATTGGCATTGTCGGCCTGGCCACTGATGCCGAGCCTGCCATGCTCCACGCTGAGCAGGTTGTTGCCGTTGCTGTAGAAGTCCACGCCATCGCCCGAGCCGGTCGAACGGCCGATCAGGGTGACGTTGCCGTTGCCGGTGGTCTGGATGATGTTGGTCACGCTGAGCAGGGCGATGCCGTGATCCAGTTCGCTGCTGTCGGGCGAGTGGAAGTGGCCGTCGAGCAGGATGTTGCCGCCCTGCGAGGCGATGCGGTTGGTCGAGGCCTGGCCGCTGCCGCCCAGGGCGATGGCGTCGGAGGTACCCACGCTGTCACCGCGCAGGGTGATATCGCCGGTCTGGGTGGTGATGCTTACGCCCTGCGAACTGCCGGTGGAGTTGAGGAAGATGCCATAGCCACCGAAGCTGCTGGTGCTGTTGCCGTTGATCTGGATGTCGCCGGTGGTGGTCGACAGCTCGATGGCGGCGCCGCTGCCGGAGGGGGCGAGGTCCACGCCACGACCGGAGATGCTGTTGCCTTCCAGGGTCAGGCTACCGCTCCGGGTGCCGACGCGAATGGCGGAGTTGCTGCCGCTGGCATCCACAAAGAGCGCGCGGAAGGAGCCGCTGCCGGTGTCGATCACGCTGTTGTCGGCCGCCAGGCGCACGTTGCCGGCGCTGCTGGTGATGTCGATGCGGCTGCCGCTGCCGGCGGTGATCAGGCCGAGCGAGGGCGTGGTACCGCCGGAGCTGTTGCCTTCGACGCTGATGTCGCCATCGCTGAGCAGGTTGATCGAGGCACCGGCTCCGGTGACGTTGAGCACCGTGCCGTAGCTGCCGCCGCTGTCGCCGGCCAGCACGATGCTGCCCGCGTCGCTGGCCCTGATATCGATCGCGCCATCGCCTGCGGCGGCCAGGTACAGCGCGCGGCCGCTCTGGCTGTTGGCCCTGACCGTCAGTGTGCCGCTGCCGACGCCGATGTGCTGCGTCGAGCTGCTGGCGGTGGAGCAGATCAGCACACCGAAACCGGAGGCTGCATTGCCACTCAGGGTGACGTTGCCCGAACCACTGGCGACGATGCTGTTGCTGGTACTGAAGATGCGCGTGCCGTTACCGCTACCGAGGTTGTCGGCGTTGATGTCGATGGAGCCGGCGCCCTCGGTCAGCAGGTTGCTGCCGCCATGCAGGATGAAGGCATCACCCGTGCCGCTGGTGCTGGCCTGCACGGCGGTGATGCTGATGTCGCCGCCACCGGCATCGAGAGTGCTGGCGGAGATGTTCATCGCCGTGGCGCTGGAGCCGGTGGCGAGGGTGGCCGAGGTGGCACCGCGGATGGTGATGTCGCCGCCGTGGGTGTCGATCAGGCTGGAGCGGATCGACACACCGGTGCCGCTGCTGAGGTTGGTGCTGGCGAACGAGCCGCTCGGATCGATGGCGCCGCTGATGGTCAGGTCGCCACCGTTGGTGCGGATGGTGGCGTTGTTCAGCGCCACCGAGCCGTTGCCGCTGTTGTTGAAGTTGGACAGCAGCGACACGTTCAGCGTGGCACCGTCGGCGTGGGTGATGCTGGTGCCGGTCATGTTGATGTTGCGGTGGGCCACCAGTGTCAGGCTGGCATTGCCCTGGGCCTGGACGTTGTCCAGCACGTTGATGTCGCCGGAGGTGCCGGGGCCGGAGGAGGTCTGCACGATGATGTTGGCGCCTTCGCTGAGCGAGGCGTTGAGCGTGGCGGAACTGAGCGTCGAGCTGCCGCCGGCGTTCGGTGTGAACGGGCTGTCGCTGGAGGTGCCGGAGCTGGCGCCGCTGGTGATGTTGATGTTGTAGGGGTCGAGCAACCAGGTGCCGCCCTTGCCGGAGGCCGCGCTGAGGTCGACGCGGCCGCTGACGTCCAGGGCGTGGGCCGAGGTTTCCACCAGGCCGCCCTGGCCGCCTTCACCACCGCCGATCACGCTGATATTGCCGTGGAACCGGGTGCTGTCGGTGGCCCAGAGGATGACCTTGCCACCATCGCCACTGCCGAGCGCATCGGCCTCGATGCGTGCGTCCTGGCCCATGTGGGTGGCGCTGGCGTGCTGCAACGGGCCGGTGCCCTGGTAGTCGCCGCCGAGCAGCACGGTGCCGCCACCGGCATCGCCGGATGCGTCGATGCGCGCCTCGTCGAACAGACCGACGTATTCGCCGGTCATGGTCACTTCGCCGCCACGTTCACCGGCGTTGCGGCCGGACGCATCGAGTACGCCACTACTGGCCACCACGCCGCTGTCGCCACCATCGAGAACGATGCGGCCATTGCGTTGCTGCACGCTGGTGGCCTCGATCACGCCTTCATTGTTGACCACCTTGCCGAGCATGGCGTCGCTGGCGCGTGCGCTCATGATCACGGTGCCGCCGTTGGCTTGCAGCAGGCCCTGGTTGACCACGCCGGCATCGAGGGTGGCTTCGTCGACCTGCATGTTGATCAGGCCGTCGCCATGGTAGTCGAGGGTGATTCTCTCGCCGCCGCCGAGCACCACTGAGCCCATCTTCGCGACCACCGTGCCTTCGTTGCGCACCTGGCTGCCGAGCAGGGCGACCGTGCCGCCGTCAGCCGCGCGGATGCTGCCCTGGTTGATCACCGCGCCACCTGCGCCCTGGCCGTCGAATTGCAGGCGTCCGGCCATGAAATCGTTGTCGGCGATGTCCAGGGCGCTGGCCACCAGGCCGCCGACGTTGACCGCCGCGCTGCTGCCGAACAGCACCCCGGTGGGGTTGATCAGGTAGACCTGACCATTGGCGTTGAGCTGGCCGAATATCTGCGAGGCGTCGCTGGACAGCACCCGGTTCAGGGCGACCGACGAGGCGCCGGGCTGGTGGAAGTTCACCGTGGCGTCACGGCCGATGTTGAAGGTGTCCCAGGTGGCGATCAGCTTCTGGCTGTTCTGGGTGACGTCCAGCACGTTGCCGGACTGGTTGATGCTGCCGCTGCCGGCGGTGATCTGGCCGTTGCTGGGCAGGGCATTGTTGTCCAGCGCCATGGCCTGTAGCGGCATCAGGCCGTGCATCACGCACAGCACCGCATAGCTCAGCGGCCTGAGAGCGCCTCTGAAAACTGCCTGCGTTGTCATCACTGCGTTTTCAGAGGCGCCCTTGAGGAGGGGCAGTTGCGGGCGACGGCCGCGACGGGTGTTCCTGTTATTCACGGTCATCTCCTCAGAACGAATAGTTGAAGCCGGTGCCGATGGCGTTGATGGTGGTGCCCACGCCTGGCGAGTAGCCGCTGGCGGCATAGGCGCCGGCCACGGCGAAGTTGTAGTTCGACAGCGAGGCGTTCTTCAGCAGCACGTAGTGGGCGAACACCTCGGTGTTGCGGGTGAAACGATAGCCAACGCCCAGTGCGTACTGACGTGCGCCCATGCCGCTGGTGTCGCACTCGATGCCGCTGGCGGAGATCATCGAGCATTCGCCCGGCAGCGCGCGGGCATAGCTGGCGCGCAGGCGCCAGGCGCCGATGCGGTGGCTGATGCCGAGCATGTAGGCGCGGCGGCGGTACTCGGAGAGGTCGCTGAAGCTGACGCTGTTGTTGATCACGTCGTCTTCCGAGTAGTAGAGCTCGTCAGCCACCAGCGACAGCTGGGTGTTGCC
>Ga0075032_1000221_pt1 | contig 40767 bp, 32 predicted proteins | sample SynthPrep_1_END__FD_71386 | JGI IMG/M metagenome (GOLD analysis project Ga0075032, IMG submission 71386) | Synthetic microbial communities from Ohio, USA - SynthPrep_1_END_DS7_MetaG | ecosystem: Engineered > Bioreactor > Aerobic > Activated sludge | place: USA: Ohio, Columbus | collected 2014-04-10
GCCACACGCTGGCCAACGTGCTGGCCGGCATGCGGTACGGCGCACCCGTGGCGGCTTGCGGACTCGCCCAGGGCATGGATCTGCCGGCCACGGTGGCCCCGTTCATCCTGCGCGGGGTGACGCTGATCGGCGTGGACAGCGTGTATGCGCCCATGGCGCTGCGCGCGGAGGCTTGGCGCAGGTTGGCCGATGAATTGCCGCGCGGCATGCTGGAGGCCAACACGCAGGAGCTGGGCCTGTCCGAAATCGCGGCCGCCGCCGCGCCGTTGCTGGAGGGCAGGATACGCGGCCGCATCGTCGTCGATGTGAATCGATAAGGGCCGCAGCATAGCGGCCCGCACACCACCAAAGGAGACTGGGCATGATGAAGCAACGATGGCGTTCCGTCATCGCTGCGGCGGCGCTTTGCGCCGCCGCCGGCGCGGCATGGGGGCAGGGATATCCGGACAGGCCGGTGCGGCTGATCGTGCCGTTCCCGCCTGGCGGTTCGGTGGACTACGTGGCGCGCAATATCGCGCCAGTGTTGTCGCAGAAGCTGGGCCAGACCGTGGTGGTGGACAACAAGGGCGGCGCGTCCGGCACCATCGGCACCGCCGAACTGGCGCGCGCGCCAGCCGATGGCTACACGCTGATGCTGGCTTTCGACTCGCACGCGGTCAACGGCTCGCTGTACAAGAACCTGTCGTACGACACGATCAAGTCCTTCGACTACATCAGCCTGATCGGCACCATGCCCGCCGTGCTGTTGACGGCCAAGAAGACCGGCATCACCACCTTGCAGCAGTTCCTGGACTATGCGCGCGCGCATCCGGGACAGGTGAACTACGGCTCATCTGGCGTGGGCGGCTCCAATCACCTGAACCTGGCCGCCCTGGCGGCGCGCACGGACATCAAGGTGACGCACGTGCCTTACCGCGGGGGCGGGCCGATGTTCAACGCAGTCCTGGGCGGCGAAGTGGACGTGGTGATCGCCAGCCTGCCGACCATCGTCGGTTTCGTGCAGGGCGGGCGCCTGAACGCGCTGGCCATCGGCTCGGCGCAGCCCGCGCCCGCGCTGCCGGATGTGCCGCCCATCGCCACGCTGGTGCCCGGTTTCGAGGCCTATTCCTGGGTCGGCATGCTGGCGCCGGCGGGCTTGCCGCCGGAGGTGCGCAAGCGTGTGCAGCAGGCGCTGCGCGATACGCTGGCGACCCCGCAGGTCAAAGACAGCATGGAGCAGGGCGGCTTCAACATCGTGTCCAGCACGCCGGAGGAGTTTCAACAGCGCGTGCAGGCCGAATCGCAGCGTTGGGGCAAGCTGATACAGGACACCGGCATCAAGATCGAATAGCGGCCTGGCATGGGCAGGACCGCGGGGGCTGCCGACCGCCCGCGCGGCGCCTCAGCTCTTGAGCCCGATGCGTCGCGCCAGCTTGTGCAGATTGCTGGCGTCCACGCCCAGCGCGCGCGCGGCATGGGCCCAGTTGCCTTGATGCGTTTGCAGCGCCCGGCGGATGGCCTGGCGCTGGCAGGCGTCCACCGCTACGCGCAGCGTCTGGTCCGGGCCGGCGGCCGCGGGCTCGTCGGTGTCGTCCTGCGGGGAGGCCACGGGCATGTCGCCGTCGGACAGGTCCAGCAGCTTGGCGCCGAGCGTCACGATTTCGTTGCGCGTGGCGCCGTGGCTGACGGCCTTGATCGCGGCGCGGCTGATGACGTGCTCCAGTTCGCGCACATTGCCGGGCCAGCGGTAGCGGCGCAGCATGTCCTCGGCCTCGGGCGACAGCCGGAGGCTGCGCAGGCCCAGCCGCGCGCGGTTCAGTTCCAGGTAGCGGCCGGCCAGTAGCAGCACGTCGTTGCCGCGGTCGCGCAGCGGCGGAATGGGGATGGGGTAGACCGACAGGCGGTGATAGAGGTCGGCGCGGAAATCGCCCGCGCGCACCAGATCGCGCAGGCTGCGGTTGGTGGCGGCCAGGATGCGCACGTCGACGCGGCGCGGGCGGTCGTCGCCCAGGCGCTGGATTTCGCCGTTCTGCAGGGTGCGCAGCAGCTTGGCCTGCACCAGCAGCGGCAGTTCGCCCACCTCGTCCAGGAACAGCGTGCCGCCGTTGGCGGCCTCGAAGCGGCCGGGGCGGTCGGCCACGGCGCCCGAGAAGGCGCCCTTGGCGTGGCCGAACAATTCGCTTTCGGCCAGCGATTCGGGCAGGGCGGCGCAGTTTACGTGCACCAGCGGCTTGTCGCGGCGGCGCGAGAGCCGGTGCACCCGATGCGCGAACAGTTCCTTGCCCACGCCGGTTTCGCCCAGCAGCAGGATGGGCAGCTCCGAGTCCGCCACCACCTGGATCTCGTGCAGCAGGCGGCCGATGGCTTCGCTTTGTCCCAGGATTTCGTTGTTGTCGGCGACGGCGCTGTCGGCCGGTTCGGCGCCGCGCGCCACGCGCAGCGCGCGGATTTCCGCTTCCAGGCGCGTGGTGCGCAAGGCGGCTTCCAGCAGCACGATGTAGTCGCGCAGGTCGGACTGGGCCTCGGCGTCGAAAGTGCCGACTTCCAGCGCGTCCAGCGTCAGCACGCCCCAGGGGCGGCCCTCGATGTGCAGGCTGGTGCCCATGCAGTCGTGCACTGGCAGCGGTTCCCCGGCCATGCCGTTGATCAGGCCGTCATAGGGATCGGGCAGGGTGCTGTCGTGGTGAAAACAGGTGACGCCGCGCCGCGCCAGGATGGCCGCCAGCCGCGGATGCTGCTGCACGGCGAAGCGGCGGCCGAGGGCGTCCTGGGTCAGGCCGTCCACCGCGATGGGGCGCAGATGGTCTTCCTCCAGTTGCAGCAGCGCCACCGCGCCGCAGCGGAAGTGCGTGCGCAGGCTGGACACCAGCCGCTGCAGGCGGACGGCGGGGGGCAGATCGGCGACCAGATCGGCGAGCAGGAGGTTTTGCATGGGGTGAATTTTACCGTCCAGGGTGGATAGAACCGCGATCGGTCAGGGTGATATTCACCCTTTAATTTGCAATTCATTGATAAATAGCAAGTTTTTCCTGGCACGGATTTCGCATTGCTTTCTGTACCCGTCACGAACTATGGAGAGACGCGATGAGCATGGTTGAGCAATCCCTGGGGCAATTGGCCCGCAGCATCCCTGGCGCCACGCAGGTGTTTCATGAGTACCAATTGGATTTTTGCTGTGGCGGCAAGAAGAGCCTGGCCGAGGCGGCGGCCCAGCGCTCGCTGGACGCGGCGCAGATCGAGGCGCGCCTGATCGAACTGGCGCGCAGCCCGTCCCAGGAAACGGATTGGGGGCTGGCCTCGCCGGCCGAACTGGTCGACCACATCCTGGCGCGCTACCACGAGGTGCATCGCCAGCAATTGCCCGAGCTGATCCGCCTGGCGCTGAAGGTGGAACAGGTGCACGCCGACAGCCCGGACTGCCCGACCGGCCTGGCCGATCACCTGCGCGTGATGCAGCAGGAACTGGAAAGTCATATGCAGAAGGAGGAACAGGTGCTGTTCCCGATGTTGGCCCGCGGCCATGGCGCCATGGCCGGCATGCCCATCATGGTCATGCGCGCCGAGCACGACGACCACGGCGTGGCGCTGGAACGGCTGCTGGCGCTGACCCACGACATCACGCTGCCGCGCGCCGCCTGCAACACGTGGCGGGCGCTGTACCTGGGGCTGCGCACCTTCAAGGAAGACCTGATGGCGCACATCCACCTGGAAAACAACATCCTGTTCGAGAACGCGGCCAGCCCCGCCGCGCACGCGCGCAGCTAGTGCCCGCGTTCGGGCGGCGCGGCAGCTAGCGGCGTTCCGGCGGAATGCCGTCCAGGCTGCGCCGCAGGGCCTCATGCGCGGCCAGGTCGGCCGGACGGTGCTTGCGCTCGGTGCTGGCCGGGTACTTGCCCAGGAAATTCCCGCCCTTGCGGTCGCTGGCCGGGCGCACGGGGCGGGGCGCGAAGCCGCCGCCGCAATTGGGGCAGACATTGCCCAGCAGCCCCTCGGCGCAAGCGGCGCAGAAGGTGCATTCAAAGCTGCATATCCGGGCGGCGGTGGAGTCTGGCGGCAGCGCCGCATCGCAGTGTTCGCAGCTGGGTCGCAAGGCAAGCATGTGGCCTCCTGGGTCTGAAGACGGGTCCAGGCGCCAGGGTAGGCCGGGATGCCCGGCCGCGCCATCGGGGTTACGGACAGAAAAGAAGTGAAAACGGCCAGGCGCACAGTGCTTGGCCGGCGGTGGCCGCCTGTACACTCGAAAATCCTTTCGAGGCACAGGGGATTCTTGATGGCTGGCAGCAGCTTCTTCGCACTGTTCGACGATATCGCGACCATATTGGACGACGTGTCCGTGATGACCAAGGTCGCGGCCAAGAAAACGGCCGGGGTGCTGGGCGACGACCTGGCGTTGAACGCCCAGCAGGTCTCAGGCGTACCGGTAAACCGGGAACTGCCGGTCGTCTGGGCGGTGGCCAAGGGCTCCTTCATCAACAAGCTGATCCTGGTGCCGGCGGCGCTGCTGATCAGCGTGTTCGCGCCCTGGGCCGTGACGCCCCTGCTGATGGTGGGCGGGGCCTTTCTCTGCTACGAAGGGGTCGAGAAACTGGCGCACAAATTCCTGCCGCATGGCGATTCGGACGAAGGCAACCACGCCGCGCGCGCCCAGGCCCTGCAGGACGGCTCGGTGGACATGGTGGCCTTCGAGCGCGACAAGATCAAAGGCGCGGTGCGCACGGACTTCATCCTGTCGGCGGAAATCATCGTCATCAGCCTGGAGGCGGTGGCGGGCGCGGATTTCACCCGTCAGGTGCTGGTGCTGTCGGCCATTGCCATCGCGATGACGGTGGGCGTCTACGGCCTGGTGGCTGGCATCGTCAAACTGGATGACTTGGGCCTTTACCTGAGCCAGAAGTCGTCCCAGGCGATGTCCTGGCTGGGCCGGCGCATCGTGGGCGGCGCGCCCTATCTGATGAAGACGCTATCGGTGGTCGGCACCGCCGCCATGTTCATGGTGGGCGGCGCCATCCTGACTCACGGTATCCCGCGCGTGCAGGCCGCGGTCGAGCAGGCCGCGGCCGCGGTGGGCGGGGGCGGGGTGGTGCAGGCGCTGACGGCCACGCTGCTCAACGCCCTGTTCGGTATTGTTGCCGGGGCCGTGGTGCTGGGGGCGGTCAGCCTCATCAAGCGACTGTTCAAGAAAAGCTGAAGCCGGCAGGCGCGCCGCCCTCGCTGAGCGGGGCGCGCCCGCGCCATTCTGGGGGGAGCGCCGCGGCGCTCCTTTTTTACGTCCCTAGGGAATCCCCTGCCTTGTTGTGCCGGAATACGTGCGCCTAAAATTGGCGCCAATTTATGTGATCATTATTTCGACCACCGGCACAGACCATCGGCCCCCGTGGCCATGGAAACGAGGAAATCATGCAGTCCAACGCAGCACCCGCCATCCAGCCCGACGCCGCCCGCGCGCGGGCCATGTACGACCTGGGCCACAGCACCGTCTTCGCCGCCCGTTCCGACCCGCGCTTTTCCTATTGCACCTTTGTGCCGCCGCACATCGACAGCGCCAGGCATCCGATGCAGCTGGTGGTGATCATGCACGGCACCGGCCGCGCCTTTGTGGAATACCGCGACGCCTTCGCGGAGTTCGCCCGCTGGAACGATTGCATCGTGCTGTGCCCGCTGTTCCCCGTCAGCCCGCTGGGCGATGGCAACCGCGACGGCTTCAAGCAATTGCGCGAAGGCGACATCCGCTATGACGAGATCCTGCTGGACATGGTGGCGGAAGTGGGCGAGAAGTTCGGCTGCGATTTTTCGCGCTTCGGATTGTTCGGCTACTCCGGCGGCGGCCAGTTCGTGAATCGATTCGCCTACCTGCATCCGGAAAGCCTGTGGGCCGTGTCGATCGGCGCGCCGGGCTCGGTCACGCTGCTGGATCCCAGCCAGGATTGGTGGGTGGGCGTGCGCGACGCGCAGGCCCGTTTCGGCAAACCCATCGACATTGAAGCGCTCAAGCAGGTGGCGGTGCACATGATCGTGGGCAAGGCCGACCTGGAGACCTGGGAAATCACCCACCGCGAAGGCGGCAAGTTCTTCATGCCCGGCGCCAACTCCGCCGGCAACACGCGCCCCGAGCGCCTGGAGTCGCTGCGCCGCTCGTTCGAAGCCCAGGGCGTGAACGCGGTGCTGGATGTGGTGGAAAACGTGCCGCACGACGGCTTGAAATGCGTGGGCCAGGTGCAGGACTTCCTGGCCGCCGCCCTGCGCAAGCTGCGGCATGAAGACAACTGAGACCAGCGGACGCGGCGCTTGCGGGCATCCGCGGGGCCGCGACTAGGAATAGGAGAGGGGCATGCTGCGTTTTGCGCTATCCCGTATCGTCATGGCCATACCGACGCTGCTGATCGTGGCGGTGGCGGTGTTCGTGATGATCCGGCTCATCCCGGGCGACCCCGCCCAACTGCTGCTGGGCGACTTGGCGACGCCGGCCGCGCTGGCCGACCTGCGGGCGCGGCTGGGGCTGGACCAGACCTGGCTCACCCAGTTCGGCATCTGGTTCGGCAACATGCTGCACGGGGATCTGGGTTCGTCCATCAATACCGGCCAGCCGGTGCTGCCGCTGGTGTGGGACCGCTTTCTGATCAGCGGCCGCGTGGTGCTGGTGGCGGTGCTGTTCGCCGCGTTGGTGGCGGTGCCGGCCGGGATGATCGCCGCCTGGAAGCAGAACAAGGCGCCCGACCTGCTGCTGGTCGGCACGGCCACGCTGCTGGTGTCGATCCCCACCTTCTGGCTGGGCCTGCTGCTGCTGATCTTCTTTGGCCTCAAGCTGCAATGGCTGCCGGTGGTGGGCTATGTCTCCATCGGCGAAGACTGGAAGGCCGGCCTGCTGTACCTGGCCATGCCCATCCTGACGCTGTTCCTGCATGAGATCGGCGTGCTGATGCGCATGGCGCGGGCCAGCACGCTGGAAGTGCTGCGGCTGGACTACATCACCCATGCGCGCGCCAAGGGCCTGTCGGAATCCGCGGTGCTGATGCGCCATGCGTTCCGCAACGCCTTCGGCCCCACCTGGACGCTGATCGGCCTGGTGCTGGGCAACCTGCTGGGCGGCATCGCGGTGGTGGAGACCGTGTTCACCATTCCCGGGCTGGGACGCCTGCTGGTGGACTCCATCTTCGCCCGCGATTACCCGGTGATCCAGGGCTGCCTGCTGTTCGTGGGCGTGGTCTACGTGATCGTGAACCTGTTCATCGACCTTTGCTATCCCCTCTTTGACCCGAGAGTGACCGCCGAATGAAAAAGCGAATTGCAGCCAACGCGCTACTGGGCGGCGCCATCGTGGCGCTGATGCTGGTGGCGGCCGTCATGGGCGCCTTCTGGACGCCGCATGACCCGCTCAAGATCAACTTCCTGGCGCGCCTGAAGCCGCCCGGCGGCGAGTTCCTGCTGGGTACTGACGAATTCGGCCGCGACGAGCTGTCGCGCCTGCTGGCCGGCGCCTCCAGCAGCGTCTGGATCAGCCTGCTGACGGTGAGCTTCGCCATCGTCGCGGGCACGATCGTCGGCACGCTCACGGGTTTTGTGCGGGGCTGGACCGACCGCATCATCATGGCCTTCAACAACGCTCTGCTGGCCTTTCCCGGCCTGTTGCTGGCGCTGGGCCTGCTGGCAGTAGTAGGCGCCAACAAGTACGGCATCATCCTGGCGCTGGGCCTGGCCTACACGCCGTCGGTGACGCGTATCGTGCGCGGCACGGTGCTGTCGCTGCGCGAGAAGGAGTTCATCGAATCCTCGCGCGTGCTGGGCAACTCCGAGCTCTACACCATGTTCCGCCACGTGCTGCCCAATTGCGTGGCGCCGCTGACGGTCCTGGCGACCTCCATGTTCGGCTGGGTGATCCTGGCGGAAAGCGCGCTGTCCTTCCTGGGCCTGGGCGTGCCGCCTCCCGCGCCCACCTGGGGCAACATGCTGGCCGCCGCCCGGCCGTTCATGGCGCAGGCTTCCTATCTATCCATACTTCCCGGCCTGGCCATCGCGCTCGCGCTGCTGGGGATCAATCTGCTGGGCGACGCGGTGCGTGACCGTTTCGATCCCCGCATGAGGGGCGTGTAATGAGCGCATTGGTATCGGTATCGAATCTGTCGCTGAGCGTCGGCGCGGGCGGGCGCGGCATCGTCAGCGGGGTGTCCTTCGAGGTGGCGCCCGGCGAAATGGTCGGCATCGTCGGCGAATCCGGCAGCGGCAAGACGCAGGCCGCGCGCGCCATCATGGGTCTGACGCCGTCGCCGCTGGTGGTGGCCGGCGGCTCCATCAAGTTCGAAGGCGTGGAGGTGACGCAGGCGTCGCCCGCCGCGCTGCGCAAGCTGCGCGGAGCGCGCATCGGCATGGTGTTCCAGGAGCCGATGACCTCGCTGAATCCTTCCATGCCCATCGGCCGCCAGCTGGAGGAGGGCCTGCGGCTGCACCGCAAGGACCTTTCCACCGCTGCGCGCCGCGAACGCATCCTGGAGATGCTGCGCCGGGTCGGCATCCGCGACCCCAAAGGGGCGATGGAGGCCTGGCCGCACGAGTTCTCCGGCGGCATGCGCCAGCGCATGATGCTGGCGTCCGTGATGCTGCTGGAACCCGCGCTGCTGATCGCCGACGAACCCACCACGGCGCTGGACGCGGTGGTGCAGCGCGACGTGCTGGAACTGATGGTGGACCTCACGCGCGAACACCACACGGCGGTGCTGATGATCAGCCACGACCTGCCGATGGTGGCGCGCTACACCGAACGCATGGTGGTGATGCAGCACGGCAAGGTGCTGGAGACCGGCGCCACCGCCAGCATTCTGGAGCGGCCGCAGCATCCCTACACGCGCAAGCTGCTGGACGCCATGCCGCGCCGGCTGCCGGCGCGCCAGCTGGGCAAGGAGGCGCCCATCGTCGAGGTCAAGAACCTGGTGGTCGACTATGCCGGCCATCAACGGCTGTTCTCGCGCACCGGCGCCAAGCGCGCGCTCAACGGCATAGACCTGCACGTCAAGCCGCGCGAGGTGGTGGCGGTGGTGGGCGGCTCGGGGTCGGGCAAGACCACGCTGGGCCGGGCCATTGCCGGACTGCTGGCGCCGACCTCCGGCCAGATCCTGTTCCGCGGCCAGCCCGTGAGCCGCCGGTCGGCCTCCTGGCGCGACTACCGGCTGAATTGCCAGATGGTGTTCCAGGATCCGTATTCCTCGCTGGACCCGCGCATGACCATCGGCCAACTGGTGGGCGAGGGCCTGCGCATGCTGGACGGCATGCCCGCGGCGGAAAAGCGCCGCCGGGTGGACGAAGTGCTGGCCGAAGTGGGGCTGGGTTCCGAATACGCCAAACGCTATCCGCACGAGATGTCGGGCGGGCAGCGCCAGCGCGTGGCGATCGCCCGCGCCATCGTGCGCCGTCCGGCCTTCGTCATCGCCGACGAGCCGGTGTCCGCGCTGGACGTGACCGTGCGCGCGCAGGTGTTGGACCTGTTCGCCGACCTGCAGGAACGCCATGGCTTTTCCTGCCTGTTCATCAGCCACGATCTGGGCGTGGTGGAGCAGGTGGCCGACCGCGTGGTGGTGATGCGCGACGGCGGCATCGTCGAACAGGGCTCGCGCGACACCGTCTTCGATCAACCGCAAGAGGAGTACACCCGCAGCCTGCTGTCGGCAATTCCGGCGCTGGAGTCCACCGATACCGGCGGCGTGCGCCTGCGCTGGCGGCTGGACCAGCAGCAGCCGTTGCGGGCCAGCGCCTGAGGGGCGGGTATCCCTGGGGGCACCGGCACCATCCCCCGGGATACTTACGCATAAAATACGCGCTTCGGATTTGATAGACGGGAGTGGTCCATGCCGAAAGCGGCAACGGCGCAGCCCGGCCTGGTTGATCGCATCGCCCATGATATTCAGGCGGGCGTGTACGGTCCCGGCGCCTGGCTGAAACAGATCGACCTGCAGGAACGCTACGACGCCAAGCGTCTGGACGTTCGGCGGGCGTTAGACCAATTGGCCGCCAAGCGGCTGATCGCGCACATTCCGAACCGGGGCTATCACGTCTACGCCATGGACCCGGACCAGCATCTGCAGATCCGCGACATCCGCATTTTGCTGGAAACGGGCGCGGCGGCGGACCTGATGCCCAACGTCACCGTGGCCAAGGTCCGTGCGTTGCGCACCCTGGCCGAACGCTTCGCCAAGCTGCTGCAGGATGGCACGCTGCTGGAACAGTACGAGGTCAACCTGGCTTTCCATGCGGGCATGTACGACATGTGCCGCAACCGCGAACTGACCGCGCTGATCCAGGAAACCCGGGCCCGCGGCCCGGCGGCGCCGGCCAAGGAATGGGTGACGCGATCGCGCATCGAGATCTCCGCGCGCGAGCATTTCGACATGGTCGACGCGCTGGAAGCGCGCGACGTCAAGCGCCTGCAGAAAATCATTGCCCAGCACGTGGGGCAGGACATCTCCTGACGCGCCTGGCGCGATCCGCGCTGCACGCATGCGGCGGCCTTCGGAAAGAGGGCCGCCGTTTTTCATTGCGGCAGCGTCTTCAGGGATACCCCCGATAGCGGAGCGGCGCATTCCGCCCATAATGGGCAGCTAATTTTGGCGCCAATATATGCGTGAATTTTGCGCCGCACGCCGGGGAGTCTTTGCATGCACCACGTTTTCGTACCCAGAGCGCTTGCGCTCAGCCTGGCGCTGGCCGCCGCCGGTTCGGCCCAGGCCGCGCTGCTCACCATCGCCCAGCCGGCCGACATCCGCTCGACCAACCCCGGCGTCAACCGCGACAACACCACCGACGGCGTGGTGCTCAACATCGTCGAGGGCCTGGTGGGCTACCGCGAGAACGGCACCGTGGGCCCCTTGCTGGCGAAGTCCGTGGACCTGTCGGAAGACGGCCTGAGCTATACCTTCAAGCTGCGCGACGGCGTCAAGTTCCACAACGGCGCCACGCTGACCTCGGCCGACGTGATCTGGAACTGGCAGCGCTACATGGATCCCAAGACGGATTGGCGCTGCCGCAGCGACTTCGACGGCCGCAACGGCCTGAAGGTGACGGACGTGTCCGCGCCCGACGCGCAGACCGTGGTGATGAAGGTGGACCGCAAGTCCGCGGTGTTCCTGGATTCGCTAGCCCGCACCGATTGCGGCATGACGGCCATCATCTCCAAGGATTCGGTCGCGGCCGACGGTTCCTGGATCAAGCCGGTCGGCACCGGCCCCTACATGTTCAAGGACTGGAAGCGCGGCGAATACACCTTGCTGACGGCCTACAAGGACTACGTCTCGCCCGCCGGCGACAAGCCGGACGGCTACGTGGGCTCCAAGCGTCCGCTGGCCGAAGAGGTCAAGTTCCTGGTGGTGCCGGATCCTTCCACCTCGAAGGCGGGCCTGCTGTCGGGCGCGATCGACGCCGCGCAGATCACCAACACCGACGTGGGCGAGCTGAAGAGCGCCAAGAACCTGACGGTGTTCAGCCCGCACGATGCCGTCAAGCACGTGCTGCTGTTCCAGACCGAGGATCCGGTCCTGAAGAACGTGAAGATCCGCCAGGCCATCGCCGCGTCGCTGGATATTCCGCAGGTCGTGGCCGCGGCCTCCGAAGGCCTGGGCCAGCTGAACAACTCCGCCGTCTACGCGGGTTCAGCCTATTACAAGGACGCCGAGAAGCGCGGCTACAAGTACGATCCGGCCCGGGCCCAGCAACTGCTGAAGGAAGCCGGCTACAAGGGCGAGCCCGTGGTGATCTACGCCAACAAGCGCGCCCACGTGCCCAGCTATCAGGTGGCGGTGATCGCGCAGGCCATGATGCAGGCGGTGGGCATCAACGCCAAGATCGAGGTGCTGGAATGGGCCACGCAGCTGGACCGCTACAACACCGGCAAGTACCAGATCAGCTCGTTCTCGTTTTCGTCGCGCCTGGATCCTTCGCTGAGCTTCGAGCAGTTTTCGGGCGACAAGGCCAAGCAGCCGCGCAAGGTCTGGGACGACCCGGCGGCGCAGAAGCTGATCGATGAAAGCTTCCTGGAATCCGATCCGGCCAAGCGCCAGGCGCTGTTCGACCAACTGCACGCACTGATGCTGGAACAGACGCCGATGCTGATGCTGTACAACGGCGCGGACGCTTGGGCGTCCAGCAAGCGCGTGGAAGGATTCTCGGTCTGGGAAGGCAAGCCGCGGGCCTGGGAAACCAAGGTCCGCGACGGCAAGTAAGACCGTTGCCGGATCCGGGCCGCGAGCGCGGCCCGGATCTTCTTATTGTCAGTCGAGCTTGACGCCCGCCTGTTTGATCACCGCGGCCCAGTCGCGCACTTCATTGCCCAGGAACGCGCTCAGTTCTGCCTGCGTGGATGGCGCCAGGATCAAGCCTTCGTCGGCAAAGCGCTTGCGCAGCTCGGCGTTGTTCAGCACCTTCTCCAGCGCCGGATGCAGGCGCTGCACCACTTCCGCGGGCACGCCGGCCGGCGCCATCAGGCTGTACCAGGTGGTGGCTTCCAGGCCCTTCACTCCCTGCGATGCCGCGGTCGTCACCTCGGGCAGGGCAGGCGACTTCTCGATGCCCGTCACCGCCGCGGCGCCGACCCGGCCGCCCTTGTACTGCGGCAGCATTTCCACGACCTGGGTCACGCCCATGCTCAACTCGCCCGAGGCCACCGCCAGCAGCACCGGCGCGCTGCCCTTGTAGGGCACGTGCACCAGCTTGCCGCCCGTGGCCAGGTTCAGCACTTCGCCGGTCAGGTGGGTGATGCTGCCTGCGCCGGAAGAGCCGAAGGTCAGCTTGCCCGGATCCTTGTTCGCCAGGGCGATCAGCTCAGGCAGGTTCTTCGCCTGCAGGCCCGGATTGACCGCGAACACCAGCGGGCTCTTGCCCACCAGCGTGATGGGCGTGAAGTCCTTGACCGGGTCGTAGTTCAGGTTCGGATACAGGCTGGGCGCGATGGCCAGCGTGGACACGTTGCCCAGCAGCAGCGTGTAGCCGTCCGGCTCCGCGCGCGCCACCGCATTGGTGCCGATGGTGCCGCCCGCGCCGGCCCGGTTTTCCACGATGACCTGCTTGCCCAGCGTGTCGTTCAACTGCTGCGACAGCGCGCGCGCCAGCGTGTCGGCCGCGCCGCCAGGCGGGAAGGGCACGACGATGCGGATGGGCTTGCTGGGATAGGCCTGGGCCTGCGCCGCCGGGCTCAGGCCCAGCGCCAGCAACCCGGCCAGGGCCGTGGCCAGCAGGCCGCGGCGATTGATTTTCTGGTACTTCGACATGCTGCTCTCCTGATGAGAAAACGTGGGCGATGCAGAAAACGAATTAGCGCGCGGCGCCCTGGGCGGCCGGATGGTGCGCATGCCAGTGGCGCGCGATGTCGGCGCGGCGGCAGACCCAGACGTCGCCGCGCGCCGCCACATGGTCCAGGAAGCGCGCCAGGCCCGCTGCGCGCCCGGGCTGGCCGACCAGCCGCAGATGCAGTCCCACGGACATCATCTTGGGAGCCGTGGCGCCTTCCTCGTACAGCATGTCGAAAGCGTCGCGCAGGTACTCGAACAGGTCCTGCCCCGTGGCCATGCCGCCGCGGATGAACTTGGCGTCGTTGTTGGCCAGGCCGTAGGGCACCAGCAGGTGGGGCTTGCCAGCGACCTCGGTCCAGTAGGGCAGCTCATCGTTGTAGGTGTCGGAGTCGTAGAGGAAGCCGCCTTCCTCGGCCAGCAGCGCGCGGGTGTTCAGGCTGGGGCCGTAGCGGCAATACCAGCCCAGCGGACGCGAGCCCACCGTGCGGGTGATCGATTCCACCGTGCGGCGGATGCGCTCGCGCTCCTCTTCCAGCGTCAGGTTCTGGTGCCGTTCCCAGCGCCAGCCGTGCGCGCACACGTCATAACCCGCCGCCTTGATGGCCTCGCAGACTTCAGGATTGCGTTCCAGCGCCAGGCCGCAGCCCAGTATCGTGGCTGCCATGCCGCGTTCCTGCAGCAGCCGGTGCACGCGCCAGAAGCCGATCCGGCTGCCGTACTCGAACATCGATTCGGCCGCCAGGTCGCGCCCGGCGAAGCCGCCCGCGCCGCCCTCGGTCAGCCCGGTCTCGGATTCAGCGTCGCCGTCCGGCACGGAAGGCTCGCCGCCTTCCTCGTAGTTGATGCAGAGGTTCAGCGCCAGGCGCGCGCCGTCCGGCCATTTGGGATCGGGCGGGTTGGCGCCGTAGCCGACGAAATCGCGGCGCAAGTGCGGATGATCGGTAGTCATAGCGGGGCTGGCCATCGGGGTAGGGTCAATCGGAAATCGAAACCAGGGCGTGAGGCGCCGGCGCCTGCCAGAACTCGTCGTCATCGCCGCGGCCGGTCTGGCCCATCAGGACCAGGAACTCCGCCGGCCCCCGCAACACGGTCAGGCCGTGATGCCAGGCGCCCACGCGGTAGCACACGCCCTGGCTGCCGGTCGCGAGAAACGCTTCCAGCCGCGCCATGTCGGGCAGGTCGTCGGCCCCGGTCGGCGCCACCACCACCAGATAGGGCGAGTCCGTCAACGGCACGAAACTCTGCGCCGCATAGCGATGGCGTTCCATCAGCCGGATCTCGACTGGCCCCGGCGCCGCCGCCTGCACCCGGCTGACCCAGCCGGCCTGCCGGACCACTTCGGGCCCATGCCGCATGGGCTCGGTCAGATAGTGGCGGCGCTCCGCGCCCTGGTGCGCGATCACCTCGCCATACGGCGCGAAGGCCTCGGGCGTGAGCGGCTGCGGGCGGATCATGCGCAGGGAGCTGTTCATGTCACGCGCCATGGCTCAGATACCCCAGCGAATTCACATAGCTGCGCCGCACGTTCTCCAGATGCGCCGCCATCGCCTGCCGCGCGCGAGCCGAATCGCCCGACAACAGCGCTTCGACGATTGCCAGATGTTCCTCGCGCGCCTGCACCTGCCGCTGCGGCAAGCGCTCCACGTCGCACATCCGCACCTGCCGCCGCGCCGCCGTGATCATGGTTGCCAGATTCCGGTTGCCGCAATACGCCGCCACCAGGTCATGCAGTGCGTTGTCGACTTCCCAGTCCAACTTCTCGTCCGGCGTCTTCGCATCCAGCAGCGCCTGCAACCGGGTCCGCAGCCCCTCCAGCGGCTCAGCCGGAATCCGGCTGGTCGCCATTGCCGCCGCCTCGCTCTCCAGCAGACTGCGGATCTGCAGCAACTCCAGCAGATCCGTCACGCCGAAGGAACGCACCACAATGGACCCGTTCGACAGCCGCTCCAGCATCCCTTCGCCCAACAGCCGGTTCATGGCCGCGCGCAAAGGCGTGCGCGACACCTCCAACTCATCCGCCAGGCGGCGTTCCTCCAGCACTTCCCCCGCCGGAATCCGGCGCGAAACGATCTGGTCCAGCAGGGTTTGATAGGTGCGTTGCGTAGCGTTCATGTGTATTGCGGCGTAAGAAAAAGGCGCGGACGACAGAGACTCCCAGTTGCCGTTCCGCGCAATGGATGAGAAGGTACCCCACTGGTATCCCAAAGAGATACCAGTAGTATCCCTAATAGGCCAGACCTGGTGCCGCCAGGCAATCAAGGAGGCGTGTGTAGAGGAGAAGATAAAAAAACGGAGGGAAGACTGTGGCGAGAGGAAACTGCGAGGAGAGGAAAAACGAGGACCACGCCAGCGCGCAAGCGCACACCGCCTCGACGCCCCACCACCGCGTAAGCTGCATGCGGCCGCCTGCGCGGCCGCATGCAGCGGGCCCCGCAAACCTCTCCACCACCCACGGGTCTGACGGCGCAGCGAACCAAGAAACTCGTAGCCCGGCGGCGCGGGCCTGGTGGCTGCGAGCAACCCCGATGCGCCCGAGGGAATCGGAAGGAGTCGCCGAAGGCGAGGACGACGATGACGAAGGGGCAGTCCGGAGCGAAGGCTCCGGACCGCAATCGTGGGCGCGAGCGGCCACCAGGCCCGCGCCGCCGGGCGACCTACGAAGACAACAACGGCACCGACAAAAACAACAAAGACAACATCAAGGCGCCACCCGCTCCACCTCCCATGCCCGCGGCTTCTTAACCGCCCAAGGCTGATACCCCCTGATATCCGCCCGATAAGCCCCAATATCCAAGCCGTTATACAAAGGAATACTAGGCACATCCGCCAGGAACAATCGATGCAGCTGATCGAACGAAGCCTGCCGCTTCGCATGATCCGTATCCGACGACGCCGCCTCGATCAGCTTCAGCGCCTGCGGGTTGTCCCAGACCTTGCGCGGTTGCTTCGCCTTGTCGCCCGTCACCATCTCGTAATTCAGCGCCGCATCCAGCCGCGCCGAATACGGGAACGTCATCATCTGGTAAGTGCCTGCGTTATAGCGGTCCAGCTGCGTCGCCCATTCCACCACCGACAACTGTGCCTTGATCCCCACCGCCTGCAGCATCGCCTGGATGATGACCGCCGAGTTGTACGACTGCGGATAGCGCTTGGTCGTCAGGATGACCAGATCCTGCCCCTTGTAGCCGGCTTCGCCCAGCAGCTTCCGCGCCAGCGCCGGATCATAGTTCCAGCCCTGCTTCTGCGCCGCGTCGTAGTAGGGCGACACCAGCGGCACGATCGAATTGTTGGGCTGCGCCAGGCCTTCCGTCACCGCCGCCGCCAGTTGCTGGTAATCGATCGCGTGCGCCAGCGCCTGCCGCATCTTCGGGCTCGACAGCACTGGATCCTTGGTCTGCATCAGCAGCGCCGTCATGCTCATCACCGGCGCATGCGCCACCTTGACGTTCGGCGTGCCTTGCAGCACCGGCACGTCGCTATTGGACACGTCCTCGATGATGTCGATGTTGCCGCGCTGCAAGGCCGCCTTGGCGGTGGAATCGTCCGGCACGATCAGGAAGCGCACCTCGTCCACCAGCGGCCGCTTCGATCCCGTGTAGCCGTCGCGCTTGCCGTCCAGGTTCGAATAGCCCGCGAACTTGGTCAGGCGCACGTACTCGCCGCGCTTCCATTCCGCCAGCTCGAACGGCCCGGTGCCTATGGGCTTGTCCCAGGAACCGTCCGCGCGCACCGAATCCTTGGACAGGATGCCGGTGCCGCCGCAGTCGGCGCGCGCCAGCGTCGCCAGGAACAGGCTGCTGGGCTTTTCGATGTGGTAGACCACCGTCTGCGCGTCCGGCGTTTCCACGCCCGTCACCTTGACCGTGCCGCGCCCGTCGAATTCGCTGGCGCAGCGCCAGCCCGAATTGGCCGCGGTGTAGTGCTGCCAGGTCCACAGCACGTCGGCCGAGGTCATGGGCTTGCCGTTGTGGAACTTGATGCCGTCGCGCAGCTTGAAGGTATAGGTCTTGCCGTCCGGGCTGATGTCCACCGACTTGGCCAGCAGCGGCCGCACCTCGGCGTCCTCGCCGTAGGCCACCAGGCCCTCGACGATGTGCAGCACCACGGCGTCGCTATTGCTGTCGCGGTTGACGCCGGGTTCGGTGGAGCGGATATCGGCCGTGAGCGAAATGCGCAGCGGCGGGGCGGATTGCGCCCAGGCCGTGCCGGCCATGGCGCCCAGCGCCAGCGCAACCGCGGCGCTCAACAGATGGTTTTTCATCGATACGTCTTCCTGGGGTTGCGCGGGCGCGCCGCTTCAGGCGGCGGCCAGCAGTTCGGGTTCGGCGGTCAGGCTGTAGCGGGTGAAACTGCGGTTCAATGCCGGCAGCGGCGCGACTTCCATCAGCCCGGCTTCCGGCTCCATGATCACCATCGCCACCGTGGCCGACAGGTTGTCATGGCTGCCCGGACGCGGCGGACGGCACACGGAATAGGGCGAGCCGAAGTCGTCGAACAAGGCGCGCTTGAGGTCTTCGCGCGTCAGCTTGGACTGCTCGTTCAGCAGCCGGCGCACGCGCCAGTCGCGGTAGGCGCTTTCCGGCGTGCTGGCGCGGCCCGTGTCGCGCAGCTTGGTCAGGGCCACTTCGCTGACCCAGTGGTTGGCGTGGACGATGAGGTCGTCGCTGCCCGGGTAGATGGGGAAGGCTTCATCGGTGGTGCATTCGTAATCGACCCCGAAGCCCGCCGCCATGCCGATCATGATGTTGTTCGAGCAGGACTTCGGCGTGGTCGCCACGGCCTTGATCGCCAGCGCGAAGTGTTCCTGTTCCAGCACCTTGCGGCGGATCAGCGACAGCGGCACGCCCAACTGGCGGAAGTCGCGGTCGGATTCCAGGTAGTTGGCGGTGATCGAGACGCCGGCGCTGTTCAGGCCGCTGCGTGCCAGGCCGCCCGCTTCGACGAAGGTCAGCATGTCGGGGCCGTTGTCGTTGCGCACGCGCAGCACGATGGCGGTCTCGGCGCATTCCGCGCGCCAGTCCCAGTTTTGGCCATGGATCAGCCGGCCATTGGCCGAGCGCGTCGGCAAGATCAGCGCGCCGGTGCAGCCGTCGCCCGGCTCCAGTTCGGCCGCCTTCTTCTTTTCGGCGCGGGCCTTGGCGATGACTTCGGTGCGGGCGTTCACCATCACGATGTCTTCGAATGGCACGTCGGCGCCTGCGGCGATGCCGCGCATTTCTTCCAGGTAGTGCGGCGCGAAGTTCTCGATCTCGCGGGCGAAGCCGTTGATCAGCTGGGTGCGCGCCATGGCGTCATAGCCCAACTCGACCAGGGTCTGGCCGTACATCTTGGCGCTCTTGCGCACGCGGTCGGTGGCTTGCTGGCCATAGGAGCGGCCGCGGGCCTCGGGCGAGCCCGAAACCGATACGAAGGGAAATTGGGTGATCTGGGTCATGGACTTGGGGCGGCGCGCCGCGCCGCAATCTGGGTGGGAATCGGATGGCGAAAAAATGTTAGCTTATTTTGGCGCCAATATTGCTCAGGGTTTACCAGTGCAAGGACGCTGGAAGCGTCCCGCCTTCAGCGCGCTTGCGGGTAGGCGGCAGCCTGTTCCGCGCAGGTCTTGAAGGCCGCGCCTGCCGCGCGGAAGCGCTCCAACAGTTGCTCTACCTTGTGCAATCTGGCCGCGCGGCCGACGCCGTTGTCCGCGCGCGGGTGCAGGGTCAGGCAGGCATAGCCTTCGGCCGCAAGCAGCGCGTCGCCCTGTTCGACCCAGTGCGCGTAGGCGCGGTCCTGCGTCACGCGGCGGCTGAAGTGGGTGGCGTCGCACAGGCCTTCGCTCCAGGGCAGCTCCACCATGCCGGCGCCGCCGTCGGCGTCCAGCGCGTAGGGGGCGTCGTCGTCGATTGCGCTGCTGTCGTAGCGGTAGCCGAGCTGGTGCAGCAGCGGCACGGTGTTGGCGGTAAACGCGCCGGCATAGCGGAAGCCCTGCGGGGCGGAGCCGGTGAGTTCGGCCAGCCGGTCGCGCGCGCGTTCCAGCACTTCGCCCTCGCGCTCGCCCAACGCGGGCAGGTCTTCGCAGGCGTTGCCCTGCGAGGCCGCCTCGTGGCCGTCGCGCAGGCTTTGCTCCAGCAGGCCGCGACAGCGTTCGGCTTCGAATACTGGCCAGAACAAGGTGGCGCGGATGCCCTGGCGGCGCAGCATGTCCAGCACGCGGGCCAGGCCCCCGCCGTAGGTGTAGCGGCCATGCGCATCGCGCCCATGCAGCGAGGCTTCGGGCTGGGTCGCGGCTTCGGGGCCGATGCCCTGCACATTGATGGTGACCAATACGGTCTTGTCGGTGTTCATGCGCTTCTCCAGGCGTCGGGATGCGCCAGGCAATGACGCGCCAACGCTTCCAGCGTCATGACGTGCACATCGGGTTGGACGGCCAGATAGGCCAGGAAACGGTCCAGTGCCGCGGCGCGGGCCGGCGTGCCGGAACCGCCGGCAGCCTTGGGGTGCACGGTCAGGTGCACATAGCCTTCGGCGACGCGCAGCGCCTCGAATTCCTGCACCCAGTTGTCATAGGCTTCCGCCGCGAGGCAGTGGCCCGAGAAATAAAAGGGGTAGTCGTCCAGCGAGACCGTGTTGTTCGGCAGCATGATGAAGTCCGCCGTGTCCGCCGGCAGGTAGGGCCGGTCCTGGTCTTTTTCGCTGGCGTCGTAGCAGTAGCCGAGGCGCCGCAGCGCGGGCAGGGTGCGGTGGCTCTTGCGGCCCGACGGCGAACACCAGCCCACCGGCGTCACGCCCAGCTCGCGCTGGATGATGCGATGGGTTTTCTCCAAGAGCGCGGGCTCGTCCTCGCCCAGGTCCCAGGCTTCGTGCAAATAGCCGTGGGCGGCGATCTCGTGGCCTGCGTCCACAATGTCGTGGAAGGTGGCCGGGTAGTGTTCGACGTCATAGCCGCAGGCAAAGAACGTGGCCGCCATGCCGTGGCGCGCCAGGATTTCCAGGTGCCGTGGCACGCCGCGGCGGATGGCGTAGCGGCCTGCGGTATGGGGACCGGCGGGGAACTGCTTGCGGCCGACCTCGACGGCGGGGCCGTCCACATGGACCGTCACGCAGACGACCGCGCGCACCGGCGCGGCGCCCGTGGCGCGCAGGCCTTGGGCGCGCAGCTCGCGGTCCAGCGGCAGCCAGGGATTGGAGCGGGCGTCCAAGGGGACGCCGTAGGGTATGCGTTGCATCAGGTGGCCTTGATGTTGGCGCTCTTGATCAGCGTGCGCCACTTCTCGCTTTCGGCGGCGACGAAACGGCTCAGTTCCTGCGGGGTGCTGCCGTGCAGCTCCAGTCCGTTCTGCGTCAGTTGATCCATGGCGGGCTGCTTGAGCGCGCTTTGCACGGCGCCGTTGAGCGTCTGGACGATGGCGGCGGGCGTGCCGGCGGGCGCGAATATGCCGTTCCAGCCTATGGCCTGATAGCCGGGAAAGCCCGATTCCGCCACGGTCGGCACGTCGGGCAGCGCGTGCGCGCGTTGCGCCGAGGTCACGGCCAGCGGGCGCGATTTGCCGCCGCGGATGAATTGCTGCTGGTTGATCACCACGTCCATCAGGATGGGGAACTGCCCGCCCAGGAAGTCGTTGACGGCCGCGGCCGCACCCTTGTACGGCACGCCGGGCAGGTCCAGGCCGGCCGTGGCCTTGAGCAGTTCCATGGCCAGGTGCGCGGAGCTGCCGTTCTGCGTGATGCCATAGAAATACTTGCCCGGGTTGGCCTTGATGATGGCGACCAGCTCCTGCAGCGTGCGCGCCGGGAACGATGGATGCACCACCAGCACGTTGTTGTAGTAGCAGACCATGGACACCGGCTCGAAGTCCTTGACGGGGTCGTAGCCGATGTTCTCGTACAGGCTCTGGTTCACCGTGTGCGTGCCGGTGGAGCCCAGCGCGATGGTGTAGCCGTCCGGCGCCGAACGCGCGGCCTGCTGGGTGCCGATATTGCCGGCGGCGCCGCCCTTGTTGATCACGACCACGCTTTGCTTGAGCGCCTCGCCGATGCCCTGAGCCAGCGGACGCGCCACCAGGTCGGTGCCGCCGCCGGCCGGGAAGGGCACGATGAACTGGATGGCGCGTTCGGCCGGATAGCCGGCCGCCCAGGCGCGGCCCGGCCGAGCCAGCGCCGCGCTGGCCAATGTGGCGGCCGAAGCCCCCAGGAAATGCCGGCGGCTGATGCCGCCCTTGGTGCCGCAAGACTGCTTCATGGATGTTCCCCTTGTGTTTTCCGCAGGCGCGGGGGGCGTGTTTATCGCCTTTCCACGCTTTGCTTGAATATCATTATTCGATAAAAAATAATTCAATCCAATTAGTTTTTATCTATAAATGATAAAAAATAGAAAAATGATAGCCATGGCCTTGTCTCTCTGGAGATGTCGATAGTCATCCTCAATGAGGCAGGCGCGAGCCGCGCACCCCTGTGCTACGCTGCGCCCGATCCCGTGTTGTTCACTGCCCACGACCGCCATGTCCACCCTGAAGCGAGCCCTAGCGATACTTGACCTCTTCAGCCTCGGCACCCCGGTGCTGTCGGCGGAGGAGATCATTTCGCGCCTGTCCTATTCGGCGCCCACGGGCTACCGCTACATCCGCGACCTGACGGACCTGGGCTATCTGCTGCGGGTGACGGGCGAGGGCTACAAGCTGGGGCCGCGCATCATCGAACTGGACCACCTCATCATCGATGGCGATCCGGTGCTGGGCGTGGCGCGGCCCATCATGCGCGAGGTGGTGGACCAGGTGGGCGGCGACGTGCTGCTCAGCGTGATCCATGGCCTGCGCATCCTGAACATCCATCACGAGCGCGGACCCGATGATCTGGGCATTCCACACGGCCGCGGCCGTGCTCATCCGCTGTTTCGCGGCGCCACGGCCAAGACCATCGTGGCGTTCCTGCCGCGCAAGGACCAGCGCCGCCTGTACGAGGCCCATGCCGACGAGATCCGTGACCTGGGCCTGGGCGCGACGCAGGCCGAGTTCACCGGCAAGCTGGACCAGATCCGGGTGCAGGGCTTTTATCTGGGGGTGGGCGAGATCTCGCCAGAACGGGCGGGCATCGCGGTGCCGGTGTTCCAGGAAGACCGCCGCGTGTTCGGCGCACTGACCGTCACCTTTCTTGCGGCCCGGCTCAACACCATCGCGCAGGACAAGACCACGGCCCTGTTGCAGTCGGCCGCCCGCCGCATCGAATCGCTGGCGCTGGCCACGCGCATGAAGGAACAAGCCCCCGCGCCGTGAGCGCGAGGGCTTGCGTGCCGGTCCGCCGCGGCCATGGCCGCATGCCGGATGCGCCTACTGCTGCGCGGCGCGCGTCGGCGACCCCATGGCCTGGAACAGCGCCGCCGTTTCGGTCAGGCGCGCATTGGCGTACTCGATTTCGCGCAGGCGGGCCGCCACGTAATGCTGTTCAGCGGCGTATTCGGTATAAGGCGCCAGCGCGCCCAGCCGCACGCGGCTGGCGGTGTTGCGGTAGGACTGTTCGGCCGAGCGGCGCGAGGCTTCGGCCGAGGCCAGCGCCTGCCCGTCGGCATCCAGCCGCGACAGCGTGTCGGCGACGTCGCGGAAGGCCGTCAGCACGGTCTGCTTGTATTGCAGCAGCGCGGCCTCATAGCGTTCCTTGGCCGCGTTGCGTTCGGCCAGCAGCGCGCCGCCATGGAAGATGGGTTGCGTGAGCGAAGCGCCGATCGCCCAGACGGCGCCGGCTCCCGACATCGCCGCGGGCCAGTTGAAGCCGCTCTTGCCCATGGACGCGGACAAGGACAGGCTGGGGAACAGCTGCGCGGTGGCCACGCCCACGTCAGCCGCGGCGGCCTGCACCACCGCATCGGCGAACAGGATGTCCGGGCGCGCGGCCAGCAGCTCGGACGGCACCACCACCGGCACCTGTTGCGGCACGGCCAACATGCTGAAAGCCAGATCGGGCGGGGCCTGGTCGGGGTTGCGGCCCAGCAGCACCGCCAGCGCATGGCGCGTGGCATGCCAGCGCGCGCGCAGGCCGGGCAGCGACGCTTCCAGCGTGGCGGCGTCCTGGTCCGCGTCCAGCGCGTCGTTCTGCGAGGCGGAGCCCAGTTCGTAGCGGCGCTGCGTGTCTCGCGCCACCTGCCGCGCCAGCACCACCTGCTTTTCCGTCAACGCCACGCGTTCGGCCAGCGCGGCGGCGGTGATGGCGCCGGTGACGATGTTGCTGGCGAGCGAACGGCGCGCGGATTCCAGCTGGAAGGCCTGCTGCTCGACTTGCGCCGCCAGAGAGGCGTTGGCAAAGCGCGCCGCGCCGAACAGGTCCAGGTCGTACTTGGCGTGGATCTGGCCGGTGAAGACGTTGTATTGCGCGGTTGGTTCGGGCAGATTCGGCATGGTCAGCGCGCGCCGGCGGGAGACGTCGGCGCCCGCGTCCACCGAGGGCAGCAGGGACGAATTCACCTGGCCGCGCAGTTGCTCGCGCGCGCCGGCCAGGTTGCGTTCGGCGGCGGCGAGGTCCGGGCTGTGGGCTAGGCCCTCGGCCACCAGCGCGTTCAGCGCCTCTGACTCATAGCGCTTCCACCATTCGGGCACGGGCCGCGCGCCTTGCTCGAAGCGTTGCGCCACGCCCTGGGCGGCGGCGCTGGCGGCGGGCGTGGCTTCGACGCCGTACTGTGCCGGTTGCGCGACGGCGGGTGGCTGGCTGCTGGGCGCGAAGGCGCAGGCGCCCAGCGCCAGCGTCAGGGGCAAGGCGGCCAGGCACAAGGAAAGTCGGTTCATCGTCATGCTCCCCGTTCCACCGTATCGCTGGCGTTGGCGCCGGGCGGCACGCCTTCGGGCTCGTCGCGCTCGTCGTGGCGCACGCGGAACCACGCGGCGTACAAGGCCGGCAGGAAGAACAGCGTCAGCACGGTGGCGATGGTGATGCCGCCCATCAGGGCGGTGGCCATGGGGCCGAAGAAGTTGCTGCGCAACAGCGGGATCAGGGCCAGCACCGCGGCCGCGGCCGTCAGGGTGATCGGCCGGAAGCGCCGCACGGTGGCGCCGACGATGGCGTCCACGCGCTTGTGGCCGGCGCCGATGTCCTGCTCGATCTGGTCCACCAGGATGACCGAGTTGCGCATGATGATGCCGAACATCGCGATCACGCCCAGCATGGCGACGAAGCCGAAGGGCTTGCCGAACAGCAGCAGCGCCGCGACCACGCCTATCAGTCCCAGCGGCGCGGTCAGCACCACCATCAACACGCGGGCGAAGCTCTGCAGCTGCAGCATCAGCAGGGTCAGCACGGCCACGGCCATCAGCGGCATCTGGGCGTTGATCGAGGACTGGCCCTTGGCGCTTTCCTCCACCGGGCCGCCCACCTCGACGCGGTAGCCGACAGGCAGTCCGGCGCGCAGGGCGTTGAGCTTGGCGTCGATGGCGCGGGTGACGTCTATGCCTTGCGCGCCGGCGGCGACGTCGGCCTGCACCGTGATGGTGGGCTGGCGGTCACGTTCCCAGATCACGCCGTATTCCAGGTCGTAGCGCACGTGGCCCAGGCTGCCCAGCGGTACCGCGCCGTTGGGCGTGGGCATGGCCAGGGTGGCCAGGCGCGCGGGATCGATCCGTTCCTCTTGCGGGGCGCGCAGGCTTACGGTGATCAGCTTGTCGCGTTCGCGGTACTGCGTGACCGCGTAGCCGGACAGGGTCATGGCCAGGAAGTCCGAGATGTCGCTGGAGCTGATGCCCAGCTCGCGCGCCTTCTGCTGGTCGATCTCGAAGCGCACCGAACGTTCGGACGGCTCGTCCCAGTCGAACTGCACATTGGTCGAGCGCGGGTCGGCGCGGACCTCGGCAGCCACTTGCTCGGCCACCGCGCGCACCTCGGCGATCTTGTCGCCGCTGACGCGGAACTGCACCTGGAAGCCCACGGGCGGGCCGTTCTCCAGGCGCGACAGGCGGCTGCGGATGGCAGGGAACTGTTCGCGCAGCACCGGCTGCAGCCATTGGGCGAGCTTCTCGCGGTCCTCGACGGAATGCGTGGTGATGACCAGTTGCGCGAAGTTCGGGGTGGCAAGCTGCTGATCCAGCGGCAGGTAGAAGCGCGGCGCGCCGGTGCCGACGAAGCTGACCGAGTGGTCGATTTCGGGCCGGCCTTCCAGCGCCTTTTCCAGGCGCTCGACCTGGCGCAGCGTGGCCGCGAACGACGCGCCTTCCTGCAGGCGTACGTCCACCAGCAGTTCGCTGCGGTCGGAACTGGGGAAGAACTGCTGGGGCACGAAGCGGAAGCAGGCCATGGCCACCACGAATACCAGCACGGTCGCGCCCAGCACCAGGTAGCGGCGGTCCACGCACCAGCCCACCCAGCCGCGCAGGCGCTGGTAGAAGCGGGTGTTGTAGATGTCGTGTTCGTGGTCGTCGGGCAGATGGGCTTCGCGCTTGCGTTCCGGCAGCATGCGGTAGCCCAGCAGCGGAATCAGCACCACGGCGGCGAACCAGGAGGTGATCAGCGCGATGGCGGATACCTGGAAGATGGAGCGCGTGTATTCGCCCGTGCTGGACTTGGCCAGCGCGATCGGCAGAAAGCCCGCCACGGTGACCAGGGTGCCGGTCAGCATGGGAAAGGCGGTGCTGGTGTAGGCGAATGCGGCTGCGCGCGCCCGGCTCCAGCCCTGCTCCAGCTTCACGGCCATCATTTCGACCGCGATGATGGCGTCGTCCACCAGCAGCCCCAGCGCCAGCACCAGCGTGCCCAGCGAGACCTTGTGCAGGCCGATGCCGAACATGTCCATGAACAACGCCGTGACGGCCAGCACCACCGGGATCGAGATGACCACCACCATGCCGGTGCGAAAACCCAGCGATACCAGGCTCACGGCCAGCACGATGGCGACCGCTTCCGCCACGGAGCGCAGGAAGTCATCGACCGAATGCGATACCGCGCGGGGCATGCTGGAGACCTCCTTCAGCGTCAGGCCGGCCGGCAGTTGGGCCTGGAGTTCGTCGAACTTGGCGCTCAAGGCGCGGCCCAGATGCACCACGTCGCGCCCCGGCTGCATGGTGATGCCTATGCCCAGCACGGCGCTGCCGCCCAGCCGCATTTGCTCTATGGACGGGTCTTGGTAGCCGCGGCGGAGGGTGGCGATATCGCCCAGCCGGATCGATTTGCCGTTGATCCGGATCAGCGTGTCGGCCAGGGCTCGGCTGCTGGCGTATTGGCCGGTGGGCCGCACGAAGATGCGGTCGTCGGCGGTGGTCAAGGTGCCTGCGCCGGTCACGGCGTTCTGGCTGTTGATGGCCTGGGCGATCTGCTGCGGCGACACGCCCAGCCGCGTCAGCTGGGTGTTGGAGATTTCGATGTAGATGTGCTCGGGCTGGTCGCCGAAGTAGTCCACCTTGGCCACGCCTGGCACGCGCAGCAGCACGGTGCGCAGCCGGTCGGCGTAGTCGTGCAGCTGGGCGGGCGAAAAGCCGTCGCCCTGCAGCGTGTAGATGTTGGTGTAGACGTCGCCGAACTCGTCGTTGAAGAAGGGGCCTTGCACGCCCGGGGGCAGCGTGGCCGAGATGTCGCCGACCTTCTTGCGCACCTGGTACCACTGCTCGGCCACGGTGCTGGCGGGCGCGGAGTCCTTCATGGTGTAGAAGATCAGCGATTCGCCCGGCCGCGAATAGCTGCGCATGAAGTCCGTGTTGGGGGCTTCCTGCAGCTTCTTGGCGATGCGGTCGGTGACCTGTTCCTGCACCTGTTGCGCGGTGGCGCCGGGCCACAGCGTCTTGATGACCATGACGCGGAAGGTGAAGGGCGGATCTTCCGATTGCGCCAGCTTCGAATACGACAGCACGCCGAACAGCGTGATCAGCGTGATGATGAAGATGACCAGGGGCTGGTGCCGCAGCGCCCAGGCCGACAGGTTGAAGCGGCCTTCCTCGTGGCGCTGCGCCTGGGTTGCGGCGTCCTGCTGCGGGCCGCTCATGAGGCGAAATCCTCGGGGTGCAGCGGCGGCACGGCGCGGACTTTTTCGCCGGCGGCCACCGTGTGCACGCCTTGCCAGACCACGCGTTCGCCGGCCTGCAAGCCCTTGGACAGGGTCACGGTGCGGGCGTCGTAGCGCAGCACTTCGACGCGGCGCAGCTCCAGCGTGTCGGCGTCCGGCTTGACGATCCACACGGCGGGCGAGGGGCCGTCATGGAACAGCGCGGTGGCCGGCACGGTGTAGGTCGTCAGGCTTTCGCCAGAGCGGTTGTCGAAGCTGATGTTGGCCGTCATGCCCAGGCGCACCTCCGGGGGCGGGGATTCCAGCGTGAGCTTGGTGCGATAGGTGCGGCTTTGCGGATCCGCGGCCGGCGCGATCTCGCGCAGCACGGCGGAAAACGTCTGGCCGGGCAGGGGGCCAAGCGTGACGCTGGCGCGCTGGCCGATGGCCAGGCCCGCCAGCACGCTTTCCGGCACGTCGCAGATGGCGTCGATGTCGCCGGACCATGCCAGGTTGTAGACCGCGTCGCCCGCGGCCACGTTCTGCCCGGTGTCCGCCTGTTCCGCGGTGATGACGCCGGCGTGGTCGGCCTGCAGCGTGGTGTATTTGAGCTGGTCGGCTGCCAGCGCCGCCTGCTGTTGCGCCTGGTCGCGTTGCGCCAGCGCCGCGGCGTAGGCGTTGCGCGTCTGTTCCAGCTGGGTCGCGGCGATCAGGTTTTCGCGGGCCTGGGCACGGTCGCGGTCCAGCTGCTGGCGCGCATAGTCCAGTTGATGCTGGGCCGCCGACAGCTGCGCGCGGGCGCTGGCCGCATTCTTGGCGGCGTCGGCTGGATCCAGTTTGGCGACGGTCTGCCCGGGCGCGACGGTATCGCCCAGGCGGACCTGGCGTTCGATGATCTTGCCGCCCACGCGGAACGACAGCGGCGTGCTGTAGCGGGCCTGCACTTCGCCCGGCAAGGTCCAGGCCGGCAGGCGTTCGTCAGCTTGGGCGGGCATGGCGACCACCGGACGCGGCGCGGGCGGGGGCGTCTCGTTGCGGCCGCAAGCGGCGAGCAGCAACGCGACGGCTGCGGCGGCAGGCAGCGACAACAGGCGCGGCCAAGTGCGGGAACGGAAGGAGGGCGAAAGCGGCGCCGCAGGGGCGGCCGCCGCAGCGCGCGCGGCAGGGCCAGGGAAATTCACGTAACACCTCGCGGCGCTGAAAGTGGCTGAGACAGGCCGGATCCGGCCCCATTGGGCCTGTATTTTAATACAGGTATGAATCTGGATTCAATATTGAATCTGAAATACTCGCGAATGCTAAACTCGCGCCATGTCAAAAGTCCGCCTTACGCGAGAGCAAAGCCGTGACCAGACGCGCCAGCGTCTGCTCGACGCTGCGCAATCGATTTTTCTTGCCAAGGGATTCGTGGCCACCAGCGTGGAGGACATCGCCGAGCAGGCGGGCTACACGCGCGGGGCCTTTTATTCCAACTTCACCAGCAAGTCCGAACTGTTCCTGCAGTTGCTCAGGCGCGATCACGAAAGCGTGATGAGCGATATGCGCGCCATCTTCGAGGAAGGCGAGTCGCGCCCGCAGATGGAAGCCCGCGTGCTGGAGTACTACTCCACGCATTACCGCGAGAACGACTGTTTCCTGCTGTGGATGGAAGGCAAGCTGCAGGCGGCCCGCGATCCGGATTTCCGGGCGGGCTTCGTGGCTTGCATGCGGGAATTGCGCGAAGCCACCACGGAATACATCCGCCAGTTTTCCGCGCGGGTAGGCACGCCGCTGCGCATGCCGCCGGAACAGATGGCGCTGGGCCTGCTGGCCTTGTCGGACGGCATGCAGTTCAGCTATGCCTTTGACCCGCAGGCCGTCACGCCGGAAATGACCGAGGCCGTGCTGGCCGGGTTCTTCCGCAGCGTGGTCTTTGGCGAATCCAGCCCGCAGTAGCGCGGCCGGAAGGCGGCCTCAGGCCAGCAGTTCCGAGATTTCGATGAGATTCAGGTCCGGGTCGCGCAGGTAGACCGAACGGATCTTGCCGGTGGCGCCGGTGCGCGGCACCGGGCCTTCGATGATCCGGGCGCCTTCACGGTTCAGATGCGCGATCACTGCTTCCAGCGGGCGGTCGGCGATGAAGCACAGGTCCAGCGCGCCCGGCACGGGCAGGTGGGCCTTGGGTTCGAATTCATGGCCGCGCACGTGCAGATTGATCTTCTGGTTGCCGAAGCGCAGCGCCTGGCGGCCCTCCCCAAAGGTCTCCAGTCGCATGCCGAGGATCCGGGTGTAGAAGTCCACCGTGGCGTCGGGGTCGGTGCAGGTCAGGACCAGATGGTCCAGATGATCGATCATGGGATATCTCTCCTGAGGCCGGCCCGGCTTGAGCTTTCAGATTGTCAGACGGCCTTTGGCCGTGATAGTAATACTTGCGGCGCGCGGCCGGACTGAGGGGGGACGCGCGCTGGAATTTCCAACCCTCGGGCGAAAGGAGCGGCAGCATGACTTCAGAAACCCGACCATCCACCATCAATCGCCCCGTATTCTTTCCAGCGGCCGTGTTCACGCTGCTGCTGGTCGGATTCGCGATCCTGGCGCCCAAGGTCGCGCAACGTCTGTTCGAATCCGTGCAGGGCTGGATATTGGGCAACGTCAGCTGGTTCTACATCCTGGTCGTGGCCATCATCCTGATTGCGGTGGTGTTCCTGGCGGTCAGCCGGTATGGCGACATCAAGCTTGGGCCCGACCATAGCGAGCCCGACTACCGCAACTTCACCTGGTTCGCGATGCTGTTTTCCGCCGGCATGGGGATCGGCCTGATGTTCTTCGGCGTAGCCGAACCCGTGATGCACTTCATCGCGCCGCCGGTGGGGGAAGGCGGTACCGCCATCGCCGCCCGCGAAGCCATGAAGATCACGTTCTTCCACTGGGGCCTGCATGCCTGGGCCATTTACGCGGTGGTGGCGTTGATCCTGGCCTTTTTCAGCTACCGGCACGGCCTGCCGTTGACGCTGCGCTCGGCCTTGTATCCCTTGATTGGCAACCGTATCCATGGCCCCATCGGGCATGCTGTCGACATCTTTGCCATCATCGGCACCGTGCTGGGCGTGGCCACTTCGCTGGGCCTGGGCGTGGCGCAGATCAACAGCGGCCTCAACCACCTGTTCGGCATTCCGGTGGGCGTGACCACGCAGATCATCCTGGTCATCGTCACCTGCGGCCTGGCGACGCTATCGGTGGCCAGCGGCCTGGACAAGGGCATCCGCATCCTGTCCGAGACCAATCTGGTGCTGGCGGCGGTGCTGCTGTTGTTCGTGCTGGTGGTCGGCCCCACGGTGTTCCTGTTCCAGACCTTCGTGCAGAACACCGGCGCCTACCTGTCGGACATCGTCAACAAGACCTTCAACCTCTATGCCTATGAACCCACCGACTGGATCGGCGGCTGGACGTTGTTCTACTGGGGCTGGTGGATCGCCTGGTCGCCCTTCGTGGGCCTGTTCATCGCGCGCATCTCGCGCGGCCGCACCATCCGCGAATTCGTCACCGGGGTGCTGCTGGTGCCGGCGGGTTTTACGCTGTTCTGGATGACGGTGTTTGGCGATACCGCCATCCATATGATCCTGGTCGACAAGGTGCAGGGGCTGGCGGAAGTGGTGCAGGCCGATTCCTCCTTGGCGCTGTTCGCCTTTCTCGAACGGTTGCCCTGGAGCGGGGTGCTGTCCATTGTCGCAATTTTGATGGTGGCCGTGTTCTTCGTCACCTCGGCCGACTCGGGCGCGCTGGTGGTGGACCTGCTGGCCTCCGGCGGCTCGGACCGCACGCCTGTATGGCAGCGCATCTTCTGGTCGGTGCTGATGGGCGCGGTGGCGATCGCGCTGCTGCTGGCCGATGGCCTGACGGCCCTGCAGACGGCCACAATCGCCAGCGCGCTGCCGTTCTCCATCATCCTGCTGCTGTCGCTGTGGGGGCTGTTCAAGGCGTTGAGGCTGGACGCGACCAAGCGCGGCATCCGCTACCAGTCGCTGACCCTGTCGCGCCCTGCGCGCGGCGGACAGTCCTGGGAGCGGCGCTTGCGCAACATGGTCATGATGCCGCGCCGCGCCCATGTGCAGCGCTTCATCGGCGACGTGGTGCGCCCCGCGCTGGAAGACGTGGCGGACGAGCTGCGCAAGCAGGGCTATCAAGTGGACGTGCGCGAACACGGCAACGACGAGGGCGTGATCATGGAAGTCTCCCATGGCGAGCACCTGGATTTTTCCTATGCCGTGCAGCCGGAAGCCTTCGTGCGTCCCAGCCTCACGCCCGAGGAAGCGGCCGACGAGGAAGAGCGCAAGTACTTCCGCGCCGAGGTCCATCTGCGCGAAGGCGGGCAGGACTACGACATCATGGGCTGGAGCCGCGATGCGGTGATCGGCGACATCCTGGACCAGTACGAGCGCCACCGCCACTACCTGCACATGGTGCGGACCTGACCGCGCCGCAGCCAACGAAACCGCCAGCTTGCTGGCGGTTTTTTTATGCCCACACGCTTCGCAGGGGCTTGCGGGCAATAGCCCGCCGCTATGCCAGGGATTGGATTAACCCTTTTGACGAAATGCCCGATATCGTGGATTATCCAAGAACATTCTTTGATAAATAGCGAGTCAATCATGAAGGCGAATTCAGGAGCGTGGGCCGTCGGGGCCGTGGCGCTGGCGGTGGCGCTGGCGGGAGGCGGGCTGTACTGGAAGTTCGGCGGCGCGCAGCAAAAGGGCGGTTGGGCCATGGCGCCGGCCAAGGTCGCGGTGGCCGCCGCGCGGCAGGCGGACTTCCCCGTGACCCTGAGCGGCATCGGTTCGTTGGAAGCCGCGCGCCAGGTACAGGTGGCGGCCGAAGTGGACGGCCGGGTCGACCGAATCCTGTTCGCGTCGGGCGCCCGGGTCCAGGCCGGCCAGTTGCTGGTGCAGTTGAACGACGCGCCCGAGCAAGGCGAGCTGGCCAGGTTGCAGGCCCAGGCGCGCAATGCGCGCGCCTTGCTGGAGCGCACCCGCCGCCTGCTGCCGCAGCAGGCCGCCACGCGCGAACAGCTGGACCAGGCGCAGGCCGACTACGACCAGGCGGCGGGCGACATCAAGCGGGTGCAGGCGCTGATCGAGCAGAAGCGCGTCAAGGCGCCGTTTGACGGCGTGCTGGGCGTGCGGCGGGTGAACCTGGGTCAGTTCGCCCGCGCTGGCGATGCCCTGGTGTCGCTGACCGACGCTTCCGCCATGTATGCCAACATCACCCTGCCCGAGCAGGCCATGGGCGCATTGCGCGCGGGCCAGCCGGTGGCGGTGACCGTGGATGCCCATGCGGGACGGGTCTTCGAAGGCCAGATCACCACCGTGGAGCCCCAGGTGGATGCAGGATCGCGCACCGTGCGCGTGCAGGCGACCCTGCCCAACGCCGACGGCGCGCTGGCGGCCGGCATGTACGCCCAGGGGCAGATCGGCTTGCCTGCGCGTCCCGGCGTGATCACCGTGCCGGAAACTGCCGTCAGCTATAGCGCCTATGGCGATTCCGTCTACGTGCTGAACCCGCCGAAGGCGGGCGAGGCGTCCGCCGGCACGACGGTGCGCCAGGCCTACGTGAAGACGGCCGAGCGCGTGCGCGGCCGCGTGGTCGTGACCGAAGGCTTGCAGGCGGGCGAGCAGGTCGTGACCTCGGGCCAGCTGCGCCTGCACAACGGCGCGGCGGTCGAGGTTGGCGCCGAGGACACCGTGGCGCTGGAAGCCGCGCAGCAGACCGTGGCGCAAGTCCGGTGAGGGCGCGGAGAAGAACATGAAATTCACCGATCTTTTCGTGCGCCGGCCTGTGCTGGCGCTGGTGGTCAGCACGCTGATCCTGCTGCTGGGCATCAAGGCCCTGAGCGGCCTGCCGGTGCGGCAGTATCCGCTGACCGAAAGCACCACCATCACCATCACCACCCAGTATCCGGGCGCTTCGCCCGACCTGATGCAGGGCTTCGTCACCCAGCCCATTGCGCAGTCCGTGGCCACGGTGGAAGGCATCGACTACCTGTCGTCTTCCTCCACGCAAGGCCGCAGCGTGATCACGGTGCGGATGAAGCTGAACGCCGATTCCAACAAGGCCATGACCGAGGTGATGGCCAAGGTCAACGAGGTCAAGTACCGCCTGCCGCAGGACGTCTACGATCCCGTGCTGGTCAAGTCCGCCGGCGAGGCGACCGCCGTGGCCTATGTGGGCTTTTCCAGCAGCACTTTGTCGCTGGCGTCCCTGACCGACTATCTGTCGCGCGTGGTGCAGCCGCAGCTCTCGTCCATCGACGGCGTGGCCAGCGTGGAACTCTACGGCGGGCAGAAACTGGCCATGCGGGTGTGGCTGGACCCGAACCGGATGGCGGCGCGCGGCATTTCCGCGGGCGAGCTGGCCGACGCGCTGCGCGACAACAACGTGCAGGCGGCGCCGGGACAGGCCAAGGGCTTGTATGTCGTGTCCAACATCCAGGTCAACACGGACCTGGTCAACGTCGCGGAATTCCGCGACATGGTGGTCAAGCGCGAGGGCGAGGCGATCGTGCGCCTGGGTGACGTGGCCACGGTGGAACTGGGCGCCGCATCCACCGATTCCAGCGGCCTGATGGACGGCGAGCCGGCGGTGTACTTCGGCCTGAACGCCACGCCGGTGGGCAATCCGCTGGTGATCGTCAAGCGCCTGAACGAGCTGCTGCCCAACATCAAGCAGAACCTGCCGCCCGGCACCAGTGTGCAGGTGCCGTTCGAGCTGGCCCGCTTCATCAGCGCGTCCATCGACGGCGTGGTGCGCACGCTGATCGAGGCCGTCGCCATCGTGGTGGCGGTGATCTTCCTGTGCCTGGGGTCCTTGCGCGCCGTGCTGATTCCGGTGCTGACCATTCCGCTGTCCATGCTGGGCGGGGCGGCCATCATGGCGCTGTTCGGCTTCAGCGTGAACCTGCTGACCTTGCTGGCCATGGTGCTGGCCATCGGCCTGGTGGTGGACGATGCCATCGTGGTGGTGGAAAACGTGCACCGCCACATCGAGGAGGGCAAGTCGCCCGTGCGCGCGGCCCTCATCGGCGCGCGCGAAGTGGCGGGGCCGGTTATCGCCATGACCATCACGCTGGCGGCGGTCTACGCGCCCATCGGCCTGATGGGCGGGCTTACCGGTTCGCTCTTCAAGGAATTCGCCTTCACCCTGGCCGGGTCCGTGGTCGTGTCGGGCGTCATCGCGCTGACCTTGTCGCCGGTGATGAGTTCGTTCCTGCTGGACAGCCGCGTTTCCGAAGGTTGGATGGCGCGCCGCGCCGAGCACTTCTTCGGACGCCTGGGCGATGCCTATGGCCGCGTGCTGGACATCTCGCTGCATCACCGCTGGGTGACCGGACTGATCGCCGTGGCGGTGCTGGCGAGCCTGCCGTTCCTTTACAACGCCGCGCAGCGCGAGCTGGCGCCGGTCGAGGACCAGTCCACCGTGCTGACCGCGATCAAGTCGCCGCAGCACGCCAACATCGACTATGTGGAGAAGTTCGGCCGCAAGTGGGACGACGTGATGAAGACCCTGCCCGAACAGCAGGGGCGCTGGCTGATCAATGGCTCCGACGGCGTGTCCAACAGCATCGGCGGCGTAGACTTCGTGTCCTGGGAGAAGCGCCACCGCTCGGCCGACCAGATCCAGGCCGATATGCAGGCCATGGTGAACCAGGTCGAAGGCAGCAACATCTTCGCCTTCCAGCTGCCGTCGCTGCCGGGTTCCACCGGCGGGTTGCCGGTGCAGATGGTCATCATGAGCGCGTCCGACTATCCGGTGGTCTACGAGGCCATGGAGAATTTGAAAAAGGCGGCGCGTGAAAGCGGTTTGTTCATGGTGGTCGACAGCGACCTGGACTACAACAACCCGGTGGTGCAGCTGAAGGTGGACCGCGCCAAGGCCAACAGCCTGGGCGTCACCATGAAGGCCATCGGCGACACGCTGGCCGTGCTGGTGGGCGAGAACTACGTGAACCGCTTCGGCATGGACGGCCGTTCCTACGACGTCATTCCCCAGAGTCTGCGCGAGCAGCGCATCTCGCCGGAGTCGCTGGCGCGCTACTACGTCAAGAGCGCCAGCGGCGCGCAGGTGCCGCTGTCCAACCTCGTGACCGTGTCCATGGGCGTGGAGCCCAACAAGCTGACCCAGTTCAACCAGCTCAACGCGGCCACCTTCCAGGCCATCCCCATGCCGGGCGTCACCATGGGCGACGCGGTGCAGTTCCTGACCGGCCAAGCCCAGTTCCTGCCCGCGGGCTTCAGCTACGACTGGCAGTCGGACGCGCGCCAGTACAGCCAGGAAGGCTCGGCGCTGATGATTACCTTCATCTTCGCCATCATCGTGATCTACCTGGTGCTGGCGGCGCAATACGAGAGCCTGCGCGATCCCTTCATCATCCTGGTGAGCGTGCCCATGTCGATCTGCGGCGCGCTGATACCGCTGGCGCTGGGCATGGCCACCATCAACATCTATACGCAGATCGGGCTGGTGACGCTGATCGGCCTGATCAGCAAGCACGGCATCCTGATGGTGGAGTTCGCCAATGAAATGCAGGTCAGCCACGGGCTGGACCGGCGTACCGCAATGGAGCAGGCCGCCCGCATCCGGCTGCGCCCCATCCTGATGACGACCGCCGCCATGGTCATGGGCCTGATTCCGTTGCTGTTCGCCAGCGGCGCGGGCGCGCACAGCCGCTACAGCCTGGGCCTGGTCATCGTGGTGGGCCTGCTGGTGGGCACGCTGTTCACGCTGTTCGTGCTGCCCACCGTCTACACCGTACTCGCCCGCGACCACCGCGCAGCGCACGATACGCCGCGCGCCCGGGAACTGGCGCTGGCCCAGGCGGAGGACGCCGCAGCGCCTGGCGTCACCGCCTAGCCCAAGGAAATCATCATGAAGCATCCACAACTCTCCCTACGCTTGCGCCGCGGCGCGGCCGTGCTGCTGGCCGCGCTGGCCACCGCCGGTTGCGCCGTCGGTCCCGATTACCAGAAACCCCAGGCCGCGCCCGTGGCGCTGGCCAGCCCCGAGCAGGCCCTGTTCTCCACCGACCAGCTGCAGCGCGACTGGTGGAAGCAATTGCAGGACCCTCAGCTGGACCGGCTGATCGATCTGGCGCTGTCCCGCAATCTCGACATCCGCATGGCCCAGGCGCGCCTGGCCGAATCGCGCGCGGCGCTGGACGAGAAGGAACTGGACCAGCTGCCGGCGGTCACGCTGGGCGGGGGCTATGAACGCAGCCTGTCCCAGGCCAATGCAGGAGCCACCGGCCAGCGCAACCTGGCCGAGAGCTACCGGGCGGGCTTCGACGCCACCTGGGAGCTGGACCTGTTCGGCCGGCTGCGCCGGGCGGCCGAGGGCGCCGCCGCGCGCAGCGAGGCGCAGGCCGCGGACCTGGCCCAGACCCGCATCGTGGTGGCCGCGGAAGTGGCGCGCAACTATTTCGAGCTGCGCGGCGCGGAACAGCGCCTGGCCGTGGCACGCGCCAACCTGCAGAGCCAGCGCGACAGTCTGCGCGTGATCCAGGCCATGGTGGCGGCCGGCCGTGGCGACGAAGGCGACCTGGCCAGCGCGCGCGCCGAACTGGAGACCGTGCAGGCCAGCGTGCCGGTACAGATCGCGGCCCGGCGGCTGGCGCAGTACCGGATCGCGGTGCTGGCGGGCCTGCGGCCGGTGGAGCTGGGCGAGCTGGACGCGGGCAAGGCGTTGGCGCCGCTGGATACCCGCCTGCCGATCGGCGACGTGAGCGCCTTGCTGTCGCGCCGTCCGGACGTGCTGGCGGCCGAACGCGGCATGGCCGCCGCCAACGCCGACGTGGGCGTGGCGACCGCCGAACTGTATCCGCGCATCGACCTGGGCGGATTCCTGGGCTTCGTCGCCTTGCGCGGCGCGGACTTCGGTTCATCGGCCAGCCGCGCGTTCAGCGTGGCGGCCACTGCCAACTGGCCCGCCTTCCACCTGCCCACGGCGCTGGCGCGCAAGCGCGGCGCGGTGGCGCGCGCTGACGGCGCCGTCGCCAGCTATGAGCTGACCGTGCTGCGGGCGGTCGAGGAACTGGAATCGGCCCTGACGGAATACGGCCAAACCCAGCAGCGTCTGGGCAGCCTGGCGCAGGCTGCCGCGTACAGCGGCAGGGCGGCGGAACTGGCGCAGTTGCGCTATCGCGAAGGCAGCACCCCTTATTTGACGGTGCTGGACGCGCAGCGTACGCTTTTGCGCGCCCAGGACGCCGTGGCCGTGGCCGAAACCGAGTCCTATACCCGCCTGATCGCGCTGTACAAGGCGCTGGGGGGCGGATGGGAAGCGCCCTCGCTGGACCAACAGGCCGCCTCCGGCTGACCGGCGGGCGCGGTTCGTGGCACCATAGGCACATATCCGGAGTATCCACATCCATGTCTGACAGTCCGTCCCATCCCGTGGTCTGGGAGCATCAGCCCGCCGACCGCGTGCTCATGATCCTGAAGACGCGCGGTCCGCAATCCGTCGCGGTCATCGCCAAGGCCATGGACGTGACGGCCGAGGCCGTGCGTCAGCAGATGACGCGCTTGCATGCGGAAGGACTGGTGGATTCCGAAAGCCACAGCGCGGGCCGGGGCCGGCCCACGCAGATATGGTTCCTGACCGATGCCGGGCATGGCCGTTTTCCGGACACGCATGCCGAAATGACGGTGCAGATGCTGGGCGCGGTGCGCCAGGTGTTCGGCGAAGAGGGCATCGAAAAGCTGATCCAGGCGCGCGAAGCCGCCATGCTCAGCGGCTATCGCCAGGCCATGCAGGGCGCCCGCAGCCTGAAGGAGCGGCTGGAGCGGCTGGTGGAAGTCCGCAGCGCCGAAGGCTACATGGCCGAGCTGCGCAAGGACGGCCCGGACTTCCTCTTCATCGAGAACCATTGCCCGATCTGTTCCGCGGCCAAAGCCTGTATGGGCTTTTGCCGCAGCGAGCTGGAACTCTTCCACAAGGTGCTCGGAGAAGAAGTCCGGGTGCGCCGCGAAGAACATATCCTCGCGGGTGCGCGCCGCTGCGCCTACCGCATCGACAAGGCCGACTGATCCGTCATGAGCCGGGCTGCTCCCAGCCGCCCAGCGCCTTGTACAGTTCCACCGCATTGACCAGCCGGCGCTGCTGCAGCCGGATGAACTCCTGTTCGGACTCGAACAGGCTGCGCTGCGCCTCCAGCATTTCCAGGTAGCTGGCCACGCCGCGTTCGTAGCGCCTTTCGGTCAGGCGCTGGCGGTCGCGGTCCGCGTCGCGCACCTTGCGCTGGGCATCGATCTGGGCGCGCAGCGTATCGCGCGCGGACAGCGCGTCTGCCACTTCGCGGAAGGCCTGCTGGATACTGCCTTCGTACTGGGCCACCGCGATGTCCTTGCGCGTTTCCGCCAGCGACAGATTGGCGCTGTTGCGCCCGGCATTGAAGATGGGCAGCGTGAGCTTGGGCGCGAAGGTCCAGGTGCCCGTGCCCGAACCGAACAGGTCCGAGAAGCTGCCGGCCGTGGTGCCGATGTCGGTGGTCAGCTGCACCGACGGGAAAAACGCCGCGCGCGCCGCGCCGATGTCGGCGTTGGCGGCGCGCAGCGTGTCCTCGGCCTGGCGCAAGTCCGGGCGCCGGATCAGCAGGGCGGAGGGCAGGCCCGCGGCCAGCGGTGTCAGGCTCTGGCTTTCCAGCGTGACGGCCTCGGTGTCGGGCGGCAGGGAGAAGTCTCCCGCCAGCATTCCCAGCGTATGCACGGCCTGGCGGTATTCCCGGCTCAGTTCGGCATGCGTGGCGCGCGAGGATTCCACCAGCATCTGCGCGGTGCGCAGCCCCACGGCCGTTTCCAGCCCCGCGTCGTAGCGGCGCTGGGTGAGCTTGAGCGAGGCTTCGCGCAGCGCCAGCGTGCTCTCGGTCAGGCGCAGTTGCTCCGCCAGCGAGCGCTGGTTGAAGTAAGCCGCGGCCGTCTCCGACACCAGCGACAGCGTGGCGGCGCGATGCGCTTCCTCGCTGGCCAGGTAGCGCGACAGCGCGGCGTCGCTCAGGCTCTTCACGCGGCCGAAGAAATCCAGTTCGAACGCGGCGATGCCGATGGCGGCGCGGTAGCGGTCGGCCACCGGCATGCGCGGCTGGCCGGGCTCCGCGCCGCGGCCGCGGCTGAACTCGCCCGTGCCGTCGATGGACGGCAGGCGGTCGGCCTGCTGCACGCCATACAGCGCCCGGGCTTCCTGGATGCGCAACGCCGCCACCCGCAGGTTGCGGTTGTTCTCGAGCGCGGCGGCGATCCAGGCCTGCAGCGCCGGGTCGTTGAAGTAATCGCGCCAATCCTGCGGCATGGCCGCCAGCCCGTTCGCGGCGGGCGTGTCATAGGCCTGCGGGACCGGCGCCGCCGGACGTTCGTACTTGGGGGCCAGCGAGCAGCCGGCCAGGGCCAGCGCAAGCAGGGTCATTGCCATAGCCTTCATGGCGAGGTCTCCAGCGTTTCACGGCCTTGCGGACGCGAGGGGCGCACGCGCATGCCTAGCACGCGGCCCACGATAAGAAAGAAGAGCGGCACCAGGAAGATGGCCAGCACCGTCGCGGTGACGATGCCGCCCAGCACGCCCGTGCCGATCGCGGCCTGGGCGCCCGAAGCCGCCCCGGTGGCCAGCGCCAGGGGCAATACGCCCACGCCGAAGGCCAGCGAGGTCATCACGATGGGCCGCAGCCGCAGTCTTGCCGCCTCCAAGGTGGCGGACACGATGCCCTGGCCGTCGCGCACCAGGTCCTTGGCCACTTCCACGATCAGGATCGCGTTCTTGGCCGATAGCCCGATGGTGGCGATGAGGCCGACCTTGAAGTAGATGTCGTTGGGCATGCCGCGCAGCGTCACGCCCAGCACCGCGCCGATCACGCCCAGCGGCACCACCAGGATCACCGCCAGCGGGATGGTCCAGCTTTCGTACAGCGCGGCCAGGGCCAGGAACACGACCAGCACCGACAACGCGAACAGCACCGGCGCCTGGTTGCCGGACAGGCGTTCCTCATAGGACTGGCCCGACCAGTCGAAGCCGATGCCGCGCGGCAGCTCCGCAGCCAGCGCCTCGATGGCGCGCATGGCCTCGCCGCTGCTGTGTCCGGGGGCGGCCGAGCCGTTGATGGTGAACGAGGGGAAGCCGTTGTAGCGGTTGAGCTGCGGCGGTCCCATCGACCATTTCAGGGTGGCGAAGGCCGACAGCGGCACCATCTGCCCCTGCAGGTTGCGCACGTGCAGGCGCGAGACGTCCTCCATGTCGACGCGGCTCTTGCCGTCTGCCTGCACGGTCACGCGCCGCACCTGGCCATTGAGCATGAAATCGCCGATGTAGTCCGAGCCGTACATCACCGCCAGGGCGGTGTTGATCTCGTCCAAGGGCACGCCCATGGCCTGGGCCTTGTCGCGGTCGACGCGCAGCTCCAGCTGCGGCGCTTCTTCCTGGCCGGCGAAAACGACCTCCGTCAGCGCGGGATGCTTGGCCGCCGCCGCCAGCAATTGCTGGCGCGCCTGGGTCAGGGCCTCGTAGCCCAGCCCGGCGCGGTCCTGCAGACGGAAGTCGAAGCCCGAGGTGGATCCCAGGTCCGGCAACGGCGGGGAATTCAGC
>Ga0075032_1000224_pt1 | contig 40006 bp, 36 predicted proteins | sample SynthPrep_1_END__FD_71386 | JGI IMG/M metagenome (GOLD analysis project Ga0075032, IMG submission 71386) | Synthetic microbial communities from Ohio, USA - SynthPrep_1_END_DS7_MetaG | ecosystem: Engineered > Bioreactor > Aerobic > Activated sludge | place: USA: Ohio, Columbus | collected 2014-04-10
CTGGTTGCGCCGTGCGGCGGAGGCGGCACGGGAGGGTCTGGCGGGAACCAGGGCCGCCATGCCCAGGAAAACCCCGAGAGACAGCCGGTGCCCGCAGCCCTTTTAATGTGAGTATATTGGATCCATGATCCAGTTCAAGCCAGCGCTCCCCAGGCGCCGGTCCGAGGCCTGTGCCTCGTTTTTTTAAGCCCCATATTTTTGGATCCAATATCCAATAACCAGTATCCAACCGGACCAAACCGGACGGACCGCGCATCAGGAGCCGCAGCATGAGCATTCAATGGCAAGGCGTATTCCCCGCCGTCACCACCAAGCTGAAACCCGATTTTTCGCTGGATCTGGAGGCCATCCGCCAGGGACTGGAACGCCTGATCGAGAGTGGCGTGGGCGGCGTGGTGATGATGGGCATGGTGGGCGAAAACGCCCAGCTCTCGCCCGAGGAAAAACTGCAGGTGCTGCGCACCGCCGTGGACACCGTGCGCGGACGGGTGCCGGTGATCTCGGGCGTGGCCGAAACCGGCACCGCCCGCGCCGCGGCCTTCGCCCAGGAAGCCGCGCGCATCGGCGTGAACGGCCTGATGGTGTTCCCCGGCCTGACCTACAAGTCCGACGGCCGCGAGACCGTGGCCTTCTACCGCGCCGTGGCGCGCGCCAGCGCCCTGCCGATCCTGCTCTACAACAACCCGCGCGGCTACGGCGTGGACCTGACGCCGGACCTGGTGGCCGAACTGCTGGAAGAGCCGACCATCGTCGCCATCAAGGAGGAGTCCTACGACACCACCCGCGTGACCGACCTGATCACGCGCTTTGGCGGCCGGCTGGCCGTGGTCTGCGGCGTGGACGACCTGATCCTGGAAAGCGCCGCGCTGGGCGTGACCGCCTGGGTATCGGGCATGGCCAACGCGGTGCCCAAGGCCTCGGTGGATCTGCTGAAACTGGCCGTCGAAGGCGATTTCGTGCGGGCCCGCAAGCTTTATGCCGCGTTGACGCCACTGTTCCACCTGGACACGGTGGTCAAGCTGGTGCAGCACATCAAGCTGGCCGAGCACCTGATCACCGGCAGCGCCGAAACCGTCAAGCCGCCGCGCCTGGACCTGGCCGGGGCCGAACGCGAACGCACCATCGCCATCACCAAACAGACGCTCGCGGATCTTTCCGCCCTGGGCTACTGATACCGGAGCCGCCACCATGCGCCCCTACCGCCTGACCGCGCTGGTCTTCAGCGCCCTGTCCGCAGTTTCCGTCCTGTCCGCCGCGCATGCCGCGGACTACCCTGCCCGCTCGATGGAATTGGTGGTCGCCTACCAGCCCGGCGGCGGCAGCGACAATACCGCGCGCGCCATCGCCGAGGCGGTGCGCCCGCCCATGCTGGCGCAGCCTACGGTGGTGATCAACAAGCCCGGCGCCAGCGGCTCCATCGGCTGGGCCTACGTCGCCAATGCGCAGCCCGACGGCTACCGGCTGGTGCTGATGACGCCTGAAATGCTGGTGGTGCCGCTGATGGGCATAGGCAAAACCACGGTCGGCGACTTCCAGCCCATCGCCCGCTTCACCGATGATCCCTCGTCGGTCACGGTGCGCGCCGACGCGCCCTGGAAGACGGTGGAGGAATTCCTGGCGGACGCCAAGAAGAATCCCGAGCGCGTCGCCGTGTCGAACGCCGGCATCGGCACCGTGCCGCACATGGCGGCGGCGGCGCTGGGCGAACAGGCCGGGGTGAAATTCGTGCACGTGCCCTACCAGGGCTCGGCCCCGGCCATCATGGGCCTCCTGGCGGGCGACGTGCAGGCCACGACGGTCGCCTACGCCGAACTGCAGCAACATGTCGAGACCGGCAAGCTGCGCACCCTGGCCGTCATGGCGCCCAAGCGCCTGGACAACCTGCCCGCCGTGCCGACCATGAAGGAGAAAGGCGCGGACCTGCAATTCAGCGTCTGGCGCGGCATCGGCCTGCCCAAGGCCACGCCCGCGGACGCGGTCGAGAAATGGCGGGCCGCGGCCCGCCAGGTAGCGCAATCGCAGGACTTCCAAACGCTGATGCGCAAGCAGAACCTGACGCCCTCCTATGCCGACCTGCCGCAATTCACGGCCGACGTGGCGCGCCAGGAGGAAGCGTTCAAGGCCTTGGTGCCGAAGCTCAATCTGAAACCCTGAGCATCAAGCCTTGAACGCGAAACCCTGAACGGCAGCGGGCGCGGCGCGCCCGCTGCCCTGATCCGCTTATTCCACCGTCGCCCCCGACTTCTTCACGACCTCCGCCCAGCGCGGGATTTCCGTCGCCATCAGGTCGCGCAACTGCTCGGGCGTGCTGCCGACCAGTTCCATCCCCATGGTCTTGCCCAGCTTCTCCTGCACGTCCGGCTCTTTCACGATCAAGGCGATTTCCTGGGCCAGCTTGTCGAGGATGGGTTTGGGCGTGCCCTTGGGCGCGTACACCGCCTGCCACGACGCCATCTGGAAGCCCGGCACGCCGGCTTCCTGCATGGTCGGCACCTCGGGCGCCAGCGCGATGCGGTCCTTGGTGGTCACGGCCAGGAGCTTGAGCTTGCCGGTCTGCAGCAGGGGCAAGGCCGCCGTCATCTGGTCGAACATGAAGGTCACCGCGCCCGAGGACACGTCCACCATGGCGGGCGGCGTGCCCTTGTACGGCACGTGCGTGAGCGGCACGCCTATCATGCTGGAGAACAGCTCGCCGGCCAGGTGCGTGGAAGTGCCCGCGCCCGAGGACGCGAAGGTGCGCTTGGTCGGATCACGCTTCAACAGCGCGATCAGGTCGGCCACGGAATTCACGCCCAGGTTGGGATCCACCAGCAGCACATTGGGCAGGTAGGCGATCAGCGAAACCGGCTCGAAATCCTTGACCGGGTCGTACTTCAGGTTCTTGTACAGGCTGGCGTTGATGGCGTGCGTGCTGATGGTGCCGCCGAACAGCGTGTAGCCATCCGGCGCGGCCTTGGCCACATAGGTCGCGCCGATGCCGCCCGCGGCTCCTGGCTTGTTCTCGACGATGACGTTCTGGTGCAGGCGGTCGCCCAGCTTCTGGGCCAGCACCCGGCCCACCACGTCGGTCGAGCCGCCCACGGTGAACGGGACCACATAGGAAATCGGCTTCTGCGCCGGCCAGTCGGCGGCCTGGGCGGGCGCCGCCAGCGTGCCCAGCGTGGCGGCGGCCAACAGCGCGGCCAGCGCGCTGCGTCGTTGCGTATTCATGGTTGTCTCCTGCCTCTTATTTGGCTTATGGGGTTGCCGGCGGCGCCGGCGGCAAGGCTCAGCGGCCCTGTTGCTTGCGCCACGCGGCGAACTTGTCCTTGGTGCCGGGGTCGGTGGGCGGATACAGCCCCAGGATGGACGCGCCCTCCTGCACCTCGCTGGTCACGAAGTCTTCGAAGGCCGTCATCTCCACGGCTTCGGCGGCGATCTCGTCGGCGATGTTGGCGGGTATCACCACCACGCCCTCGCGGTCGCCCACGACGATGTCGCCCGGCCACACCGCCACGTCGCCGCAGCCGATGGGCGCGTTGATGTCCAAGGCCTGGTGCAGGGTCAGGTTGGTGGGAGCCGAAGGCCGTTGGTGATAGGCGGCAAAGCCCAGCTCGGCGATCTCGGGCGAATCGCGGAAACCGCCGTCCGTCACTACCCCGGCCACGCCGCGCTTCATCAGCCGCGTGACCAGGATGGAGCCCGCGGAAGCGGCGCGCGCGTCCTTGCGGCTGTCCATCACCAGCACCGCGCCTTGCGGGCAGGTCTCGACGGCGACGCGCTGCGGATGGGCGCGGTCCTCGAACACCTTGATGGTGTTCAGGTCCTCGCGCGCCGGGATGTAGCGCAGGGTGAAAGCGGGGCCGACCATATTGGGCAGCGCGGCGTTCAGCGGACGCACGTCCTGGATGAACTGGTTGCGCAGGCCGCGCTTGAACAAGGCCGTGCACAGGGTGGCGGTGCTGACGCCGGCCAGGCGGGCGCGGGTTTCGGGTTTCATTTGGGACACGATGGCTCCGGGGGCTGAAGACTGTTGGGGTAAGACGCGGACGGCGCCTAGAAAATCTCGGGCTCGGGCACGGGCGCGCCGAAACCGGTTTCCAGGAAGTCGAAATCGCAGCCGTCGTTGGCCTGCAGAATGTGCTTCGAATACATCCAGCCGTAGCCGCGCTCGTAGCGCCTGGGCGGCGGCGTCCAGGCGGCGCGGCGCGCGGCCAGTTCTTCGTCGCTGACGTTCAGGTGGATGCTGCGCGCGGGCACGTCGACAGTAATCAGGTCGCCCGTGCGCACCAGGGCCAGCGGGCCGCCGATATAGCTTTCCGGCGCCACGTGCAGGATGCAGGCGCCGTAGCTGGTGCCGCTCATGCGGGCGTCGGACAGCCGCAGCATGTCGCGCACGCCCTGCTTCACCAGCTTGGTCGGGATCGGCAGCATGCCCCATTCCGGCATGCCGGGGCCGCCCTGCGGGCCGGCATTGCGCAGGATCATGATGTGGTCGGCGGTGACGTCCAGGTTCTCGTCGTCCACCGCGGCCTTCATGCTGGGGTAGTCGTCGAACACCAGGGCCGGGCCGGTGTGGCGCAGGTACTGCGGCGCGCAGGCGCTGGGCTTGATGACACAGCCGTCCGGCGCGATATTGCCGCGCAGCACGGCCAGCGCGCCTTCGTCGTAGATGGCCTGCTCCAGCGGGCGGATCACGTCGTCGTTGTAGACCTCGGCGCCGGCGATGTTCTCGCCCAGCGTCTTGCCGGTGACGGTCATGGCGGACGGATCCAGGTGGTCCCGCAGCCGCGACATCAGCGCCGGCAGCCCGCCCGCGTAGAAGAAGTCTTCCATGAGATAGGTGTCGCCGCTGGGCCGGATGTTGGCGATCACCGGCACCTTGCGGCTGGCGGCGTCGAAGTCGTCCAGTCCCACCGCGCAGCCGGCGCGGCGCGACATGGCGACCAGGTGCACGATGGCGTTGGTGGAGCAGCCCATGGCCATGGCCACGTTGATGGCGTTCTTGAAGGACGCCAGGCTCAGGATGCGCTGCGGCGTCAGGTCTTCCCAGACCATCTCCACCACGCGCCGGCCGCATTCGGCCGACATGCGCATGTGGTTGACATCCGCCGCGGGGATCGAGGACGCGCCCGGCAGCGTCATGCCTATGGCTTCGGCGATGGCGGTCATGGTGCTGGCCGTGCCCATGGTCATGCAGGTGCCGTAGCTGCGGGCGATGCCGCCCTCGACCTCGGTCCATTGCTCCTGCGTGATCTTGCCCGCGCGGCGCTCGTCCCAGAGCTTCCAGGCGTCGGAGCCGGAACCCAGGATCTTGCCTTTCCAGTTGCCGCGCAGCATCGGGCCGGCGGGCACGTAGACACAGGGCAGCCCGGCGCTGACCGCGCCCATGATGAGACCCGGCGTGGTCTTGTCGCAGCCGCCCATGAGCACGGCGCCGTCGACCGGATGGCTGCGCAGCAATTCCTCGGTCTCCATGGCCAGGAAGTTGCGGTACAGCATGGTGGTCGGCTTGACGAAGGATTCCGACACCGAGATCGCGGGCAGCTCCACCGGAAAGCCGCCCGCCTGGAGCACGCCGCGCTTGACGTCCTCGACGCGCTGCTTGAAGTGGCTGTGGCAGGGATTGAGATCCGACCAGGTGTTGATGATGGCGATGATGGGACGGCCCGCCCAGTCGTCGGGGCCATAGCCCATCTGCATCATGCGGGAACGGTGGCCGAAGGAGCGTAGATCGTCCCGGGCCATCCAGGCGGCGCTGCGCAGGCTTTCGTAGGAGCGTTTCATAGGGGCGAGGCGGTTTTTCGTAATGGCGACGAGGCTATTTAAACACTAATACATTAGTGCGTCAGCTAGGTAAAAACCCGCTAAACTCCGTTACTCTTCAGGCCCCACTCCGCACGCGACCCGATGCAAAGCACCAAGCTCAGACTGGACCGCTCGCGCCACGCCGCGCCGCAGGTCTTCGAACACCTACGCGAACAGATCCTGTCCCTGGAACTGGCCCCGGGCGCTCCTCTGTCGCGCATCACGCTGGCGGAAACCTACGGTCTGAGCCAGACCCCGATCCGCGACGCGCTCATGCGGCTGGCCGAGGAAGCGCTGGTCGAGATCTATCCGCAGCACACCACGGTGGTCAGCCGCATCGACGTGGCCGCCGCCCGCGAAGCGCATTTCCTGCGCCGCTCGCTGGAGCTCGAAATCGTGCGGATGCTGGCGCAGCGCCCCGACCCCCTGCTCTTCCAGCGCCTGCAAGCCAGCATCGACCTGCAGCGCGCCAGCCATGCCAGCGGCCAGTACCAGCGTTTCATCGACGCCGACCAGGCCTTCCACCGCGACATGCACGAGGCCGCGGGCGTGATCCGGCTGTGGGAACTGGCGCAGCGCTATAGCGGCCACCTGGACCGCCTGCGCCGCCTGCATCTGCCCGAAACTGGCAAGGCCGAGCGCATCCTGGACGATCACCAGCGCCTGCTGGACGCCATCGTCGCGCAGGATCCGCAGCGCGCCCAACTGGTGCTGCGTGAACACCTTTCCGGCACCCTCAGCCAGGTGGCCGAGATCTGCAAGCGCTATCCGGACTATGTGCTGACGGCCTAGGCGCCGTTGCCCCTAAGGCGTATTCGCCCCGCGCGGACGCGCCCTGCCCGGTATGATCGGGTACACGCCATGGTCACGAGCCTGGCGCCGGCGCGCCGCGCCACCACCGGAAAACACCAATGACCGCAAGGCACGCATACTTGATCGCCCTGGCCGTGACCGCCTGGGTCCACCCCGCGCAGGCCGCGCCGCCCGGCGCCTGCGAAACCATCACGGTCCGCGAAGGCGATCCGGTGCCCGCTGACGCCTGCGCCGTGAACATCGTGCCGCGCGACCCTGGGCCCGGCGGCATGCTGTCCGGCGGACCAGACTGGGTGCCGGTGGATCCGCAGGCCATGCCTGGCGTGTTCTACGACAGCGCATCGATCAAAGTGGTGTCTGAACGCCCTGCCGTCATGGCAGTGAACGTGGCCTGGTTCTATGCCCAGCCCAAGATTTCCGCGGCCAATGGGCAACCCTACCGCTCCGTGGCCCAGCCGGTCACCATGAACTGCACCGCCAACACCTATACCGTAAGCCAGGTCGTGCATTACGCCGGCGAGAACGCCACCGGCCCCATCGTGGAGTCCCTGCCTCCGCCTGGCATCCGCAATGCCCCGATCGCGCAGGATCCCGTGCAGCGCAAGCTGCGCGAGGTGATGTGTCCCGCCAACGGCAAAAGTTCGCGCAAGTAAGCCGTCCTATCCTTTCCAGTAGCGGTACAGCGCGCGCGCCGCGGCGTCCAGCAGAAAGCCCAGCACGCCTATCATCAGGACCATCGCCATCAGCTCCGAGTACGCCAGCCGGTCGCGCGTATCCAGGATGAAATAGCCCATCCCCGCCGACACCCCCAGCATCTCGCAGGGCACGAGCACGATCCACAGGATACCGATGGCCAGGCGCACACCGGTCAGGATATGGCCCAGCACGCCAGGCAGGATCACGCTGCGCAGCGTCTCCCAGCGGGTGGCCGCGACGCTTTGCGCCAGCTGCAGCCAGCGCGGGTCCAGCTGCTGCACGCCGGCGGCCGTGTTCAGCACGATGGGCCAGACGGCCGCGAAGGCCAGCAAGAAATAGACCGGATCGTCGCCCACCCCAAATGCCATCACCGCGATCGGCATCCAGGACAAAGGCGAAATCATGCGCAAGAACTGCATGGCCGGAGACACCGTCGCTTCCAGCCGCCGGTAGCTGCCGATAGCCAGTCCCAGCGGCACGCCTATGGCCAGCGCGAAACCCAGGCCGACGGCGATGCGCCGCAGGCTGACCAGGATGTGTAGGGGCAAGTCCGACCCCGTCAGCAGCGAGGCCAGGCTGGCGAAGGTGGCGCCTGGCGAAAAGCGCCGCGCCATGCCGCCCGCGGGCGACAGCACATCCGTGCCCAGCCACCACAGCGCCAGCAGCGCGGCGAGCCCCCCGGCGCCTAGCGCGCAACGCGTGGCCAGGCCAGGACCGCCGCCCCCGCGGCCCGGCACTGCCGCTGGGGCGGCCGTCAGGCCGGCCGGCGCTTCGGCGACAGACTCGGGAGCCGTCACGCCTGCACCGTCTCGGTCCGGCTGTACTGGTCCGGAAAACCGAAGCGGCTCAAGCCGCCTGCTGCTTCGATGGCGCGCTTGACGTAACGGTCATCCACCAGTTCGGAGGCCGCGCGGGCCGGGTCCAGGTCGGCCAGAAAACCGCGGTCCGCCTCGATCAGCGTATCGCGCAAGCGGCGCACCAGCTCTTCGGTGTAGCTGGGAAACGGATAGGGCTGGAAGTCGATGCGGCGCTCATCCCAATCCGCATGCCGGATGGCACCGCTGGCCAGGTACTGCTCGCGGTCGGCCGGCGGCGGCGCCAGCACCTTGGACAGTGCCGGCACGGTATGCGGCGTGTAGCGGTTGATGCCTTCCTTGGACAGGAGTTGCGCGGTCTCGGCCCGGTTGTCGCGGATCCACAGCTGCGCCTGAACGATGGCGTCCACGACCTTTTGCGACCACTGCGGACGCTGCTCCAGGTCGCGCTCGTGCATGAACACCACGCAGCACGCGTGATTGCGCCAGACGTCGCCCGTGAACCGCAGCACCTTGCCCACGCCCAGCGTCTCGGCCACCGCGTTGAAGGGCTCGGCCACGATGTAGCCTGCAATGCGGTTCTGCGCCAGCGCCGGAGGCATATCGGCGGGCGCCATCACCACCAGGTTCACTTCATTGGCCGCCACAGCCCCATCCTTGCGTGCTACCGGCGCCAAGCCGTTTTCGCGCAGCAGATGCTGCAGCACGACGTTATGGATGGAATACCAGAACGGAATCGCGACGGTCTTGCCGCCCAGTTGCTTGACGCTGTCTATGGAAGGCGCCACCGTCAGGCCCGAACCGCCCACGTGATTCCAGGCCACCACCTTGGCCGGCACCTTGCTGCCAAACCGCGCCCACACGGTCATCGGCGACAGCAGATGCACCACATTGACCTGGCCTGAAATGAAAGCCTCGATCACCTGAGCCCAGCTGCGCAGCAGCGTGGGCTTTTCCGCCTTGACGCCAGCCTGCTCGAACAGGCCGTTGTTATGCGCCACCAGCAGCGGCGCGGCATCGGTGATGGGCAGGTAGCCGATGCGCACCGGCGCGTCCGGATCGCTTTGCGCGCGGGCGTTGAACGCGGACAGCAAGGATGCCGCGCCGCCTGCCGTCAGCAGGGCCGAGAGTTTCAACCAGTCGCGACGCGACATGTGTTCAAGGCACATCTAAGCACTCCTAGCAGGATCAGTTCACGCATGAAGAGCCAGTGACTGGCCCTCCGGTTCAGACAGACGCGGCCACGCCGCGGGCGGCCCGCAGCGAGCTGCGCAGGCGGGTAAGAATTTCCAGGCGCAAGGCGCCCATTTCCGGCAACAAATCAGCGCGCGGCTGCGGCAGGTCCACCCGCCACACCCCCAGAATGCGCCCGGGCGCGCCGCCCAGCAGCACGATGCGGTCGGCCAGCACCAGCGCCTCGTCGATATCGTGCGTGATCAGCACCGCGGCGGTATCGAAGTCGGCCACCACCTTGCGCAGCAGCGCCTGCATCTCGCCCCGGGTGACTTCGTCCAGCGCGCCGAAGGGCTCGTCGAGCAACAGCACCGCCGGCCGGCGCGCCAGGCAGCGGGCCAGGGCCGTGCGCTGCGCCATGCCGCCAGACAGCTGCGCCGGGCGCAAATGCCTGGCGTGCGCCAAACCCACCTCATCGATCGCCTGGTCCACCCTGGTCCGGCGTTGCGCATCGGACAGCGCCGGCTGATGCTTGAAATCCAGGCCGAAGGCCACATTGCGCTCCAGCGACAGCCAGGGCAGCAAGCTCGGGTCCTGAAATGCCACCGCGACGCGGGGGTGCACGCCCGTGAGCGGCGCGCCTTCCATCAGCAGCGACCCGCTGCTTGCGGGTTGCAGGCCCGCCAGCACCCGCAGCAGGCTGGACTTGCCCGCGCCGCTGGCGCCCAGCACCGCCACCACCTCGCCCCGCGCCAGCGTCAGGTCCAAATCCTGAAACACCGCGTCGATAGCGCCGGGATAGCTGAGCGCCAAACCCTGGGCCTGCAACACGGCTGGCGGACCGGCTCTCATGCGGCGGCACCCGCCGCCAGCCGCGCCTGGCGCTTGGCCAGTTCGGTCTTCAGCTGCACCAGGCTGGGCGTCACGATGGGCAGGAACGCCGCCTCGCGCCAGCGCCGCGCAAAGCCCGCGCCCGCGGGCTTCAGATAGGCCGCGCCCCCGCTGGCCTGCAACTCCAGCTGCACAGCCTGATGGGCGGCATCGGCCAGCGCGATGCGGATTTCGAACAGGCTCCAGGGCTCGGCCACGAAGCGCTCGCTGCGCACCCCGTCTATCAGGCGCGCAGCCAGTGTCTCGACCTGCGCCCGCAAGGCCGCCAGCGGCTGCCCCAGGATGCCGCGCGACGCCTGCCCCTGCCCCGCCTGCTCCGCGGCCTGCAAGGCGCGCCGCGCGAGGCCAATGGACAGCCCGCATTGCAGGCCCGCGAACGCCGGCCTGGCCTGCGGCAGATACTGGCGCGCGTCGGGATGGATCAGCCACTCGGGGCCGATGCGCACGCCGCGCACATCCAGGGCCGCGGTATTGCTCGATTGCAGGGCCAGCAAGGACAGATCCGGACTGCGCGTCAGCCCGGCGATATCGTGCGGCAGCGCCACCACGGCGGGCGTGCCGTCGGGCGCGGTCACGGCGGCGGCCACCAGAAAACCCTGCACCCGCAGATTCGTCACCCAGGGCATGCGGCCATCCAGCACCCACTGGCCGTCCTCCGCGCGCGCGGAGATCTGCAGCGATTCGATCCCGCTCAGGAATTTCATGGCGTTCGACAACGCGGTCGCGCCCGCCTGTTCGCCGCTGAGCAAGGGCGCCAGCCACGCGCCGGTCAGGGCCTTGTTCGGGCTGCGCAACAGGTATTCGATGAAGACGCGCTGCCCCCAGGCCACGAAGGCGCTGGCAACCGACAGTTCCGCCACTTGCGACACCGCCTCGATGGCGCCGCCGATGTCCGTGCCCGCCAGGCCGCCCTGCGCCGGGGGCACGCCATGCCGGAACACGCCTGCCGCGGCCAGTCGCGGCAGCACCGTGGCGGCATCCAGGCTGCCGTCGTCCAGCGCGTCGGCGTGCTGCTCCAGCCACGCCCTCAGATCGGCCGGCAGCACCGGCCCTGCGCATCGCGCCGTCATTGCGCGCCGCTCCAGGCGTAGTCGCGCAACTGGTCGTTCAACGGCGTCTGCGCCAGGTTGTTGCCGAAGTTGCAAATGGTGGCCAGCCCCACGCCCACGATGACTTCCAGCGCGTTGCCATCCGTATAGCCGGCGTCGCGCAAGGCCTGCAGGGCCTCGTCGCCGACCCGGCCGCGTGTCTGGATCACGGCTTCGGTGAAGGCGGCCAGGGCTTGCAGGCGTTCATCCGGCAGCACGCCCTGCGCCCGCAGGGCTTCCACTACTTCAGGCGACAGCCTGGCCTTGTTGCGCGCCAGCGCCGTGTGCCCCGCCACGCAAAATGTGCAGCCGTGGCGCGTGCCTGCCACCAATTGCACCACCTCGCGCTCTTGCAAGGTCAAGCCGGCGCGCGCATTAATCTGCGAGAGTGTCTGATAAGCCTCCAACGCCACGGGCGCATTCGCCAGCACGCCCAGCAGATTGGACAGGTAACCCGCGCCCTGCTCCGCTGCAGCCAGCGCGGCGCGCGTCGGTTCGGGAGCGCTTTGCGCGGTATGGACGGGCAGACGGGACATGAAGATCTCCTGCGGGTTATCGTTGAAGACATGATTGTGCTCGCGTCGGATGGCAAGCGACAATGCGCGAAGATCGCAACTTGATGCTCGATCTTATCGACTTTCAGCTATGCGCTTATAACCAAACGTATGCCCCGATGATGCCCGCAAACTGCGCCGGTCCATTGACCATATCAGCCACCGACCAAGCCGCCGTCGACGCCCTGCTGCTGTCCAGCCTGGAGGTCCAATCCAGCCTGTACCACCTGGGCCAATACTGCGGCAATTGGTCCGCCAGCACCAGTGGACGCGCACGCGCGAGCTTCCACCTGATCCTGCACGGCCGCTGCCAGGTCGACGTGGACGACGGCCGCGACAGGCTCACGCTGGGCGCGGGCGATGGCATCTTCTTCCTTCGCGACATTGCGCATGCGCTGACGCCGCTGGAACCGGCCGTGGAAAGCGTGCAGCGCACGGCGATGGAACCTCTGTTGCCGCGCCGGGCCGACAGCACGGGCCTGGCCTGCGGCTTCTTCCAGTTCCGGCCCGGACTGGCGGATCTGCTGGCCGACACCTTGCCCGACTACCTGGTCCTGCGTGCCGGCGACGAACGCTTCCGCACGGCGCGCGGCGTATTCGAGTTGATCCTGGGAGAAACGGCCCGCGAGCCGGGCGCTTCGTCCGTGGTGCTGGAACGGCTGACCGACCTGCTGATTTTCTTCATGTTGCGCCATCTGGCCATCCATGACCGCCAGGCTTACGGCTTGTTCGTGCTGGCCCGCGACCCCGCCATGGCCGGACTGCTGCAAGCCATCCTGGCCGAGCCCGCCAAAACCTGGAGCATGCAGGACATGGCCGACCGCGTGCATATGTCCAAGGCCACCTTCCACCGCCGCTTCACCCTGCAAAGCGGCACCACGCCCGCGCAGCTGCTGCAATTGCTGCGCATGCGGGTGGCGCGGCGCCACCTGGAACATGGCATGGGCATCCAGGACGCCGCCGAACGGGTCGGCTACCAATCGCAGGCTGCCTTCAGCCGAGCATTCCAGCGCACCGAAGGCGTTGCGCCATCTGCCTTGCGCAAGCGCCTCACTGCGCTCACCAGCGGCGCATGAGCCTCAGCCCAGGCCCAGCAACAGATCGGCCAGCAAGGCCGGATGCGTGATGTGGGCTTCGTGCGGGGCAGCGATATCGACCCAGTTCCAGCCGGCTTGCGATTTCACCAGCTTGCGCGACTCGTCCAGCACCGCCAGTTCGGGCTGGGTGCAATGGATGTAGGTGCGCGCGACGCCGTTGCCGATGGGATGTTTCAGGGTCAGCGGCGTGGTGTAACTGGCCAGCGGATGCGCCGTCAGGCGGCGCTTGACCCAATCGTAGTCCGCGCTTCCGGGCGTGAAGCCCCAGGGCGCAGGCAGCGGATCGGGAATCGGCACGGCCAGCCCGCCGGTGGCCTTGGAAGCCGCTGCGATGCGCGCCTCGGCATCCGCCTTCGGATACACCGAGAACGCATTCTGGCCGCTTTGCAGCACGATGGCGTCAAAGTACACCAGGTGCGCCAGCCGCTGCGGAATCCGGTCGGCCACGCCCGTGATGGGAATGCCGCCGAAGCTGTGGCCCACCAGGATCACGTCCTTCAGTTCCTGGGTCTCGATGGCCTGGACCAGGTCCTCGACGAAGGTATCGATGGTGATGTTCTTGCTCAGCAGGTGGGCGCGGTCGCCCATGCCGGTATAGCTGGGCGCGTACACGCGGTGGCCGGCAGCCAGCAGGCGGTCCGCCACCGGACGCCAGCACCAGCCGCCATGCCAGGAGCCGTGGGCCAGGACGTAGTTCCGGCCCTGCCTGGCCGGAGCCGCGGGAGCTGCCGCCCCGGCCGCTCCCGCGGCCGCCAGCGCGGGCAAGCCCGCGGCCAGCTTCAACAAGGTTCGGCGGGGAAGCATCGTCATGGCTTACACCTGCGCCAGCGCCTGATCCAGATCCGCCAGCAGGTCGTCGATGTGCTCGATGCCGATGGACAGGCGCACGGTTTCCTCGCGCACGCCGGCCTTCTGCAGCTCTTCGGGATTGAGCTGGCGGTGCGTGGTGGACGCGGGGTGCGTGGCCAGCGACTTGGAGTCGCCGATGTTGACCAGGCGCGTGAACAGCTGCAGCGCATCCTGGAAGCGCGCACCGGCCTCGCGGCCGCCCTTTACGCCGAAAGTGAACAGGCCGGGCGCCTTGCCGCCCAGGTACTTCTGCGCCAGCGCGTGGTCGGGATGGTCCGGCAGGCCGGCATAGTTGACCCACTCCACCTTCGGATGCTCGCGCAGATACTTGGCGATCTTGACGGTGTTCTCGACGATGCGGTCCACCCGCAGCGCCAGGGTCTCGATGCCCTGCAGGATCTGGAACGAGTTGAAGGGCGAGATCGCCGCGCCGGTATTGCGCAGCGGCACCACGCGGGCGCGGCCGATGTAGGCAGCCGCGCCGAAGGCTTCGGTGTAGACCACGCCGTGGTAGCTGACGTCCGGCGTATTCAGGCGCTTGAAGCGCTCCTTGTGTTCGCCCCAGGGGAACTTGCCCGAGTCGATGATGGCGCCGCCCAGGCTGGTGCCGTGGCCGCCGAGGTACTTGGTCAGCGACTGCACCACGATGTCGGCGCCGTGCTCGATGGGACGCAGCAGGTACGGCGACGGCACGGTGTTGTCGACGATCAGCGGCAGGCCGTGGCGGTGCGCCAGGTCGGCCAATGCGGCGATGTCGGTGATGTTGCCCAGCGGATTGCCCACGGATTCCGCAAAGATGGCCTTGGTGCGGTCATCGATCTGGGCCTCGAAGGCCGCCAGGTCGGAAGGATTGGCGAAACGCGTGGTGATGCCGTACTGCGGCAGCGTGTGCGCGAACAGGTTGTAGGTGCCGCCGTACAGCGTGCTGGACGACACGATGTTGTCGCCCGCTTCGGCGATGGTCAGGATGGCGTAGGTCACCGCGGCCTGGCCCGAAGCCAGCGCCAGCGCGGCGATGCCGCCCTCCAGGGCCGCCACGCGCTGCTCCAGCACGTCGGTGGTCGGGTTCATGATGCGGGTGTAGATGTTGCCCGGCACCTTGAGGTCGAACAGGTCGGCGCCGTGCTGCGTGTCGTCGAACGCATAGGCCACGGTCTGGTAGATGGGCACGGCCACGGCGCGCGTGGTCGGATCGGGGCGATAGCCGCCATGCACGGCAATGGTCTCTAGCCGCCACGGCTTGTTCGGTTGGGTCACGCGTGTCTCCTTGTTTATGCGGATGGCGAGGTGTGCAGTCCAGGCCGGATTGTAGTTAGGCGGGCGGGATATGGATACCGCCGGGTGCTCATAACCATATCACCGCGCAGCGCGGCTTTGCGCTAGAAGGAGTACCGCAGGTTCAGCATCGCGTTCCTCGGCGCTCCGTAATAACCGGTATTGAACGTCGTATCCAGAGAACTCAGATACTTCTTGTCGAACAGGTTGTTCAGGTTCAGCGTGGCCGATAGCTGCCGGCTGAAGTCGTAGCGCGCCATCAGGTTCACCACTGCATAGGCGTCCTGGCGCGCCGTCACCGTCTTGTTCAACTGCCACGGCGTGGTGGAGTAATAGATGGCGCTTTGCCAGTTCACCCCTCCGCCCACGGTAAGGCGCTGCCATGCGCCGGGCAGACGATAGGTGGTCCATACCTTGACCATATGTTCGGGCATGACGGTCTTGATGCGTACGCCTTCGCTGTCCTGCGTGCGGCTGTACGTGTAGGACGCGGCCAGGTTCCAGCCCGGCATGACTTCGCCGGTCAGCTCCACGTCGATGCCTTTGGTCTTGGCTCCCGGCACGGCGCGGTAGGCGGCGATGTTGTCCGTGCCTGGAACCAGATAACCGTCGTCCGCCACGGCAAGATTGTCCTGGCGCGTGATGAACAAGGCGGCACTGCTGTTGAGCGCGCCGCCGAACCACTCGCTCTTCAGGCCGGTCTCATAGTTGACGCCGTCGCGCGGGTCCAGCGCCCGGCCGTTGCGATCCCGGTAGTACTGCGGCTTGTAGATGCTGGTGTAGCTGGCATAGACGGTGTGTGCGTCGTTGAGGTCGTAGACCACTGCCGCGTAGGGCGTGACGACGTCGTTCGACGTGGCCTGCTGCGACTGGTTGAATACCGCGCTCGCGGGATTGGCGAATTTCTGCTGGTAATCCCATTTGTAGCTGCTGATCCGCGCGCCGCCGATAAAGGACAGCGCGTCGGTCGCGCGAAAGCGCGTCGGTCGCGCGAAAGCGCGTCACCGCGTAGCCGCCGGTCTCGCGCACATAGGTATCGTTGTCGTAGTTCTTGACGAAGCTGGGCCAGACAGCTTCATTGCCCCATGTGTAGAGATTGAAGGGGTGTGCGGCCGCGTACCCGCTGGTGTCGCGATACACGTCCGAACGGGTGTCGGATTCCGAAAACGCCAGCCCCATCACGAAGTCGTGCCGGCGGCCGAACAGCTCGTATGGCCCTTCAATGTGCAGGTCCAGGCCCGTTTGCACCTGCCGGCTCTTGCCTCCCTGGATCCACAGCGGCATCCCCTTCCCGGTCTGCTCGTTGGCGAAGCCCGAGGACACGCTGGCCATCGCAGTCTGGAAGTCGCGCTGGCTTTCCAGGCGGTTGGCCGAGAACTTCACCGACCAGTCACGGGCAAACTTCTGCTCCAGCGACAGGAACAGGTTGGTCGCGTCCACGTCGAACGTGTTGTTGCGGGCCGCGACGTTCCGCGACCGCGCCAAATCCACCTGCTTACCGTTGCTGTAGAAGAGCGGAAGCCCCAAACCACCCATGCTGCCGCGCGGACGGTTGCGTTGGTAGTCCACGCCCGCTGTCAGCAAGGTGCTATCGGTCAGGTCCGCCTCGATGATGCCGTAGAACACCTGGCGCTGCTGCTGGTAGTAGTCGATAAAGCTGCGGTTCTGCTGGTAGGCCGCGACGGCGCGGCCGCGCACGCTGCCCGATGCGTTCAGGGGGCCGCCCAGGTCCGCTTGCGCCCGGTACAAGTCCCACGAACCCACGCCGGCGTCCACATGGCCCTGGAACTCGGATGTGGGGCGTTTGCGTATCATGTTCAGCGTGCCTGAAGGCTCGCCCGCACCGGTCATCAGGCCTGCCGCGCCGCGCAACACCTCGACGCGGTCATACACAGCCATGTCGGCCAGGCTGGGCGAGACGTCTTGCGTGCCCACTTCCACGATGGTCGGTACGCCGTCAATCTGATAGCTTTCGATGGCGTAGCCGCGCGAGAGCACGTTGAAGCGCTCGCTGCCCATGTTCTGCACCGAGATGCCTGGCGTCTGCTGCAGCACCGCGTTGATGCTGTTGAGCGATTGGTCCTCGATGCGCTGGTGGGTCATGATGCTGATCGACTGCGGCGTCTCGCGCAGCGACAGATTCAAGGCCGTGGCTGTGTTGCTCGCGCCCGTGGTATAGGAGCCCGACCCTTCGGTGGGCATGGGCACGCCCGAACCGGTGACGGTCACGGCTTCCAGTTGCACCGCTCCGCCCTGCGCCGCCACGCGCTGCAAGGCGTAGCGTTTGTCGCCGGTACGCACGGCCTGCAAGCCGCTGCCGGCCAGTATCCGGCCAAACGAGGCCTCTACCGTCAAGCCGCCCGGTACGCCATGGCTGTTCCGGCCGCGCGTGGCGGCCGGGTCGTAGGACAAGGCCAGCCCTGCCTGCTCCGCATACTGGTTAAGCACCGAATCCAGCGGTCCGGCGGCAATGGCTGACTGCGCCGCCGCCGGGGGCTCAGTCTGTGCTCGCGCCTGCCATGGCGCCGCAGCCAAGGCCAGATGGATCGCCGCCAGCCTCAGGCAATGCCGGCGTTGCGTCTTGTTCATGTTCCCTGCCCCTATGTCGTGTGTACCCATGCATGACGGGCCACCACGCCATAAGGCCAGTTCCTGTTACATATTCATGGCGTGGACAGGCGACGCCCGATGCGGACGATGCCGGGAATGTCCGTATTCACCACGATGGGCAGGCTGTCAGCCAGCGCAGCCAACGCCTCGTCGCCGTCCAGCGGAAACACGCCCGAGACGCGCAGGTCCTCCAAGGCGGCCCTGTCATACCAGAGCAACGACCGGCGGTAGCGCGCCAGTTCGGACAGTACGTCCGGCAACGCCGCATTGCGCACGCTCAGGCGATGGCGGGTCCACGCCTCCTCGGCTGAGGGGTCCACCTGCGGTCCCGCAGCCACACCGCGGCGCGACAGGTAAACCGAGGCGCCCTCCGGCACATCGCGACATTGCGCGGGCGACTCGTCCCGCGGGCACGCGGACACCATCGACTCGGTAACGCCAACCCGCGTGGACGCCGGCAGCACGCGCACGACATAGCGCGTGCCGCGCGCCGTCACGGTGCCGTCGCGCGTCGCCACGACGAAAGGCCGGTTGCCAGCCTCCTTTGCCACCACTGCCAGGATCTCGCCCTGCCGCAACACGATACGGCGCTCGGTACGGGAATAGCGCACGTCGATGGCGCTGCCAGTGTTAAGCACCACCCGGCTGTCGTCATCCAGCACCACTACGCGTTGCTCGCCGACACCGCTGGCATAGTCCGCCAACAGCCAATCGGGAGCCGCCACGCTCCACAGCATCCAGAGCACTGGAACAGCCGCCGCGACCATCAACGCCGACTTGATCGCCTGGGAACGGCGTGCCCGGGCCGGCTTGGCGCCAATCGCCGCCGCCTGATGAACCAGCCCACGCGCCTGCGCCCCCGGCAAGGCGACGGCCGGCCCGGCCAGTGTGCGCCACACGCCATGCAGATGCTGCCACGCCCTTTCGTGCGCCGGCGCCTGTGCGCGCCAGCGGCGGCACGCATCCTCCTCATCGGGCGTAGGCGCCCCGGAAGACATCACGCTCAGCCAATGCGCGGCCTGCTCGAGCACGCGGCGATCCGCAGACTCCTGCCCTCGTGGCGTCATGCGCAGGCCCCGCCTGCCTTGGCATCGACCAGCACATCATGGCAGGCCATCAGGGCGCGCGCGATGTACTGCGTGACCGCGCTGCACGACACTCGCAGCGCCGCCGCGATCTCGGGGTGGGTCATACCGTCGAAGGTGCTCATCAGAAAGGCCTGACCGGCCTTGGCCGGCAAGCGTTCGATCACATCCGCCAGATTCCTGATAGCCTCCACCGCCGCGGCGACGGACTCGGCCGACGGCGCGCTATCGCCGCCGTGCTGGGCCAGGTACATCTCGGTATAGGCGCGCTCGATCTCGCGGTGGCGGAAATCGTCGATGATCAGCCGGGAGGCGGTTCGCGTCAGTAGCGCGCGCGGCTCCTGCACCTGGTCCAGCGCGCCGCGGCGGAACAGCCGCAGGAAAGTCTCCTGGGCGATGTCCTCGGCGTTGAAGCGGCAGCGCAACTTGCGCTCAAGCCAGGCACGCAACCAGGGATGGTGGCCGCTATAAAGCCGTTGGAAAAGATTGAGATGCTCGGAGGACGACATGGCCCGGGCGCGCGGAGGCTGCGGTTCAATTGATATTGAGAACCATTATTATATTATGAGACCACCTTGCGCCGCCAGCGCCCGCGCGGCTCAGAAACGCTCGTCCATCAGCGCTGGCATCACGATTTCCCGCACGAACGACGCATCGGACAGATTCAGCAGCGCGCGCGTCATCGCCACCACGTCGTGCACGGGTATCAAGCCGCCCTCTCCTCTCTGGCTAGCAGCGTCACGCGACGCGTCGATGCCGTCTTGCGTGTTCAGGTAGCCCAATTGCAGGCAGGTCACCGCCAGCCGCCGCGCCCTGAAACTCTCGCGCAAGGCGTCGGCGATGCCCCGCAGCGCGTACTTGGACGCGCCGAACGTCACTTCGGGGCGGCCGCTGCCGGCCAGTCCCGAGGTGGAGCCGGTCAGGATGAGCTGCGGCTTGCGCGCGCCGAGGATGCGGGGAATCAGCCGTTGCAGCAACAGGATGGTGGCGGTGACATTGATGTCGACCATGCGCGCGATTGCCTTGGGCGAGTCCGCCAGGAAGTCGTAGTCCTCGCTGAAGGCATGCTCTTCCCACACGCCCAGGTTGTAGAGAATGGCATCGAGCTCATCCGGAGCCTGCGCGGCGATCTGCTCGACGGCGGCCTCGGGCCGTGACAGGTCGGCCTCGATCCAGCGCAGTTCGCAGCCAGGCGCGACGGCGACGTCCAGCGGCGCGCGGCGGGCCACGCCCACGATCAGCGCGGCATCCTTGCCCAGTCCCTCCACGAATGCCCTGCCCAGTCCCTTGCTGGCGCCCACCACCATGATCCGCATTGCCGCCTCCGTCCGATCACGCCCGGAAAAGCGCCAAGCTCCCCCGCGGCAACGACGCCCGGTATAGCACGATCCCTGGCGGATTCCCGCAATGCCCGCAAGCGACGGCGGGCATTGCGCCGTTAACGCGTCGCGCCCTGCAGCCACGCCGGCCGTGGCGCCGCGTCCAGCCAGTTCTTGACGATCAGCCCCAGTTCCGTATCGCCCGAGATCCGCAGCCGGCGCTGGAAGAACAAGGTATCGGCGTCCGTCTCCGAGCGCATCAAGGCCAGCAGATCGGCCAGCTTCGCGCCCAACTCCAGTTCGGCGGCGGCGCCGCTCCATACCGGGCGAAAGGCCCCTTGCCGCACGGCGAAACTGCTGCGCAGGCCCAGGTCCTCGACCGTGATGGCGAAGCTGCGGCCTTCCAGCTCAGACGGCGGCGTGAGCCATTTCAGCCGTCGCGCCAGTTCCAGCCCGGCCGTGAAGTGCAGCGAGACGAACGGCGCGGGCAGACGCCGGCCCAGTCTGGCAAACACGCCGGGCACCTGGATCGCTGCGCTCATGCCGCCGCCTCCAACAGGTCGATGCCCGGCTTGCCATGGAAGTAGCCATTGCAGCGGACCATGCCCGCCGGAGGCTGCGCCTCCGCCGGCGCCAGGCCGCGCCGCGTGGCATCCAGCGCGGCGATCGCCTCCAGCGTGCCGGCCGATTGCGGACTCACGCGCAGCACCTCGACGCCCATGGCCGCCAGGGCCGGCGCCTGTGACAGCAGGTCCAGACAGGCCCCCGACTGCACCTGGATGCCGTTGATCGCCAGGAAATCGCTAGCTTCCCGCGTGCGCATGTCCAGCCCGTCCGGATGCTCGATGCAGCGAAAACCGCAGTCGTCCTTCTTCAGGCGGAAATGCCGCGCGGTGAAGCAGCGCGCGGAAAACGCCAGCGCCATGCGGCCCCAGACCATGACTTCCGCCTCCAGGCCCGCGGGCTTCTCGGCCATCAGGAGGGCCAAGGTCTTGCTGTCCATTTCCAGCGGCGCGACGAAGCGCGCGGCGCCGCGTCCGGCCAGCCATTCCAGGGTGCCGCCGTGATAGGCGTTGACGTGAGGGCCCGCCACGAAGGCGCGGCCGTTCAGGTGCCGCACCGCCCCCAGCTCGCCCGCCTCGACCATGAAGTCGTCCTGCCCGCAGAGCTTCTTCAGCGCGCTGGCCTCGGCGCCGGTCTCGATCAGCGTGCGGCCCGACAGCACCACCGTCTTGCCCGCGGCGCGCAGGTCGCGTGCGAGGTCCGTCCAGTCCTCGGCGCGCAGCTCGTGCCTGCGGCTACAAACGGTTTCGCCCACGTAGAGGATGTCCGCGGGGCTGTCGGCCAGCGCCGCGTAGAAATCCAGCGTGTGCTGGCGCGACCAGTAGTACTGCAGCGGTGCGACCGATATCCGGTAAGTGCTAGATGTCATTTCCATGGACGTTCGAATGCGCCTTGCGTGACTTGGGAACCCTCGGAATGGCGCGCCAGCATGGCGTTCCACTCGGGACGGGGTGAGAAGCGGGAAGCATCCGCATGCGCGCTATCCAACGCCGCGCGCAGGGTCGACACCACCTGGGTGACATAGGCCGGACTGCGCTGCCGCCCTTCGATCTTGATGGCGGAAACGCCCATTTCCGCCAGCCGCGGCAACAGGCCGATGGCATTCAGGCTGGTGGGTTCCTCCAACGCGTGGTCGGCCTGCCCGTCCACGTCGAAGCGGCCCTTGCACAGGGTGGGATAGGCGGCCGGTTCGCCCGGTTCGTAGCGGTCGATCAGGATGCCGTTCAAGCGAGCGTCCATGCGGCCGTTTTCCTCCGACCAACGCACCGCATGCGCGGGCGAACAGACGCCCTTGTTGTTGGGGGAATCGCCAGTCGCGTAGGACGACAGCAGGCAGCGGCCTTCGGCCATGACGCACAGGCTGCCGAAGCCGAACACCTCGACCTCGACGCTGACGTTGGCGCAGATGCGCGCGATCTCGGCCAGCGTCAACACGCGCGGCAGCACCACGCGGCGGATGCCGAACTGTTCCTTCATCAGCTCGATGGCGTCGGTGTGGGTGGCGGAACCTTGCACCGACAGGTGCAGGCGCAGGTCGGGATAGCGGTCGCTGGCATAGGCCAGCAGCCCCGCGTCGGCCATGATGACCGCGTCCGCGCCCAGGCCATGGGCGGCATCCACGGCGGCGCGCCACTCCGGCGCCCTGCCCGCCTGCACGAAGGTGTTGATGGCGAACAGCACCTGCCGCCCGCGGCTGTGGGCCAGTTCGACGCCCGCGCGGATGTCGCTTTCGGTGAAATTGAGCCCGGCGAAGTTGCGGGCGTTGGTGGCGTTCTTGAGCCCGAGGTAGACGGTGTCGGCGCCGGCATCGATGGCGGCCTTCAGCGCGGCCAGGCTGCCGGCGGGGGCCACGAGCTCCAGGGGAGAGGTTCGAGTTTCCATGCCGGCCAGTCTATGGGGCCGCCACGCCCCTGGCCTTGTCGCAGATCAAACGGTCCATGCCGAACGCGGCATGCCGGCCTATTCTTCCGTGTACAGGCCGTGTTCGACCGCATACACCGCGACCTGCACGCGGCTGGTGAGGTTCAGTTTCTTGAGCACGTTCTGCACGTGGATCTTGACCGTGCTTTCGCTTACGTCCAGTTCGCGCGCGATGACCTTGTTGCTGGCGCCGCGCGCCAGCCATTGCACGATCTGGGTCTCGCGCGCGGTCAGGCGGTGGCGCTCGCCGCTGCCCGCCGGCTGCGGCGCCTGCGCCGCCAGGCTGGCCTGCCCGCGGAACTGCTCCACCAGCTTGGCGGTCATGCTCTCGGCGATGACCGGCTCGCCGCCCGCGGCGCGGCGGATCGCGGCGGTCAGCGCATCGGCGTCGATGTTCTTGACCAGGTAGCCGCGGGCGCCGTCGCGCAGGGCCTGCCCCAGCTCGTCGGCCTCTTCCGACACCGTCAGGATGATGACCGCGCAGGATGGCAGTTCCTGCGTCAGGAGCTGCAGCGTTTCCAGTCCGGACAGGCCCGGCAGGTTGAGGTCCAGCAGGACCACGTCCGGCTTGAGTTCCTTGGCGCGCTTCAGGCCTTCGACGCCGTCGCCGGCCTCGGCCACGACCTCGAAGTCGGGCTGGCGTTGCAACAGCAGGCGCACCCCCGAGCGGAACAGGGTGTGGTCGTCGACGAGGAGGATACGGATGGGCATGGTAGGAATGTTCAAGCGGCCTGGCGTTCGCTGCCGGGCAGGGTCAGCGCGACGCGGGTGCCGGCGCCGGGCTGCGATTCGAGTTTTATCACGGCGCGCATGCGGGCGGCGCGCTCGCGCATGATGTGCAGGCCCACGTGCGATTCGCCGCGCTCGGCCACCTCGGCGGGGTCGTAGCCCTGGCCGTCGTCGGCGATGGCCAGGCTGAAATCGCGGTCATTGGCGACTTCGATGCGCACATGGCTGGCTTCGGAGTGCTTACGCACGTTGGACAAGGCTTCTTGCAGGATGAACAGCACCTGCAGCTGCTCATCGGGCGACAGCGGCGCGCCTTCGCCGGAGCCGAAGCGCAATTCGGTCTCGATGCCGGTCTGGCGCCGGAAGCGGGCCACGGTATCTTCGATGCCGGCCTGCAGATCGCCCTGCGACAGCTTGGTGCGGAAGTTGGTCAATAGCTCGCGCACGTCCTGGTAGCTTTCGTCCACGCCGGTACGCAAGAGCGGCAGGATCTCGTCGATCTCCGCCTGGTCGCCGCGCTTGACCGCGGCGTCCAGCATCTGCAACTGCAGGTTCAGGAAGTTCAGGCCCTGGGCCAGGCTGTCGTGCAGGCCCTGCGCCACCAGCCCGCGCTCGCGCACCACCGCCAACTGGCGCGCCTGGGCGCTCAGGCGACGGTTGTCCAGCGCCACGCCCAGATGCTGGCCCAGCGTTTCCAGCAATTGCGATTCGGCCGGCGACAGGCGGCGCTGCTGGCGGAAATGCAAGGAATACGAACCCAGCACCTCGTCGCGCGTGACGATGCGGAACACGGCCACGCTGGCAAAGCCGTCGCGCTGGCAGTTCAACTCCATCGACGGCGGCGACTCGCGGAAATCCTGGATGACGATGACCCCGGCCTGCCGCGTGGCGACGCCGCAATAGCAGTCGTTCACCCGCATGCAATGCTCGGATTCGACCAGTTCGTCGGACAGCCCCACCGACACCATCAGGTTGAGCTTCTCATTGTTGGGATCGAGTGCGCGGATGCTGCCGCCCTCGGCGTCGAACTGCAACATCACGCGCCGCAGGAAACCGTCGCACAACGCCTCGATCTCGTTGGGCTGGTTCAGGAAGGCAGCCATGTCGTAGAGCGCGCCGATGTCGCGGTTCTGCGCGGCCAACTGGGCCGTCTTCTCCTCGACGCGCCGCTCCAGGCCGGTGTACAGGTCCTGCAATTCATCGGCCATGCGGTTGTAGCCGCGCGCCAGCACGCCGAATTCGTCCTGGCTTTCCACCGGCAGCCGGGTGCTGAACTCCCTGGCCGCCATGCGTTGCAGGCCGTCGCGCAGGCGCAGCACCGGCGAAATGATCCAGAGGTACAGCAGGTAGATCATCGCCAGCGTGCCGGCGCTGGCAATAGCCGCCAGCACGCCTTGCGACAGGCGCAGCGAGGTGGTCTTGCCGGCGTTGTCCTGTTCGATCATGCGCACCAGCGTGTCGGCCCGCGCCACGAATTCCGGCAAGGTTTCCAGATAGGTGGCGGCGTCGGGCCGCTCCAGGGCTCGCTTGGCCGCGGGCTTCATGATGTCTTGCCAGTAGGCGGCCACGTCCTGCCATTGCTTGCGGATGGCCTGATCGTTGGGGATGAACAACGGGCGCGCCGGATTGCCGCGCGCCAGCCGCGCGATCGTGTCGTCCATGAGCTGGACCTGCTCATTGGTGCGGAACTCGCGCCCGGCCTGCGGACGCATCAGCTCCACCGCCACGCGGTTGGCCCGCATGCGCAGGCTGCCTGTGTCATTGATGGCGGCGCCCGCGCCTTCCAGCTGCCAGGACAGCCACAGCGTCCAGCTGACCATGGACAGCACCACCACCAGCGCCACCAGGGAACTGATGACGATGCGCGTGGATAGGCGATGCCGGGGCGAAGGCAGGCCGTCGGGTGCGGCGGCGGTATCGGTAGGCTTCATGGCTTTCAACGCGGTCTTGCTTGAGGAATGCTGCGGGTTCCAGTGTAGCCGCTGCGCGCCCTGCTCCGGCCGCGGACCTTCAAGCCAGTCCCACGGCGCGGCAGATGAAATCGGCGATTTGCGCCGGTTCATTGATAGGCAGGCCGGGCAAACCGGTATCCAGCGGCGCATCGGTGGCCACCGCCAGGAAACTGCTGTCTTCCGCATGCAGGGGCGGCTTGCCCAGCGCCGGCCGGTACACCTCGATGCGCGGGATCGCCGCCTGCTTGAAGCCTTCGACCAGCACCAGGTCGGCCGGCGACAGGCGCGCCAGCTGGTCCTCCAGCGTGGGTTCGGGCGCGTCACGCAGTTCGTGGACGATGGCGTAGCGGAACGGCGAGGCCACCATCACCTCCAGGGCGCCCGCCTGGCGGAAGCGGGCGCTGTCCTTGCCGGGTGGCTCCATCTGGAAATCGTGGTGGCTGTGCTTGATGACGCTGACCCGCAAGCCGCGCGCGGCCAGCAGCGGCAGCATCGCCTCGATCAGGGTGGTCTTGCCGCTGCCGGAACGGCCGGCGATGCCGAAAACTGGGGTCATGCAAGCTCCGTGAACAATGGACATACGATGGGCAGGAACGCGTCCGCCCGCGCCGAGTATGCCAGCAAAGCGCCCGCCACCAGGTCGAAATACCAGCCGTGCAGCGTCAGGCTGCCCGCCTCCACGCCGCGCCGGACGAAGGGCAGATCTTCCAGGTTACGCAGCGAGATCAGGATGGAGGCCTGCTCGCAGGCGCGACGGCGTTCGGCGGCGGTCGCCTGCGGCATCTGCTGCAATACCTGCTTGCGCGCCGGTTCGGCGATGTCCATCCAGCGCTCCAGGTAGTCCGTCTCGCCGTCGCCGCGTGTGCGTCGGTCCATCAGCGCGCGTATGCCGCCGCAGTGCGCGTGGCCCAGCACGATGATGCGGCTGACCTGCAACTGCTCGACCGCGAACTGTATCGCGGCCAGCACGCCTTGCAGGCCCCGGTCCGTGCTGGACGGCGGCACCAGGTTGGCCACGTTGCGCACGGTGAAAATGTCGCCAGGGTCGCAACCCAGCAGCATGGCCGGATCCACCCGCGAATCGCAGCAACCGATCAGCAGCGTGCTGGGGTGCTGGCCCTCGCGGAGACTGCGGTAAAGCGTGGGCGCGTCCTCGTAGTATTGCTGCTGGAAGCGCTGAAAACCGTCAACCAGTCTTTCAATATCGCGCATATCAGCCTCCCGTCTGCGCCATGAAGCGCACGATGCGTTCCGGCCGAGCGACAAAATCGTGGCGCTCCGGCTTGGCGGCGATGCCGCCCTGGATCGCCTGGATCAGCTCGGCATCGCTGGCGCCATCTCGCAGCATGCGACCCAGCGGCACTTGATCTTCCTGGCCCAGGCACAGGTACAGGGTGCCGTCCACGCCCAGCCGGACGCGATTGCAGCCGGCGCAGAAATGGCGCGACATGGGCGTGATCACGCCCAGCACCGGCGTTCCATGGCCCGTGGTCCAGTAGCGGGCCGGGCCCGCGCCCGTCCCGCCCAGGGCGGACACCAGACCCGCGTCGGCAGCCAGCCGCGCGCCCATGGCGTTCAAATCGGTGTGCGCATAGCCCTGGCCGCAGCTGCCCATGGGCATGGGCTCGATCAGGCGCAGCACGAAACCCTGCGCCACCGCGTAATCCAGCAACCTGCGCACTTCGGCCTCGGGCGTGGCCGCGTGCACCACGCTGTTGAGCTTGATGGGCGCAAAGCCCGCGTCCTTGGCCGCTGCCAACCCCGCCAGCACCGACTCCAGGCAGTCCCGGCCGGTGATCTGGCTGAAGGCGGCGGCGTCCAGCGTATCCAGGCTGATGTTCAGACGGTCCACGCCCGCGGCGCGCAGGTCCCGCGCATGGCGCGCCAGCTGGGTGCCGTTGGTGGACACGGACAAATCCTTCAATCCGGGCATGGCGGCGATGACGCCCGCCAGGCCGGCCACGCCACGGCGCAACAGGGGCTCGCCGCCGGTCAGCCGGACCTTGCTGATGCCCAGGCCGACGAACAGCCCCACCAGCCGCGCCATTTCCTCGTGGCGCAGCCAGTTGGCGGGAGTTTCAAACCCTTTGAAATCCTTGGGCAGGCAGTAGCTGCAACGCAGATCGCAGCGGTCAGTGACGGACACACGCAGGTAATCGATGCGGCGGTCGTAGCCGTCTTTGAGAGGTCCCGCAGCCGGCTCGTCCATTATGCGGCGCTCCCGCCGTAGACGCGCTCGGGTTCCTCGCCCTGCAGGTCTATGCCCTGGACATCGGCGCGTTCGACCAGCAGCTTGGCGTACTGCCGCCAGGCGGTATCGCGGCTCATGGACGACAGCGCCGCCGCGATCTGCTTGTCGACATGTTCGAACGGCTGCATGCGGCCCTCGATGCGCCGCGTCACCCGCACGATGTGCAGGCCGTGGCGGGTTTCCAGCAATTGCGGCAGCAGGCCGCCAGCGGGCAGCGCGAACACCGCGCGCTCGAATTCCGGCACCGTGTCGCCCCGGCCCAACTGGCCCAGGCTGCCGCCCAAGGCCGCGGACGGGCAGTTCGATTGTTCCCGCGCGACTTCGGCGAATCGCGAGGGATCTTCCATCAGTTCCGCCAATACCACATTGGCATGCGCCCGCAGCATGTCCAGGTTCACGCCGGGCGTGACCTGGAACAGGATGTGGTCCGCCTCGATCAGCTCGCCCACCATGAAGCGTTGCGGGTGCATCTGGTAGAAGCGGCGGCAGGCGGCCTCGTCGGCCTCGGGCGCGGACGCCTCGCGGGCCAGCAAGGCGCCAATGGCGCCCTCCTCGTCCGCGGCGTCCAGGCCCAGCCGGCCGGCCTCGTCCAGCAGCACCCGCCGCAGCACCAGGGCGGTGATCGCCTCGCGCATGGGATTACCGGCCTCGGCGTGCAGCGGCAGTTCGCGTTCCAGATCCGCGTCGTTCAGTTCGACGCCATTGACGATGACAGGCATGGTCGGCTCCTAAGACAGGGAATCAGCGCGGACGGACCAGTTGCCAGGCGCGGCCCAGATACCCCACCGAGGCGAAGCCGCTCCAGACGTGGACCAGACGCGTGAACGGGAAGATCACGAACAGCGTCAGGCCCATGAACAGGTGCGCCTTGAACAGCAGCGGCACGTCGGCGATGTGGCTGGCGGCGTCGCCCTGGAAGGTGACGATGTGCTGCGCCCAGGTCATCAGGCGCACCATCATTTCGCCGTCCATGTGGCCGGCGGACAGCACGATGGTGGACAGGCCGAGCAACAAGGTGACCAGGATCCACAGCAGCAGCAGCTTGTCGCCGGGCCGCGTGGTGGCGCGGATGCGCGGGTCGCTCAGGCGGCGATGGATCAGGATCAGGAGGCCGATCAGGCACAGCCCGCCCATCACGCCGCCGGCCACCATGGCCACCGTCTGCTTCAGCGTGTGCGACACGCCCAGCGTGTCCCACACCACCACCGGCGTCAGCAAGCCCGCCAGGTGCCCGAAAAACAGGCCCAGGATGCCGATGTGGAACAGGATGTTGCCCAGGCGCAGTTGCCCGCGATGCAGCAGCTGCGAGCTGTCCGTCTTCCAGGTGTACTGCTCGCGCTCGAAGCGCACGAGGCTGCCCAGCAGGAAGATCGTCAGCGCGATGTAGGGATAGATACCGAAGAAGAACTGATTCAGGGAGTTCATGATGCGTCGTCCTGAAGATTAATGAGCCGCGGGCGCGCGGGGATAGAAGCGCACGGTCTGCGCGCCATCGCCCGAGAACGGCCGCAGCAGCGGTTCCACGCCGTCCGCGCCTATGCCGAACGTTTCCATCGCTTCGTCCATGTCGCGCACGGGCGCTTCGGTCTGTTCGCGCGGAATCACACGGGACTGCGCGCGCAGCACCGCGAAGACGCAGGCGTAGGGGCTTTCGCCCTTGGCCAGGCGCGCGCCGATGGCGGCCAGCACGTGGATGGCCTCGTCCAGCAGGTCCTGCGCCTGGGCCGGGTCGATCACGCCCAGGAACTCCAGGAACAGCGGAACGTGGTCGGGCAGCTCGGACACCACCGGTTCGAAGCCGTGTTCGCGGTAGGTGTCCAGCAGGTCCACCATGGCCTGGCCGCGGTCGCGGCTTTCGCCGTGCACGTGCTCGAACAGGTGCAGCGAATGCGAGCGGTTGCGGTCGAAGGTGGCCACGTAGTTCTCTTGCAGCGCGATCAGGTCGTTGGTGGCCAGGTAGCCGATCAGCGGCTGCAGGGTTTCCTCCGCATCCGGATAGTCGGCCAGCGCGGTTTCGACCTCGCCCAGGGCGTCCAGCAGCTCGGGCTCGGGGTAGCACAGCAAGGCGGAAAGCAGACGGTACAGACTCATGGTTTTCTCCTTTCCTAGACCGAAGCGGCCTTCTTGCGGGATTTCGGCATCTCGATGAAGATCTCGCTGCCCTGGGGCTTGCGTCCGAACAAGGTGCCTTCCGACACCCCGCCGGAGCAGCCGTTGCCGAAGGTGAAGCCGCAGCTGCCCTTCTCGTTGAAGCTGTCCTCGACCACTTCCTTGTGGCTGCTGGGCACGACGAAGCGGTCCTCGTAGTCGGCGATGGCCATGATCTTGTACATGTCCTGCACCGTCGCCTCGGTCAGGCCCACCTGATCCAGCAAGGCGGTGTCGCGTTCGCCGTGCACGGTCTCGGAGCGCTTGTAGGCGCGCATGGCCAGCATGCGTTCCAGCGCCTGCAACACCGGCGCTTCCTTGCCTGCCGTCAGCAGGTTGGCCAGGTAGCGCACCGGAATGCGCAGGCTGGACACATCGGGGATCATGGCGCTCTTGCCCACCGTGCGGCTCGGCATCTGGCCGGACTCGGCGGCCGTCTGGATCGGCGACAGCGGCGGGATGTACCAGACCATGGGCAAGGTGCGGTATTCCGGATGCAGCGGGAAAGCGACGCGCCACTCCACCGCCATCTTGTAGACCGGCGACTTGCGGGCGGCTTCGAGCCAGGATTCCGGAATGCCCTGCTCGCGCGCGGCGGCGATTACCTCCGGTGAATGCGGATCCAGGAACAGGTCGAGCTGCGACTGGTACAGGTCCTGTTCGTTGGCGGTGGATGCGGCATGCTCGATCTGGTCGGCGTCATACAGCATCACGCCCAGGTAGCGGATGCGGCCCACGCAGGTTTCCGAGCACACCGTGGGCTGGCCGGCTTCGATGCGCGGATAGCAGAAGGTGCACTTCTCGGCCTTGCCGCTGCTCCAGTTGTAATAGATCTTCTTGTACGGGCAGCCGGAGATGCACATGCGCCAGCCGCGGCACTTATCCTGGTCGACCAGCACGATGCCGTCGTCTTCGCGCTTGTAGATGGAACCGGACGGGCAACTGGCGACACAGGCCGGGTTCAGGCAGTGTTCGCACAGGCGCGGCAGGTACATCATGAAGGTGTTCTCGAAGGTCGAGTACATCTCCTTCTGCACGCCCTCGAACAACGCGTCGCGGCTGCGCGAGCTGAATTCGCCGCCCAGGTCGTCTTCCCAGTTCGGGCCCCAATGGATCTTGTCCATCTTCTTGCCGGTCAGCACCGACACCGGACGCGCGGTCGGCGGCGTCTGCAACAAGGGCGCCTTCTGCAGGTGCTCGTAGTCGAAGGTGAACGGCTCGTAGTAGTCGTCGATCTGCGGCAGATTCGGGTTGGCGAACAGATTGGCCAGGATGCGCAGCTTGCCGCCCTGGCGCGGTTCCAGCTTGCCGGCGGCGGTGCGCTTCCAGCCGCCCTTCCACTTTTCCTGGTTCTCCCATTCCTTGGGGTAGCCGATGCCGGGCTTGGTTTCCACGTTGTTGAACCAGGCGTACTCGACGCCGTCGCGGCTGGTCCAGACGTTTTTGCAGGTGACCGAGCAAGTGTGGCAGCCGATGCACTTGTCCAGGTTCAGCACCATGCCGATTTGGGCGCGTATCCTCATGATTGCTTCTCTTCTTGTTGCGTTTCGACCAGCGGACCTTCCAGCCAGTCCACCTTCTTCATCTTGCGCAGCACCACGAACTCATCGCGGTTGGCGCCCACCGTGCCGTAGTAGTTGAAGCCGTAGGCCTGCTGGGCATAGCCGCCGATCATGTGCGTGGGCTTGAGCACCGTGCGCGTGACCGAGTTATGGATGCCGCCGCGCTTGCCGCTGGTTTCCGCGCCAGGCACGTTCACGATCTTTTCCTGCGCGTGGTACATCAGGCACATGCCCACCGGCACGCGCTGGCTCACCACCACCCGCGCCGTCAGGGTGCCGTTGACGTTGAAGACTTCGACCCAGTCGTTGTCGACCAGCCCGGCCTGCTTGGCCTCGGCTTCCGAGATCCACACGTGGGGACCGCCGCGGCTGAGCGTGAGCATGCGCAGGTTGTCCGAGTACGTGCTGTGGATGCCCCACTTCTGGTGCGGCGTCAGCCAGTTCAGGACCAGTTCCTTCTCGCCGTTCGGGTAGCGGCCCAGCATCGGCGCGACCGTCTTGGTGTCGATGGCGGGCTTGTACACGCAGGAGCCTTCGCCGAAGTCCAGCATCCAGCGGTGGTCCTGATAGAACTGCTGGCGGCCCGTCAGCGTGCGCCATGGGATCAGTTCGTGCACGTTGGTATAGCCGGCGTTGTAGCTGACCTCTTCGCTCTCCAGGCCCGACCAGGTGGGCGCGGAAATGATCTTGCGCGGCTGCGCCTGGATGTCGCGGAAGCGGATCTTGTCGTGCTCGCGGCCGATGGCCAGGTGGGCGTGTTCGCGTCCGGTGATCTTGCTCAGGGCTTCCCAGGCCTTGACCGACACGTGGCCGTTGGTCTCGGGGGCAAAGGTCAGGATCATTTCGGCCGCGTCGATGGCGGTGTCCAGCTTGGGCCGGCCCTGGCTCACGCCCGGCTCGGTCACGCTTTCGTTGATGCCGGCCAGTTCATGAACTTCGTGCTCGGTGTTCCAGTTGATGCCCTTGCCGCCGTTGCCCAGCTTGTCCAGCAACGGGCCTACCGAAGTGAACTTGCGGTAGATGTCGTTGTAGTCACGCTCGACCACGGTCATGTTGGGCGCGGTCTTGCCCGGAATCAGGTCGCATTCGCCCAGCTTCCAATCCTTGGGTTCGAAAGCCTGGCCCAGTTCTCCCGGGGTGTCGTGCATCAGCGGGGTCAGCACCACGTCGCGGCGCTTGCCCAGGTAGGGGCCGCCGATCTCGCTGAACTTCTTGGCCAGCAGCTTGTAGATTTCCCAGTCGGTCTTGCTTTCCCACAAGGGCTGCACGGCTTCGCTCAGCGGATGGATGAACGGGTGCATGTCCGAGGTATTGAGGTCGTCCTTTTCGTACCAGGTGGCGGTGGGCAGCACGATGTCACCGTATAGGCAGGTGGTGCTCATGCGGAAGTCCAGCACTGTCAGCAGGTCCAGCTTGCCTTCGGCCGCATCTTCCTGATAGGTCACCTCAGTCGGCTTGATCGCTTCGGCTTCGTCGCCGAACACCGCGTTCTGCGTGCCCAGCAGGTACTTCAGGAAGTACTCGTGGCCCTTGCCGCTGGAACCCAGGATGTTGGAGCGCCACACGAACATATTGCGCGGGAAATTGGCGGGATCGTCCGGGTCTTCGCAAGACATGCGCAATTCGCCCGACTTGAGCTGTTCCGCCACATAGGCGGCGGGGTCCTTGCCCAGGCTCTCCGCCTGCGCCACCACGTCCAACGGGTTGGTGCGCAATTGCGGCGCCGACGGCAGCCAGCCCATGCGCTCGGCGCGGGCGTTCAGGTCGATCATGCTGAGATCGCCGTAGCGGCCGCGGTCTGCCGTCGGCCCCAGGATTTCCTGGACGTTCAGCTTTTCATGGCGCCACTGGCTGGTGTGCGCGTAGAAGAACGAGGTGCCGTTCATCTGGCGCGGCGGACGAACCCAGTCCGAGGCGAAGGCCAGCGGGGCCCAGCCGAACTGCGGACGCAGCTTTTCCTGGCCCACGTAGTGCGCCCAGCCGCCGCCGCTCTTGCCCACGCAGCCGCACATCATCAACATGTTGATGATGCCGCGGTAGATCATGTCCATGTGATACCAGTGGTTCAGGCCGGCGCCGACGATCACCATGGACTTGCCTTCGGTATCGTGGGCGTTCTGCGCGAATTCGCGCGCCACCTGGATCACCTGCGCGCGCGGCACGCCGGTGTGTTTTTCCTGCCAGGCGGGCGTGTAAGGCACGTCGTCGTCATAGGAGCTGGCGACATTGCCGCCGCCCAGGCCGCGGTCCAGGCCGTAGTTGGCCATCTGCAGGTCGTACACCGTGGCCACCAGGGCCTCGCTGCCGTCGGCCAGGCGGATGCGGCGCGCGGGCACATTGCGCACCTGCAGTTCGCCATGCTCGCTGCCGAAATACGGGAAGCCCACGCCCACCACCGCGTCGGCCTGGTCGACCAGGCTCAGCGTGGCCTCGATCTCGCGGCCGCTGCCGCCGTCCCGGGATTCCAGGTTCCAGCGGCCGACCTTTTCGCCGCCGTTGACCGCGCCTTCGCCCCAGCGGAAGCCGATGCTGCCGTTGGGCGCGACCAGGTCGCCGCTCTTGGCGTCCAGCACCAGCGTCTTCCAGTCGGGGTTGTTCTGCTCGCCCAATGCGCCGTCCAGATGCGAGGCGCGCAGGAAGTGGTCGGGCGCAAGAAAGCCGTCGCGTTCCTTCAGCAGGACCAGCATCGGCATGTCGGTGTAGCGCCGCACGTAATCGCGGAAGTACGCCGACGAGCCCGACAGGTGGAATTCCTTCAGGATCACATGGCCCATGGCCATGGCGAGCGCGGCGTCGGTGCCCTGCTTGGGCGCCAGCCAGATGTCGCCGAACTTGACCATTTCGCCGAAGTCGCTGGACACGGCCACCGTCTTGGTGCCCTTGTAGCGGACCTCGGTGTAGAAGTGCGCGTCCGGCGTGCGGGTCTGGGGCACGTTGGAGCCCCACACCATCAGGTAGGTCGAGTTGTACCAGTCGGCCGATTCCGGCACGTCGGTCTGTTCGCCCCAGATCTGGGGGCTGGCGGGCGGCAGGTCGCAATACCAATCGTAGAAGCTCAGGCAGGCGCCGCCCAGCAGGCTCAGATAGCGCGCGCCGGCGGCATAGCTGACCATGGACATGGCGGGAATCGGCGAGAAGCCGATCACGCGGTCAGGGCCGAACTTCTTGATCGTGAATGCGTTGGCGGCGGCGACGATCTCCATTGCCGTGTCCCAATCGGCCCGCACGAAGCCGCCCAGGCCGCGCACGGCCTTGTAGCGTTTGGCGCGCTTGGGATCCTGGCTGATCCATTCCCAGGCCGCGATCGGGTCCATGGTCTTGCGGGCCTCGCGCCACATTTCCATGAGACGGCCGCGGATCATCGGGTACTTCACGCGCTGCGCCGAGTAGACGTACCAGCTGTAGGAGGCGCCTCGCGGACAGCCGCGGGGCTCGTGGTTGGGCAGGTCCGGCCGCGTGCGCGGATAGTCGGTCTGCTGGGTTTCCCAGGTGATCAGGCCGTTCTTGACGTAGACCTTCCAGGAGCAGGATCCCGTGCAGTTCACGCCGTGCGTCGAACGCACCACCTTGTCATGCTGCCAGCGGGCGCGGTAGGCGTTTTCCCACTTGCGGTCCTCGTTGACCGTTTCGCCGTGACCGTCCGCGAAGGTGGACTTCACCCGCGACATGAACTTCAAGCGGTCCAGAAAATGGCTCATTCTCTATTCTCCAAGAGCGCCGGTCCGGCCGGCGCGTACTGCGATCAATGCTGTTGAATCCATTGTGGGCGCGGCCCGCCTGCCGGACCATTCGCCGGTGGCACAGGCCGGGCGCGGCAGAATGACTAGTCACTCCGGCCGCGTCCGTTTCGCTCTAGCAAGGCACCGGCGCATTGCGGCGGGCGTAGTACCACCAGGTGATGACCATGCAGGTGGCGTAGAAGCCGATGAAGCAATACAGGGCGGCCTGCACGCTGCCGGTCATCTCCAGCGAGGTGCCGAAGCTGCGGGGAATGAAGAAGCCGCCATATGCGCCGATCGCGCCCGAGAAGCCCAGCACCGCGGCGGACTCCTTGGCGGCGTCCGCCAGCGCCTGCTTCTGCGCCGCGGCGCCCTTACCCTCGGCCGCCTGCGTGCGTTCGCGCAGGAAGATCACGGGAATCATGCGAAAGGTCGAGCCGTTGCCCACGCCGGTCAGCGCGAACAGCACGATGAACATGGTCAGGAAGCCATTGAAGTTGCCCGCCTGCCCGGCGACCGGCAGGAACGTCACCACGCCCAGCACCGCGACGATCATGGCCGCAAAGGTGAACAGCGTGACCCGCGCACCGCCCAGCTTGTCCGACACCCAGCCGCCGAAAGGCCGCGTCAGCGAACCCACCAGCGGGCCGAGGAAGGCATAGGCCATGGGATCGACCTGCGGGAACAGCGTCTTGGTCAGCATGGCGAAGCCCGCCGAGAAGCCGATGAAGGAACCGAAAGTGCCCACGTACAACCAGCACATCAGCCAGTTGTGCTTGCGCTTGAAGATGACGGCCTGGTCCGCGAACGAGGCGCGGGCGTCGGCGATGTCGTTCATGCCGAACCAGGCGGCAATGGAAGCCAGCGCGATCGGGATCACCCAGATGAAGCCGGCGTTCTGCAGCCACAGGTTCTGCTGCGCGCCATTGGCGGTGATCACCTGCGGCTCGCCGCCGGCCACGCCGAACACGCCGATGGAAATGACCACCGGCACCACGAACTGCACCAGGGACACGCCCAGGTTGCCGATGCCGGCGTTCAGCCCGGTGGCCAGACCCTTCTTCTCCTTGGGGAAGAAGAAGCTGATGTTGGCCATGCTGGAGCTGAAGTTGCCGCCGCCCAGGCCGCACAGCAGCGCCAGGATCAGCAGGGTCGGAAAGGTGGTGGTCGGGTCGCGCAGCGCGAAGCCCATGCCCAGCGCCGGAATCAGCAGCGAGGCCGTGGAAATGGCGGTCCACTTGCGTCCGCCGAAGACCGGCACCAGGAAGGAATAGAAGATGCGCAGGGTCGCGCCCGACAACGCGGGCAGCGCCGTCAGCCAGAACATCTGGTTCTTGGACAGCATGAAGCCGGCGCGGTCCAGGTTGACGACAACCACGCTCCACAGCATCCAGATGCTGAACGCCAGCATCAGCGCCGGAATGGAGATCCAGAGATTGCGGTTGGCGACGCGGGCGCCGGTCTGCTTCCAGAAGCCGGGATTATCCGGCTCCCAGCGCGCAAGGACTTGGGTGGAAGACATAGGGATACTCTCAGGATGTGGTGGTGGGAGAGACGGCGTGTTGCCGGGCAATGGCCGCGCTTTCCGGCCGGAAACTGAAGTGCATGAAGATGAGGGAGACGCAGACGGTGCCGTACAGCAGCATGAAGGCGCTGGAGCGAACGCCCGTCAGGTCCAGCAGCACCCCGAACATGATCGGCAGCACGAAGCCGCCCAAGCCGCCGGCCAATCCGACGATGCCCGAGACTGCGCCGATGTTTTCGCCGAACTCGTCCGAGATGAACTTGAAGACCGAGGCCTTGCCGATGGCCATGGCGATGCCGACCACGAACAGCAGCACGGTGAAAGTGACCGGTCCCAACGCGATGCCGAAGCTGCGCGGGCCATTGGCCGTCACGATGGTGAATTCCGTCTGCGGATAGCTCAGCAGGAAGAACGCCACCCAGCACACCCACATCACCCACCAGGTGGTCTTGTAGGCGCCGTAGCGGTCCGAGATCCAGCCGCCCAGGGCGCGCAGCACACCGCCGGGCAGGGAGAAGCACGCGGCCAGCAGCGCCGCCAGCTTCATGTCGAAGCCGTATTCGCCGATGTAGTACTTGGTCATCCACAGCGCCAGCGCCACGTAGCCGCCGAACACCACCGAGTAATACTGGCAATAACGCCAGACGCGGGGATCCTTCAGCATGGCCATCTGGGCCGACAGGCTGGCGCCGCTCTTCACGCGGTGCGCCGGATCGGAAGAAGAGAACATCCAGAACAGGATGGCGGTGACCAGGAGCGCCACGGCGTAGACCTGGGGCACGATGACCCAGGCGCCGCCCGCGGCCGCGATCAGGGCGGGGGCCACGAATTTGGTGATGGCGGAGCCTGAGTTACCGGCCCCGAACACGCCCATCGCCAGGCCCTGCTTGTTGCGCGGGAACCAGCGCGCCACATAGGGCGTGCCCACCGAGAACGAGCCGCCCGTCAGGCCGACGAACAGCGCCAGCACCAGGAACTGCCAATATTCGGTGGCATAGGACAGCAGCCAGATCGGCACCACCGCCAGCAGCATCAGGATGAAGAACACCGGCCGGCCACCGTAGCGGTCCGTCCAGATGCCCAGCGGCACCCGCACCAGCGAACCGGTCAGCACCGGCATGGCGGCCAACAGGCCAAACTCGGTTTCGGACAGACCTAGCTGCGCCTTGATGGGAATGCCCAGCACCGCGAAGATCATCCACACCGCGAAACAGATGGTGAAGGCGAACGTGCTTGAAATCAGGACCCGCATCGGCGCGCCGGCCGAGGAATGACTTGCTGCCATGGTTACTCTCGCTTTACTCACGAAGACATGTGGCTAGCCTAGGGACGGCGCGCCTCCAGGACCATTCGCCAGCCGACCAGAAGCCCCTTGCCGATGTGACTAGTCACCCCCTTCTTGCCGGCCCGGCTTGCGCTGGATCAAGCGGCCGCGCTGGCGGCAAAGCGCGGGACGCATTAATATGCATTTCAAATACACCTTTAAACGCGAAGCCGAAACGGCGCCGCGGCTACCCTCATGAGCACGCTGCTTAGCATCGAAGAACCCGCCGCTGCCCCGCCCCGTCCGCGGCCCCAATGGAGCGCCTTCACGGAAATGGGCTTCCGGCCGCTGTACCTGGCCGGCTGCTTCTGGGCGCTGGCGTCCGTGCTGCTGTGGGTGCATGCCCCTGCCCGCCTGACGGGCGTGTTGAACGGCATGCCCTGGCACGCGCACGAGATGCTGTGGGGCTTCGTCGCCACCATCGCCGTGGGTTTCCTGCTGACGGCGGGCGCCAATTGGACCGGCAAGAACCCCTTGCGCGGCACGCCCCTGGCGGTCCTGTGCGCGGTATGGATCGTGGCGCGCGTGGGCTATCTGCTGCCCGGACGGCCGGCCTTCGTAATGGCCGCCGCGGCGGACTTGCTATTTTTCGTCTGGGCCGCGGGCGCGCTGGGCCGCGCCGTCGCCGTCACGCGCAACCAGCGCAATTACGGCATTCCCTTCCTGCTGCTGGGCCTGGCCGCCACCAACGCGCTCTACCTCTGGGCCTCGGTCCAGGGCGACTACTTTGCGCTGATGCGCTACTTCAACGCGGGCCTGTTGTGCATGGCGGTGCTGACCCTGCTGATCGCGCGCCGCGTCATCCCCTTCTTCGCCAAGCGCGCCGTGGCGGGGCTGGACATCCCGCCGCACACCCGCAGCGGCCACTGGCAGCTGGGCACGGGCATCGTCGCCATCGCCTGCCTGCTTGCCGGCCAGCCGCAGGCTGCCGCGCTGGCCTTGGCCGCGACCGGGCTGATCGCCCTGGCGCAATGGATATCTTGGAAGCCCTGGGCGGTCCGCAAGGTGCCGCTGCTATGGATTCTGTACGCGGGCTACGGCGGCCTGGGCATAGGCCTGCTGGTGGGCGCGGCACAACTGGCCGGCTATGTGCTGCGGCCAGCCTGGCCCGCCCACGTGATCGGCGTGGCCGGATTCTCGGTGCTGATCCTGGGCATGGTCACGCGCACCGCGCTCGGCCACCTGGGCCGGCCGCTGCAGACCGACCGCAGCATGGTGCTGAGCTATGCGCTGATGATCCTGGCGGCCCTGCTGCGCCTGGCCGCCCTACTCCCGACCGCCGCCACCATTGGTTTTCTGCACGCCTCGGCGACCGCCTGGGCGCTGGCCTTCGCGCTGTACCTGTGGCGCTTCTTCCCGATGATGATCAGGCCGCGAGCCGATGCGGGCAAGACGGCCGCGCCGGTGATGAAGGTGGTGCCGGTCGCGCGGCGTCCGGCCGCCTGAGCCTCAGCCCCGCCCTTCGCGCCGGCGCGTGGCCGCCAGCTGCTGCTTCATGGCCTTGAGCCACGCCCTGACCTGCTGAATGTCGGCGAACTGCGAGAGCTCGAATTCGAGTTCGCCTATGTATTCCTCGGCGTCGGCAATCTCCGCGTCCAGGTCTTCGATCAGCTCGGAAGGATCTATGGATTGCGCGGGGTCGAAGTGGTACTTGGCCTTGAAGCCGTCTTCCTCGGCCGTGATTTCGCCGGCCAGAATGGCGAGCTGCGCGTCCAGCGCCTGGTTGTACTGCGCGTAGCGTTGCTCATCGACGCCTGCCCACTGATCGGGACCGGCAGCAGCCAAGGCTTCGATTTCCGCCAGAACCTCGGGAGCCGGCGCGGCCCCGCCGTCCGCCGGCTTGGCCAGCGGCGCTGCGGCGCCGTCCTCGTCCTGTTCGTCTTCCGGGCCGCCGTCGTAGTCCGAGCCGGCATGCTTGAGATACAGGGCCTTCAACCTGTCCGTGTCGCACTCGGCCGGCGTGCCGTCCAGCACGATGGCGTCCAGCGTCTCCTGCGCCAGCTGCGCGGCGATCTCGGACGCCAGGGCGCGTTCCGCCTTGGTCAGCTCCTTCTGCTTGCAGGCGTGGTCGAAGCAGGCCACCAGCTTGGCCTTCAGCTCGACCTCGACGGTCTCCTGCGGCGCCAGCACGTCCTCGTATTTCTTCTGATATTCCGGCAGCACGGCGTGCCAGCCGCGCAGGCGGGCGCGCTGCGCTTGCAGCGTTCCCACTAGCGACTCGAATCTCTGGCGTTGTGGCTTTCCGGATGCCGGTTGCGCG
>Ga0075032_1000228_pt1 | contig 39373 bp, 31 predicted proteins | sample SynthPrep_1_END__FD_71386 | JGI IMG/M metagenome (GOLD analysis project Ga0075032, IMG submission 71386) | Synthetic microbial communities from Ohio, USA - SynthPrep_1_END_DS7_MetaG | ecosystem: Engineered > Bioreactor > Aerobic > Activated sludge | place: USA: Ohio, Columbus | collected 2014-04-10
TGTCACAAAGATGCACAACAAGGAAACCATCATGGGCACTGAACTGGACGGCCGCCTGCTCGCCATGCGCCAGGCGCTGGCGATCGCCATCGCACTCTCGACCCGCAGCAGTCCCCAGGCCACCGACATGGCGCTGGAGCTGCTCAATGACCTGAAGGCGAACATGGACAATGCCCCCTCGGATAGCCCGTTCGAGAAGCCGGAATGGGTGGTCGGCGCGCACGACGAACTGGACGGCATCGCGCGCCTGGTGCGGGCCTTCACGCAGACGCCCGAGCCGGACGGCGAGGCGCAGTAGCAGTTTTACGGACGCGACGCAGCTGACGCCGTACCGCAGAGCGCGGAGGACGGCGTCACGCGCCAGTACAGGCCCGGGAAGTCCCGTCCGACCTCGACGAATCCCGGCCCGCGCGCCTTCAGCGCCAGTTCCAATGCGCCGCATGCCTCGGCCACGTCCTTCGACACCCAGGGGCTGAAGCGGAGTTGTCCGTCTATCAGCACCAGGGGCTGCTCCGGCAGGCGCAACGCCAGTGCTCCAGCCTCGTCGGGCGGTCCCGATATCAGCCTGACCGGCCCGCCCAGCGCGGCCTTGGCGGGTTCGTGCAAGGCGTCGGCCAGCGCCTGGGAATCGAAATGGCGCCAGTCCGACGCTTTGCGCGCCAGCCCCGCCCCGCCTGGCGAAGTCAGCCCGACCCGCAGCATCAACAGCGCCTGGACCAGTACGAAGACCAGCACCGCATCGCGCGGCCGCACGCGCTCCCAGACGGCGCCACGCATCAGTTCCATCATTGCCGGCGCCACGAATAGCAGATAAGGCGTGCCCCAGTGCAGTTGCACGTGGGAACCGCTGGCAAGCGTCATGACGCTGACGAAGACCAGCGGCGTAAAACCGAACGACAGCAGAATGGCGCGGCCCGCATCGCGCGGCCGTGCTTGCGCCTCCGACGAGGCAGAGGCTGCGCGGCGGCGAACCAGCCACCACAAGACGCCCAGAAACACCCACGCCGGCAGCGCGCGGTTCAGCAACTGATCGCCCCACCACCGCGCCACCTCCGCCGCGCGGCTGGCCCATGGCAGGCCGGCGGCCAGCGATGAAGCCATCGCGTAATTCAGGGGCTCGAAATCGTTGTAGGCCAGCCAGCACAGATGCGGCGCAAAGACCGCCAACGCGGTCAGCGCGGCCACCTGCAGCCCAAAGCGGTGCATGGGGTCGCGCCAGCCGCGCTGGCTCAGCCAGAAAGCCAGCACGGCGGCTCCCGCCACCACGCTCTGGTATTTGGACAAACCGCCCAGGCCCAGACAGACGCCCAACACGATCCACCAGCCGATCCGGCGCGTGGTCCAGGCTTTCCAGCACGCGGCCGCGCAGCCCACCGCCAGTGGAATCAGCACGATCTCGTGGTTGTAGAAATGCAATCGGCCGTTGTAGAAGGTGATGCACAGGCCGGCAAGCAACGCGATCCGCGCGTGGCCGCTGCCGCGCATGTCACGCAGCCAACGCCATAGCAGCGCAAAAGCGCCCAGGGTGCAGAGCGCGCCGGCGATGTAGCTCGTCCAGGCCGACCAGCCCAGCAATTGCACCGCGGGCCACAGCAGCCAGGTCGGCAGCGGCGGATGCTTGTAGTAGCCCCATTCCAGGCTGCGCACCCAGGTGAGCTGCTCGATGTTGTCGGTGGGCGGCGCCAAGGCCGCCCAGTCCAGCAACCACAGCCACGCCAGGCCGAACAGCGCCATGCCCAGGCCGATCCGCCAGCCCTCGGGCCGCAACGCCCGTTCCGCGACTTCCTTCACTTCCCTCTCCCTTCCTGCCGGCGCAGCGCACTGTCTTGCTTCATGCCCGTTATCGGGCGGGACGGAGTATGGGATGGAGCCAACCCGCAACAGCGGGGATTCTGTGCGGGATTTGTCTGGAAACTGTAAAGCGTTCGAAGCTCTCCTAACTGGCCTGACCACTCTAAAGAAAGACGTGAAATCCCTGTGATCGTTTTCCCTTGAAATACAAAATTTCCCTTCTTATTCAAGGATGAGATGCCTATATTTGGTGGCCTGACCACTTGGCCCCAAGTTCCCGCCTCACCCGCCGATGAACACCTTCCAAGCCGCTGCCGTCACCCGCCTGTACCGCGTCATCGCCGACCAGATCGCCGGCCGGATCCGCGCCGGGGAATTTCCCCGCGGCGCACGCCTGCCTTCCGAACGGGAGCTGGCCGAACAGCTGCAGGTCAGCCGCGCGTCGATCCGCGAAGCCCTGATCGCCCTGGAAATCGAAGGCTATGTCGAGGTGCGCGTCGGCACCGGGGTGTTCGTCACCGCCGCCCGGGAAGCCGCCGCCCCCGCCGCCGGTCACGCCGCGCCGGGACAGGACGGCATCGGCCCGTTCGACCTGCTGGAAGCGCGCATGCTGATCGAGCCCGAATGCGCCGGCATGGCCGCGCAGCACGGATCGCCGGCCCAGATCGCCGCCATCCGCGACGCCCACGAAGGCATGTCGCTGGGCAACTCGCCCGGCCGCCACGACCGCGAGTTCCACAACGCCATCGCCGCGGCTTGCGGCAACGCCGCGGTAGCGGCCTCGGTGGCCCACCTGTGGGAATTGACGCAGGCCAGCCCCGTGTACAGCCGCATGGAGGATTACTTCGTCGACACCAAAGTCTGGGCGATCGCCCATGCCGAGCACCAGCGCATCCTGACGGCCATCCAGGCGCGCGACCCGATCCGCGCGCGGCACGCCATGCATGCGCATCTGCTGGGCATCCTGGCGCGCCTGCGGGAGGACTTTGGCGAAGACAACGGCGCTCCGCAATGGTGCGCGGCGCGCTGAAGAGCACCTGTACGAAGCATTGTTGTAGCGGCTCCACCCGCAGTACCCCTGAAAACACAGGTGGCATGAGGTTTGCTTGCCAGTGCACGGCATCCGCGACGCGGACACCTGTCAGACCCTTTCCAGCCCGGAGGCTCGCAGTGAAATCGAAGAAATGGTTCTCTCTAAGCATCGGCGCACTGGTCCTCGCGGCCGCGCTGCCCGCCACGCAAGCCCTGGCGCAGACCAAGGGCGGCACGCTGAACATGATCGTGCAGCCCGAACCGCCGGTGATCGTCACCGCCATCAACCAGCAAGGCCCCACGCAATTCGTCGCCGGCAAGATCTACGAGAGCCTGCTGACCTACTCCACCGACCTGAAGCCCCAGCCCGGCCTGGCCAAGTCGTGGGAGGCCTCGGCCGACGGCCTCTCCTATACCTTCCACCTGCAGGACAACGTCAAGTGGCATGACGGCAAGCCCTTCACGTCCGAAGACGTGGTGTTCTCGCTGGCGGACATGCTGCCCAAGACCCATGCGCGCGCCCGCGTGATCCTGAACAAGTTCGTGGAATCGGTGCAGGCGCCGGACGCCAAGACGGTCGTCGTCAAGCTGAAGACGCCCTTCCCCGCCTTCATGCTGATGTTCGAGCCGGGCTTTGCGCCCATGATGCCCAAGCACCTCTACGCGGGCACCGACTACATGACCAACCCGGCCAACCAGAAGCCGGTCGGCACCGGCCCGTTCATGTTCAAGGAATGGAAGCGCGGCGAATACATCAAGCTGACCCGCAACCCCGACTACTGGAAGCCGGGCAAGCCCTATCTGGATGAGCTGGTGTTCAACGTCATTCCCGACTCGGCCTCGCGCGCGGTGGCCTTCGAGCGCGGCAGCGTGGACGTGCTGCGCGGCGGCGACGTGGACAACGTCGACATCAAGCGCCTGCGCGCCCTGCCCAAGGTCGAGTACACCACGGCGGGCTGGGAGATGTTCTCGCCCCAGGCCTACCTGATCTTCAACATGCGCAAACCGCCCTTCGACAACCTGAAGGTGCGCCAGGCGGTGATGGCGGCCATCAACCGCAACATGGTGGTCAACAACATCTTCTTCGGCCTGGGCAAGGTCTCCACCAGCCCCTTCGTCACCACCGAGATGTTCTACGACAAGAACATGCCGCCCCTGGCGTTCGACATGAAAAAGGCGCGCGCGCTGATCAAGGAGTCCGGCATCAAGCCCGAGGACTACACGATCCGCCAGCTGAGCTTCCCCTACGGCTCCACCTGGGACCGCCTGGGCGAATACACCAAGCAGGCGCTGGAACAGCTGGGCTTCAAGGTCAACCTGGAAGCCACCGACGCGGGCGGCTGGGCCAGCCGCACGGGCAACTGGGACTTCGACATGACGACCACCTTCACCTACCAGTACGGCGACCCCGCGCTGGGCGTGCAGCGGCTCTATATCTCGTCGAACATCGTCAAGGGCTCGCCGTTCGCCAACGTGCAGGGCTACAGCAACCCCGAGACCGACAAGCAATGGGAGGCCGCCGCCTCGGAAGTGGATGCCGCCAAGCGCCAGGAAATCTACACCAAGCTGCAGACCACGCTGGTCAATGACATCGCCAACGGTTTCCTGGTGGATATGGAATTCCCCACGCTCTACCGCGGCAACGTGAAGAACCTGGTCAAGACCGCCATCGGCCTGAACGAGACCTTCGACGACGTGTACATCGAGAAGTAAGCGCCGCAGGACGCCGCCGCGGCATGCCTGCCACGGCGGCGGATCCCGGACGGGCAAGGGCTGCCCATCGCAGCCCGCGTCCGACCAGAGAGGACTCCGAGCATGAAATTCCTGTCTTTCCTCGTTTCCCGCATCGGCAAGGCCCTGGTGGTCGTGCTCGGCGTGGTGATCATCAATTTCTTCCTGATCCGCCTGGCCCCCGGCGACCCCGCCGCCGTGCTGGCGGGCCAGGCCGGCGCGGGCGACGCCGCCTACGTCGAACAACTGCGCGTGGCCTTCGGCCTGGACAAGCCCATCCTGACCCAGCTGATGCTGTACCTGAAGGGCGTGGTCCAGCTGGACCTGGGCTTCTCGTACCGCAACCATGTGCCGGTGCTGGACCTGATCCTCGAACGCCTGCCCGCCACCTTCCTGCTGATGTCCTGCGCCTTCGTGTTTTCCATCGTGCTAGGCGTGTTCCTGGGCGTGGTGGCGGCCAAGGCCCGCTACCGCAACAAGCGCCGCTGGATCGACAGTTCGGTCATGACGGGCGCGCTGGTGCTGTACGCCACGCCGCTGTTCTGGCTGTCGCTGATGGGCATCCTGCTGTTCTCGGTGGTGCTGGGCTGGCTGCCCGCCTTCGGCATGCAAACCGTGGGCGCGAACCTGAGCGGCTGGGCGCGCGCGGGCGACATCGCCCAGCACCTGATCCTGCCCACCGTGACGTTGGGCTGCTTCTTCATGGCGGTATACGTGCGGCTGACGCGCGCCTCCATGCTGGAAGTGATAGGCATGGATTTCGTGAAGACGGCGCGCGCCAAGGGGGTGAGCCCCGGCCGCGTGATCCGCGCCCACGTGCTGCGCAATGCGCTGCTGCCGGTCATTACCTTCGCCGGCATCCAGCTGGGCCAGATGGCCGGCGGCGCGGTGCTGACCGAAACCGTGTTCGCCTGGCCCGGCATAGGCCGGTTGATGTTCGACGCGCTGCTGCAACGCGACTACCAGCTGCTGCTGGGTATCTTCCTGGTCACCTCCATCATGGTGGTGGTGTTCAACTTGCTGACCGACGTGCTGTACCGCCTCATCGATCCGCGCATCGGCGCGGGCGCGCAGCAAGGAGCCGCCGCATGAAGTCATTTGCCCGGCGCTACATGCGCAACTACGGAGCGGTGGCCGGACTGGCCATCATGGTGATCGTGGTGGCCGTGGCCCTGGCCGCGCCGCTGCTGTACGAAGAATCTCCCTGGATGATGGTGGCCGACCCGCTGATTCCTCCGTTCACCAACGCCGACTACCCCTTCGGCACCGACATGCTGGGCCGCGACATCACCGCCGGACTGGTCTGGGGCGCCAGGGTCTCCTTGATGGTGGGCCTGCTGTCGACCGCCGTGGCGCTGGCCTTCGGCATACTGGTCGGCTCGGTGGCGGGCTATTGCGGCGGCCGGGCGGACGATGCGCTGATGCGCTTCACCGAGTTCTTCCAGACCATCCCGCAACTGGCCATGGCCGTGGTGCTGGTGGCGATACTGAGCCCGTCCGTCTATTCCATCATGGGCGCCATCGCGGTCGTATCGTGGCCGCCGGCAGCGCGCCTGGTGCGCTCGGAGTTCATGACGCTCAAGCAGCGCGAGTTCGTGCAGGCCGCCATCGTCATCGGGCAGACGCCGGCCCGCATCGTCGGCACCCAGATCCTGCCCAACGCCATGTCGCCCATCATCGTGTCGGCGTCCTTCATGGTCGCCACCGCCATCCTGACGGAATCGTCGCTGTCCTTTCTGGGTCTGGGCGACCGCAACCTGATGAGCTGGGGCTTCATGATCGGCGCGGCGCGCACCATGATCCGCGAAGCCTGGTGGATGAGCGTCTGGCCCGGCGTGGCGATCCTGCTGACGGTGCTGGCCATCAACCTGATCGGCGAAGGCCTGAACGACGCCCTCAACCCGCAGCTGCGCAAGCGCGGCGAATAGGAGGACGGCATGAACGCTTCCGCTCCCTTGCTGTCCATCCAGAACCTGAGCATCGCCTTGCCCAAGGGCGGCGACCGCCCCTATGCCGTGCAGGACGTGTCCTACGACATCCGCGCCGGCGAGATCCTCTGCATCGTCGGCGAATCGGGCTCGGGCAAATCCATGAGCGCCAACGCCATCATGGGTCTGCTACCCGATTACCTGACGCCGCAGCAGGGCCGCATCCTGTTTCGCGGCCAGGACCTGCTACGGCAGGACGAAGCCACCCTGCAGGCCATGCGCGGCAAGGACATGGCGATGATCTTCCAGGAGCCCCTGTCGGCGCTGAATCCGTTGATGACGGTGGGCGAGCAGATCAGCGAAGTCATGCGCGTGCACAACGCGTATCCGGGCGCGCAGCGCATGGCCCGCACGCTGGAACTGCTAGCCTTCGTGGGACTGCCCGACCCGGCCACGCTCTACCACGTCTACCCCTTCCGCCTGTCCGGCGGCCAGCGCCAGCGCGTGATGATCGCCATGGCCCTGGCGCTGGAACCCGCGCTCTTGATCGCCGACGAACCCACCACCGCGCTGGACGTCACCACCCAGGCGCAGATCCTGGCGCTGATCGCCCGCATCCAGAAAGAGAAAGGCATGGGCGTGATGTTCGTCACCCATGACTTCGGCGTGGTGGCCGAGATCGCCCACCGCGTCGCCGTCATGGAAAAAGGCATCCTGGTCGAACAGGGGCCGGCCGACGAAGTGCTGAACCGGCCCCGCCACCCCTACACGCAACGCCTGATCGCGGCCGTACCGCACCGCCGCGGCGCCGAACGCGAGTCCACCGCGCACGACCAGCCCGTGCTGGACGTGCGGGACTTGAAGAAGACCTATGTGGTGGGCCGCGGCTGGCTGGGCGGCAAGCGCGAGGTGCACGCCGTGGACGGCGTCAGCTTCAGCGTGCGGCGCGGCGAGACGCTGGGCATCGTGGGCGAATCGGGCTCCGGCAAGTCCACCATCGGCAAGTGCCTGCTCAAGCTGGTGGGCATCAATGGCGGCCAGCTGATCTTCAACGGCCAGGACATCGCCGCCATGCCGGAATCGCGCTTCCGGCCGCTGCGCCACGACATCCAGATGATCTTCCAGGACCCGTTCGCCTCGCTCAACCCGCGCCATACCGTGGGCCGCATCATCAGCGACGGCCCCGTCGCCAACGGCGTGCCGCGCGCCCAGGCCGAAGCGCGCGTGCGGGAGCTGCTGGCGCTGGTCGGGCTGGACCCGTCCGCCTTCGACCGCTATCCCAACCAGTTCTCGGGCGGACAGCGCCAGCGCATCGGCATCGCGCGCGCGCTGGCGCTGGAGCCCAAGGTGCTGGTGGCGGACGAATCGGTTTCGGCGCTGGATGTCTCCGTCCAGGCGCAAGTGCTGCAGCTATTGCACGATTTGCAGCAACGCCTGAAGATTGCGCTGGTCTTCATCACCCACGATTTGCGCGTGGCGGCCCAGATCTGCAATTCCGTTCTGGTCATGCATCGCGGCAAGGTGGTCGAGTACGGCTCGCCCGCGCAGATTTTTGACAACCCGCAACACGCCTACACGCGGCAGCTGATTGCCGCGGTTCCCGGCCAGCACTGGGACCCGACCAAGGCGCAAGCGGCCTGAACGCACAAGAATATTCATACCCACCAAGGAGAACACCTCATGCAACGCCCCGCCGCCATACCGACCGTGCAGATCGACAATGACATGGTCACCGTCACCGAATGGCGCTTTCCGCCCGGCGGCGAAACCGGCTGGCACCGCCACGGCATGAACTACGTGGTGGTCCCGCAGACCACCGGCCCGCTCTTGCTGGATACGCCCAACGGCGAGATCACCAGCCAGCTCACCACCGGCGTGGCCTATTACCGGCCCGTCGGCGTGGAGCACAACGTGATCAACCCCAGCGACACCGAATTCGTGTTCGTCGAAATCGAACTCAAACACGCGTAACGCCAGCGAGGACAGCCATGAAGGCGTTTTTCTCGGAAGAGCAGCTGCAGCATACGCCGCAGCAATTCATGCGGCTGGGACGCATCAGCGCCCCGACCGACCTGCCGGCGCGTGCGGAAAGCCTGCAAAGCGCGTTGGCAGCGCGCGGCATAAGCGTGCAGGCGCCAGCCGACTACGGCCGCAAGCCGCTGCAGGACATCCACAGCCCGGACTACCTGGACTATCTGGAAACGGCCTATGCGCGCTGGCAGGCCCTGCGCTCGGCCAGCGTGGATCCGGGCCCCGAAGTGCTGCCCAATCTTTCGCCGTACTACAACGGCCGCGTCGAACTGGCCGGCCGCGGCCCCTGCCCGTCGCCCTCCATCGTGGCCCAGACCGGCTACTACCTGAGCGACCTGTCCTGTCCCATCGGCCCCCAGACCTGGCGTTCGGCGCTGCGCTCCACCCATAGCGCGGTGGCCGCCGCCGACCACGTCGCCGGCACCGGGGGCATGGCCTATGCCTTGTGCCGGCCGTCGGGCCATCATGCCCACCGCGACCGCGCGGGCGGCTTCTGCTACCTGAACAGCAGCGCGGCCGCTGCCAGCCGGCTGCTGCAGACCTGGTCCAAGGTGGCGGTGCTGGACGTGGACGCCCACCATGGCGACGGCACGCAGAACATCTTCTACCAGCGCGCCGACGTCATGACGCTGTCCCTGCACGCCGACCCCGCCGGCTACTACCCCTTCTATACCGGCTATGCGCATGAGCGCGGGCATGGCGCGGGCGAAGGCTGCAACCTGAACCTGCCGCTGCCGCATGGCTCGGGCAACGACGCCTTCCTGCGGGCGCTGGACACGGCGCTCGCCGCGTTGGCGGGCTACGCGCCGCAGGCGCTGGTGCTGGCCCTGGGCTTCGACACCTACAAGGACGATCCCATCAGCGTGCTCAAACTGGATATCGATGCCTACCGCGACATCGGCGCGCGCGTCGCCAGCCTGGGACTGCCCACCGTGATCGTGCAGGAAGGCGGCTACATGGTCGAGGCCATCGGCCCCGCGCTGGACGCGTTCCTGCAGGGCGCGGGCCGGGCGGCAGCCTGAACCCGCCCGCCGACATGAGCTCCGTTCCCATCGCATTGCCCTCGCCGGCGGCCGCGCGCCAGACCGGCATCCTGCTGTTCTTCGCCGCGCTGGTGGCCTTCGCCACCTTCGACGCGGGGTCCAAGCACATGCTGGCGCGCTACCCCGCGCCCTTCCTGAACATCATGCGCTACTCGGCGGTGGCCGTGCTGGCGGTGGCGCTGCTATGGCGGCACCGCGGCGGGCCGCGGCTGCGCGATGCCTCTGAGAAGCCGCTGCTGATACTGCGCGGCCTGCTGCTGGCCACCGTGGGCACCTGTTTCATGACGGCGCTGATCTGGATGCCGCTGTCGGAAGCCACGGCCATCTACTTCACCTCGCCCCTGATCATGGTGGCGTTGTCGCCCTGGCTGCTGGGGGAACGGGTGCGGCCCGCCCAGTGGACGGCGGTGGCGGCGGGCTTCGCGGGCATGCTGCTGATCGTGCGGCCGGGCTCGGACCTGCCCTGGCTGGGCACGCTGCTGATGGCGGTGTCCGCGGTCAGTTACGCGGTGTTCCAGGTGCTGACGCGCAAGCTTTCGGGCAAGGTGCCCGGGCCGGTCCAGTATGCCTACACCGCCTTCATCTGCCTCATCGTCACCGGACTGCCGGCGCCGTTCTTCCTGCCGGAACCGTGGCCGGATCTTGCGGACATGCTCTTCATCGTCGGCCTGGGCGCCTGCAGCGGACTGGCGCAGATCTTCCTGATATCCGCCTTTCAGCGCGTGGCCGCGGCGACACTGGCCCCGCTGAACTACTTCCAGCTGCTGCTGGCGGTGCTGTTCAGCACCTTCTGGTTCCAGCGTCCGCCGGACGCGCTGGCCTTGGCCGGCATGGCGCTGATCATCGCCTCGGGCGTGTTCCTGGCGCTGCGCCGGGCCTGAGGCTTGCGTTCAGCTGGTTTCGCGCTGCACCAGTTTGAAGCCCAGGTCCACATGGCGTTCGGCGACGGGCTCGCCCGCCAGATGCCGCATCAGCAAGCCCGCGGCCGATACGCCGATCTGGTAGCGCGGCGTGGCGATGGTCGACAACGGCGGCGTGGTCCAGGCCGTGCCCGCCACGTCGTGGAAACCGATGATGGCCATGCGTTCGGGCACCGGCACGCCCAGCCGTCCGCACTGGAACACCGCGCCCTGGGCCAGGTCGTCGTTGCAGAAAAAAAGCGCGTCGCAGTCGGGATGGCGCGCGCGCAGTGCTTCCAGCAGGGAGGCCCCCAGGGCGATGGATGATTTCTCCGGCGTCATGATTTCCAGGGCCGGGGCGTACAGGCCCGCATCCCGCAGCGCCTGGCGGCAGCCTTCGCAGCGGCGCAGCGAGCGCGGATCCAGCTGCGCGCCGACGATGCCGATACGGCGATAGCCCCGCTCCACCAGATGGCGGCCGGCGGCATAGCCGGAATCGAACTGCGAGAAGCCCACGCTCATGTGCTCGCCGCCGTCCAGCGTCTCGATCGTGTGCACGGTGGGAATGCGCTGCGTGTCCAACAGGTCCCATACGCCCTGGTTGTGGTCGATGCCGGTCAGGATCAGGCCGTCGGGCGCGTGCTGCAGGTACTTGCGCAGCAGGGCTTCCTCTTCGTCTGGCGCATAGCCGGTCACGCCGATCAGCATGTGGTAGCCGTGGCGGTCCAGCTCTTCCTTGATCCCCGCGATGATGTCGACGAACACCACGTTGCTCAGGGACGGAATCAGCGTCACGATGGTCTGCGAACGCGCCGACGCCAGCGCGCTGGCCGCATGGTTGGGCACATAGCCCAGTTCCTGGCACACCCGCGCGATGTGCAGTCGCAATTCTTCCGCCACCTTGTCCGGCGTGCGCAGCGCGCGCGATACCGTGATCGCGCTCACGCCCACGCGGCGCGCCACATCCTGCATGGTGACGCGGCCGGCGCGTGAACTGCGGGGTTTACGGATGGACATCGGTCTTCGGCATGGGTTGGTGAGCGCGTAGTCTGACGCAAAAAACCGGGGCTTGCCAAACGCAAAATGTTAGCGCTAACATTCATCGCAGCATAACCCTAAAAAATTCCGGGAAACGGATAGGAGACAAGCATGCAAGCTTCCCCACCGGGGCGGCCCGGCGGTACGCCGCTGGCCCGCGCCGCCAATTGGTGCTTCGCGCTGCAGACCTGGCTGATGGTGGCCTGTCTGGCCGTCATGGTGGTGCTGCTGTTCGGCAACGTGGCGCTGCGCTACCTGTTCAATTCCGGCATCAACGTCTCCGACGAGATCTCCCGGCTGGCGTTCGTCTGGATGATCTTCCTGGGTTCGGTGATTGCGCTGCGCTCGCATCAGCACATCGGCGTCACCATGCTGGTCGAACGCTTCGGCCCCGCCGCCCGCCGCGCCTCGCATGTGTTCTGCCAGTTGCTGGTCCTGTGGGTGCTGTGGCTGATGGCCGAAGGCAGCTGGACGCAGACCCTCATCGGCCTGGACACGGTGCTGCCCGTGACCGGTATGTCGCTGGCCGTGTTCAATGCCGCGGCGCTGTATGCCGCGGCCGCCATGGCCATCCTGACCTTGATCGATCTGGTGCGCGTCCTTGCGGGCGGGCCCTTGCCGGCGGAATCCAGCCCTGAAGACCCGCTGGTCTGACGGCTCCGCCTCCCCTACCCCGCCCGGACGTCCGCAATGATCCTGACCGTCTTCCTGCTCGTGTTGCTGGGGCTGATCGCCCTGGGCATGCCTATCGCTTTCGCGCTGCTGCTCAGTGCGATCGCCATGATGTTCCAGCTGGACTTTTTCGATACCCAGATCCTGGCGCAGAACATGCTGTCGGGCGCCAACAGCTTTACCCTCATGGCGGTGCCCCTGTTCATGCTGGCCGGCGAACTGATGAACGCCGGCGGCATTTCGCGCCGCATCGTCAACCTGGCCAGCACCTTCGTGGGCCACATCCAGGGAGGCCTGGGTTACGTAGCCATCTTCGCCAGCGTGCTGCTGGCCGCGCTGTCCGGCTCGGCCGTGGCCGACGCGGCGGCGCTGGGCTCCCTGCTCATCCCCATGCTGCGCGAGAAGGGCTACGACGCGGGCCAGGCCTCCGGGTTGATCGCGGCCGGCGGCATCATCGCGCCCATCATCCCGCCGTCCATCTCGTTCATCATCTTCGGCGTCGCCACCAATGTGTCGATCACCAAGCTGTTCTTCGCCGGCATCGCGCCAGGCCTGATGATGGGCCTCACGCTGGTCGCGGTCTGGACCTGGGTGGCGCGCAAGCACGGCAGCATCAAGCCCGCGCCGCGCGAGCCCTGGAGCAAGCGCTGGAAGGCGCTGCGCGAATCCTTGTGGGCCCTGATGCTGCCCGTCATCATCATCGGCGGCTTGCGCGGCGGCATCTTCACGCCGACCGAGGCCGCCGTCGTCGCCGCGGTCTACGCCTTGCTGGTCAGCCTGTTCGTTTACCGCGAGATCAGCGTGCGCGACCTGGCGCCGCTCTTCATCAACGCCGCCAGCACCACCGCCATCGTCATGTTCCTGGTGGCCGCGGCCATGGTCTCGTCCTACATGATCACCCTGGCCGACATGCCGCAGGACCTGATCGCGCTGCTGGAACCGGTCCTGGACCAGCCCAAGCTGCTGATGTTCGCCCTGCTGATCCTGCTGACGCTGGTGGGCACCGTGATGGACCTGACGCCCACCATCCTGATCCTGGCGCCGGTGCTGATGCCGGTGGTGACCAAGGCCGGGATCGACCCCGTCTACTTCGGCGTGATGTTCGTCATGGTGGGCTGCGTGGGCCTGCTGACGCCGCCGGTGGGCACCGTGCTCAACGTGGTCTGCGGCGTCGCCCGCATCAATATGGAAACCATCTGCAGAGGCGTGTGGCGCTACGTCGTCGCCTACACGCTGCTGCTGGTCCTGCTGGTGATCTTCCCCGAGTTGATCACCGTACCCGCACGCTGGATGCATTAGAAAAACCCCAAGGAGGAGCACCATGATCACCCGTTTCAAGACCCGCATTCTTGTCCTGGCGACGGCGCTGTCCTGCGCCGTCGCCGGCGTCGCGTCCGCCGCCGACGTCAAACCGCGCCTGATCCGTTTCGGCTACGGCCTGAACGAGGAAAGCGTCCAGGGACGCGCCGCGCGCCACCTGGCGCAGGAGCTGGAGAAAGTCAGCGGCGGCAAGCTCAAGATGAAGACCTTCGGCTCGGCCAACCTGGGCTCGGACGAACAGATGCAGAGCGCCCTGGTTGGCGGCGTGCAGGAGATGATGGTGGGCTCCACCGCGCCCCTGGCCGGCATGGTCAAGGAATTCGGCGTGTTCGACCTGCCCTTCCTCTTCAACAGCGAAAAGGAAGCGGACGCCGTGCTGGACGGCCCGCTGGGCCAGGACATGCTGAAGAAGCTGGAGGCCAAGGGCATCGTCGGCCTGGTCTACTGGGAAAACGGCTTTCGCAACATGACCAATTCCAAGCGCCCCATCGCGCGCGCGGAAGACCTGCAGGGCATCAAGCTGCGCGTGATGCAGAACCAGATCGCGCTGGGCGTCTTCAACACGCTGGGCGCGAATGCCGTGCCCATGCCGTTCTCCGAACTGTTCACCGCCCTGGAAACACGCACCGTGGACGGCCAGGAAAATCCCATCACCACCATCCAGAGCAGCAAGTTCTACGAGGTGCAGCCCTACCTGACCATCACCCGCCACGTCTACACGCCCTGGGTGGTGCTGGCCTCCAAAAAGTGGTGGGACACCCTGTCGCCGGAAGAGCAGAAGCTGATCCGCCAGGCGGCCGCATCCTCTCGCGACTTTGAACGCCAGGACAGCCGCGCCGATTCGCAGAAGGCCATGACCACGCTGGAGAAAGCCGGCATGAAGATCAACACGGTCTCGCCCGAAGAGGTCGCGCGCATGCGCCAGAAGGTGCAGCCGGTGGTCGACAAGTACACGCAGGAACTCGGCCCCGAGCTGGTCAAGCAGCTCAACGACGAAATCCAGAAGGCGCGCAATTAGTCCCAGCGGCCCGGACGCGCGCCGGGCCGCCACGCAACCGCTGTAAACGAGAACTCCATGTCCCAGACTCCCCGCAAGCTGCGCAGCCAGAAGTGGTTCGACGACCCGGCTCACGCCGACATGACGGCCATCTACGTAGAGCGCTATCTCAACTACGGTCTGACGCGCCAGGAACTGCAATCGGGGCGGCCGATCATCGGCATCGCCCAGACCGGCAGCGATCTGGCGCCCTGCAACCGGCATCATCTGGCACTGGCGGAGCGCATCAAGGCCGGCATCCGCGACGCGGGCGGCATCCCCATGGAATTTCCCGTGCACCCGCTGGCCGAACAGGGCCGGCGGCCCACCGCCGCGCTGGACCGCAACCTGGCCTACCTGGGCCTGGTCGAGATTCTGCACGGCTATCCGCTGGACGGCGTGGTGCTGACCACCGGCTGCGACAAGACCACGCCCGCCTGCCTCATGGCCGCGGCTACCGTCGACATTCCCGCCATCGTGCTGTCCGGCGGCCCGATGCTGGACGGCTGGCACGACGGCCAGCGCGTCGGCTCCGGCACGGTCATCTGGCATGCACGCAACCTGATGGCCGCGGGCAAGCTGGACTACGAAGGCTTCATGACGCTGGCCACGGCATCGTCGCCGTCCATCGGCCACTGCAACACCATGGGCACGGCGCTGTCGATGAACTCGCTGGCCGAAGCCCTGGGCATGTCGCTGCCCACCTGCGCCAGCATCCCCGCGCCCTACCGCGAACGCGGCCAGATGGCGTATGCCACCGGCTTGCGCATCTGCGACATGGTGCGCGAGGACCTGCGCCCGTCCCACATCCTGACGCGGCAAGCCTTCGAGAACGCCATCGTCGTGGCCTCGGCGCTGGGCGCCTCCAGCAACTGCCCGCCGCACCTCATCGCCATGGCCCGCCACGCCGGCATCGACCTGAGCCTGGATGACTGGCAGCGCTTGGGCGAAGACGTGCCGCTGCTGGTCAACTGCGTGCCCGCGGGCGAGCATCTGGGCGAAGGCTTCCACCGCGCGGGCGGCGTCCCGGCCGTGCTGCATGAGCTGACGGCGGCCGGCCGCCTGCATACGGACTGCGCCACCGTGTCCGGCAAGACCATCGGCGAGATCGCGGCCGCGGCCAGAACCAACAATGCCGACGTCATCCGCAGTTGCGACGCGCCGCTCAAGCATCGCGCCGGATTCATCGTCCTGTCGGGCAATTTCTTCGACAGCGCGATCATCAAAATGTCGGTTGTGGGCGATGCCTTCCGCCGCGCCTATCTATCGGAGCCGGGTTCGGAGAACGCCTTCGAGGCGCGCGCCATCGTGTTCGAAGGTCCCGAGGACTACCACGCGCGCATCGAGGACCCCGCCCTGAACATCGACGAGCATTGCATCCTGGTGATCCGCGGCGCCGGCACCGTGGGCTATCCGGGCAGCGCGGAAGTGGTCAACATGGCGCCGCCCTCGCATCTGCTCAAGCGCGGCATAGACTCGCTGCCCTGCCTGGGCGACGGCCGCCAGAGCGGCACCTCGGCCAGCCCTTCGATCCTGAACATGTCGCCGGAAGCCGCGGTGGGCGGCGGCCTCGCGCTGTTGCGCACCGGCGACCGCATCCGCGTCGACCTGAACCAGCGCTCGGTCATCGCCCTGGTGGACGAAACCGAACTGGCGCGCCGCAAGCTGGAGCCGCCCTACCAGGCGCCGGAACCTCAGACGCCGTGGCAGGAGCTGTACCGGCAACTGGTTGGCCAGCTTTCAACCGGCGGCTGCCTGGAGCCCGCCACCTTGTATCTGAAGGTCGTGGAAACGCGGGGCGATCCCCGGCATTCGCATTGACGCCGGCGGCTATTGGGCGCCGGACTGCGGATCCTGCGGCGCCGGCCGCGTGACGACGTAGGCCGCGCTGGCCAGGAAAAATACGGCAACGGCGGCGGCCAGCATCCACGACGGGTGCGCGCCCCACCAGAACAGCACGTAGCCGACGGCCATGCCCAGGCAGGCGTAGGTCTTGCCCTTGCGCGACACGGCGCCCTGGTCCCGCCAGGCGCGCAGGGAGGGACCGTAGGTCGGGCTATCCAGCAACCATTTCTCCAAGCGCGGCGAAGAACGCGAAAAGCAGGCCACCGCCAGGATCAGGAATATGGTCGTAGGCATGACGGGCAGAAACGCGCCGATCACACCCAACGCCAGCATCAGGCAACCCAGGCAGAGCCACAGTACTCTCATCATGATGGGCAGCAGGATATCCCAGGTTTTCCGCTCGCTTCAAACGCGCCGTGCAAAGTGCCAGTTTCCGGGCCCACAGCCACCCGACGGACCACCCAGTAGCGCCGCGCCAACAGGAAAGAATAATTTGGAATATATATTCACAAATTGGAATTATTGAATAAAAATCGAGCGTGCGCGGGGCTCCGCGCTTCCCGTCGCAAGGAAATGCCATGCGCAACGCAAGCGATTTGCTGGAAGACTCGTACCGCCGGACCGACCGGGCGATGCTGCCCCTGCTCTGGCTGCTGTTTGCGGTCGGACTGTGCATGGCCCCTCAGTACGGGCGATGGGGCGCCGCCCTCGGAATCGGCCTGGCCGCCGCAGGCATACCGTCGCTGCTGATACTCTGGCGGCCCGGCCGGCTGAGCACCCGCCTGGCGGTGGCCTGTAGCCTGATGGTGCTGGCCGCGCTCCATATCCATCTGATGTCCGGCATGGCCGAAATCCATTTCGGCATCTTCGTGCTGCTTTCGCTGCTCCTGGCCTATCGCGACTGGCGCACCATCCTGTGCGCGGCCGTGGTCATCGCGCTGCATCACCTGTCCTTCAACTTCCTGCAGCAATGGGGTTACAGCGCGATTTGCTTCACCGAGCCCAGCCTGCCCATGGTGCTGTTGCACGCGGCCTACGTCGTTGTGCAGGCCGCCGCGCTAGGCTGGCTGGCCTGGAAAATGGAACGGGCCGCGGTGGCGGCCGAGGAACTGGCCCGGCTCAGCGCGCACATCGGCCGCGAGGCCGGCGCATTCGACCTGCGCTTCGGCGGCATGAGCATGGACAGCAGCCTGGGCCGCAGCTTCAAGGCCACGATGGACGCCGTGCACCGGACCCTGAGCGGGGTCCGGACCACGGCCACCGCCCTGTCGGCCGCATCGCGCGGCATCATGCAGGACAATCAACAGCTGGAAGAACGCACCCGGACCCAGGCCGATTCGCTGGAACGCACCGTCGCTTCCATGCGCGGCCTGGCGGCGAACGTCCACGACAACGCCACCAATGCCCAGCACGCCCAGGAACAGACCGACGCAGCGCGGCGCATCGTCGACACTGGCAGCGTGGCGGTGGCGGGCGTCGCCGCCGTGATGGGAGAAATCCAGCAAGAGGCCAGGAAGATTTCCGAGATCACCGGCTTGATCGACAGCATCGCCTTCCAGACCAACATACTCGCCTTGAACGCGGCAGTGGAAGCGGCCCGCGCCGGTGAAAGCGGACGCGGTTTCGCGGTCGTGGCCACCGAAGTCCGCGCGCTGGCGCAACGCAGCGCCAGCGCCGCGCGCGAGATCCGCGGCCTGATCGATGGATCGCTGGAAAAGACGGACAGCGGCTTTCGCCAGGCCGACCATGCCGCTGGCGTGATCCGCGAAGTGGTAGCCAGCATCGAGCGAGTGGCCGGCATCGTCGGCCAGATCGGCGATGCCGGGCGCGCGCAGACCACGGACATCGACGAGGTCAATCAGGCGGTGACCCAGATGGACGAATTGACCCGCCAGAATGCGGCCCGGGTGGCGCAAGCCGCTGGCGCGTCGACGGCCTTGCAAACGCAAGCGGCCGAACTGCTGCAAGCCGTAGGTGTGTTCCGCCTGCAGGATGAACGGCCGCCGCAGACAGAGGCCATGCCGCGGGCGGCCTCCCGAGGGCTCGCTGCGCCACTGACGCTGGCTAGGGGCTGACCGGAATCCCCCCAGCGAACAGGCAAGAAACTAGCGTAGCTTTTGCTGATACAGCTCTTGCGCGCCTTCCAATGAGGCGCGCATTCCGTAAATGGTGCCTCCACCGCCGCGGCTGAACCACAGTTCGTACTGCCACATCCCGTCCACGAAGACCCGGGAGATCGTCCAACCCGCAGGCCCCTGCCAGTAATAATCGTCCCGCTGTGTCCATTCCACGTCGATCATGCTCCGTCCCCTTTCGGCCGAAACCCGGCCGAATTGCGCTGCTCTCGACTTCAAATATACTGTATATTTATACAGTATATTGGGCTGCCGCATGACGGTCGTGGGTTTCGAGGAGGTAGGTGGATGCAGGTATCCCCGGGATCAGCCCGACAGGCAATTACGCAATCTGCATCTCGCGCCGCGCCTGCTTGTCTGCATACATCAATTGATCTGCTTCCTTGAGGACGGTTTGCAAAGCGCTGGCCGACGGATCGGCATTCACGATGCCAAAGCTCGCGCCAGGGTAGTGAAAACTGCAGCCGTCCAAGGTGTAGGTGCCGCTGAGCAAGGGGGCTAGCCGCGTGCGCATCGCTTCAACCACAGCATCGGCCTTTGACCCTGACCTTGCGCCCAAGCCTACGACGACGAACTCGTCTCCCCCCCATCGACCCAGCACATCCCCTGAATCCAGGCCTGCCGACAGCCGTCGGCCAACCTCGATCAAGAATTTGTCGCCAATGTCGTGGCCGTAGGTGTCGTTAATCGTCTTGAACCCATCCAGATCTATAAACGCGACCTGAACAGACCGCTGCGTCCGATTCGCCTCCGAGAAATACCGCTCCAACTCCGCCATGATCGCTCGCCGGTTCGGCAAGCCGGTAAGCGCATCATGGTTAGCGGCGTGCCGTTCATCTTGGCGGCGTCTCACCATTTGCGCGACCACATGGCTGGAAAGAAGGATCAGGACCAGACCGACCATCGCCACCAATCCCGTCACCCAGATATGTCGCTTGCGCGTGGGCGCCAGATATTCGAGCGAGGCCAGCGTGATCAAGTGGTATTGCCCATTCGTCAGCGGCTGCAATCTCACCAGATACGGCCTGCCATCGATGAACCAACGGCCGGATTGGAGGGAGCCGGGCATGGCGCGAATATCCAGGGGTTCGCCCGGGTCTTCATCGCCATCGGAAGGCAGCACCGAACCAGCGGGTAAAAGCGCTGCAACATTACGCAGCATGAATGGCTCGGACGAGGCCGTGGTTACCCTTCCCTGGCGATTCACAACCAACGCAATATGTCGCCCGGCCAGGTAAAGAGCCACATCTGGCGCATCGAACTTTACAGTCACCGAGCCCTGCGGCACGTCATTCGAGTCTTCGATACGGCTGGCGACGAAATACGATGGGCTCTTGTTCAGCCGGGCAATGCCGAAATAGCTGCCGTAGCCATCGCGTAATGCGTCTCCGAGATAGGCCCGGCCCGAGTAGATCATGCCAACGATGCTATCGGGTTCCGCCCAGTTGCTGGCCGTCACAGTATCGTCCGACATATTGTTCATATAAATGCGGGCGTATCGCAGATCGCTGGCCAGCTCATTCATAAAGTCGCCCACCCTGCGCACCAATGGATCCCGCGTAAACAGGGCGGCTCGCTGCTCTCGCGACAAATCGGCTACGCCGGGCGGATCCGTGCGGTATCGAATGGCAAGCTGGATCACTTGGCCCTGACGGGCCACCATGTTCGCCACGCTGACCATCTCGGTAAATAACCGGTCCATGACGCGCGCAGTAATTCTTGCCTCGTATTCAGCGCTGGCAGCGAGGCTGTCCAGCCGTGATGCCTCCATTCCCTGAGACATCCATCGTGCAATACCTATCACCAACGCCAACCACGCCAAAGCCAGACCGAGCGTCACGCGACGCACCAGAGACCGGCCCTGCCGTTCATGTCTACCTTGTCGCGGCAATTCTTCGCTCACACGGTCCCCTGGTCCAAACCGACTTCCTTTGGCAATCATCGGCCAATCCGCCAGCCGTGCTGAAAGGAAAGGTCCGGCCGGTCAACGGAACGTGGCCAAACCATTCCGCCACGCGATAATGAACCGCCATATTTCCATTATGCGTGGCTTACTTCAACATAATTCGGTTATTTACCGCGAACTGCACAGAACGCACGGGTTTGTGTTAATGCAGGCCCAACGGCTCACGCAGGTAACGGAAGAGTCTTCGCGCTTTTGCCATTGCCTGCGGGTTCGACTCTCCAGGGGGCGAGCTTGAATTACTGCTGCCGTGAAAAGGAATTTATTGGCAATGCGCGCCGTGAGTACCATGCCCGCGAAAACCATGCCCAGGTGCATGGCGCTTGGCAGCACCAGGTGAAATCCAAACAAAAAAGCCGCCAGATCATGGATCTAGCGGCTTTCTTTTTGCCGTGCTTGACAGCACTTTGCAGGAATTTGGTAGGCGGTATTGGAATCGAACCAACGACCTCCACGATGTCAACGTGGCGCTCTAACCAGCTGAGCTAACCGCCTGCAAAGAAGAAGAATTATATAGTGCTTTTTTAAACTATGCAAATCGTCTTGGAAGATTTTTCGCATTATTTATTGCGCTTTGAAGTTTGCGGCGTTTGCTTTCGCATGCCTTCAAGCTTCTTGCGCAACGCGTTTTGAAGTGTCTGTTCTTGAGAACCTGTTCTTAAGAACTTTAACCGCTGCTTTTCAGCTTTGCCGCACTACTTCAAACCGCCTGCACCCGCACTACTCATTTCCCTTCAGCTTCGCGTCTGCCGCTTGCGCTGCAGCAACGAAGAACGAGATTCTATCAGAACTTTTAATTCCTTGCTCAAGCTCCACACCGCTACTCACATCGACCGCCCAAGGACGCACCAACTCAACGGCCTGGCCAACGTTTTCAGCGTTCAAGCCACCGGACAGGATCAGAGGCCGCGACACCGGATCGGCCCTCACCTCGTCAAGCAAGGCGTAGTCGAAGCCATGGCCGCTGCCGCCGTAGCCCGCGCTGTAGCTGTCGAACAACCAGCCCGAGGCCTCGCCGTAGGCGCGGCAGGTGGAGGCCAGATTTTCGGCGGTATCGAGGCCGGGCGCGCCGGCGCGGAATGCCCGCAGAAAGCGATGGCCATAGCGGGCGCAGTCCTGCGGCGTTTCATCACCATGGAACTGCAGCAGCTCCGGCTTGACCTGGTCCAGCACGGCCTGTACCTCGGCCTGCGCCGGATTCACGAACAAGGCCACCACGTCGACAAAGGCCGGCACCATGCGCCGCAACTGGGCCGCGCGCGTTGGCGTCACGCAGCGCTTGCTCTTGGCGTAGAACACAAAGCCGATCGCATCGACGCCCGCCGCAACGGCGGCGTCGATATCCTGCTCACGGGTCAATCCACAGATCTTGATGCGTGTGCGCATGAAACTCTTCGCTTCTTGGCCGCCCTGCGCGGCCAGTCAATTCAGTATATCCGGCGTGCAGGCAGCGCCTACGCGGCAGGCTGGCCCAAGGTGGCCACGAGATTGTCGAAACTGCCCTCCGCCAAGCGGAACCAGGGAGTTTCCTTGTCACGGAACGTCGTCATGCTGTCGTAGAGCTTCTTGAACATGGGGTCCTTGGCGCTCATTTCCGTGTACGCGGCAAGCGAGGCCTCGTAGCTCGCCTGCAGGACCGGCTTGGGAAACGCCTTCAACTGCGCGCCGCGCGACACCAGGCGGCGCAGCGCGTCCGGATTGCCGGCGTCATACTTGGCGATCATGTTGGCAGTCGCCATGCGACATGCCAGCGCCAGGGCGGACTGATACGGCTTGGGCAGTTCATCGTGAGCATCCTGGTTCACATACAAGGACAACTGCAGCGTGCCCGCCCACCAGCCCGGAAAATAGTAATTCCTGGCCACTTTGTAGAGCGCCAGGTTTTCATCGTCGTAGGGACCTATCCACGCAACGGCGTCCACGACGCCCTGCTCCAGCGCGGCATAGGCTTCGGCCACCGGCACGTCCACGGGCGTGGCGCCCATCCGCGCCAGCACATGGCGGGCGAATCCGCCGGCCTTCACCTTGAGCCCGCGCAGATCGTCCACGGTCTTGATTTCCCCGCGAAACCAGCCGCCCATCTGCGCGCCGGTATAGCCGCAGGGAAAGTTCAGGATGTTGTACTTGTCGAACAACACACGCGTGAGCGCCAGGCCTTCGCCCTGCGTCATCCACGCATTCATCTGCCGCGTGTTCAAACCGAAAGGCACGCCGGCGTCAAAGCACAGCGCCGGGTCGATGTCGAAGTAGCGGGTCGACGCCGTATGGCCGCAATCGACGACGCGGTGCTGCACGGCTTCCAGCACCTGGCCCGGCTGCACCAGGTCTCCTGCGGGAAAGATCTCGATGCTGAAGCGTCCGTCCGTTACCTCATTCACGTAACGCGCCACGTCTTCGGCGCCGGCGAACAAGGTGGGAGACTCGTTGGGAAAACTGGAGGCCAGCCGCCATGCGACCTTGGAAGGGGTGGCCACCACCGCCGGCGCTTCGGGCGCGGCGGCCGGATCTGCCGGCACGTTGGACGGGGCCTCTTGCGAACCCGCCGGCGTTTCCGGCGGGTTTGGACTGGCGCTTCCCTCCGCCACCGGAACTTCCTGCGCGAACGCCGGAGCGACCAGGGCGGCGCCGCCCAAGGCAGTCTGCTTCAAAAACGCGCGGCGTTGCATGGCAAGAGCCTCCATCGGATACGGGTCGGCATCGCCGTTGCCGGCGGCATCCCTAATAGGTTTGAGTAAACGGCGACAGCAACTGCGATCCCCCGTCGAGTTCATGCAAACCGAACTCTTCCGGATAATCGATGGCGGACAGGTACAGCCCATCGGGCGCAAACGTCGGCGCGCCCAGCTTGCGGTCGCGCCAGGACAGCAACTGCGCCATCCAGTCCACCGGCTCGCGCCCCTGCCCGATCTGCAACAGCGCGCCCATGATGTTGCGCACCATGTGATGAAGGAAGGCATTGGCCTTCAGCGTGAACACCAGGAACGGCCCACGTTCATCGATGTCCAGCCGGTAAAGATTGCGCACGGGATGCTTGGCCTGACACTGCGAAGAACGGAAGCTGGAAAAGTCGTGCTCGCCCAGCAAGGCGTTCGCCGCGGTCCGCATGGCATCGACGTCCAGCGGCTGGAAACACCAGCCCGCCCGGCCGGCCCACAACGCTGGCCGCACCCTGCCGCGCCATAACAAGTAGACGTAGGTACGGGCGCGCGCCGAAAAGCGCGCATGGAATTCATCCGACACCGGCTGCGCCCACTGGACCGAAATGCTGGGCGGCAGGAAGGCGTTCACCCCCCGGACCCAGGATTCCAGCCGGCGGTCGAGCTCGGTGTCCAGATGAACCACCTGCATCGCGCCGTGCACCCCGGTATCCGTGCGGCCGGCGCAGATCGTCGCGACCGGCCCTTTCACACCACAAAAACTGCCCAGGGCGGCTTCCAGCGTGTCCTGCACCGTTTGCCGGTGCGGCTGTGTCTGCCAACCCTGCCAGGCGGAGCCGTCATACGCCAGCCCCAATGCAACTCTAGACATGTATCAAACCCGTGGCCCGCCGACACGGTGCGGTTCGTCCGTGGGCGGTTCGTCCAGGTCGAGATTGATGCTGCCGAGCTTGCGGTTCAGCGCCGCCGTATCCAGCGCTGGCTCGTTGAATTCATAGGTTTCTTCGTCATCGTCCCCACGCCGCGCACCGGCCCGGCGCAATAGCCATGCGATGGCGAATGCGATCAGCGCGAGCACCGCCGTGACGATGACGAGCAGATTATCGGCCAACCACGCAGGCATGTCCGAGGTGAGACCCTTGTCTGCCTGCTTGCCGGCGGCCTGGTCCGACGAGGACGCGTCCGGAGCGGCGGCGGCGGATGATGCGCCTGCGGCGCCTGGAGCGCTTGCTGCCCCAGTGGCGCCTGCGACGCCCGAAGCGCCTGCCATGCCCGAAGCGCCTGCCGTGCCCGAAGCACCTGCCGCGCCCGAAGCGCCTGCCGTGCTCGAAGCGTCGGCTGCTCCCGGAGTGCCTGCCGCACCCGAAGCGCCAGCTGCGCCCGAAGTGCCTGCCGCGCCCGAAGCACCTGCGGCGCCCGGAGTGCCTGCCGCGCCCGACGCACCTGCCGCGCCCGAAGCACCTGCCGCGCCCGAAGCGCCTACCGCGCCCGGAGTGCCTGCCGCGCCCGACGCACCTGCCGCGCCCGACGCACCTGCCGCGCCCGGAGTGCCTGCCGCGCCCGACGATCCCGCAGCACCAGAGGCCGCGCCTGCGGCGCCCTGCTGTGCCACCGCCTTATTCAAATCGTCGACGTTGCTTTGCAGCTGGCTCACGCGCCCCTGGACATCGGCCATGGCACGCTCAGTCGACGTCCGGGCATCGGCCCGCGCCTCGGCTTGCACGGCCGCGTTGTCTTGCGCCTGCCCGGAGGACAGACGCACGCGATCCTGCGGCTGCGATGCGCTCGCCACCCCAGCATCGGCAGGCGGGGCGACGCTGCCCGAAGCCGCGCCCTGCCCTTGGACCACGGACGGATTCGCGCCCGCGGCCGCGCCGATGCGCGCGCGGTACTTCGCGAACGCCTCGGCATGTTCGTTGAAGATGCGGCGCGCCTCGGCAGGATCCACCGCGCGCACGGTGGCCGCATCCGGAATCGTCAGCTTCTGCCCCGCCTTCACCAGATTCATATTGTTCTGGATGAACGCCTCGGGATTGGCGCGCCACAAAGCCACCAGCATCTGGTAGACCGACGCGTTGGGCACGGCATTGCGTTGTGCGATGGCGAAAAGATTATCGCCAGACTTCACATTGACCGAACGCGACCCGGCCGAACGGGCCGGCGTACCGACCGCAGCCGGCGTCACGTCCGCAGTCGTGCCGCGCAAGGGCACCAGAATACTGACCTGCACCTGGCGCTGTCCCGAACTGGAGCTGATATCCAGCAGCAAATCGACTGCGCCGCTAACCGGCGGTTGCGAGGCCCGCACACGCAGATTCTTGCGCGTCGCGTCCAGGCCATCTTCGACACGGACCACCATGCTTGCCAACGGAACTGGCGGCTTCAGGCCCGCCCGCTGCCAGGCAGCCTCGTCCGCCACCGACACCTTGAGCGAGGCGATCTCTTCGGGCGTCAGTTCCTGCAGCCCCACCACCGCCTGCAGCGGCGCACCCGGCACGGAAACCACCCGCGAATGCCCCACGCGCATGGCCATGGCGGTACTGCACACGCTTGAGCCAATCGCCAGCGCAATCGCCCACTGCAGGGCTTTTAAACGGCGGGCATGCTTCACTTGGCGCGAACGCTGGGTCATAAGCTGGAATTCCGTTCTTGTAGTCGACTTGCGGGCTGGGGCCGGCTCACGCCATATACATGGTTGAGAACAGGCATCAATTCACGGGAAAAGTGTAATGGATCATGCGCATTTCACAAACCTGAAAGGCCCGGCCGCGTTTGCTGGCGGGCCTGTCCGCCCACATGGCGCGGAAATCCGTGCAAACGACAAGGGCACCCTGAGGTGCCCTTGCTTGCCTTGCATACTTGATCAGACGGCGCCAAACGCCGCCTGCAACGGCATCAGGCTTCGGCCAGCGCGATACGCAGCATGCGGCGCAGCGGCTCGGCGGCGCCCCACAGCAGTTGGTCGCCCACGGTGAAGGCGCCCAGGTACTGCGAGCCCATCGACAGCTTGCGCAGGCGGCCCACCGGAATATCCAGCGTGCCGGTGACGGCGACCGGGGTCAGCGCGGAAACCGTCGCTTCCTTGGTGTTGGGCACGACCTTGGCCCACTGCGTGCCTTCGGCGATCAGCGCTTCGATCTCGTCCAGCGGCACATCGCGCTTGAGCTTGATGGTCAGCGCCTGGCTGTGGCAGCGCATCGCGCCGATACGCACGCACAGGCCGTCGATCGGCGTGGCGGGCGTGCCGAAGGCGGCGCCGCGACCCAGGATCTTGTTGGTCTCGACCTCGCCCTTCCACTCTTCCTTGGACATGCCGTTGCCCAGATCCTTGTCGATCCAGGGAATCAGGTTACCGCCCAGCGGCACGCCGAAGTGCTCGTGGGGCAGCGCCGGATCCTTTTGCTTGGCCAGCACGCCGCGGTCGATTTCCAGGATGGCCGACGCGGGGTCGTCCAGCAACGGCTTGACCGATTGATTGATCTCGCCGAACTGGGTCAGCAGTTCGCGCATGTGCTGCGCGCCGCCGCCCGAAGCCGCCTGGTACGTCATGGAGGTCATCCATTCCACCAGGTCGTTGTTGAACAGGCCGGCCAGGCCCATCAGCATGCAGCTGACGGTGCAGTTGCCGCCGATGAAGTTGCGCACGCCGCGCTTGAGCGCCGCGTCGATGACCGGACGGTTGACCGGATCCAACACGATGATGGCGTCGTCAGCCATGCGCAGCGTGCTGGCGGCATCGATCCAGATGCCGTTCCAGCCGGCGCCGCGCAGCTTCGGGTAGACCTCGGAGGTGTAGTCGCCACCTTGCGCCGTCACGATGATCGGCAGTTTTTTCAGAGCGTCAATGTTGTAGGCATCTTGCAGCGGGCCTGCGCCAGTGGCCCAAGTGGGCGCGGCGCCGCCAGCGTTGCTGGTGGAGAAAAACACCGGTTCGATCAGTGCGAAGTCGTTCTCGTCGCGCATGCGTTGCATGAGCACCGAGCCGACCATACCGCGCCAGCCGACAAGGCCTACTGCTTGATTCATTTCAATCGCTCTTTAAAGGTGTGGAAACCAGGGTCCAGGGGAAAAAGCCGTGCAATTCAACAATTTATCAGAATGCACGGCCGGATGTTGCGGCGCAGCTAGAAATAATAGGGGCCGCAGTAGATACAGGGCGCTTTCGCGGCGACGCCACAACAGCAAAACCAGGGGCGGCCCGGCGGGGCCGCCCCTGGTCTGGTGCCGACTCAGCCGCCGCACGCGGCGGCTGGATCCCGCGAAAGATCAGGCCAGCGCCTTCAGCACCGCGTCGCCCATCTGCGCCGTGCCGACCTTGGTCGTGCCCGGCTCGAAGATGTCGGCAGTGCGCAGGCCGTCGGCCAGCACGCGGCGCACGGCGGCCTCGATGCGGTCGGCCTGCGGCGCCAGATTCAGCGAATAGCGCAGCAGCATGGCCGCGGACAGGATGGTCGCCAGCGGATTGGCGATGCCCTGGCCGGCGATATCGGGCGCGGAGCCGTGGCTGGGTTCGTACAGGCCCTGACCGCCGGCGTTCAGCGACGCCGACGGCAGCATGCCGATCGAGCCGGTCAGCATGGCGGCTTCGTCGGACAGGATGTCGCCGAACAGGTTGCCGGTCACGATGACGTCGAACTGGCGCGGGTTGCGCACCAGTTGCATGGCGGCGTTGTCGACATACATGTGCGACAGCTCCACGTCGGGATACTCGCGCGCGATTTCGATAACGATGTCGCGCCAGAACTGCGAGGTCTCAAGCACGTTGGCCTTGTCCACGCTGCACAGCTTCTTGCCGCGCTTGCGGGCCGATTCAAAGCCGATGCGCGCGATGCGGCGCACTTCGGATTCCGCGTAGCGCATGGTGTCGTAGCCTTCGCGCTCGCCCGTGAAGGCGCCGTCGGGTGACGAACGCACGCCGCGCGGCGTGCCGAAATAGATGTCGCCGGTCAATTCGCGGATGATCAGGATGTCCAGGCCGGACACGATCTCGGGCTTGAGCGACGAGGCGCTGGCCAGCTCCGGATACAGAATGGCCGGACGCAGGTTGGCGAACAGGCCCAGCGCCTTGCGCAGGCCCAGAATGGCCTGCTCGGGGCGGAACTCGCGCGGCAGACTGTCGTACTTCCAGTCGCCCACGGCGCCGAACAGCACGGCATCCGATTCCTTGGCCAGGTTCAGCGTGGCCGGCGGCAGCGGATGTTCGAACGCATCGAAGGCGGCGCCGCCCACGGGCGCTTGCTTGATCTCAAAGGAGACGTCCAGCGCCTTCAGGACGCGCACGGCCTGCTCGACGATTTCCGGGCCGATGCCGTCACCCGGCAAGACTGCGATGTTGTGAGTCATACGAAAACGATCCTGTAATCAGAATAATGGCGGCATCAAGCGATGGGACGGCTTTCCAGCCACGGGTGGCGGGCCAGGCGCTCGGCCTCGAAGGCGCGGATCTTGTCCGATTGGCGCAGGGTCAGGCCAATATCGTCAAAGCCGTTGAACAAACAGTACTTGCGGAAGGGTTCGATATCGAAGCCCATCTCGCGACCGTCCGCCGCCACCACGACCTGGCGCTCCAGGTCGACGCGCAGCTTGTAGCTGGGGAAGGCCTTCACTTCGTCGAACAGGCGCGAGACTTCCAGTTCGGACAGGACGATCGGCAAGAGGCCGTTCTTGAAGCTGTTGTTGAAGAAGATGTCGGCATAGGACGGCGCAATGATGGCGCGGAAACCGAACTGCGTCAGCGCCCAGGGCGCGTGCTCGCGGCTGGAGCCGCAGCCGAAGTTCTTGCGCGCCAGCAGCACCGAAGCGCCCTGGTAACGCGGCTGGTTCAGCACGAAATCCGGATTCAGCGGACGCTTGCTGTTGTCCATGCCGGGTTCGCCGTGATCCAGATAACGCAGTTCATCGAACAGGTTCGGGCCGAAGCCGGTGCGCTTGATGGACTTGAGGAACTGCTTGGGGATGATGAGGTCCGTGTCGACGTTTTCGCGATCGAGCGGAGCCACCAGGCCTTCGTGAGTGGTAAATGCTTGCATGATGTCGGTACTCGGTGCTTGACGCTTAACGGAAAGTGCGGACGTCGACGAAATGGCCGGCGACAGCGGCGGCGGCGGCCATGGCCGGGCTCACCAGATGGGTGCGCCCGCCCTGCCCTTGGCGGCCTTCGAAATTGCGGTTCGACGTGGACGCGCAACGCTCGCCGGGCTCCAGGCGGTCGGCGTTCATGGCCAGGCACATGGAGCAACCCGGTTCGCGCCATTCAAAGCCCGCCTCGATGAAGATCTTGTCCAGCCCTTCGCGCTCGGCCTGTTGCTTGACCAGGCCCGAGCCCGGCACCACCATGGCCTGGCGCACATTCGACGCCACATGCTTGCCGCGCGCCACGGCGGCGGCCGCGCGCAGGTCTTCGATGCGCGAATTGGTGCACGAACCGATGAACACGCGGTCCACGCGGATATCGGTAAGCGGCGTATTGGGCTTCAGGCCCATGTATTGCAGGGCGCGTTCCATGCCGCTGCGGCGCACGTCGTCTTTTTCGCGATCGGGATCCGGCACGCGGGAATCCACCGGCAGCACCATTTCGGGGGAAGTACCCCAGGTAACTTGGGGCTTGATGTCGCGGGCGTTGACTTCCACCACGGCGTCGAACTTGGCGCCCTCGTCGGTGTGCAGGGTGCGCCAGTAGCCCGCCGCCTGCTCCCAGAGCACGCCGGTGGGCGCAAAGGGACGGCCGCGGAAATATTCAATGGTCTTGTCGTCCACCGCCACCATGCCCGAGCGGGCGCCGGCTTCAATGGCCATGTTGCAGACCGTCATGCGGCCTTCCACGGACAGGGCGCGGATCGTGCTGCCGGCAAACTCGATGGCATAGCCCGTGCCGCCGGCCGTGCCGATGATGCCGATGATATGCAGGACCACGTCCTTGGCCGTACAGCCGAAGGGCAGTTCGCCTTCGACCTTGATCAGCATGCTCTTGGCTTTCTTCATGAGCAGCGTCTGGGTCGCCAGCACGTGCTCGACTTCAGAGGTGCCAATGCCGAAGGCCAGCGCGCCCAGCGCGCCGTGCGTGCTGGTGTGCGAGTCGCCACAGACGACGGTCATGCCGGGCAAGGTCGCGCCCTGCTCCGGGCCGATCACGTGCACGATGCCCTGGCGCAGGTCATTCATGCGGAATTCGGTGATGCCGTACTTGTCGCAGTTGGCGTCCAGCGTATCCACCTGCAGGCGGGAAATCGGATCGTCGATGCCCTGGGCGCGGTTCAGCGTCGGCACGTTGTGATCCGCCACCGCCAGGTTGGCGCCTGTGCGCCACGGCTTGCGGCCGGCTATCGCCAGCCCCTCGAACGCCTGGGGACTGGTGACTTCATGCACCAGGTGGCGATCGATGTAGAGCAGACAGGTGCCGTCTGATTCCTGATGGACGACGTGGGCGTCCCAGAGTTTGTCGTAAAGAGTTTGGGCCATGGATGCGCTCTGCAAATAGACAATCCGGCTCGTGCCGCGCTCGGTCCAAAAATCGATCCCCGGGCGCCAGCCACTGCGGCATGAACGAATTATGCACAGGGTCTCAACCTAGTACAATTGCACCTTATATACCAGTATCAACACTACCATGCTAGGAAATTGCAGGGGTCAATTCGTCCTACTTCCCTGCCCTAACCGAACCGCAGCCAAACAGTTACAGATACAAATTCGGGTATTTAAAACAGATACAAAATTATCAAACCGATATAATCGCTGTTCATCGCGGCCACCTAAACTGCGAAATAAAGCGCAATAAACCGCATTTATCCCGCATCAAACCGGATCACAAATCCGGGATATAGCGAAATTAGTGCAAATTCAAACTAATTAAGAGATGATGCGCGAAGAAACTCAAACTGCCGATCGGAAAACTTCGTCAAGAATTAACAAATATTGACTCGTCAAATCTGACATTTCCACACAATATGGCGGCCATTAATTCCTAACTCGACTCGCGAATAATCACTATGGCTTCGTTTTTGCTCAAAAGCACGACTTCGGTCCTTGCCCTGGCATTCGTTCCTGCGGCATTTGCACAGTCAGCCGCTCCCGGTTCCGGGGCAGCTGGGGTCACGCTGAACCAGGTCGTCGAACAGACCCTGCTCAGCAACCCGGAAATCCAGGCCAAGTACCACGACTTCCAGGCTTCGCTGGAAGGCCAGGCTGTTGCTCGCGGCGCGTTCTTCCCGCAGATCAATGCGCAAGGCTATGTGGGTCGCGAGTACCGCAACAACGTGCCCGGAGTCGGGTCGCAACAATGGAGCCGCCCCGGCTACACCGTGGAACTGCGCCAGCTGATTTTCGACGGTTTCCGCACGAGCAACGACGTCAAGCAGGCCGGCTTCGACAAGCTGGCGCGCTTCTATGACCTGCTGGCTACCAGCGACAACACCGCGTTCACTGCGGTGCAGGCCTACATTGACCTGCAGCGCTACCGCGACATGGAACTGCTGGCCCGCCAGAACTACACCCTGCATGAAGAAACGCTCAAGCAGATCGGCGAACGCGCCGATTCTGGCGTGGGCCGCCGCGTCGACCTGGAACAGGCCGGCGGACGCCTGGCGCTGGCTCAGACCAACCTGATGACCGAAACCGCCAACCTGCTGGACGTACAACAGCGCTTCCAGCGTGTCACCGGCGCCCTGCCCCCCGAAGGGATGCAACCGGCTCCCGATATCACCGGCAAGCTGCCGGTCAAGCCGGCCGACTTCAACGAGTCGCTGCGCCGCAACCCCAGCTTCCTGTCCAAGCAGGCCGGGCTGCAGGCCGCACAGGCCGGCGTTGCGTCGTCCAAGGGCGCTTTCTCGCCGAAGTTCGAATTCGTCGCCTCCACTGGGCGCGACCAGAACGACCCCACGCCGCAAAACCGGGACATCCAGAGCTCGAACGTCCAAGTCGTCATGAGCTACAACCTGTATCGCGGCGGCTCCGATTCCGCCCGCGTGCGCCAGACCTCCGCGCAGTCCTACGCCGCGCGCGACATCCGTGACTACACCTGCCGCAACGTGCAGCAAGACCTGGCCGTGGCCTGGAACAATGTCGCCAGCCTGAGCCAGAAGCTGCCCTTCCTGCGCGACCACGAAGTGGCCACCACCAAGGTGCGCGAAGCCTATCGCCAGCAGTTCCAGATTGGCCAGCGTTCGCTACTGGACTTGCTGGACACCGAAAACGAACTGTTCGAATCGCGCCGCGCCCTGACCAACGCGTTGTATGACCTGCAGCTCGCGCAGTACCGCTGGCTGGCACTGTCGCACGCACTGCTGCCGGCGCTTTCGCTGCAGCCGGCGCGCAACGAAATGCCCGAGGAAAACGGCAAGCTGGAAGTCTCCGACGAAGTGATCAAGCTCTGCAACTCGACGATCCCTGACTCGGCCCGCCTGGCGCCCGTGCGCGTGCAATACAACGAGGGCAACCTGCCGCCCACGTTCATCCCGGTAAACTCCAAGGCCAAACCCTAGGCGAAGCAAGCGCAAGGAGACCATATGCAGAAACAGGGCAACGATTTCTCACAACTGGACGCGGACTTCGTCCGCGTTCTGGAAGACTTGATCGACGCGCTGATAGCCAATGGCACCTTGCGTATGACCGACCTGCCTGTACAGGCTCAACAAAAGCTGAGCCAGCGCAAGCAACAGCGCGCGCGCCTCTCCGAACACCTCGACCTGCTGGATGACGAAGATGGACAAGTTATCTGAAACGGCGGCCCGGGAGTGGCGCGCTGACGCGCGTGCGGCGCATGACGATCCGCTGCTGGACTGCCTGGTTGAAATCACCCGGCTGCATGGCGTGACGGCGACCAGCCAAGCCCTCTCTGCCGGACTGCCGCTGGAAAAACACCGCCTGACTCCCGCGCTGCTGCCACGGGCAGCTGCCCGCGCCCAATTGTCCGCGCGGGTCGTCAAGCGCAAACTGGAAGACATCCCCCAAGATCTGCTGCCGGCCATCCTGCTGCTACGCGGCGAACGGGCCTGCCTGCTGCTCAGCGCGGACGGGGACAAGTACCTGATCAGCCATCCCGAGCTGGGCGGCAGTTCCGTCGAAATGACCGCCGAGGCGCTGGCCGAGCAATACACCGGCTTGGTCTGCTTCGTACGCCCGCAGTTCCGCTTCGACGCGCGCGCTCCGGAAGTGGCCAAGGTCCGGGAGCGCCACTGGTTCTGGGCCGCCATCATGGAAAACCGGCGGATGTACCGGGATGCCCTCATCGCGGCCCTGCTGATCAACATCTTCGCCATGGCGATGCCGCTGTTCACGATGAACGTCTACGACCGCGTCGTGCCAAACAACGCGATCGAAACGCTGTGGGTGCTGGCAATAGGCATAGCGCTGGTCATCATCTTCAACATGATATTGAGCACTGCCCGCTCACACGTCGTGGACAGCGCCAGCAAGCGTGTCGACGTGCGGCTGTCGGCACAGATCATGGAACGCGTGCTGGATCTGCGCCTCGAAGGCCGGCCCGTATCGGTCGGATCGTTCGCCGCGAATCTACGCTCTTTCGAATCAATCCGCGATTTCATCGCGTCGGCCACCATCACCACTCTGGTGGACTTGCCCTTCATTCTGCTGTTCCTGGCCGCGCTGGTCTGGATTTCTCCCTGGATGATCCTGCCCCCGCTGGTGGCCATCGTCATCATTCTGCTGGTTTCACTGGCGGCCCAGGCCCGCATGGAATCGCTGACGATGTCGTCGTACCAGGCGTCCTCGCAGCGCAACGCCACACTGGTCGAGGCATTGACTGGTCTGGAAGCCGTCAAGACGCTTAATGCCCAGGGCTCCATCCAGCGCAACTGGGAGCGCGCGACCGAATACATCGCCCAGACCGGCGGCAAGCTCAAGCTGATTTCCTCGTCCGCGGTGGGCATTGTGCAAACGGCTCAGCAATTGGTGTCGATCGCGGTGGTCATCATCGGGGTCTACCAGGTTCAGGAGTCCGCGATGTCCATGGGCGGCATCATCGCAGCGTCCATGATCGCCGGACGCTGCCTGGCTCCGCTCGGTCAGGTGGCCGGACTGTTGATGCAATACCAGAACGCCCGCACCTCGCTGGCCTCCATCGACAACTATATGAAGCTGCCGGTGGAGCGGCCGCCCGAGGCCGAATTTCTCCACCGCCCCGTCTTCCACGGAGCCATCGAGTTTCGCGACGTGACGTTCGCCTATCCCGGCACGTCGCAGCCGGTACTCAAGAAGATTTCGTTCAAGCTCAATCCTGGCGAGAAAGTCGGCATCATCGGGCGCATCGGTTCCGGCAAGACGACGCTGGAAAAGCTGGCTCTGGCCCTCTATCAGCCTACCGAGGGAGCGGTGCTGCTGGATGGCGTGGACGTGCGCCAGATAGACCCCACCGATGTGCGCCGGGCAATCGGGCACGTTCCGCAAGACCCTATCCTGTTTTATGGCAGTCTGAAACACAACCTGGCCATGGGCGCACCCCACGCGGACGACGCCAGCATCCTGGCGGCCGCCAACCTGGCGGGCGTCACCGAATTCGCCAATCTGCATCCCGATGGCTTCGACATGGTGATCGGCGAACGCGGCGAGTCGCTATCCGGCGGCCAACGCCAATCGGTCGCCGTGGCCCGCGCCCTGATCAACGATCCGCCGATTCTGCTGCTGGACGAACCCAGTAGCAATATGGACCACCAGAGCGAGGCACAACTGCGCAAGCGGCTGGGCGAAGCCAGCGCCAACAAGACGATTCTGCTGGTCACGCACCGTACGGCGCTGCTTGAGCTGGTCGATCGCCTGATCGTCATCGACAACGGCCATATCGTGGCCGATGGTCCGAAGGAACAGGTTGTCGAAGCACTGCGCCAAGGGCGCGTCGGACGCGGAAGCTGAGAGCACCATGAACATGACTTCTGGCGAAGCCCAGCCCACGCTGTTCGGCAAGTTGTGGCGCAAGGTGCGCGGCATATTCGTATTCTTTTTCGACAAGCTGCTGGACGGCACGGAAAAAGGCAAACCCAAAAAGCGTTCCGACTACGTCGGCAATGCGGAGTGGGTCATCCATGAATCACAGGCCCGCGGCTCGCGGATCCTGCTGTGGGTGTCGCTGCTGGCGGTTGCCCTGCTGCTGGTATGGGCTGCCACGGGCTCGATCGACGAAGTCGTCCGCGGCGAGGGCAAAGTCGTGCCGTCGCGCCAGGTCCAAATCATCCAGAGCCTGGACGGCGGCATCGTCCAGGAGATCCTTGTGCGCCCGGGCCAGGAAGTCGAGTCCGGCCAGATCCTGCTGAAGATCGATTCGACGCGCTTCGCATCGTCGCTCGGCGAAAACAACGCCGAATACTTGTCGCTGCTCGCAAAATCCGCGCGCCTGAAGGCGCTGGCCACTGGCGAACCCTTTGTCGCGCCCGAAGAAGTGCTGCAGCAGGCCCCGGGCCTGGTAGAAATGGAGCGCAACGCGTGGCAAGCCCGGACGACGGAATTGAACGCCACGATCAATGTGGCAAGGGAACAACTCAAGCAACGCCAGGAAGACTTACGCGAAACGATCGCCAAGCGCGACCAGGCGGCCGCAAGCTGCAGCCTGACTTCGCGGGAGTTGCAGGTCACCCGGCCGCTGCTCAAGAGCGGCGCGGTGTCCGAAGTCGACCTGCTGCGCCTGCAACGTGACGTGGCGCGCTATTGCGGCGAACAAAAAGGCGCGGAAGCGCAAATTGACCGTTTCCAGGCGTCCATCAAGGAAGCCGAAAGCAAGGTCCAGGAGTCGGAGCTCAATATCCGCAACCTGGCGCGCAACGAGCTTTCCGAGACCAATACGAAGCTGGCCACGCTGCGCGAGGGCAAGGCGGCGCTGGTGGACCGGGTGAAACTGGCCGAAGTGCGCGCCCCGGTGCGTGGCACGGTCAAGACCCTGTTCAACAACACCGTCGGCGGCGTGGTGCAACCTGGCAAGGACATCATCGAAATCGTCCCCACCGACGATACGCTGCTGCTCGAAGTGCGTGTCCTGCCAAAGGACATCGGTTTCCTGCATGCCAAGCAAAAAGCCGAGGTGAAGTTCACCGCCTACGATTTCTCGATCTATGGCGGGCTGGAAGGTGAAATCGAACAGATCGGCGCCGACACGGTGACCGACGACAAGGGCAATTCCTATTATGTGGTGCGAGTTCGCACGAACCGAAGCACCGTAGGCGACAAGCAACTGCCCATCATCCCGGGGATGGTGGCCGAGGTGCACATTCTGACAGGCAAGCGCACGGTACTGCAGTATCTGCTCAAACCCGTGCTGCGCGCCAAGGCAAATGCATTCACAGAGCGCTGAAGGAGTTATGAAACCCACCCCCGTCCTGCTGATCACTCACGACGACCTGCTCTGGCAGCAATGGCGCAACCTGGATACGCAGCGGTGGCTGCCTGCCCGAGGACGCTCGCTTGCCGACCTGACGCGCTGGCGCGAGCAGGGACGCACGCTGGCCGTGCTGGACTGCGATCTGCCTCGCCTGCCCTCCTGGCAGGACCCTATCTGGGCAGCTACGCTGGCAGGGCTGGACGTCGTGGTGGCCAGCCCCAGTCCCAATGACGAACAAGGCACCCAGATCCTGGGGGCGGGCGCGCACGGTTACTGCCACGCCTATGCCCCGCCCAAGGCCCTGTCGCAGGCGCTTGAGGTCGTGGCGACCGGCGGAATCTGGATGGGACGTTCGCTGGTGAGCCGCCTGCTCAAGCTGGTGGAAGAACGCAGCCAGCCCATCGCCGGCTGGAGCCGGAGCCTGACAGAACGTGAGGAAGTGGTGGCGCGACGCGCGGCGAGCGGCCAGGCAAACGCACAGATCGCCTCGGCCCTGGGCATTACCGAGCGCACGGTCAAGGCCCACCTCTCGGCCGTTTTCGAGAAGCTGAGCGTATCGGACCGCCTGCAGCTGGCCTTGCTCGTCCATGGCATTTCCGTTCCAGACGAAACACGCAGCAAAATCCCCTCCTGAACCTGTCCTCAAGGACAATATCGGCCCAGCACGTAGCAGCCTAGTATCTGGTCATCTCGGATGATTCCTTTCATGGATCCAAAATGGCCAACTCCTCCCCTGCTATCGTCACTGAAATCACTGGTCGCGCGTGGATACGCAATAGCGACGGCTCCCTGACCGAACTGCACGAAGGCAGCAAGGTCCCCGCCGGCAGCGATGTAGTCACCGCCTCTGGAGCAACGGTCGCGCTGCAAGTCGAAAACGGCATGCCGCTGATGATCGGCGAGAACCGTGAAGTGGCGCTAAATGGGGACGCGGCTGGCCCCTTGGCCGATCCGTCCGAAGCTTCCGTCGCCCCGCCGACGGGCACCGACTCCGAACGCCTGCTGGCTGCCCTGCAGGCGGGTCGCGATCCGTTCGACGAACTGGATCCGACCGCTGCCGTTGTGGCAGGCGGCGGCGACAACGGCGGCAGCAGTTTCGTCCGCCTCGCCCGCATTCTTGAAGTCACCACGCCCCTGGACCTGGCCTATCCGAACCCGGCCCGCGGCAACGACGTGCTGCCTCGCCTTTCGGGCGCAGGCGCCGGTTCGGACGAAGACACTGGCACTGGCGCCGTCAACACCCCGCCCCAGGCGCGCGACGATGCGGCCGGCGGCCTGCAAGACGCCCTGGTCCGCGGCAATATGCTCACGAACGACAGCGACCCCGATGGCGACCCGCTGGCGCTTGTGTCCGTCAACGGCCGTCCCATGGGCAGCGGCGGCCTGACGGTGCCGGGCTCCAATGGCGGCGTATTCACGATCGCTCCCGACGGCTCCTATGTGTTCGACCCGCGTGGTGAATACAAGTCGCTGGGCGAAGGTCAAACGGCCACCAGCACGGTCTCGTACACGATTACCGATCCGTCGGGTGCCACCTCGACCGCCACGCTCACCGTGACGATCACCGGCACCAACGATCTGCCCGTGGCGCCCAACTATCAGCACACCACGCCGGAAGACCAGCCCGTCAGCGGCAAGGTCACCGGCACCGATCCCGATGGCGACACGCTGACCTACACGGTCGACAAGCAGCCCGAGCACGGCAAGCTGGAATTCAATCCGACCACCGGCGAGTACACCTACACGCCGAACGAAAACTACAACGGACCCGATCAGTTCACGGTCATCGTCGATGACGGCCACGGCGGCAAGACCACTTCCGTCATCGAGATAGGCGTCACCCCCGTCAATGACGCACCGCTGGTTCCCAACTATGAGCATACGACGCCCGAGGAACAGCCCGTCAGCGGCAAGGTCGTCGGCACCGACGTCGATGGCGACAACCTGACCTACACGGTCGAAAAGCAGCCGGAGAATGGCACGCTGGTGTTCAACCCGACCACGGGTGAATATACCTACACGCCGAACGAGAATTACAACGGTCCTGACCAGTTCACGGTCATCGTCGACGACGGCAAAGGCGGCAAAGCCACTTCGACCATCAATATTGGCGTCACGCCGGTCCTCGACGTACCCACGATTACGGTCTCCGACGCTGGCGACGTGAACGAAGGTTCCTCGGCCACGTTCAACATCAGCCTGCAGAACACGGTCGACCTCGACAAGGACACCACGGTCACGCTCAAGCTGGACGGCCAGATCGAAACCGCCGACCACGGCGCGCCGACGGTCACCATCGGCGGCCAGACCGTCCAGGTCACCGCGAATGCCGACGGCACCTACAGCTTCACGCTTCCCGCCGGCACCACGGGAGGCATCGTCGTCACGGTTCCGACCAACGATGACGCAGTCTTCGAAGGCCGTGAGCAAATGACGCTCACGGCCACCTTGACCGGAGAAACGTCTAGCGGCACGCTGCCGTCGGGCATTTCCGATTCGGGTAATGCCGTCATCGTCGACACCGAAAGCACGGATCCGGGCAACCCCAATCCGGGCGCCGACGTCCCGACGCTGGACGTTTCCAACCCGGGCGATGTCAACGAAGGCTCCGATGCCACGTTCAACATCACGCTGGGCAAGGCCGTCGACGCCGAAACCACCATCACCTTCAAGCTGGGTGGCGAAATCGGGGCCGACGACATCGGCGCGCCCGTGGTCACCATCGGCGGCACCACGGTCAACCTGGTGAACAACGGCAACGGCACCTACAGCTTCCAGGTTCCGGCTGGCACCACCGGCGGCATCGTGGTCACCGTTCCGACCACCGATGACGCCGTCTTCGAAGGCCGTGAAAGCCTCACCCTCGAAGCCACGCTGAGCGGCAAGAGCGCCAGCGGCATTGACCTGCCCGCAGGCATCACCGATACCGGCAAC